>Ga0209117_1000002_pt1 | contig 346135 bp, 291 predicted proteins | sample BlaSpr_A8_OM2_M2_FD_187978 | JGI IMG/M metagenome (GOLD analysis project Ga0209117, IMG submission 187978) | Forest soil microbial communities from Thunder Bay, Ontario, Canada - Black Spruce, Ontario site 2_A8_OM2_M2 (SPAdes) (version 2) | ecosystem: Environmental > Terrestrial > Soil >... | reverse complement strand
TGTTATCTCGAACAAACCCGCTATCTACCGCCCGTAACCCCTTTAGATTCCGCACTTCCGTGAAACTGCGCATTTTGCACCAGTTTGGTGCAAATAAGTTCCTTAGAATCCGCACTTACAGACACCCCTCTTGTAACTCCTTTAGAATTCGCACTTACAAAAACACTCGGGGTGGGGGTACCCCAACACTTCCGCGCCACGCTTCGCTTCCGCCGTCATATGCACCACGTGGCGCCTCTATCCCCTGTGGCCTCAGTCAATTGCGCATACTTCCCGTCACCACGGGGGTGTACCCTACGCGCTTCAGATTTCTCTGCGTGTGTGGCCAATTCTCTCGATTAACGCACGTGCGCCCCACCGTTACGCACTTAAGTTTCAGTAATTTGGGAAAAAATTCTTGTCGCGCTGCATTCACGTCTTGTTTCCGCGCGTCTGAGGTCTATGGCCGATACAAGCAGTTTACAACCTCAGCCTTGACCATGCTCGCGACTCCCGGTTATCTTTTCACTCGACGCCTTCCTTCCTCCGCGCATATTCGCATGGGACACCAGGCCAAGCCCGTTACCTATCCTGCAAAACGTCTCGTTCTGGCGCTTTTCTCGGCAGGGCTGAGCCTCGCGATACCCGCGCGCTCACTCGGCCAGCAGCCGGTTCCGCTGCACCGCGGCCCCAGCCCCTCCCTCGTCGAAACTCCTGTCACCGTGGTGGTGAGCGTCCGCGAGACCAGCGGCATGCCCTTGCCGGGTAATGCATTCGTCAAGCTTTCCTCCGATTTCAGCGGGGTTCATCTCACCGCTCCCACGCAGGATGGTTCCACCGCCACGTTCCCCAATATCCAAGGCGGCGAATACGAAATTGAAGTGAACTCCACCGGATACAAGACGGCCACCGAGCACGCCTCCATCATGGCCGGCGGGTCCAACTTTCTCGTCTTCATCTACATGCACCCGGAGTCGGAAGTCGCTACCTCCAGCCGTTCAGGCGGCGCGCCCATCGTGAGCCCGCGCTTGCAATCCGAAATCGACAAGGGCATGGACAAGTTGCGCCGCCAGCAATACGACGCCGCGCGCGAACACCTGGAAAAAGCGGCGAAGATGGCCCCCGGAAATCCCGACGTCCAATACCTTTTGGGATTGCTGGAATACCGGCAGCAACACTTCGACGCTGCCCGCGCAAAATTTGAAGGCGCGATTTCCATTTATCCGGCACACGAACGCTCGCTGGTCGCGCTGGGAGAATTGCTGCTGCGCATCGGACAGCCGGCTCAGGCTGCGCAAAATCTCGAGAAGGCTTACCAGATCAATGGCGCGGATTGGCGCACGCATCTGCTCCTCGCATATGCGTATGCGGCCCAGAAGGATTACGAGAAGGCGGCGCCGCACGCGGTGCGCGCCGTGGAGCTTGCAAAGAATGACGGCGCCGCTGCCAGGCTGCTGGTCGGCCGCGTCCGCGCTGGGCAGGGCAAAAAGGCGGAGGCCAAACAGGCATTTGAGGGTTTGATCCGCGACTTTCCCGCCGATCCGGCAGCAGCGCAGGCTAAGCTTGCGCTTGCGTCAATGGAAAAAGAAGTTGCAGCCGCCGCTCCGCGGAACACAGCAGAAGTCTCGTCGGCCCCGCCGGTTGCCTCAGCCGTCAGCAGCATTCCTGCGCTGCCAGTGCTGGTGCGGGCCTGGGCGCCGCCGGACATTGACGCCAAGGAATATCCGGTCGCCGCGGACGTTTCTTGTTCCGAAGACGATCTGCTGCAAAAGACGGAGCTCCGTACATCGAAGCAACTCGCAAATTTTGAAAAATTCATGGCCACCGAGCACATCGAGCATCAGGAGATCGACGCCAATGGGAATGCGGGCGCCGTCAGAGCGCGGGACTTCAACTATCTGGTCTTCGTCGAGCGGCCCAAAAAAGGATACGTCTACCTGGAAGAAGAACGCGACGGCGGCGAAAATCTCGCCTCCTTCCCCACTTCGTTGGCGTCCAAGGGACTTATTGGGCTCGGCGTGTATCTCTTTGATCCGCAGTATGAATCTGATCTTGCCTACCATTGCGAGGGGCTCGGGCAGTGGCGCGGCCAGCCCGCCTGGCAGCTTCGCTTTGAACAGCGCGCCGAAGCGCCCTCGCGCATTCGCACCTGGAGAAACAGCCGTGGCCTGTTTCCTGTGGCCATGAAGGGCCGCGTGTGGGTCTCCGCGAACAGCTACGACGTTTTGCATATCGAAACCGACTTGCGCGAGCCGCAAAAGGAAATCGAACTAAGTCGCGATCACTTGGTCATCGACTACGGTCCTGTGCAGTTCGAGCACGGAAAAACCTCTCTCTGGCTGCCCTGGTACGCCGAGCTGTTCATGGAATTGCACGGCAAGCGCTACCACCACCGGCATACACTGACCAATTACGCGCTATTCTCCGTCGACACGACGCACTCGGTTTCCCCGCCGAAGGACGCGCGCAAGGAAAATTGACGCGACAGCAGGCTGGCAAGCAGACGGTCACGCGCCGGGCAAAAAACAAAACGCCCCGGAGTGCAACTCCGGGGCGTGAATAAAAACTGCTGAACGTTGAACCGCTTACCGCTGCGGCGGTTTCGCGGCCGGAGTCGCGGGCTTTTGCGCAGGCTTGGCCGGAGTCGTGGAAGCCGGCGCGCCGCCTTTCACCGGATACGCTTGGTCGTACAAGCGCACGATGTCTTGCGTGACGTCGATGTTGGTGGAAGCAAAAAGAATCGGCGTGTTTTGCGCGGAAGTATCGAGAACGGCTATGTAGCCATTTTCGCGCGCGTAGCGATCGAGCACATCGATCATCTTGCGGCCGATGCGATCGAACACCTCGGCTTGCGCGGCATTCACGTCTTCCTGGTATTCGTCTTGCTTGCGCTGCAGTTGCCGTGCTTTCACTTCGCCTTCGCGTTGCAAACGAGCTTGCTCTTCCTGGCTGAACTTGCCCGAACCGGCGTCGATGCGCTGACGCAAATCGTTAATTTGCTTGTTCAGTCCTTCCAGCTCGGTCTGGCGCGGCGCAAACTGCGATTGCAGTTCGGCGCCGGCTTGCTTGCCTTCGGCGGTGCTGGCAATGGCCTGGCGCACGTTGATGACGCCGATTTTCCCCGCGACAGCGGAACCGGGTGCGGCGCCCTGCGCGCGCAACACGCTTGCGCCAAAGACGGTGGCAGCAGCAATAATTGCAAACTGAAATGTCTTTCTGAGCGACACCGACCGGGTCAGGGCCAACATTCTGGAATTCACTTTTTTCTCCTTCTTTCGAATTGCCTGGAAATCTAAGCCAGGTAATACCGGCTTAAAACTTTTCCCGCGTCCCCGGCGGGCTCCGCGGTCCTCACGCAAACTTGGCAGTATAGCCGAGCCGCGCAAGCGCCCGCAACGAAAACCTGATTTTTCGGTCAGAGCGGACCGGCACACCGCGAGGTGCTCTTGCCATTTCGACGCTTGCTGCCTGCATTTCGTTGCTCATTCGAATCTCTCAGGGCGAACGCTTACGGCATAGGGAACAAAAGCACGCGGTTGTTGGCCTGATCGGTGATTACCGCGAGATTCGTCCGCGGATGAATGGCGGCGGCAAATTGTGGCGAGCCGCCGAGGCCAAAAGTTGCGGTGGTTTTAAATGGCGTCGTCAGCGTATCCACAATAGACATGGTGTTGCTCAGGGTATTTACCGTGAGGATCGCGCCGGTTTCGAAATTGTATGCGAGCGAAGTCGGATTGACGCCCACCGGCGTCGCGAACGCCGACGCAGTGTCCGGGTTATACGAAAGTATGGAGTTGCCCTGGCTGGATGTAATGTAGAACAGAGCCGGTGAAACCGACGGATCGAGCGCGATGCCGGTGGGAGTGGCGGTTAAGAAGGCCAGCCCCGACAAAGTGGTAGACCGAGCGGGAGTCGCCGTTCCCAGGTCAATGACATCGACGCTGGCAGCCGTTGTCGTACCTTGCGAAGTATTTGCGATTGCAGAAGTGGTGACCACGGCGATGCCGTTGTTATTTGTTCCGCGCTCGGGGTCGATGGCCACGGCGATCGGTTGCTGGCCGACTCCGACGGTAATTGGGGTCAACGATGTAGCGGGGGTAGAAGCAAAGAGCGGATTCAAATTGATCACCGACGCAGTGTTCGAACCGGTGTTGGCCACGACGGCTGCGCCATTATCCTGATCGATGGCGACACCGCTGGGCGATGTGCCGACCGTAACGTCCGGCACGATTTCCTTCGCAGCGGCCGGATTGCGGACGTCCAGAATCGAAGCCGTGCCCGCGACGTTGTTGCTGACCACGGCGATCCCCAAGCGCCCTGAAACAGCGACGCCCGTGGGGCTGCTGCCCACGCCGACGGTAGTAAGGACTTTGCCGAAGGTGGGATTGGGCGCGCTGTTCACCGTCGGGTTGATGTCGATCACGGAGACGGTGTTGCAGCCGCTGTTTGTGATAATCGCGAGATCGCGGGTGGTATCGATGGCCACGCCGGCGGGCTTTGGAGTGGACGTAGCAGAACAATTGGCGCTGACATCGATGGATTGCAAGACGGAGAAATCGGTAGCGTTCGATTGCACGCCGCTTCCATTGATGACGTCCAGAGCGAAGCGCCGCGGCACGGTCAGGAAGAAAGGGGAGATGTCGACGTCGAGCTCATTGCTGCTTACGAACCTCACGGCGCCGCCTGGCTGCTGCGCAGCGATCGACGCGCCATCCAGACGCACCTGAGAAGTGGAATCGAATCCGGTGCCGAGAACACGCACGCCGGTCAGAGTAGAGGAAGAAGTGAGCGTGGCCTGGCGCAATTGCGCGCCAGGGATCTGCCCGGAGGTCAGCAGAAGTTCACGAATATGGGCCGCCTTGATATTGCCGAGCTTTAGAATTTGAACGTCGCCGCTGCCGGAATTCACGATGAAAGCCTGATTCTTGGTGGGGTCTGGATCCATCGCGACGGCGCCCGAAATGGCCAGCACGGTGCCGTCCGGCGCAGTGACGCTCGTGTTTCCTTTCTCAGTGCTTCCGGTGGACTGGACGAAGAAGCGCGCGCGGCGCACGGGATCAATCAAGGAAATTTCGTTGCGAACGGGATTAAAGGCCACTAGCACGTTCGAATAAGGCTGGAACGCAACATTCGTTGCACCCAACTCCGGCGCATTGCAGGGAGTTTGTCCTGATACGCAGCCCGCGTTCAAGGTGATCGAGCTGACGGACTGGTCCAGCGCGTTGATCAATTCAATTTGGGGGCCGGTGACACCGTCCGCATTGGGGTCGGCCATGGCCGCGATTCGCGTCACGGGATTGATGGCCACTCCTTGCAAGGAACTGGACACGGTAAAGCTCAGGTTAGCGTTGCCGTAAAAAGCGAAGCTGCTGGAGTTGCCCGTAGTAGTGTCGTCCGGGGCGGTTTCCACAAACTGGAAATGCAGCGCATCCACAACCGCGGCTACGGCGTAAGTGCCATTAAACACCGTGCCCTTCGATCCGTTGGGCAATCCATTGATCAGGACCACGCCGGGATTTCCCGGATTCAAATTGTGCGCCGCGGAAGTTGTGACGGTAACAAGATTCGAGCTGCGCGACGCCGAGGCGATCTGTGCTTTGGCGCTAGGCTGCGTGAGATCGATGACCGAAAGGGGTCCGGCGCCCACGCCGACAGCACCTGGCGTGACGAAGGCCAAGTGAACGTGCGGCTCCATGGCTATGTGAGGAAATTTTCCAGTGGGGAGCGTGACCGAAGCAGTCGCGCAGGGCAAAGCTTGCGCGCTGCTGGTGACGAAGCAAGAGCTTGGAGAGCTGGGAGTGCCGCCACCCTGATCGTCAATTCCGGGAATGAACAAGTTCACGATGAAGCCTACGTTGGTAGAAGAAAACGCCACCAGAGCGAGGTTCGTGTCGGGATCGACTCCCACCGAAAATGGCGAAGGCGCAGGGCTGGACGAATTCGTGCTGGCGGTCGGCGGGATTAGACCGCTCAGATCGATCGTGGCCAATGTGGCCCCCGACGGAATTTGCAGGATGGAAAGGCTCTTGCTGCCGAAATTCACCACGATAGCGCGGTGCCGAACCTCATCGATAGCTAGATCCGTTGGAAGAGTTCCGACAGGAATCGCGCCGCCGGTGGGAGCCAACGAGCCTGCGCCGATGTTGTAGAACTGCACGGCGTTTGATCCAGCTTCCGCAACAGCCGCAACACCTAAGATACTGTCGATGCCAATCGCGCTAGGAACTGTGCCTGCCGCGACTGAGCCTGCAACAAAGCTCGCCGGGTTTGCACCTAGGTAGTCGGGGAATACGGCGAGATTTTTTACCGCGCTTCTCGGAGTGCCGGCAGGAAGCTGGTTGTCGACGACGGAGACGGGATAAAGACCCGGCGGGCCGGAACTTGTGCCCGGAAAATCAGCAACCAAGTGCCGTGCATTGGACGTCGCCGTCTCCACAGCGAGCGCGTTATTGCCCTGAAACAGCACGGTAGCGAACGGGCTAACCGGCGGATTGCCGCCGCCGCCAAAATATCCGCCGCTCACAGTGAACGTCCCGTTTAGAGCGCCTTCCGGCACACTTTGCGGCGCCGAGGAGGTCACCGAGGGCCGCATAGGCACAACCTGGAACGAGAACGGGCCGCCAGTAACGGGCTGCACGGGGTCAGTAATGGTGACGTTATAGACACCTTGCGCGGTAAGCTGGCTGGGCGTCAGGCGAATCTTGGCGCCCGAAGAGGTGGGGTTAGCCGTGGTGGAAGATGGCTCAGGAAAAACGATTTTAAACTGGCCGGGCGAAAGCGAAAAACTGCCATTCGGACCGGTGATATTAAATCCGGACTTGGACGAAGCATTCGGGGCTTCCAGATAGATATCGTAAAAAAGAGCTCCGAACGGAACGAGCGTGGGGGACAAACCATTGAAACTGATGGGGCCGCCTTGCACGATGGTGACGCCGGCCGTGCCGAATCGCGAGGTGTCCAGCTTGGAGGTAGCCACCACGGTGAGAGTGGCGGTGGTCGGAACAGTGGAGGGCGCGGTGTAGTTTCCGCTGGCGTCGATGCTGCCACAACCCGGGCTGCACGATGTGATTTGAGAAATCGAAGTTGAGGGGGGAGACTGCGTTACCTGCCAGGTGACATCATTGGGCGTGTTGTCGTTCTGTTGTCCCGCCGTGAATTGCTGAGACTCACTGGTCGGAACGCTGGCACTGACAGGCGAAACGGTAATGCGAACTCCGGAGTCGATGCTGATCTTCGCGGTTCCGGTCTTTGTCTTATCTTGATTGGAAGTGGCCGTGAGCGTGACAATCAGACCGGTGAGAGTGTTGGGGAAGGTGGAAGGGGTTGTGAACACGACAGTGTTGCTTGCGGAGTTGGCGGGGATGTTGCCGGTCTGATCGGTGCACGGGCTGGCGGTGGAAGTGGTTGTTGTAGTGCCGCTGGTGGTGGTGGTTGTAAAAGTGCAAGCCCAGGTAACTGTCTGATCGGTGGCGCCATTGACGGACGCGGTGAAGGTCTGGGTCTGGGTGGTGACCAGAGCCACGGGGGTGGGGCTTACAGAAACCGTAACTGTATTCGCGCTGCTCTTGCTGCCGCAGCCCGCGGCCAGGCACGCCGCGGCGACCGCGGCCGCCATGCACGTCAAGATTGTTCGCAACTTCATCCTACCGCCTCCCAAGCAGACACGCATTGCAGGTAAGTGCGCGCGGTCCGTAGCGTTGACTCCACCCACGTCCAGCAATCTCGCGGTCGCCGGCATCAGAAAGTCCGGCTAACCGTGAAACGAAATGTCGTCTTCGGCTCAAAATAGTTGAGCCGCCCAGGATTATTCACCAGGCTATTGAGGCCGGGCACGATCAAATTGTTGTAGACCTCGGGCGGCAGAACCGGCTGACCGCCGCCGCAACCGGTGGCGTTGGGATTCGCCAGGCAGTTTAGATAAGCGCGCTCGCTCAGGTCCACGAACGGCGAGGGGGCGATGATTTCCTCGTGCAAGCGGTGTACGTTGTACGCATAGTAGACACGGAACGGAGCCTGCACGATGGGCAACTGAACCACAAACTCGATACCCGTGGAGCCACGCAGACGGAAGTTCGTGTGCGGCGCAATCAAAAGCCGCTGACTCAAGTTGGCCGACGGAAAATCCTGGGTTAGGGTCCCGAAGCCGGTGGGATCAAGCTTCAGCGAGCTTTTGCGCACAATTCCATCCGTGCCGCCGTCGAAGAACAGGGCCGCAGTGACGGGACCGACGATGGGAATGCGATATTCGATATTTCCAGCGGTTTGAACGTCACCGCCGGGCAAAGTCGCAACATAGGACAGCACCGGTACGGTGAGCGATCTTTGGACGGGCGTGCCGCTGCCGGAAAGTACGCGCGGATCCGTGTAGATGAAAGTCTGGGCGGTGCGCGTGGGGATGAAAGTAACGGGGGAAATGGACCGAATGTCGAAGCCGCGAACGTCACTTTCTCCGCCCATATAAAAGCGGCTGTAAGGGGGAACGTCCCTGCCGCCGAAGCCGGTGACATAAGCGGCGGTGGCATGGAAGCCAAGAACGTTCCGGCGTTTCTGAATGGGACGAAAATACTTCCAGTCGAAGACGTTGGTGATGGTGTTGACGTTACCGCCCAGCGGGCCGCCGGTGAAACCCAGGGAATAGAAAAAGCTCTTGCCGGACCGGGGATTGGTGGGATTGTCCACGGTGTTGTAGTTGATGGTTGGCGTGATGGTGCTGGAAACGATGCCCTTGAGCGCGCTAGGACCAGCGACGCTGCGGAATTGAATGGCCTCAAACAGAAAGCGCGAAGCGTCGTTGAAGGGAGTGATGCTGGTGCGTGTGAGTCCGTAGGTCAAGCCCAGCCGTGCGAAGGACAGCTTCTTGAGCGGATAGCTGGCAAACATCGTGAAGCCGGTGCTGTCCTGGTTGTAATTCTGGATGAATTGCGGGTTGATGCTGACGGACTGGCCCTGCAAGAGCGCCAATTGCCGAGCCTGATTGAAGCTGTAGCGGCTGGAGAAAATGGTGAAGCCCGTGGAAATCGGGCGGTCGAAAAGGTAGGGCTCGGTGAAGCCGAACATGAAGCTGCGCTGAATGTCGCCGAACTGCGCGGAGAAGGTGAGGGTTTCGCCGAGGCCGAGGAAATTGTTGGTCTGATAGGTCAGGCCGATGAAGGTGCCGGCCAGACCGCTGACACCACCCTGCAACCCGATGGATTGCTTACCTTTTTCCTTCAGCTTCAGGGTGAGGTCGACGGTGCCTTCTTTTTGGTTGCGCTTGATTTCGACGGCCTTGTCTTCCTCGATGCGGTCAAAATAATCGAGCTGATTGAGACGGAGGATGCTGATTTCCCAGGCGCGCTTGTTGAAGAGCTGGCCTTCGTCGAGAAGAAGCTCGCGGCGGATGACCTTGTCGCGCGTGGTAGTGTTGCCGACGAAATCGATGCGACGGACGTAGTATTGCTTCTCTTCGGTAAAGCGCATGGTGATGTCAATGCGCTTGGCGGCCTCATCGATGTCGGTCTGAGGCTCCGCTGTGAAATCAATGAAGCCGTATTGGCCGTAAGCCTTGCGGTAGTCATCCAAGGCTTTACGAATTTTGGCGGTGGAGAAGATGTCGCCTTCCTTGAGGGGGAAAATGCTCTTGAGGGCGTCGACCTTTAGAGAGAGGGCCTTATCCGGGTCGGCACTGACGATTCTCAAGGTGCCCATCTTGTAGCGCTCGCCTTCCTCGATGGGAATGGTGATATTGACGGCTTTGCCGTGGCTGCGGCCGGCGATAGGAACGCCCAAGCGGAAACCCTGGGTGTCGATATTTTCGAGGATGGGATCTTTCACGACGACTTTGAAGTAGCCATTGTCCTGATAGAGGCCGCGGACACCGACCTCGAGGTCTTCGTTGAGTTTTTCGCGGTCGTAGGTCTTGCTCAGGACCGGTATTTCCGTGATGTACAGAGGAATGGAGTAGGGGCGGTCGTGACGCATAGCGCGAATCAGCTTGCGATTGCTGAACGCGTGATTTCCCGTGAAACGGATGTGGCCGACCTTTACCTTGGGACCTTCCTCCACTCTGAAGACGAGGATGACGGCATTGCTGGCGGCGATGCGCTCGTATTGCGGCGTGACTTTCGCGAATTGACGGCCATGCTCGCCGAGCAATTCCTTCAGGACGACTTCGGCTTTCTTGATGCGTGTGGGATCAAACTGACTTTCCACGGTGAGGCCGACCTTGCGTTCCTTGAAGCGATCGAGAATGTCAGATTCCGAAACGGAATGGATGCCGTCGTAGCGAATGCGGCGGATGACCGGGCGCTCTTTGACCTCGAAGATGACATTCTTGTGATTCGGGCCGTCGGGCGAATCTTCGACGCGCAGCTTTACGTCTTCAAAGAACTGCGTGTTCCACAGTGCTTGAAAATCGCGGCGTAGCGTTTCTTCATTGTAGGGGTCGCCGTCGCGGCTGAAGATGCGGGCTTTGAGCGTGTCGCTGCGAATGCGGCGATTGCCGATGAAAATGATGCGGTCGATGACCGTTCCGGGCTGCTGCGGGGGCGGCTCTTGAAAAGAAGGCGCGGCGCTGCCGCGGGCTAATTCGGCCGTAACTTTCGTAGAGTCATTTGAATCAAAGATGGGAGAAAACGAAGATGGAGATGCCGCCGCATTAGGATCGCGCGGCGTGGCGGCAAGCATAGAAGACGCGAGCAATAACACCATTGCCGCAATCGAAAGCCGGACGCGCATAACCCCAAACGGCAAAGAAACTCTTGTGTGAGCGGCCACAGAGGTGGTCAAGGCCGCGCCCCCAAACCCAAGATGTTCTTCTCCCGCCGAACCCGGTACGGGCCGGCCGTGCGTTTCCCCCGTACATGCCGGGGCCACACATGTTGGTGTCAGATTCCCTAGTGGACGACCGGGGTTGCCTCACCGACAGGACGGAAGGAAAGGCCTTCCCCTGCTACGTAAATTTGCAGCGTCGCGGGCCTTTGGATTCCACCCTGGATGAGCGCCTCGGACAGCGGGTCTTCCACATATTTCTGCAAAGCCCGCCGCAAAGGACGCGCCCCGTAACTGCGGTCTGCACACGTTTTTTCGAGGATCCACTGGCGTGCTTCCGGAGACAGGACAACCTGGACTTGCCGATGAATCAGCGTGTCGTTCATCTGACCCACGAGCAAATCGATGATGCGCAGCAGGTCGTCGTCGCCGAGCGGGTTGAAAATAATGATCTCGTCCAAGCGGTTGAGAAACTCCGGATTGAACACCCGCTTTACTTCGTTCATCACCATTTCTTCCATGCTCTTGAGGCTGGCTTCATCGGCTCCGGACTGAAAGCCGATGGAAGTGCGCTTTTGCAAATGGCGCGCGCCCAGATTGGAGGTCATGATGATGATGGTGTTGCGAAAATCCACGGTGTTGCCGAGGCCGTCCGTCAGTTGGCCGTCTTCGAACACTTGCAAAAGGATGTTGAAGACGTCCGGATGCGCCTTCTCGATTTCATCCAGGAGGATGACCGAGTAGGGCGTGCGGCGAACGCGCTCTGTCAACTGACCGCCTTCTTCGTAGCCCACGTAACCTGGAGGGGCGCCGATGAGCTTCGAGACGGAATGCTTTTCCATGAACTCCGACATATCGAAGCGAACCAGCGACTTCTCCGAACCGAACAGGAATTCCGCAAGGCGGCGGGCGACTTCCGTTTTGCCGACGCCGGTGGGGCCGAGGAAGAAGAAGCAACCGACTGGACGCGCGGGATTTTTGAGTCCGGCGCGACTGCGGCGAATGGCGCGGGCGAGCGCGGTGATGGCTTTGTCCTGGCTGATGACGCGCTTGTGTAGTTCGGGTTCGATGCGCAGGAGTTTTTGCTGCTCGTCTTCCTTGATGGAAGTGACGGCGATGCCGGTCCAGCGGGAGACGACTTCTTCGATGTCTTCGCGGGTGACGATTCCGGTGGAGGCGTCGTCGAGTTTGTAACGTTCACGAAGGCCGCGCAGGTTTTCTTTTTCTTTGCGCTCTTCTTCGGAGTAAAAGCGGGCTTTCTCGAATTCGTGCGCGGCGATGGCGCTTTCCATGCGGTGGGTGATGAACTTCACGCGCTTTTGCACTTCGCCGACTTCTTCGGGGACGCTAGCCTGGCGCAGCTTGACGCGCGCGCCGGCTTCGTCGATTAGGTCGATGGCTTTGTCTGGGAGGAAACGATCGGGGATATAGCGGTTGGAGAGGTAGACAGAGTAGCGCAGAGCTTCGTCGGTGTAGCTGACCGCGTGAAATTTTTCGTACCGTTCGCGAACGCCGGTGATGACCTGCACGGCTTCTTCTTCGTTGGGCGCGGGAACTTTTACGGATTGGAAGCGGCGCTCCAGGGAGCGATCTTTCTCAACCGATTTGCGGTATTCGCCCGGCGTGGTGGCGCCGATGCACTGAATTTCGCCGCGGGAGAGCGCGGGCTTCAAGATGTTGGCGGCGTCGAGCGAACCTTCCGCGGAGCCGGCGCCTACTAGCGTGTGCAACTCGTCGATGAAGACGATGGCGTTCTGGCTCTCCATCAATTCCTTCATGATGGTCTTGAGGCGTTCTTCGAACTGACCGCGATATTTTGTGCCAGCGACGATCAGGGAGAGGTCGAGGGAGAGGATACGTTTGTCGGCGAGGAATGGCGGGACGTCGCCATCGGAGATGCGCTGGGCGAGGCCCTCGACGATAGCGGTCTTGCCGACGCCGGGTTCGCCGATCAGGACGGGATTATTTTTGGTGCGGCGGCAAAGAATTTGAATGACGCGCTCGACTTCGCCTTCGCGGCCAACGAGCGGGTCGAGCGAGCCTTCCGAAGCTGCCTGGGTCAAATCGCGGCTAAACTCAGCTAGAAGCGAAGTCTCTTTGGGCCGCGCGGCGGTGGTCTTCTCACCGGAGGTGCGCGCAAGCTCCTCGCGCAGAGTGGAGAGGCGCAGGCCACGTTCCATCAGAATTTCCGCGCCGAAGCACTTTTCTTCGCGCAGGATTCCCAGCAGCAGGTGCTCGGTCCCGACGTGCTTGACACCGAGGCGCTCGGCTTCTTCCCCGGCCATATTCAAGATGCGCTTGCATTCCGCGCTCAGAGGCACTTCAACCGATGTTGAAATGCGCTCGCGGATGGTAATGCGCGCTTCAATCTCTTTGCGAATCGATTCAATGGAGCCCTGCTGGCGGAGGAAGCGGTTGGCCAGGGCCTTGTCCTCGCGCATCAAGCCGAGCAATAGATGCTCGGTCTCAATGTACGGGCTGCCGTACTGGCTAGCTTCGTACCTGGCAAAGAAAATGACGCGTCGGGCTTTCTCTGTATACCGTTCAAACACGATTAGCTCGCTTCTCCCCCCGGGGTCCCCATCGCAGCGGCCGCAGCCACGCGAGTACGCAGAACGCCGTGCTCCAGAGTCAATACGCGGTGGCAACGCGCGGCGAGCGCCAGGTTGTGCGTCGCAATGAGGGACGTCAACTGGTACGCGCGGTGCAGCCGCTGCAATAACTCGAACACGGCCGAAGCATTCTGCTCGTCCAAGTCTCCGGTCGGTTCATCAGCCAGCAGCACGGCCGGCCTGGTGACGAGCGCCCTGGCAATAGCGACGCGCTGCTGTTCCCCGCCCGAAAGCTCCCCTGCGCGGTGTTCGGCCCGCTCCTGCAGGCCAACTTCCGCGAGCCACTTGCGCGCCGTCGTCATCGAAGGCGCAAAAGCCTCGCCTCGCAACAGCAACGGCATGGCTACATTCTCTGTGGCAGTAAAATCGGGTAACAATTGATGCCGCTGCCACAAAAATCCCACGGCGCGACTTCTAAATTCGGCAACCGTGGTGTCTTGATTCGTTTCAATGGGCTTGGAAGCGAAGTATACTGTACCGCTCGTTGGCGTGTCTAGCGCGGCCAGCAGGTGTAGCAGAGTGCTTTTTCCCGCTCCAGACGGCGCGACGATCGCCACCATCTCTCCGCGCCGCAGACTCAGATTCGCATCGGTCAAAACGGTCAAAGATCGCGCGCCGACGCCGTACGTTTTTTTCAAGCTGCGCGCTTCGAGCACCACTTGCGCGTCTGATCCGGGGGCCTGCCCCAGATTTGTTTCAGAATTCATCTTAAGTCCAGATTTTCCATAAACCGTCCGGTAACGAGCTCAAGCGCGCCCCCTTTGTTTAGATGCAGGAAGGGCAATCCCAGTGCCAAGCCTTGTCCGCAGATCGCCCTGTTGTGACCCATCCGGTTCCCATTTATGCCGGGGCCTTGCCTAGCAAGAAAGCTGGCCCAAAACGGGCATTTACTTAAGCGCTTAATTGCTTCTATTTCAAACGTTTATGGCGGGCAGTTTTCGATATCGAGGAAGAGGACATTCCTCGATTCGGCTGAGCGCCAGCGCGGTAATAGTAGGAGCAAACCGTGCTCCAAAGCTCGCGTTCCGGCAGAAAAAACGTTCTTCTCGGGTATCTTGCAGGATTGCTCCAGGGTTCTCCTTCACTCATAACGCAGGATCTCCACCGGTAAGAGCTGGGCCGCCGCGCGCGCGGGCAACAGCGTTGCTCCGACAGAAATACCCATGGCGACGGCTGCGATCCATACGGCATCCAGCAGGCTAGGATGAAACGGCACGTACGGCACCGCGTACACCTGCGGGTCGAGAGGAATCAGGTGCCATGTGCCGGCGATCCATGCGAAAGCGTAGCCTATGCACAAACCGGCGAAAGTGCCCGTCGCGCCAATCGCAATTCCTTGCAACAGGAAAATGCGCCGAATCTGCTGCCGACGGGAACCCATCGACATCAGGACAGCGACATCCCGCGCCTTGTCGGTTACCGTCATGGATAGCACGACGAGGATGTTCAAACCCGCCACAAATGTAATCAGGCCAATGAAGATCGCGGTCACCAGCTTTTCCAACCGCAAGGCACGAAACAGCGCGCGATTTTCTTCCATCCAAGTGGTAGCGGCGAAACCCGAGCCTGCGGCCTGTTCCAATTTTCGCGCAATGTCACCTGCCTGCTCCGGCTTATCGAGTCGAAATTCGAGCACGCTAACCCTGTCACCGACGCCAGAGAGCGCTTGTGCAGCGGCCAAACTCAAGAAGCACCAATTCTCATCGTAATCGTAGAAGCCGGAATCAAATACTCCCGCTACGCGGAACCGGCGGCTTCGCGGGAGCATCCCGAATGGTGTCAATCGCCCTTGCGGGCTGGTCAGCGTCACGTAGTCGCCCGGCGAGAGCTTCCACTCCTGCGCGAGCTGCTTGCCCACCAGCAGGGCGTCAATGCCGTCGGCATCCGGCGAAAAATCCAACTTGCCAGCGACGATGCGCTGCAGCGCCTCATCGCTGCGCCGCTCGCGCTCCGCGTCAATTCCTTTGGAAACTACGCCACGCGCCTCGCCGGCAAACGTCATTAGCACGGTCTGATACACGGCCGGCGTTACGGAGCGCACTCCCGGAATCGCCGCAAGTTTGGACGCCAGCGCCTCGTAGTCGCGAATGCCGCCCGCGCCAGGCTTGGTGAGCGACACGTGCGCCGTCACCCCTAACAAGCGATCCTGCAACGTCTCGCGAAACCCTGTGTTCATCGCCAGGGCAATAACTAACGTTGCGACTCCCGCGGCAACTCCGATCACCGAGAATGCCGTCACCAGGCGCAGCACTGCGGGGCGGTACGGCGACCGCAAGTACCGCCTTGCGACGAACCATTCAAATTTCATGCTGAACTCGTCAGGGCTTCGCGCCTTGCTCCGGATTCGATGGCACTTCCGGCCGCAATTGCGGGAACAAAATGACGTCGCGGATGGAAGGCGAGTCCGTAAAGAGCATCGTCAAGCGATCGATGCCAATGCCTTCGCCCGCAGTAGGCGGCATGCCGTGGCACAGCGCGCGTATGTAATCCCAGTCGACCTGCTTCGGCATTGCATCTCCGCCTTGCGCGACCTGTGCGCGAAAGCGCCGCTCCTGTTCTACCGGATCATTCAACTCCGAAAAGCCATTCGCGATCTCCATCCCGGCGACGTAAATCTCAAAGCGCTCGGTCACACTCGGATCGTCCGGCTTCTGCTTTGACAAGGGCGAAATGTCCGTCGGGAATTCGTACAAAATAGTCGGCTGCACCAACTTATCTTCGGCCATGGTCTCAAACAGCAGACCAGTCCATTCCCCATCGGAGAGAGTTCCTTTAGAAACCGCATAGGGAGCCCCCGCGCTCTTCGCCCAAGCATTGTACCGTTCCGTGATAGCGCGCGGCCCACCCGACGCACGCAGCTCCGCAAGCGTCGGAGCCGCGCCCGCGGCAGCCGGCCAGTATTTCACGATGGCCTCTCGCATCGACAGCCGCTCGAATTTCCCAAAGTCCAGCTCCACATCGCCATAGCGCACAAGCGTCGATCCAGTGATCTTCCGCGCCAACTCCGCGAACAGTTGCTCGTTCATGTCCATCAAATCACGGTAGTTGCTGTACGCCTCATAGAACTCCAGCATGGTGAATTCCGGATTGTGTTGGGTGGAGATCCCCTCATTGCGAAAATTGCGGTTGATCTCATAAACGCGGTCAAATCCTCCTACGGTTAGGCGCTTCAAATACAGCTCGGGCGCGATCCGCAGATAAAGGTCGATGTCCAACGTATTGTGATGGGTCACGAAAGGCCGCGCTGCCGCTCCCCCTGGCAGGGGGTGCATCATTGGCGTTTCCACCTCGATATAACCGCGCGCATCGAAAAACCGTCGCAGCTCTTGGATGATCCGCGCCCGCGTCACAAAAGTCTCGCGCGACTTCTCATTCGCGATCAGATCCAGATAGCGCTGCCGGTAGCGAAGCTCCACGTCCGTCAGGCCATGCCACTTCTCCGGCAGCGGGAGCAGCGCCTTCGACAGGAAAAATATTTCCTCAACCCAAATGGACAACTCATTCGTCTTGGTACGGAAAAGGTGCCCGCGCACACCAATCCAGTCGCCGAGGTCCAACAATTGAAAAAACTGGAACCCGCGCTCACCCACGACGTCCTTTTTTACATAAATCTGGATGCGCTTTCCCGCGCCCTGCAGGTGCGCAAACCCGGCCTTGCCCATCAGGCGAAGCGAAACGATTCGCCCGGCAGTGCGGAGCTCCCGCTGGTTGGCCTCCAGGTCCGCGCTGGGGGTCGCGCCAAATTTGGTCGCCAGCTCTGCAACTGTATCGCTCCAGCGAAATTCATGCGGATACGCTTTCAGGCCCAGCGCCTGAATTTGCTCCAGCTTTTTTTTACGCTGCTCAAACTGGTCGCGCGGCTCAAATTGCAACGGGAAAATCCTTTCCCAATCGACAGCAGGCGAGTATAGCGGCCAGCGCAGCTACAGGGCAAGAATGTGACGGCCACGCACAACATTGAAACGCTCCACCAAACCGAGCCCGAGGACTGCTTTGCGGAAGCGCGTTGATTGTGCGGCACTTCTGCAACAAATCCGTCAGAAAAGATACTAAACGTAAGAATACCATCCCCGTAAATACCGACATTCTCAGGATTTGCGTCTCTTCTGGTCTCTCACAGGAGGTGTGCGGTTTCGACAAACACAAAAAATTAAGTGCTCCTAATAAATTATTACAGGTCCGAAACTATTTTGGTATACTCCCCCGGCTTAGGAGACTCCCCGTGCAGGTTCGCGCCCACGCCCTTCCTTCCAAGCATTCATCTGTGCAAGAGGACTGGAGCACCTGGCTGCCCGCGGCCAAGGCTGAGGCCTTTGACTCCTGCGTGCGCCAACTCGAGATCTTCTACGGAATGTTTAGTGTTTCGCTAAATGAAGCCCTGGAGCTCCGCCGCATCGGAAAATCAGGGCAGTCGTGCCGGGGCATTTTCGTTATAGGGGCCTTGTGCGCCCGCTTGGCGCGTCCTGTCGAAGGTCTGCTCCATACGTTGGGGGAGCACGCGAAGCACTTCGGCATTATTCCAAACACCGCTCCTCTTGACGCTTCCAACTTCCGGGGTTCCCGGGAGCAGCGCACAGCTCGCATGAGCGACGTGTTAAGTCACGTACTCCTTACGCAACGGTCGCAGTTCCTGCACAAGATCGACACGCTTGAAGAGATGGTGTTGAGCATCCGCAAACATTTCTGCGAAATAGCTTCCGATCTCGGCAGCGGCGCCTCCGAGGCGCCCTCCTCGGATTGGCGCGCCCTCGATGACGCTCATTTTGACTTGAACACGTGCCTGCGCGAGACTATCGTTCTGCTGAAGTCGTTTATAGTGGTGCTTCCCGAAGACCAGCTCAGCGTTTTCCAGAAATCCGTAAATGCCCAAATGCTTGCTCCTCGCGATGTCGACGCAGCCCGCCGTAGACGAATGGTCCTAATCGAGGGAGAATAGCCAAGCCTGCTAAACTTGCGGTTCTCGGGGCGCAAACTCAGCGAGTAATAAGCGCCCGCAGCGTGTTTCTCTGTTATGCGGGCCATTGCGAAGACAACTCTAGGGGGTATCCGGCGCATCCGAAAGAGTGGATGCGCCGCTATTGGACCGTTGGCCCGAAACAGACCAAGCGATCCCATCGCATCAAACGCGCCGCAGCCGCCTAAGGCACTGACGGAAGGGGAAGCCATACGCTTGGCGCAAGCCGGCGACGCTCCGGCTTTTGAGTTTCTGTACGAGCTGCACAGCCGCCGCGTGTACGCACTATGTCTGCGGATGGTCAGCAACCCTTCTGACGCGGAAGACCTGATGCAGGAGGCATTTCTGCAGCTCTTCCGCAAGATTGCGACGTTCCGCGGCGAATCGGCATTTTCGACATGGCTGCACCGCATGACCGTGAACGTGGTGCTGATGCGTTTGCGCAAGAAAGCTCTTCCGGTGGCTTCCCTGGAGGAGATCACCGAGCCAGATGAAAATGGGAGTGGGCCGAGGAAGGACGTGGGGGCGGCGGATTTGCGGCTGAGCGGCGCGGTCGATCGCGTCAATCTGGAGCGTTCGATCGGGAAGTTGCCGCCCGGTTACCGCACGGTATTTGTCTTGCACGACGTGCAGGGGTACGAGCACAACGAGATTGCCGGAATCATGGGTTGCTCCGTCGGAAATTCGAAATCGCAGTTACACAAGGCGCGAACCAGGTTGCGCGACCTGCTCCAGGAAGAGATTCGCGAACAGGCGCGGCAAGAACGCCATGCGGCGAAAACACAGACGGGAAACAGCGATTGAGCTACAATAAGAAGAATTCCGGGGTGCACGCGGAAAACGCAGACACGTGGCAAGGTCGTGTTCGGAGTCGAGCCGAAGAAGCTTCCGAAGCAGCGTGTCGCGGAGTAAACGGCCATGCAGTGTAAAGAAGTGGAAGTAGTCCTCGAGCAAGAAGGTTTTGTGCCCGTGCCCGAAGCGGCGCGCGCGCATCTCGCCGGCTGCAGTTCCTGCCAGAATTTCATCGCCGACTTAACCGCCATGGTCGCTACCGCTCATTTACTTCCGGCGGAAGTTGAACCTCCCCGTCGCGTGTGGACGGCTCTGCGCGTGCAATTGGAGGAGGAGGGCATCATCCGGGGCGCTGCGCAAGATTCCTGGTGGGCGAGTTTCTCCGAGTTGTTCCGCCCGCGGGTGCTGGCCACCGCCGCAGTCGGTCTACTGATTGTCGCCGCCGGCGCTTTGCAGCTCCAGCGCCCGGCCACGCAACCCAGCGAAGCTCGCAACGCGTACGACGACCTCTACCAGGACACCAGCTTGACGCTGAACAACGACGAAGCGCTTCTGCCAGCCATGCAGCTTGCGGGCAATTCCGGTGTGGACCTCTCGCTCCGACAGAACCTGGACATCGTGGACAAATTTATTGTCGATTGCGAGCAGCGCGTGAAAGAGCAGCCGCAGGATGAGCTGGCGCGTGAATATTTGACTGGCGCCTACCAGCAAAAGGCCGAATTGATATCCGTGATGATGGAACGCGGGGGGAACGGATACTAACATGAGCTTGAAAACAATGAGTCGTGGGATCCTGCAGGCGGTGGGCGCCGGAGTGCTTCTCCTGCCTTCTTCTTTTGTGCAGGCGGCACCCCAGCATTTCGAAAGGCATTTTGCGGTAAAGGGACGTCCCGTAATCGTGCTCCAGAACGTAGCCAACGGACGCATCGAGGTAAAGTCTTCAAAAAATGCCGAGGTGATCGTCTCCGCAACGCAAGCCTCGAATAAGATCGGGATTGAGGCCGAACAGGCGGACGAACGCGTCGATGTCACCGCCACAGTGCTCGATAATTCCGCGCCAGCCAACGAGTTGGAGGCCAATTTTCAGTTGACGGTGCCCGAGGAGGCGGAACTGCAGTTGCGGACGCAGACTGGACTGGTTTATGTCGAGCAGGTGATGGGCGACATGACCCTGCAAAGCGTCGCCGGCGATATTCATCTCAAAGAAGTATCCGGGTACATCGTGGTGCGCACCACAGGTGGATCACTGGTTTGCACGCAATGCGCAGGCAAGCTGGATTTCAATTCCGTGAGCGGAAACGCGCAGGTGTTGCAGCCCGGGCTGACCAACGTCACGGTGTTCACCATGTCGGGCAATATTCTTTTTGACGGCGACTTCATTCGCACGGGTATCTACACCATGAAGAGCGGCAAGGGCACCGTCGAAGTGCACTTCTCCGGAAGCGATTCTTTCGACCTCAAGGCGCAGACCGCCACCGGCACTGTGGACAATCAAGCAGAAGCGTATTTGAAGCCGGATTCGCACGGTGTGCGGCACATTGCGTCCAAATTCACCAAGGGCTTGTTCGGCACGGTCGGTAGCGGCCTCGCCAAGGTCGAACTCTCCTCCTACAGTGGTACAATCCGCATCCTGAAACGCGATTAACGCGTGCTAAGCCGAGAGTTCTGGCAGGCCTATTTAAGTTAAGTGCACTAAATGACGCTTCCTCCGCGACCACCACAATCGCGCCTGCAGGTGCTTTGCCTGGCCGGCTTCATGGGCTCAGGCAAAACTACGATTGGCACGTTGCTGGCCCGCCAATTAGCCTGGCGCTTTGTCGACCTGGACGATCGCATCGAAGAGGCCGCCGGGCTTCGCATTCCTGAGATTTTCGAGCGGTTGGGCGAGGCGGCATTTCGCCAGATTGAAGCCGATCAACTGCGCGCAGCTCTCGGCCGCGCCCTCGAACACAAGGAATCCGTGGTCCTCGCGCTAGGCGGCGGAACCTATGCTCAGGCCGGCGCGCCGGAGTTTCTTCGTACCGCAGGTATTCCCGTCATCTGGCTGGACGCCTCCCCCGATGTTCTGCTGGCCCGCTGCATGACCATGAGCGGCCGCCCGCTGTTTCGAGACGAGCCCAGCTTTCGCGCCCTTTATCTGCAGCGATTGCCTTCCTATCAGCAGGCCGATCAGCGCGTGGATAGCACTGGCGAGCCGGCCCGTGTCGTCGCAGAAATTCTCCGCCGAGGAATTATTTCCGCTGGCGCCGGTGATGCTCACCTCGTCGTGGAAGAGCCCAAATCCTGAGACTGTCTGTGTGCGCAACATCTGCCGGATTAAAGCTTGCGGGTAACGCTCTGAGCGCACCAGCGCGGGATCTGCGCGCTTCACATCGCTGCTGTGGCAAACTTTGTAGATTGGCAGCAACACGAAGGAGCAGTTTCGATAATGCGCAACTCTTTGAAATCTAAAACCACGTTGGGCGTTCTGATGGCGTGCATCCTGGCTCTCAGCTCCCTGGCTTCCCAAGCGCAAAAAAGTGCGCCGGTTCTCGCCCAGGACAAAGGGAAATTCACGATCCAGCTCAATGGCCAAACAGTCGGCCACGAAGAGTTCGAGATTTCGCCCACTTCTGGAGGATGGTCCGCGCAAGGCACCACGGACCTCAAGGCTCCCGATTCCCCCGCGACCCACGTGACCGGCATACTCACCCTGCAGCCCGATGGCGCTCCCGTCAGCTACGTGTGGAGCTCGCAAGCGGAAAAAACCAACGGCGCGCACATCGTTTTCGCGAACGGCGTGGCCAAAATTACTTTGCAGATGCAAGGCGCGAGGCCATTCCAACAGGACCTGAGCTTCGGGACGCCGCTGATAGCCGTCCTCGACAACAATTTGTACTACCAATACGGCGTGCTGGCACGAGTGTATGACTGGTCCAAACGCGGCACGCAGAACCTTCCTGTCCTTATTCCGCAAGAACTGACTCCCGGCTCTGTCAGCGTCGAGTCAACCGGCTCGGTCACTGCCAAGGGCAAGTCCTATGATGGGCTCCGAGTCACCACTTCCGACCTTGAGGTGCTGTTGTTCCTCGATTCGAATCACCGCCTGATGCGCCTCGAAGTCCCCTCGGCCAAAGTCTCTGTCGCCCGCGACTAGGTGCTTCCAGGCAGCGGCCCAAAAACAAAAACGCGGCGTGACTTTCATCACGCCGCGCCAATTCTCTATTAGGAAATTTCTACCGCGCAAACGAACGCTGAAGGGTTGGCTTCCCCGGAGTCGCGAACGGCGCGCCTGGGCGCCGCAGCGGGTAGCCCTGCGGATGACCATGCGCGTGCGCCAGCGCATGCCCATTCGAATGGCCGGCACCCACATGCCCGTTGCCGTTGCCATTCCCCGACGCGGGCTGCGGCAGCCGCGCCGGATTACCGATAGGGCGGAGATTCGTCGGCAGCGCTCCAACGTGGTCGCTGATCGCCTGCAGCCTCTTCAATATGGATTGCCACTGTTCCCAATCCAACTGACGCAGGAACGGCCGCAATCCCTGGATGAACGGATCCTCCAGCAAAGCTTCGCCGTCGGATTCCGGAATGAAGAAGCGATTCAGCCCTACGTTCAGGGCTTCGGAGATCTTCTCCAGGGTGCCGAGGCTAGGCGTCATCTGGCCGCTCTCGATGCGCGACAAATACGAGCGCGACACCTTTGAGCGCGACTGTAGCTGGCTTTGCGTCATGCTGCGCGATTCGCGCAACTGGCGGATGCGCTGGCCGATATTCTCGACCGTCTCGCGGTTGGCGAATTTCTCTTGCGCAGGTTCAGCGCCGGTTTCCTCCGGAGGTACTGGGGGAGGAATCAGGAACTCCAAACGCTGAGGCAATGCGCGCACGCAACGCCGGCAATTCCCCGTGCGCGTCCGGTACTGGACTAGACCGCATGTCTTACAGCGAATGACTTCCCTATCCAATTCCAATGAATTCACTGCTTCTTTCTCTAATTGTGCGGACACCGGTACTCCTCGCTGACTTTTTCCGGCGTGCGGATAGGAGAGGAACGTCGGAACGTGCTTCGGGGGGAAGGCAGTAACTGGCGCGACGGGAGTCTCTCGCGAATGGCCTTTTTCTGTCAAGAGTATTTTTAGACTTTTTTTATCTGTGCGCATATGACACACAAACGTTACGCCAGTCTTTCGCCTGTTCGTTCGTACAGTTCATTTCAATTTCCGACCCGCGCTTCGCTCTACTGAACCCGCGAGCGAAGAATTTGTTGCCGTTCTTATTACTCCAAACTCCGCCTCAGCGCCACATCAATTTTCAAATTCTCCAGAAGTGAATCGATTTACTTGCTGCACGGCGGTTCCGTTGCATTTTCACTCCGCAGGCACGCATAAATTCAAGTTAGAATCGCCAGTCCTCAAGTAACGCAAAATTGACGTTTGTCGGGTATTTACCGGATTGACCCTTATCCCGCCAGATTTTAAAAGCCTCGCCACCTATTTGGTTCACGCCCACCTATTCATCGGCCACCAACCGCATGGCTTCCATCAATGGCTTCACGCCGATCTATGACAACAACGGCAACGTCCTGAACGACAACCTGCACACCTATTCTTGGGACGCGTACGGTCGGCCCATCACCATCGACTCCGTTAATCTCACCTATGACGCCCTCGGTCGCATGGTCGAGCGAAATAATGGTGGCTCCATTAGTCAGGTCCTGTATGCCCCTAGTGGTGCTAAGCTCTCGGTCATGAACGGGCAATCGCTGACGTGGGCCTTCGTCCCGCTCACTTCCGGCGCTGCTGAGTACCACGCGAACGGTGTGTTTTATTATCGCCACGCGGACTGGCTCGGAAGTGCGCGACTCGTTTCCACGACGAGCCGCACGATGTACTCGGATACGGCCTACGCGCCGTTCGGTGAGCCTTACGCCCAAGGCGGGGGTGCTGACTGGTCCTGGACCGGAATAAACCAAGATACGCAGTTAGGACTGTACGACTTTCCCGCCCGTGAATACAGCATCCAGGGCCGCTGGCCCTCCCCCGACCCCGCTGGCCTCGCCGCCGTCGACCCCTCCAACCCCCAGTCCTGGAACCGCTACGCCTACGTCCTCAACAACCCGACAAATTTGGTCGACCCGCTGGGCCTAACTGACTGCCCGCAAGGGAAAACATGTGGGATCACCCTGGACGGAACTGAGATAGACGTCTCGGGTTGGTTTGGCAGGATGCTCTTGGGCTTTTTGTCATCCAGTGACGCCGCAGCCCAATGCCCGAATAACGACTGCACAAACCGCCAATTGGTCGCTGGCCCAGGCGGCACGAACGTGTGGCAGCAGTTGGGCGGGGGCGTGACGTTCATCCCAAATCCGAACTGGAACCCCAACGATCTCAATTCAATGCCAGGTAGTTTTTCCGTCAGCAGCATTGCCGCGGACAGCGACATCTTTTGGGATCTCTTCACCGTTCCATGGTCTGGAACTGCCCTCTATCCGCTTGTTTCCTTTGGCCCGGTCGCTTCTGCTGGCGTGGGCCCCACCCTTGCTTATAACCCGAGAACAGATACTGGATGCTACGGAATCGCTGCGGGGGCCATGGTTCCGGCTGGAGGTCACGCTGCGGCAGTAGGTCCTTTGTCATTCGGCAATCTGGGGAATGCCGATAATATCCTAGCTGGCGGAAGTGTGTTTGCCGGTGCCCAATCACCGAACCCATTCGTCGGTGTACAAGCAATGGGAAACAGAAATGGACTTCTAGCGGGCGCGACCTTCGGGATTCCGGGTGTCGTAGCAGGCGCCTCGGTTTCCAAGTGTCAGGGCGGCGTCGGAAAGAAGCTACTCAATTGGTTTATCGACTCAATTCTGTGACCTGAAGGAGCAATTTTGTTCATCATCGGCTATCTTCTTATTGCCTTAACGTTCTTGGCAGTAGGCCTCTGCCTGCTCATATCGCCTGACACCTATTTCGCTTTGCTCGACCGCATGGCCCGAGTAAACCTCTGGGCGAAGCCTAGCACTTCCTGGGATCCGAAGGCACCACGATGGCGAGCACTGGGAGTGGCGTTCACACTATTCGCATTGCTCCTCATCTTTGGTCCTCCTCTATCGGTCTATCTACGCTCTCCTGAAGGCTCGCACGAACATCTCCACTCTTCCTATCCCGGTGTGAGTTGGGGGGCGCTTATTGTCTTGTTGTTCTTCTTTGCCCTTGGAGTAGGCTTGCTGGTCAGGCCCTTAGCCGTGTTGGATAGGGTATCGCCTCGTAAGATTTCAGTTGAACCCAATGTCCAGCGGCATGCATACAAGCTTCGCATTTTCGGGGGCTTATTGTTCCTCATCTCACTCCTTGGGATGTGGGTTCAACTTTTACGCCATTTCCGACAGTGATGAATCGATCCAGGCCTGATGGTCAGATGGGCGCGTGCGGCAGAGATTTCCACCCGCCCTGCAAGGTCCGGCCGGTAGTTCCGGAATGACCGGCGGGTGGCCCATCCTTTCTGCGGTTTGTGCAGAAAGGGTGGGGGATGTTCTCTTCGCTTTTAGGTTTTCTCGATGAGTGATGCCCACAAATTCACCGGCGACGAGCGCGACTCCGAGTCCAACCTCGACCACACCCAGTTCCGCCAATACTCCTCCTCCCTCGGCCGCTGGATGCACCCCGACCCCGCTGGCCTCGCCGCCGTCGACCCCTCCAACCCCCAATCGTGGAATCGATATGCTTACGTCCGAAATAATCCTTTGGCGTTGGTCGATCCTTTTGGACTCAATGAATGTGCGCCGGGAGAGCACGACTGTAACGCTGGGGAAGGAGAGGGAAACCCCGGACAAGATATACTTGGCGGGCCACCCGCACCTATAGAGTTCGGTATAGACTTCGGTAATTTCTGGGATAATCAATCGCACGTGGGCATCGGCGGCGGCAATTTCGGCAGCTTGGCGATGCTCAGTGTATTCCAGACATACAGCGTGGAAACCGACGTGACCACTACGGAGACGAACATAGACGGTTCCCTCGGTTCTGATTTTCTAACCTATTTCCTGCCAACGGTAAGTGGCGGCTGGCCTTCCCCCGACCCCGCGGGCCTCGCCGCCGTCGATCCCTCCAACCCCCAATCCTGGAACCGCTACCCCTACGTTAAGAACAATCCGCTGAATCGCGTCGATCCCACTGGCCTAAACGACTGCGAAGAGCACGCAGATTGCGAAAATATTGGGCTTGGCCTCGGCGCCACTGGCCAGCCTGGCCAGGACCTCTTCGGTGGCCAGCCTCTTTGCGACGTACTGGGCTGTGATCCGTGGGACGGTCGGCCAACGATAGGCATTGGCGGCGGCGGTCGGTTCGACCTAATGAATATCCCTCTTGTTATCCAAGCGCAGGGTTGGATTCCTTGGACGCCGGACTCTGGCGTAACTGGTCCAGAGGGACCCGGCGTCGGCGATCCGTTGTACTACTGGGGCGCAACCACGGTCCAAATTGGCACTGGGCTGGACCTGTGGGTGCCGGGGATTTTAGGCCGCGATAATGGTGGTGGCGGCACGGTCAGTGCAACTCCGAAGCTAACGTTTAAACCACCAAGTTGGGACAATTTTACACATGAATTTCTTCCATGCTATGGCGCTGAACTTTATAACAACTTCCTTGGGAACGACGATAGAACCTGGGTCACGGCCGGCACAGTCGCAGCACTAAAACTGAAGAATCCGTGGGCCGCAGGTGCCGCATTAGTGGTCTGGACAGGCACCAACGCGTTTCAAGCCGGGTCGGCGTGCGCCGTCTCGAGCAGGGCGGTGTACCAATGAGGTACAAGCTATCGGATCAGGAACTTCACGCGCTGTACTGTCCAGTTAAGAATGCAAAAAGCGCGTTGTTTCTTGTTGTCTGCTTCTCTGTAGTGGCTTTTGTAAGCTGGAAAGGGTTGCACAAACCTCCCGAACACCCCGATTTCGTCTTGCTTCTTTTCGCCATACTCGTGGTGGCAATGCTCGCTAAGTGGCTAGTGACCTTTACGTGCTTTCGTGAGCGATTGGTCTTGGGTCTTGTTATCGTCACCATGGTGGCAGGGCAGGTCGAACGTTTTGTACCCTCTATAGTCACCCAACACGTCGAGGGGGTGAAATCCGGCCACCTCGCGTTGTCGCTTCTCGGTCTTCTTGTGAGTTTGACCATGCTCATCCAGGGGGCCCGGAGTCCAAATGTCGGGCCAAGCAATGCAGAGGCGTCAATTGCATGGCAGCCAAAGCGGAATCTTCTTATTTTGCTCGCTGTTACCTTGACCGTGTTAGCGCTTGGTGCGCTGTTATACTTCCTGCCATTTCGGCAGTAGGCGGGTGGCGGACCCTTCGGTTTGTAAGGGTCCGGGTTTAGATTTAACTTCAAGCTGAAGCGTCACAAGCGGGCAGTGCGTTGATGTGAAATTCCTCTCTTCGGCTACAGGTTTTGTGCCCTCGCCGTTCAACGCCCATAATCCCCATTCGACCCTGAAATTCGACCGTTCAATGTATATTCGTTGCGTACTTCACTCCCCGGATGCTACCGTTCCCCATGGGTTCGACTCCCATCCTCGTCCGCCCCGTCGCAGCCGCGTCTGGCTCACCCTTTGCGCCTCACTCACCACGGCCTTTAATAACACCCTTTAGAATCAACACTTGCAAAAGTGCAACAAAACAAATGACTTTAACCACCTTTAGAATGAACACTTATGCAAAAACCGGGGGGAGGGGGCCCAATCCCCATTTTCCAAACTCTGTTCGCGCGGGTTCCTGCGTCTCTGTGGTTAATCCGCAGTTGCCTGCGCAACTCTATCCCTTTTTCGGAGGAAGCCGCCTTGCCGACCCGCGATGATGCCTGGAAACTACTCTGCGAATACACTCGGTCCGAAAGCCTCCGCAAGCACATGCTAGCCGTAGAAGCCTGCGTCCGCGCCTACGCTCGCAAGCACGGCGCCGATGAAGAGCTCTGGGGGCTCGCGGCCCTACTGCACGATTTCGACTACGAACGCTGGCCCAACGAGGCCCACGCCCCGGACAAAGAGCACCCCGCCGAAGGCGCCAAGATTCTTCGCGAGCAGGGCTACTCCGAGGAAATCGTCCGCGCCATTCTCTCTCACGCCGACTACTGCAACGTGCCGCGCCGATCGCCACTCGAGCACACCCTCTTCGCATGCGACGAACTGGCCGGATTTCTCACCGCCTGCGCCTACGTCCGCCCCTCGAAGAGCATCCTCGATTTGGAAGTGGACTCCGTCAAACGCCGATTGAAAGACAAGGCCTTCGCCAAAGGCGTCAGCCGCGACGACGTCCGCAAAGGAGGCGAAGAGATGGGCGTCCCGCTCGAAGAGCATATCGCCTTCTGCATCGCCGCCCTTCGCGAACATGCTGACGCCCTCGGCCTACGCGGTACCATAGTCACGCAAGCCGCGACCACCTAGTCATTCGCTTTTTTGGAGCGTTGCGGCCTTGCGGCTTTCGCCCCGAAAGCAACGCAATCAGAATTGTTTCCGAACGCGGGAAATTCCGCCCGCTAAAAGCTTCGGTGGGAATATAGAGTAATAGCCGCCCCCAGCAGCATCGCGGCAATCACCAGCGCGATCACCCCCGCCGCGAACCACACTGTCGCGCTATGCGACGCAAATAATTTCGATCCTGCCGACTCGCCCGGCAGAGAAGAATCTTCTTCCTGCGGCTGGGCCTCGCCCTGCGCAAGCCCCCCCGTTTCCGGCCGCTCCACGAATTCCACCCTGCTAATAAAGCTGTACCCTCTCCTCGGAATCGTCTGCACGTAAACCGATTCCTCGTTCGAATCGCCAAGAATCTGCCGCAGCTTATTGACCGTGGTATTCACGTTCGCATCGAAATTCACGTGGGTGTCCGAAGCCCACAAGCGCGCCCGCAGCTCTTCGCGGGTCACGATTTCGCCGGGCCGCTCCAGCAATGTGACCAGCACCTGGCAAACCTTTCCCGGCAGGCGCAGCCGCGCGCCATTCTTCAGAAGGTCCTGCCGTTTCACGTCCAGTTGGAACGCTCCGAAGCGCACATAGCGAGTCGGAAACTTCTCCGCATCTGTTTTGCCGTGCGCCAACTGCAGCTCCATGTTCATGGTCTTCACCCTGGGTCGGAAAAAGATTCCGACAAGCGATCTGGTTCGACCACTCGCTGAGAGCATGTAGTTCTGGCCACCCCGCGGCGCGATTGACAAACGACTGTACACAAGTTATATCTGAGATGTATATACAAGTCAAGATCGGAGTCTCTCCCATGCCTGCTCGCGCCTCCGGGCTCAATCTCAACGGTACCGGCTCCTGCGTTTCCTTCAACTTCCGCAGGGCCGCGCGCGCCGTCACACGCCTTTACGACCAGGCCTTCGAGCCTTTCGGCATCCGTTCCACGCAGTTCAGCATTCTGGTGGGCGTCGCGAAGACCCAACCCACCTCCATCTCCGCCCTCGGCGACCTCCTGGTCATAGATCGCACCACCCTCACACGCAGCCTGCGCCTCCTCAAAAAGCAAGGCCTCCTCTCCATTTCCGAGCGCTCAACCAAACGCCAGCGGTTCCTCACGCTTACTCCCAGAGGCGAGCGCACGCTCGCTGCCAGCCTTCCCGTTTGGCGCGGGGCACAAGACCGCTTCGTGGAATCCGTAGGCGCCGACTACTGGACCAATTTCCGCAATGACCTAGAGAAACTCGCTCGCATGGCACTTGCCCTTGAGCGCTCCCAAGACGACGCCCAGCCTGCTACATTCACCAAGCACTGAGGCACCTTGAAATACAAAACGGGGAGAAGCCCTTTGGCCCCTCCCAGTTTTTTGTTTCTCCTGAGTGATTTTGAACTAGAAGTCCACGCGGAATCCGAACTGGATCCATCGCGCTCCGGAGATCCGATCGGCCGGAATTAGTTGGGTGTTGATTACGCCAAAGGTCGCTGGATTGGTCGCATCGAAGGAAGGATCCAGGAAATTCGGATGGTTGAAGATGTTGAAGAAGTCAGCGGAAAATTCCACTTTCACCCGCTCGGTTATAGCTGTCGATTTCCCGAGGCGCATGTCCAGGTTCCAGAAGCCCAGACCGCGCAAGGGGCTGTTCCGCCCATCGTTCGTGTCGCTTGCGATGAGCGCTGGACGAAACTTCTGGAAAGCTGCGCCGGGATCGGCGAAATAGTTCAGGCCCGTGCCGCTGTTCTTCGGATCGCCCGAAGTCCCGACACTCAGGGGACCCAAAGGCGTGTTGATGGTGCTCCCGTTGACTCCCCCATGTATGGTGCCGCCGCCCAAGGAATCTACCGGCACAGTTGGGAGCATGCCGGAAGGGGTGGCGAAGATGATTCCACCGCCAAACGGCTGGCCGCTGATTGAGACCAGCTCGGGGACCCCACTGCTCTTTCGGAAGATACCGGCGGCGTACCAGCCGCCAATCACTCTGTTGACAGCGGAGTGACCACTTGAGAAACGCCTGCCTGTGCCGAACGGCAGTTCGTAATCGAAGATGGCGTTGAACACATGCGGCCGGTCGAAGAACGATGGCCCGTAGTCCAGGTGCGTATTGTAACTGGACGAATAGTAGCGGGCGTCGTTCTGCACCGCTCCCACGGTATCCAGCGATTTCGAAAAGGTGTAGTTGAAATCAAAGAACAGCCCGTGCCAGCTATTGTTGCGCAGACTCAGGACCAAAGCGTTGTAATTGGACTTGTCGCGGCTCGTGCGCACGAAGAGGTCGAGCACCTGTGTGTTGGTATATCCGGGCAGTCCGAGCCCCAGCCGGACAAAGTCCATGCTCAGGAACAGATTCGACAGATTATCGTTAAGAAAAGCAGCTCCATTGCCTCCCACGAGACAGGCTGTCGCGGAAATGTTCGTGGGTTTCATTGTTACTGGGTCTACGGACCCACAGCCGACGCCCGAACCCGGCAGCTGATTCTCGAACCAAGGCTGGTCAGCGGAGGTCTTGCCGTTTCTCATAGCCACCGCCACGGCATCAAACGCCTGCGCAAAGGATTGTCCAGAAGCTTTGTCCTTAAACATGTAGGGGGCCGAATTGAAATTCACGCTATTAGGTAAATGGCGGGCAAGGCGTCCAATGTACCCGGCTTCGAAGATCATCTGTCCGGGCAGACTCCTCTGGATTGTGAAGTCAATCGAGTGGCTGCGGCCCACCTGGAATTGTGGGTCGTTCTGGAAGCTCAGAATTTCGCTCAATCCATCAGCTGGTACGATTGGCGAGGGCACTGCACTCGGAGCCGGAGGAGTCGGAATCGGCCCGTCCACCCCAACACGGAAGCTCGCTAAACCAGGATTGGCTCCCGCTCCGGTCAAGGGAACGCTTGCGTTACAGCCCTGGACACTTGTCCCGTTGGCGTTGCAGAGAGGTGTATTGGTGTTTATGGTCTGAGCGAATCCCACTCCCAACATCGGGATGATCACGCTCTGCACCGTATTCACCCGGTCATACGCGATTCCGTAGCCGCCGCGAATCACAGTCTTACGATCGCCAAAGACTCGACTCAGGAAACCGTCGCGGAAACTGGGATTCCAGGCCGCGGATACACGTGGAGCCCAGTTGCCATAGTCCACGCTGAAGACATCGCTACGCCCGCTTTTGCCAATTGGGATGTAGGAAAGCGTTGGGTTGAAAATATTTCCATTTAAGGCGGCCTGCGCTTTGGCATTGATGTAATCAAAGGCATTCAGGATTTGGTCGCCGTTATCGTGATTTGCTATCAGTGTCTGCTGGTTGTTCAGCTCGTGTGGCGTGGTCTGCCAGCCGTAGGCAAGCCCGTAGGTCAAAGTAAAAGAGGGTGTCAGGCGCCAGGTGTCCTGGGCAAAGAAGTTGTACGCGCGCAGAGTCGCCCGCGCGATAAGCGACGCGCCCAGCGGTTTCGGCTGCAAATTGCCATCGCGGACGGCAAGAATGCCGACGGTATCGATCAGCCCGAGTGACGCGGCGTAGAAGCGGTCCCACTTCTGCGCGTCTGACGCAGAGAGTCCCGGGGGTCGATTTGCCGCGGGGATACTCAAAGTGCCGGAAACATCGGCATCCAGCGTTGCCACCAGCGAATTTAAGGAGCCAATCACTTTGTCATCGCGGTCGTGGATTGTAGGCAGCCAGCGAATGTCACCGCCTGTCACAATCGTGTGCTTGCCTTTGATCCAGTTCAGCGTGTCTGCATACTGCTTATTGCTATCGTAAATCGCCTGGTGGCGCCCACGCTGCGTGTCCACGTCAATGATCGTATCAATGAAGCCGGTTGCTCCAAGCCCGGGCGCCAAGGCAACCGGGCCAAGCGGGGAGTCTGTACCGGGCAACTTCAGTTGAGCTGCGGACGTGCTGGGACGAACCACCACGAAGTCTTGTCGGCTGCGAATCCAGCCTGCCCGGAAGCTATTGACAAGGTTGTTGCTGATCTGCCATACGAGGCCTGAGGTAAATCCGTCTCCGCGGATGTTGGACGCGCTGGTGTTGGTCGCCGTACCGCCGCGAAAATCAATCTGACCCGCGGCGCTGCCATTGGCATTCGGCGTCAAATCCCGATGGTACAAATAGTGCCCGAAAAATTTTATTTTCTCCGTGAAGTTGTGATCCAGGCGGAACGCCACGCTATCGTCCTTGAGAGGGGCGCCGATGTTCGTACGCACACCAATCGTGTTCACCCCGTCCACACCCGTGACTGTGGGATCGTGCCCCACAGGCATCATTCCCCACAACTTCTTGATCGTTGGGCTGATGCCAATTCCCCGCGGATCGCAAGCTTGGTTGCCGCTAGGCCCGCAAGCGGTGGAAGTCGCCAGGTTGTATTGCAAACCATTGAGAGTGATGATGCCCTGACGCAGCGTATCGGTCGGCATGATGCGGGTAATCTGCACTGACTGCGGGAACCTCCGGACCTCGTAGTTTCCGAAGAAAAATGTTTTGTTCTTCTTGAGGGGTCCTCCAAAGCTCGCGCCGGCGCGGTTGTCATGCTGAGGCTGCTTGGCGATCTTGTTGGCGTTGTTGTCCCACGCGTTGGCGTTCAAGACCGAATTCTGGTGATACCAGTAAGCGTTTCCGTGGAAGCTGTTCGTGCCGCCCTTGCTGACCACGTTGATTTGACCACCCGAGGCGCGCCCGAAGCTGGCGTTGTTGTTGGTGACGCCGACGCGGAACTCTTCGATGCTGTCCACGCCGATCGGAACGATCGGCACCTGGTTGCCACCACCCGCGATGACGTTGTCGGTGATGTCTATGCCGTCGAGATTGAAGGCGTTCTGGTCGCTGCGAGCTCCGGCGATCGTACCTCCGGAATCTCCGAATCCTCCACCGTTGGAGGTCTCGTACGGCGTTGATCCGGGTTGCAGCGTCAATAATTCGCGGGAGTCGCGCTGCAACGTGGGTAGATGCATCAACGCTGTCCCCCCAACCACATTCCCAACAACCGCGTCCGCAGTCTGTAATTCCGCCTGCGCCTGCGCCGATACTTCGACAACCTCTTTACCCGCCGAAATCTGCAGCTTCATGTCGTATGTATAGCTCTTGGTGACGTCCACCTTAATGTTGGCGATGGTGGTGGTGGCAAAGCCCCCCTTTGTGAATTTCAGCGTGTAGTTTCCGGGAGCCACGTTGGGGAACGCGTATTGCCCCGAGGAATTGGTGGTTACGGTTTTAGTGTCGTTAGTCGCCGAATTCGTGAGGTCCACCGCGGCATCTGGCACCACCGCGCCACCCGGATCGCTCACGGTGCCCAGCACAACGCCGGTATTGGCGGTTTGCCCCGCGGCCGACACGCCGCTGCAAATCAGGAAGAGAATTAAGAGGCCCGCAAACGTAAATCGCGCAAACACCTTCATATCGCCCCCACCCCAGGCGGGTTCTTTTCCCACGGAGTGGCCGTCTCGGCAGTGCTTGCCGCCGTCCTGGTGCGCAAAGCAGCTCTTTCGCAAGGTCATTCCGCATAACGGCACGATCGTTTCGTATTGCGGAACAGGCACACGCGGATAGAAAGGGAAAGAGGCTGCCGTCGGCTGGACGACTACTGCTGGGGTAACCACTCGCAGAGCTCCCACCTAGAAAGATGGGCACTTGTTACACCAAGCTTCCGGCAGGTGTCAACAGGTGATTCATTGAATTTACATTTTGAAACGTCCGTTGCCGTTCACGCCACTTATCTGCCGTGGCTAATTCGCCGGCGCAGACCCGCCGCGTCTCAGCCCGTATAGAATGTCCGCTGTCGACCTCTTTCGATTGCCGCTCTACTGCCCATGCAACCCTTCTTCTTTCCCGCCAACTCGCGCTAAAATAGAAAACAATGCTTACGCAAATTGCAGGATCTGACGCCGCGGCCACTCTTCATCCGCGGCGAAAAACCCACGGTGTGAACGTCGGCCACGTGCGCGTGGGCGGGGGCGCGCCCATCGTCGTGCAGTCCATGACCAACACGGACACCGCGGATGCCGCCGGTACCACACAGCAATGCCTCGAACTTGCCGAAGCCGGCTCCGAAATTGTGCGCGTCACCGTGAATGTTCCAGAGGCAGCCACAGCCGTACCCGAAATCAAGAAGCGCCTTCTCGCCGCCGGCTGCAAAGTTCCTGTTATCGGCGACTTTCACTACAACGGACACGTCCTGCTGACAAAATTCCCGGACTGCGCTGCGGCACTCGACAAATACCGCATCAATCCCGGCAACGTTGGAGCGGGGCAGCGACGCGACGAGCAATTTTCCACCATCTGCAAGATTGCCCGCGACAACGGAAAGCCCGTGCGCATTGGCGTTAATGGCGGCTCGCTAAATCAAGAGCTCGTCATGCGCAAGATGCAGGAGAACACCGACCAGAATCTCGGCAAGGATTCCGAAGAAATCATCAACGAATGCATGGTGCTCTCCGCGCTGGAATCCACTGAGCTTGCGCTCGAATCCGGTTTGCGCCACGACCAAATCATTATTTCGTGCAAGACTTCGCGGCCCCGCGACCTCATCACCGTGTATCGCGATCTGAGCACAAAGACCGAGCAGCCATTGCATCTCGGCCTCACCGAAGCTGGCATGGGCATGAAGGGCCAGATTTGGTCCGCGGCGTCGCTGGGCGTTCTTCTCTATGAGGGCATCGGAGACACCATTCGTATCTCGCTCACGCCGCGGCCCGGCGGCGATCGCCGGGAAGAGGTTTACGCCGCCTGTGAGTTGCTGCAGGCTCTTGGTCTGCGTTCCTTTTCACCAAGCGTGACTGCATGTCCCGGTTGCGGGCGCACCACTAGCTCAACCTTTCAGGAACTCGCCGAGCGCATTCAGAGCTATATCCGCGACATGATGCCCATCTGGAAGACGCAATATGATGGCGTGGAAACGATGACCCTGGCGGTTATGGGCTGCATCGTCAACGGACCCGGCGAATCCAAAGCCGCCAACATCGGCATCAGCCTGCCTGGCACCGGCGAAGCCCCGCGCTGCCCCGTCTACATTGACGGCAAGAAAGACGTCACGCTGGAAGGCAACTACGATGAGCTGGCGGCCGCTTTCCAATCATTGGTCGACAATTACATTGCCAAAAAATATCCCCGCAAACTTCAGGTGGCCCTGTCTAACCAGACCGCATGAGAGAGAGAATTGGCATCACGATCGGGGTGTCCTGCCTCCTGGGACTTGCTTACTTCTGTGTTTTTGGGATTAGAACTACACGCGTTGAATCGCTCGAACGGCTCGCTAGCCAAAACGTCCAGATCGGCGCGACGCCAGAAGAGGTCATCCATTTTCTAGCTTCAAGGCACCTTGCGCCCACCCAATTGTTCAAGCCTGAATTCATGGAATTAAGAGGACATGACTACGCCAACCAGAATATCGTCGTGGCTGTTAAGCGGTACAGCGCCAGGGCGCTACTTTGGAGAGAGGCGATTTATCTGGTTTTCGTATTCGATGAAAATCACAAGCTAATGAAATACGATGTGTTCCCCGTTTACGATGCCCTTTAGAATTGAGCTTTCTAGAGCCGGAGCCGACAGTGAAAATCAGCCGCGAAGACGTCCTGCGAGTAGCCGATTTGGCTTATCTCGACCTCAGCGAGTCCGAATTGGAAACTTACCGCAACCAGATCGACGAAATACTCGAGTACATCGGCAAGCTGAACGAGCTGGACACCACGAATGTCGAGCCGATGGCCCAGGTGCTGGCCGACGACCAGACCGCCGACGCCACCCTGCGCGAGGACGTGGTTGTCCCCTGCCAGGTAGCACCTGAAATCCTGAAGCAGGCGCCCGATCCCGAACCTCCGTACTTCCGTGTCCCGAAGGTGATCGAGCGCTAACCAATGCCTGCCAATTGGACAATCGATGGGGTGCAGGAAGCACTGGCTTCGAAGCAGATTTCCGCGCGTGAGGTCGCCGCGGACTATTACAAGCGGATCGAGGCGCGCAATCCTGAGCTGAATGCCTACCTTACGCTCTCGCAGGACCGCGCCTTCGCGCAGGCTGATCGCGTGGATGCACTAGTCGCCGCTGGAAAACCACTGCCCCCGCTTGCGGGCGTTCCCATTGCCATCAAAGACGTTATTAGCACCCGAGGCGTGCGCACCACTTGCGGCTCGAAGATCCTGGAGAACTACGTTCCGCCGTACGACGCCACGGCCGTCCAGCGCCTGGAAGCGGCGGGCGCGGTCATTCTTGGCAAGACCAATTGCGACGAGTTTGCCATGGGCAGCTCCAATGAGAACTCTGCCTATGGCCCAGTGCGCAATCCGGAGGCCCCGGACCGTGTGCCGGGCGGCTCCAGCGGAGGCTCGGCGGCTGCCGTGGCTGCTGGATTGGCCGTGGCGTCCCTCGGTACCGACACGGGGGGATCGATTCGTCAGCCAGGTTCGTTCTGTGGAATCCCCGCCATGATGCCGAGCTACGGCCGTGTGTCGCGCTATGGTCTGATAGCCTTTGCCTCTTCGCTCGACCGCATCGGCCCCTTTGCCACAAATGTCCGCGACGTAGCCGCTGTTTTGCAAGTCATTGCCGGACGGGACGTGAACGATTCCACGTCCACTACCGCGCCCGTCCCGGATTATCGCGCCGAGGCCCAAAAACCAGTGAAGGGACTGCGTATCGGTATCCCAAAGGAATATTTCGGCGCGGGCATGGATCCTGATGTCCGCAAGAAGGTTGAGGCTGGCATCGAGATGTTCCGCAAGCTGGGCTGCGAGCTTCGGGAAATTCGCATGCCGCACACGGACTATGCCATCGCGGCGTACTACATCATTGCGACTGCTGAGGCCAGCTCCAACCTGGCGCGTTATGACGGCGTGCGTTATGGCCTGCGAGTGGAGGGCGATTCCCTGCTCTCCATGTACCGCAAGACTCGTGGTGCGGGCTTTGGTGCCGAGGTGAAGCGCCGCATCGTCCTTGGAACATACGTGCTTTCTGCCGGCTACTATGATGCGTACTACCTAAAAGGGCAGAAAGTGCGATCGCTGATCGCGCAGGATTTCCGCGATGCCTTCACCAAGGTAGACGCAATGGTGACACCCACCTCGCCGGTGCCCGCCTTTAAGCTCGGCGAGCGAACAAACGACCCGCTGCAGATGTATCTTGCCGATATTTATACCGTTACAGGATCTTTGGCGGGGGTCCCTGGGATTTCGGTGCCTTGTGGCAAGATCTGTGGGAAGCTCGCGGTCGGCTTGCAGATTTTCGGTCCACCGTTCGGAGAAGGCCGCGTCCTGCAACTGGCGCAGGCCTTCGAGCAAGCGGGCGGGGCCGCACTATAGCGGCTATTGTTTTAGATCAGCCAATCTAAGACGACTTCCCGGTAAGCTTCGTGCCTGTGCTCGAACGCATCCTCGAGAAACTGGACCGTGCCCAGCACAGCTTGCTGCGTGCGGCCGACGCTATCCCTGCCAGCCTCTGGAAGACGTGTCCCCGGGAGGGTGCTTGGTCTGCCGCCGAACTTATCGCCCACATAATGACCGTGGAGCGTGCCGTGATCGGGGCGGCTGACAGAATTCTGCAAAGGCAGCCAAAGCAAATTCCGCTGGTTAAGCGATTTCGCCTGCCGTTCGCTCTCGTGGAACTGCGCCTCGTTCGGATGAAAACGCCAATTCCCGTGAATCCGCAGCTCTTGGGCGAAAAGGAAGCAATGCTCGCGGAACTAAAAGAGGTCCGGGCACGCACGCTGGCCCTCATGGAAGAAACCAGGAACCGCGATCTGAGCGTCTACAAGTGGCGCCATCCATTCCTAGGGTCCTTGAACACGTACGAATGGTTTTCGTTCTTAGGGTCACACCAGATCCGCCATGAAAAACAAATGCGTGAAATTGCGGTCAGCCTACCGAAACCCATATCCGATTTGCAAAAATAGGACAAATTTTACAACTCCGTGAATTTTATGCGCGCGAGTACTAGCTCGCGTTCCGCCACTCCCGTGTGCCAAAAACATGCATTTTCCTGCTATTTTAGGCACAAAGTACTAGCCGAATCGTTTTTCGCGTAACTAACGGAACGACTATTGCTCTTACATTAGTGCAGCCTCTACGATGCTGTCAGCATCTAACGGGGTAGGGACGAGTCAGGCGGAGAGAAAAGAGGGCCAAGGGTCGTGGTTACCGTCAAAGCGAGCCAGAAAATTTTCACGGATTCCGAGGTGGCCAATCTCACGGGGATTTGCGTCGACCACCTGCACAATTTTGCGAAGAGCCGGCATTTGGGGTTCATCGCGCGGGCTGCGGAAGCGGCTGGAATTCAAGCGGATCAGTGGCTTTTCACCTTGTCGGACTTGATGGTCCTGGTGACACTGTTCCCGCGCTGCACGCATTAATCGCGCTTGGCTGCCGCTGAGGCGGCTGACGCCCGCTCTGAACTCGACGTTTGAAAGCTCTCCGGACATTCGGAGAGCTTTTTCATTTAGATTCAAGGGATTTCGAAGCGGCTGGGCCGGGCGCGGTCTGTTCGAACGCGTCCCTGATTTCGGTGCCGGTTGCCGAGCGCTATCCGCGGCGCTATGCTCGTGCCTGGAGGTATACCGAGGCGCAATGTTGCGCATCGCAGTTCGTAGGGAACCCCTTATGAGCCGTCCTTCCGTGTCGCCCTGTATTGTCTGCCTGTGTGCACTCGCGTGTCTTGCTGCGAGCACCTCCGCCAGGGTCCTGTTTAGCGACGACCGTGTGTCAGCCCAGCGTCAGCCGACCCCTGACACCGAGCAAGGTTCTGGCGACGATTCCGCGGCAGCTAGGCTGACAAGGGGCAAGAAGCTGGTGCTGAAGGATGGAAACTTCCAACTCGTGCGGGAGTATGAGAGGAAGGGCGAGAGGGTTAGGTATTTCACTCTGGAGCGGGGTGCTTGGGAGGAGATTCCTGCAGCTATGGTCGACTGGGATGCGACGACGAAGGCACAAGTAGAGTCCGACAAGGCATCGGCGGCGCTGCTGGGAAAAATTCACGCCCAAGAAGAGGCCGCACGGATAGAGACGGTGCTGGACGTTGACGCAAGCTTGCAGGTGGCGCCAGGAATCTTTTTGCCGCCGGGCGAAGGAATGTTTGCGATTGAGGGGAAGTCGGTGACGCCGCTGGTGCAGGTGGGTTCGCAAGTAAAAACGGACAAGAAGACATTTTTGAAGCAGGTGCTTTCGCCAATTCCGATCGTTCCCGGGAAGCGCAACGTGGAAATCCCGGGCGCGAAGGCGAAGATTCGAATCAGTTCGAGCGGACCAGAGTTTTATTTGCGGGAAGCGCCGCCGGATCCAGACCGGAATTCGAGCGTGTATCGAAGCAGCCGGCCTGGCGAATCAGGGCCGGAGGTGGAGTTGGTGCGCGCCACTGTCAAGGGAAACAAGAGGCAGTTGGAGTCGATCCGCAGCATGTTTGGGCAGGACGTTGGCACGGAACGGAAATCGATTGCGATCCAGAGGTGGGAAGTGGCCGCGACCGTGTATCGGTTTACGCTCGGGGAGCCTTTGCCTCCCGGAGAGTACGCGCTGGCGGAGATTTTGCCGGATGGAATGAACTTGTTTGTTTGGGACTTTGGAGTGGACGGGACGCCCGCACCGCCGACCGCTAAGAAATAACCTTTCGCGTATTGAATCAAGGTCCGCGACGTTGCGTGTGGTTGAGTTATACCAGGACAGCCAAAATTGGCTGTGCCACTAGAATCATTCTTCTGACTCCGCGTAGCTATTGCTTTGTGCCAGCCGGCAGAGGTGGCGGGCGGCGCTCCATTTCTGTGGGGACAGCGATGGAGCGTGCGCCGTTCTTGCCGACGCTTCGGACGGCGAAGAAATGGTTGTCGGTAGAGACGCCGTGCAGCGCTGTTTCGCCCGCTGATACCGCGAAATCATAGACTTGCCAGCGCGACTCCGTGGTTTCACGCCACAGGATTTCGAAGCCGGCGCGATCGGGATCCTCTTCGGCGGTCCAGGAGACTTTGGCGTCCGGGGTGACGGCGCCGGTGAGCCTTGCGTTTGCTGGCGGTGCGGGAGCCATTGCCAACTGGCGCAGAGCCTCGGCATTGTCGCGTGCGACGTCGCCGAGCAAGCTCGAATTCAGGTATTTTGCGAAGTCGCCATACTCAACGCCATTCTCTGTGCGCGGCGTCTGATGCTGGTGAGCGTAGTCCTCGAGCGGTTCCGTAAAGCGCACGGCGGGAAGTCCGGCTTTGTAGAAGGGGTAGTGGTCGCCGCCCCGGCCGTAACGATCGACACGAAAAATCATGCGGATGTTTTCGCGGCCGTCGATTTCCTCGATGGCGCGGGCCAGTTCGCGGCCGGGCGCATCGCAATCGTCGATTTCGCCGTTGCCGGAGAAGAGACGCACACGATGCGGGGCTCCCGGCGAAGGATCGTCGCCTACGATGTCGTTATCGAGCATGCCGCCGATGGTGTAGCCCTGCTGCTTGGCCCAGTCGAGCAGATGATAGCCACCGAGCAGACCTTGTTCTTCGCCGGGAATGGCGGCGAACAGGATCGTGGCGCGGTATCCGCCCTTGCTGTTTGCGGCGGCTATGCTGAGGAGGCGGGCGGATTCCACGCTGACGGAAACACCTGAGGCGTCATCGTCTGCGCCTGGGGCGTCTACTTCCGTGTTCATGACGTCGGAAGGAAAAGAGGGCAGTGAGTCGTAGTGACCGGAGACGATGAAGAGCGTTTTTGCGAGCTTGGGGTCGGACCCGGGGAGGATGGCGTAGACGCTTTCCAGAGGCAGGGGCTTGCCTGCTGTCCGCTCACTCGTGGACTCGAATTTGTCGACTACGACTTGCAGCTTGCCGCCGGAGTCTTTCGCGATTTCGTTGAGGCGGGCAACGATATGATCGCGGCCGCAGCCAATGCCGCGCTTCGGGTCGGTCCGCGAAGAAAGGGAAAGGCGAGTGCCGCAGGAAACGAGTTGGTCGATGAGCGCGCGCATGGATTTCTCGTCGATACTTTGCCGTGGGATTGCGCCTGTGGGGCGAGACAACAGCTTCGGACGCGGCGGCCCTTGCTGCGGCTCCGCTGGATCGCGGGGGGCTGACTGCTGCGCAAGGGTGGGCGAGATGACCGCCAACAAGCAAATGCTGGCGGCGATTGTCCCCAGAATTGCGTGGCGTGCGGAACTACGATTGGTCATCGGCTGCGCTCCGAGAAAGAGTGTGTTCAGCAGTCCGGCATTCTAGCCTAAGTGTGGAGTCGACACGAATGGATGGGCCTTTCGGCTACGGGACTCGCCAATTCGGAGATTGGCGTTCCCGGAGAGTGGCGGACTTGACGAGTTATTCTCCCGGGGACATTGTGAGTGAGCACCTATGGATTTTCCATCGCAACGGCAATGGATCAACGCGCTCTGGATTCTATTTGGTTTGTATTGGATCGTTTCGGCGTTCAAGTTGAAGAAGACGAAGAAGCGCGAATCGTGGGGCCAGCCGTTCCGCTACGTATTGCCTCTGCTGGTCGCGTTTTACTTGCTTCGGCCCAGCGCGCACTACGGGTGGTTGGGGGCACGCTTCGTTCCTGCGAGCGATGGCTGGGGTTGGGTCGGTGTCGCGCTCACCGCTGCCGGTGTGGCTATCGCGATCTGGGCGCGCTGGCATCTTGGCGCTAACTGGAGCGGCGTCGTCACGCTAAAGGAAGGACACGAACTGATTCGCACCGGGCCCTACCGGACGATTCGTCATCCGATTTACACCGGGATTTTGCTGGCGCTGCTGGGCACGGCGGTCGCTGTGGGCGAAGTGCGCGGCTTGCTTGCGGTAACCATCACGTGGCTCTCGTTTTACACCAAGGCTCGGCGCGAAGAGTTCTTTCTCACCCAGGAATTCGGCGACCGTTTTGGTGAGCACCGTCGCCACACCGGCATGTTCCTGCCGCGCTTCTCTTAACGGCATCCATCCACGGTACGTAGTCACATTTTCCGATATTTCTCTCAACGAAATTGGCGAACATCACTTTGGTTTTCGAGGCCTGCCGAACGAAGAAATGACCCTGGTACTTTATGTGAAGGATGGGTCCGTGAAGACCTTTGAGGATCGCGGACCTTTGGAGGGTTTGAAAACGACAATCGAAGCGAGCTTAACTGATGACCACGGTAAGGAGACCTGCCATGGGTTAGGGCAGCCAGGACCTGGCAACAGGGACGGAATGTGGGTTCTCATGGAGCGCGGTGATGAGAGCGGTTATTGGCACTGGCAATGTGCCCACGTTCGGGTTCATTCAAATGTTAAAACTTTCCGTCGCCATGATAGCGGAAAGAATGCCACGGGCTCCAAGCACAAAGAATCAGTAAACCGACTGCACTCAGAGTCACTGTTAAGAAGAGCTTCTTTCGTGACATGAGAACACGGTGCAACCAAGCTGCACGAGCGCCGCTGGCTAGGCTTCCTCTTCGACGAGTTGTTCGCCGTGGGCGGCCTTTTGGGCGGCGATTACTTTTTCGGCGAGCTCGTTGGGCACGTAGTCGTAGTGTGAAAATTCCATTGAATAGGTGGCGCGACCTTGGGTTTTGGAGATGAGGTCGTTGGCGTAGGTGAGCATTTCCGCGAAGGGGACTTGCGCTTTGATGATTACGTTGTGGCCGCGCAAATCGCTTCCTGCGATGCGTCCGCGCCTGCTGCTCAGGTCACCCATCAGGTCGCCGGAATATTGGTCGGGGGCGTAGACCTCGACGTGCATCACCGGCTCGAGCAATGTGGGGCGGGCTTGCTTCATCGCTTCTTTGAAGGCCAGCGAGCCGGCGATCTTGAAGGCCATGTCGGAAGAGTCGACGTCGTGATATTTGCCGTCGTAAAGAATGGCGCGGAAATCCACGACCGGGAAGCCGGCGAGATAGCCGCGCGCGGCGGCCTCGCGAATTCCTCTTTCCACGGAGGGAATCCAGTTCTTGGGAATGGCGCCGCCGAAAACATCGTCGACGAATTCGATGCCCTTGCCGCGCTCGACGGGCTCCATTTTAATGCGGCAGACGCCGAACTGGCCGTGGCCGCCGGACTGCTTCTTGTGCTTGCCTTCTACGTCGGCGCGGCCGCGAATCGTTTCGCGGTAGGGGACCTTGGGCGGCTTGAGCGTGAGATCGACGTGGTAGCGCTTGTGTAGCTTGGCGACGACGACTTCGATGTGCTGCTGGCCTGAGCCGGCGAGCAAAAATTCCTTAGTCTGCGGATCGCGCGAAAACCGCAGGGCGGCATCTTCTTCCATGATTTTGTGAATGCCCACGCCGATTTTGTCTTCGTCGGCGCGGGTCTTGGGCTCGATAGCGAAGGTGATGGAAGGCTCGGGAAGCTGCGCAGGCGAATAATAGATCGGCGAGTTTTTGTCGCCGAGCGTCTCGCCGGTGGTCGATTCTTTCAACTTTGCGATGGCGCCGATGTCGCCGGCGTGCAACTCGTGGATTTCGGTGAGCTGCTTGCCCTGCACGAGCTGTGTGTGCTGGAAGCGCTCCGGCAGGCTGCGGTTGTAATTCATCAGCGTGGCGTCGTTCTTCAGTACGCCGCTCTTTACCTTGAAATAGTTGATGCGGCCGGCAAACGGATCGGCGAGGGTCTTGAAAACGAAGAGCGAAAGCGGCTGGCTGTCGTCGTATTTGCGCTCGATGCGGTCGCCCTGTCCCTTGGGCTCTTTGAAGCCGACCTGCGAGTGCTCGTCGGGATGCGGGAAGACATCGGCAATGAAGGTTAGCAAGCTGGCGGTGCCGACGTTGCGCAGCGCGGAAACCATCAGGGCGGGAAAGATTTTTTCGGCAACGATCGCTTTGCGCACGCCGGGGATCAGATCCTCGATGGGGATGGTGCCCTCGCGGAAAAATTCTTCCATCAGGTCGTCGTCGCCCTCGGCAACCATTTCGACCAATTTTTCGTGCGCCGCTTTTGCTTCATCGGCCAGCGCGGCGGGAATTTCTTCGATGGAAGGCTTGCCGTCGCCATCGGGCTTGTACATGTGCGCCTTCATGGCCACGAGATCGATCACACCGCGAAACCCTCTTTCGGTGCCGATCGGGAGCTGCAGAGCGACAACATTGCGACCGAACACAGACTCCAGCGATTCCATGGAGCGCTCGAAGCTGGAAAGCTCGCGATCCATCCAGGTGAGCACAAACGCGCGCGGAATGTCGTACTCGGTGCAGTAATCCCAAACTTTTTCGGTGGTGACTTGCGAGCCGACGTGGGCGTCGACCGCAATCAGCGCGGCGTCGGCAGCGATCAGCGAAGCTTTTGTCTCGGTGATGAAGGTGGAATATCCGGGCAGATCGAGGAAATTTATTTTTACATTGCTGCCGGAGCAAAGCGTACATGGCCATTCGGCATAGGCAAGCCCGGTCTGAATCGAAATTTTTCGGGCGATCTCCTCCTCGTCCCAGTCCGTGGTCGTGCTGCCTTCCGCAACTTTTCCCCACCGGGGCGTCATGCCCGCGGTGTACAACAACGACGACACCAGTTGCGTCTTTCCGGTGCCGCCGTGGCCTACAATGCCAACGTTGCGAATGTCCTTGGTGGGATAACTCTTCATATAGACCTCCATCGGGCGAGGTCCGCCGAGCACGGTGAAGGCGCGGGCCTGCGCCTGGCTTGTGGTGCTGGGGTTTGAGAGCGCGGCACTTTCCCTGGGTCCTGCGAAGAAGGACGAAGAGTTAGCTAAATCCCCTGGTCCGCTCTCGAGCGGTGCGTACCCCGTAAGCCGGGGCTCACACGAGGCGGATGCTAGCACAGGGAATTCCTCAGGGCAATCAGTACGCCCCTACTCCGGCCAGGGATTGAGGATGGTGTGCATACCCGCCAAGACGGAGGTCCGCCTGATCCAATCGGCCCGGCCCGGTGCTCTTACGAGAATGAGGTATGTCTTCCCGGCCGCTAGTGGCAGAGATGCTGGGATGTCGCCAACGAACTTGCCGTCGACATAAATCTCCGCAGCTTTGGGCTCGAGTAGTTCAATCGTGCCGAATGCCTGATCTAGCGACGACGTTTTCGCGGCAGCGGCAGAGTCGGCCGACGACAGTAACCGTTTGCCCGGCGAGATCGGATCCGGATAGTACTTGAGGAGGACAGCCAGCAAGTCGCTGGCGCTGATCGCAAAGCCGATGCCACTCACATTCCTTTTCTCGAGCTTGAGTGTATTGATTCCGATGACTTGGCCGCGCGAGTTGAGAAGTGGACCACCGCTGTTACCCGGGTTAATGGTTGCGTCCGTCTGGATCCAGATTCCGGGCCCGGCGGCGGAGAATTTGCCCACGGCACTGACGATCCCTTTAGTGACAGCAAAGGGCATCGCATCGCCCGGATTGCCGATGGCGATCACGGTTTCACCTTGGCGCACGTTGCTGGCGGCCGCAAGACTCAAGTACGGAAAATCATCGCCTTCGACTTTGACCAAAGCAATGTCACGGTCTGGGTCGATGTCAATGATGTTGGCCGCAAGTTGCTGTCCTCCGGGCAGGATCGCTAGCAGTGAACCCTCACCGCGGGCGAGATGCGCGTTCGTGGCGATCACCCCTTTTTCCGTGACGAAGAAGCCGCTGCCCGATTTGCTCAGTCCTTTTAGACGAACCACAGCCGGCTTGGCGCGTGCGATTACATCCTCCAGTGCCGGCTCTGGTTGGGCGTTGGGTGGCGCCTCCGCCGTCTCCGGGATATCCGCGGAGATGTTGCCCGTAAACACTTTGGAGAGCGGATCAAGGTCCACGTGGAAATGATTCATTTTGAGCAGCCAATACTCGCCGTGGTTGTGCCCTTTCAGCGAAACCCAATTCATCGGTCCTTCGGTCATCTGGACTTCCTTGGTCGTGTAACCGGCGAGACTGATGCGCGCAATCATGGAATGCTGTAGACGGCGGCCTAAGGCGGTCTTGGTTTTGTGGAAATAGCCGCCGGGCACTTCCTCTTCATAAGGAGTTGTGCCGACGGCGACACCGTTGATTTCAACGGTCGCGCCGGAAGGGGTGCTGGTGATCTTGAGGGTGTCAGCACGGGCAGCTAACGGCGAGAGGCACACGCACAGCATCGCTAATAGAGGGTGCTCCGAGCGGGACGCCATGCGATGACCTCGCCGGAAGGATGGAACCATGCGAAGGCGAGATTACCAGAAGCTTATGTACTTGTATATGGATTATGGAGCGCGGTTCAAGACTTTGCTTCGCCGCGCGGATTGAGTTTAGGCGAGTGCCCTGTGCAGGAAAGAACAGGAAGGCGGGGATATTTGGGGAAAGTAGGGTCGGTCACAGAGAGTTGGCACATTACAAAGACCGCGCCGCGGTCGGACTCGATTTCCCTGGCGTGCCGGCAGTCGCAGCACAGTCCGGCGTTGATATGGCTTCGCATCGTGCCGCTCATCCTTTGAGCATAGCGCAGGTGCATGACTCTTTAAGGAGCAGTGCCTCGCAAGGACGGGCTGGTGAAAATGTCGGCGGGACGCTGGAGCGCGCTTGCTACACTGATTTACAAAAGAGGAGCCAGTGGGAAGGTTTGTACGCCTATTTTGCATGTTGTTCTGCGCGGCGGCAAGTACCATGCCGCTGCATTCACAGGAGCAGAGCGCCGGAGAAACTCAAACGGAGACGCAGCCGAGGGAGCAGACCCGTCCGGCGAATGCATCCGCGGAGCAGGCGCAGGCAACCAATGCGCAGGGCGAGATCGTGGCCGTGCCGAATCGGCCGACCTTTGCGACGACGGCGGAGACGGTGCAGCGCGGCGTCTTTGAGATTGAGTATGGGCTGGAGGCTACGAGCGACCACCAGAATATCAACGGGCTGCTGAAGTGGGGCGTGCTAGGAAATCTGGAGCTGCGTTTTGCGAACAATCCTATCGCGCGCGATGCCGGAGTTGCCGGTACGGGTGATTCTGCTGCGGGATTCAAGTACAAGGTTTTCCGGCAGACAAAGACTCTGCCGACTTTTTCGATTCTGTATACCGCTGCGATTCCTACGGCTCCGACCTCGCGTGGCCTAGGAGCCGTGGGGCACTCTATTCAATTGCTGGGGACTAAGGATTTTGGGAAGCATCACTTCGATGTCAACGAGGGCGTGCAATTTGTCGGGCGTCCTGCAGGTAGCGGCTTCGACCGCAACTATTTCACATCGCTGTCGTATTTCTATCCGCTTACGAAGAAGTGGGGAGTCACGGGCGAAGTTGCGGGCTTCAGCAGAACGAACGCGACGACGCCGGCGACCATGGTCGTGCTGGAGTCGATTACTTACAGTCCGTCCCCGCGGTTGGTCTTGGACATCGGTGGGTACTTTCGCGTGTATGGCAACCTGCCCCGGTTTACGTTCACTGCCGGCTTGACATATGCGATCGCTGACTTGTACCACCTGCGCGCACGTCGCTAGAAATCATCGGCTGAAAGTCCGCCTCTCCGACGTTCCGATGGTCATCATGCAGCGGTAGTCGCATAATCAGGACATGGAGCCGCGGGAGCTGGCCAATTCCATTTGCGAGACGCTGCGCAGCAGTGGGTACGAAGCACTGCTGGTGGGAGGCTGCGTGCGCGATCTTTTACTAGGGCGCGAGCCTGCGGATTACGACGTCGCCACGGACGCCACGCCCAATGAGGTGATGGCGCTTTTTCCGGAAAGCGTGGCTGTCGGCGCGCAATTCGGCGTGATCGCCGTGCCGCGAGACGGGCTGAAGGTTGAGGTGGCGACGTTTCGCGCCGACGTTGGCTACACCGATGGACGACATCCGGACAGCGTGGTTTACGCGCGTACCCCGAAGGAGGATGTGCAGCGGCGCGATTTCACGGTGAATGGGCTGCTGATGCGGCCCGACACAGGCGAAGTGCTCGATTTTGTCGGCGGGCATGCCGATCTGCGGGTTGGGATCATCCGGGCGATCGGCGAACCGGATCGCCGCTTTCGAGAAGACAAGCTGCGCTTGGTGCGGGCGGTGCGCTTTGCCGCTCGATTTGAGTTCGGCATCGAGCCTTCCACGTTCGACGCCATACACCGGCATGCTCGCGAGCTTACACAGGTTTCGGCGGAGCGCGTGCGGGATGAACTCACGAAGTTGCTGACGGAGGGCGCAGCGCGGCGGGGATTTGAACTCTTGGAGCAAACAGGGCTGCTTGAGGTAGCTCTGCCGGAGATTGCGGCATTGAAAGGCGTGGAACAGCCGCCGCAATTTCACCCCGAGGGCGATGTCTGGATCCACACGCGACTCATGATCGAGCACCTGCCCGCTGGAACTTCGCCAACGCTAGCCTGGGGTGTCCTTTTGCACGATATAGGTAAGCCGTCAACTTTTAAGTCCGCGAAGGAGACGGGTGACCGCATCCGTTTCGATGGGCATGTGGATGTTGGGGTAAGGATGGCTCAGGACATTACCCGGCGCTTGCGTTTCTCGAATGAAGATGCGGAACAGATTGTCGCCTTGGTGGCCAACCACATGAGGTTCAAGGACGTCGAACAAATGCGGGCTGCAACGCTGAAACGGTTTGTCCGGCTGCCGCGATTCGATGAGCATTTGGAGCTGCATCGGCTCGACTGCCTCTCCAGCCACGGGCGCTTTGAGTCATACGGACTCGTCAGCCGCACATTGTCGGAGACGCCCCCGGAGCAGATTCAGCCGCCACGTTTGCTGACTGGGGACGACTTGCTCGAGATGGGCTACAAGCCGGGGCCGATTTTCAGCGAGATCCTGAACGCGGTAGAGGACGCCCAACTGGAAGGGCAACTCAAGACCAAGGAAGAGGCCAAGGATTACATTTGGCGGAGTTTTGGCGGCACCAAGCGCCGGGTGGCGAAGAGGCGATCCAACTGACCCCGGAATCATCGGGGCTCTGGACGCCATCTAATTGATTTTGTGGGTGTTTATTGCATACTTGCGCTGGAGCGTAGGGGGCGCTACAATCTTAGCCTGTCGCACTAAGGTTTTGTGCTATCTAGAGTTACAACTCTCGCACCCTTTACCACCCCGGCGCATCTAACCATATCGAGCGCGTTTCTACTTCAGTTTCGCGCTTAAGATTAGGGGACATCATGGCTGAGAAAAAATTCTCGGTGCCAGATATTTTACCGGTCCTGCCGGTGCGGGACACGGTGTTGTTTCCCGGCGCGGTGCTTCCGCTCACGGTCGGCCGGGAAAGCTCTCTGGCGCTAGTCAATTCATTAGAGGGGGACGAAAAGCTTTTGGCGGTGGTCGCCCAGCTCGACCCACGCATTGAGGATCCCTCTGCCGCGGACCTGCACAAGGTCGGGACTGTGGCCAAAGTACATAAGACCGTAAAAATGCCGAACGGCAATGTGGTCGTATTTCTGGAGGGCTTGCAGCGAGTGCAAGTCACGGAGCTGATTACCTTGCGCCCGTTCATGCGGGCTCGGGTTGAGCCGCAGCCCGACATTATCGGTGAAGTCGATGCCGAACTTGAGGCTCTACAGCGCAACGCGCAGGAACTGTTCCGTGATGTTGTTGGTCACTCGCCGCAACTTTCCGATGATCTGCAGTCGGTAGCGCTGAACATCGACGATCCCGGCCGGTTAGCGGATTTCATCGCGGGAACGCTGCCTTCGCTTTCCACCTTGGTAAGGCAGGAACTCATCGAAACGCCCAACGTGCGCAAACGCTTGGAAGCGTTGATTCGTGAGCTTTCCAAGGAGCTCGAAGTACTCGAGCTGCGCTCGAAGATCCACGAGCAAGTGCAAGAGCAGGTCAGCCAAAACCAGCGGGAATACCTGCTTCGCGAGCAAATGAAGGCGATTCAGAAGGAATTGGGCGAGTCCGACGACTCCATGCAGGAGATCGATGAACTTCGCAAAAAAGTCGAAGAAGCCAACATGCCCGCGGAGGCCAAGAAGGAATGCGAGCGCGAGCTGAAGCGGCTGGCGAAGATGACTCCTGCTTCAGCGGAGTACATGGTTTCGCGGACGTATCTGGAATGGATGACCTCGCTGCCATGGAGCAAGTCCTCGGGTAACGAGGAAATCGACATCGGCAAAGCGCAGACGATTCTCAATGAGGATCACTATGACCTGGAAAAGGTCAAGGAACGCATCCTGGACTACCTGGCGGTCAAGAAAATACAACCGGGTATGAAGGGACCGATCTTGTGCTTCATCGGACCTCCAGGAGTGGGCAAAACCTCGCTTGGCAAATCCATAGCGCGTTCGCTGGGACGCAAGTTCGTGCGCATCGCCCTGGGCGGCATGCACGACGAAGCGGAAATCCGAGGACACCGGCGAACGTACATCGGCGCGCTCCCTGGCCAAATCATTCAAGGCATCAAACGCGCGGAAATGAATGATCCGGTGATGATGCTGGACGAAGTCGACAAACTCGGGCGCGATTTCCGCGGCGATCCGTCTTCGGCGCTGATGGAAGTGCTCGATCCTGAGCAGAACAACGCGTTTCGCGATCACTACCTGGACGTGCCGTTCGATCTTTCAAAGGTGCTGTTCATTGCCACGGCGAACTGGATGGACCCCATCCCAGAGCCGCTGCGTGACCGTATGGAAATCATCGAGCTGCCAGGCTATACGGGAGAGGAGAAGCTGCACATCGCGCACAAGTACCTGATCCCGAAGCAAGCGGCGGAGCACGGATTGAAGGTGGGCGAGCAACTGGAGTTCACGGATGAAGGGCTCCAGGAGATCATCCACAGCTTTACACGCGAAGCGGGCGTGCGCAACCTGGAGCGCGAGATCGCCACGATCACACGCAAACAGGCGCGGCGCATTGCGGAAGGCAAAACGGAAAAGATGGTGGTTACACCGGAAGTCGTCCGCGAATTCCTGGGCGTGCCTAAGTTCCGCACAGAAAAGGAAGTGGCGGAGCGGGTAAAGAAGCCCGGAGTAGCGGTGGGGCTGGTGTGGACGCCTGTCGGCGGCGACATCATCTTCATCGAGGCCACGCGCATGCGCGGCGGCAAGCAGTTCACGATGACCGGGCACCTCGGCGAAGTCATGCAAGAGTCGATGACTGCGGCGCTGACCTGGACACGCGCCAACTGCGAACGCTATGGCATCGATCCGGACTTCTTTCGCAAGCAGGACATTCATATCCACGTGCCGTCCGGCGCGGTGCCGAAGGATGGCCCTTCGGCGGGCGCGGCGATGGTAACGGCGTTGGTCAGCCTGCTCAGCGGGCGGCCGGTGCGCGAGGGCTTGGCCATGACCGGAGAGATGACGCTTTCCGGCGTGGTGCTGCCGATCGGCGGAGTGAAGGAAAAGGTGCTTGGCGCCAAGCGCGCGGGCATCAAGGAAGTGCTGCTGCCTGCGGACAACGAGCCGAACGCGGTGGCGGATCTTACGCCGGAAATTCTCGGCGACATGAAGATCACCTACGTGCGGACGCTCGATGAGGTGCTGGAGCACGCTTTGCAGAAGGATCCGGTGACACCGGCAATTTTGCCCCCGGAACCGAAGGGCAAGCGCGTTGAAGTGCCTCGCGCGATCCACTAAAGTGTAAAACCACTCCCGATGCATTGAAAACGGCCCGGCGTTTCGCCGGGCCGTTCATCTTTAGGCTCTCAGGACGCAGTAAGCTGCCTCGAAACTTGCTTACCGCCCGAGAAGAGCGCGAGACTTCTCCGCCTCGGGCCGTTTGCTCAACTCTTGTAAGCCGTTAGCAGACCGTAATGAAAGACCGCGGCCGCCATATCGTCATGTTGTTGTCGGCCTTGTGTGAAGGCTTCTACAGCTGTGAATATTCGCCCCAGCAGTTCCCGGGGCGGAATCCGCAAGCCCTTCTCGCAAAGGCTCTGCAGCCGCGAAATTCCGAACGCCTCATCTTCGGTATTGAAGGCGTCGGTGATGCCGTCCGTGCAAAACAAGATGGAGTCGCCGGGTTGCAAATTCAGCGTCACGGTGTCGTACTCCGCTTCTGCAAACAGCCCTGGCGGAAGCCCTGGAATTTCCAAGACCCGGCAACCTTCTGCAGAAAGATAGAGGGGCCCCAGCATTCCTGCGCTGGCAACATGCATCTCGGCAGTGTGTGGATCAAAAACTGCATATTGCGTCGCGCTGTAGCGCCGGGGTACGCCCTGGACTAGCAATCTGCGATTTAGAGTGGCAAGCACGGCCGACGGCGATTGGCCCGTTTTATGAACGCCCCGCAGCGTTCCTACGGCCAACGCGGCGTACATTGCCGCCGGAAGCCCTTTTCCCGACACGTCCCCGAGATACAGCCCGATGCTTCCATCCGCCAGTTCGAAATAATCCAGGAAATCGCCGCCCACCGCAGCCACCGGCTGAAACTCGTGCGAGATTCTGACAGCGCCGGCGCGCAATGGTTCCGCCGGGAGCATCACGCTTTGAATCGCGCGCGCTTCCTCCAACTCTTCTTCGCGGAGCTTCTCGATGCTGAGTTCCAACAGCGGCACGGTCATTTCATATATTTGCAAAAAGGGAAATTCACCGAGGAAGGGTGTTTCGGCGGCACGTGTGAGTCTAGCAGACTCCTCCATCAGCGGGCGACAAACCTCGCTGTTGTTTCCTTCCGCACGCTCCTCGACGCCGCAGTTGCGGTCGCCGCTCTCGCCGTTCCACAATTTCTATTATGAAGATTTTTGTCTCGCTGCTGGTTACGGCCGGCTTTCTCTTTGGCATCTACGTTCTGTACTTGAAGAGGCTCCCAACCGTCGCCGAGGGCACGGTCGCTACGCAAGCGGTCAGCCTCACCGGCGTGAAGATGGATCTGCTGCAGATCGCCAAGGCCGAGCGCAACAGCATCGGTGTCGACGGCCACTGCATGACCATGGATGAGCTCCTCGCTTCTGGCTCCATGAGCCTGTCGCGCCCCGAGCGCGACGGCTACTCTTACACTGTGGAGTGCTCCGGCAACGACTTTACTGTCACCGCGCGTCACACTCCCGCTCCCGCAGGCTCTGGGTTCCGCTACCCGAACATGATGATCGACCAGTCCATGCAAGCGCGCGAAGCCCAGTAGGCTGAGCTAACTCGGCTTCTTGCCGGCGTGCCTTAAGTTCCGTCTAAACTTGCGTTTCCGCTTAGATGCCTCGACGCCATGGAACTTTTTCCAGACCTCTCCCGTATCTTCATCGACAGCGGGTCCTACAACGATTGGCGCTAGGGGCGCCCCAAGCAAAAACAAGGAGCGGAAAATGGACGGCACGATTATCGGTTTAGTGGCTGTGATTATGAGCCTGGGCATTCCCCTGGGCGCGATGTACACCTATTATCGCGTACGCAAATTGCACACGGAAGAGCGGCTCGCGGCCATCGCCCGCGGCGTCAGCGTTCCCATGGAGCCGGAGCTTACGCAGGCGGCGCGCTCGCGGCGCTGGGGCATTCTGTTCGTATGTGGCGGGCTTGGTTTTCTGGTGGCGCTTGGATTGATCGCGCAAATCGAGCGCGAACCCGATACGTGGAGCGCCGCAGTCCTCGGCATTATTCCTTTTGCCATCGGCGTCGGCTATTTCCTGGATTTCACGCTGATCCGCCGCGACGCCAACGCATAGTCGACAGAAATTCATGCAGCAACGGAAAGAGGTGGATCAGCGGCTATGTTTCCCTAGAATGCTGATCGGCACTTCATCTGGTCTCCAGCGGCGTAAACGTCTCTCCTTGCTTTATTGCCAGCCGGATCGGCCTCGGCGGACCATTGGCCGAAAGAGTCACCTCGGCCCACAGCTCCCCTCCCCTCGCTTGTTGCCACGGATCGGTTGCGTGCTCGGGGAGAAAGAACAAAACCGGCTCGCTCAAGTTCGTTGTTGGTGCTTGCCCCGGCCGCTGCCGCCAAAACATATGGGCTCCCTGGGTGGTTGAAGAGCAGTCCGAAACCACCCGCCCGTTTTCCGCGCGGAGTGCTCCTCGCGCATACCCGCTTTTGATTCTCTCTTGTGTTGCTGTAGCGCCGTCACAGACTATCTCCAACTGCAAAGAGAGGTATCGTCCGCGAATCGGCAGGTTCGGGTCATAGGTGCCGGCCCTGGCCCACGCGCGTGGCAACCGGTGGCGATCCCACGCGAGCTTCGCGCCGAGACTGGCCACGACCGCGACCTGCAGCAGAGCAAGCAACAATCCTTTTCGTAGAGCGCTCATGCTGCGCTCCCCTGAATACGCGCGATAAGCTGGCGACGCGCCCGCTCCAGGATCCATCCACCAACCAAGAGCAATACGCCCATTCCGATCAGGCTGGCCGAACGTCCCAGTTTGTCCATTACATCGGAGAAATAGAAAATGAGGACGGTCAGAGCAAAACCCACGACGCCCAAGTTGATCCGCACGCGCTGCCGTTCCAGCAGACCCCAGGCCACCAGTCCGAGCGCCCCGGCCCCTGCCCAAAAATAAATGCCCAGGGAATTCCATGCGTAAGCGGCCAGACTGTCCGTTGTCCGCGAGCTCACCGGGCTAAATGTGCCAATCACCAGGACCCACACGGCGGCGAGCACATTCACCCATGCCGCTGTTTTGCGCAGCGCCAAGGCGAGCGCCAGCGGCGCACAGATGGCAATGGCCCAGCCCGTGACGAGCAGGGACGTGGAGGAATGCGAGCGGTCCATCCACCACCAGGACTCGTGCCGCTCCAGGAAAGCCAAAACACTAAGCGGTAACAGCGATATTCCCCCGACCCAGACCAGCGCCCTCCGGACGGGGGAATCGTCTTCGCCGGTCCTGGCGGTGAAGTATGTAATTGCGAGCAGCAGGAGTCCTTCCAACATCAATCGACCGCTGACTTGGAAGTGTTCCGTGCGGACTTCCCATTCGCCAGCTAGCCAAGCAGGCACGAGCAAAGCGAGCAGCGCCGCTTGCGTCCAGTTGCGCAGAAGAAGCCAACCCGCGAGCGCTCCGATGGCCCACAGGAAAATGCCGTTCGGCCAATGTTCTTGAAGATTGAAGATTTGCGCCGCCAGGAAAATCCCCGCGCCCACACATACCGTGCCGATGGCGTAAAACGTTACCGACAGCGCTGGGAATCGTTCCGCCGCGAAGGCGCCCGAAACCGGAAACGCCGCCACAAGCAGCAGAACTAAACTGAAGCGCCAAGCAGGCGACAGTTCATCCCAGTGCGCGGCGACAAACAACAAAACGCCAGCGCATAGCAAAACGCCTCCGAGCGCCAGGGCGAGTAGCACCGGCCAACGCAAGCGTTCGCTCGACACCTGCGATTGTTCAAACGCGCGAATTCGCCCCGCTGTCCCTGCATCCAAAACTCCTGACGAAAGCCAGCGCTCAAGTTGTTTCTCCAAGGAAGCCGCCAAGTGAGCTCTCCTTCAGATATATGTGGATTATATACATGTGGGCGTGCCGCGAGCCTAACGCAGACTCGGCGCGACGGCTCACGTGGTGCGCTTCTGGTCCACTACTAACACGCCTGCTTCCGAGTAGTCCGTCGCCGCCACATCGTGAAATGACACGTGAATGTTCTCGCGCTTTGCGCGCCCGTCTTCGATCAAGACGTTGGTAATACGCTCCGCGATTTTGCGCTTCTGTTCCGGCGTCCGTCCCTCCACCCAAGTAATCTGCACATGCGGCATCGCTCTCCCTCCAAATGGAATCGACCAGCGCATTCTATCCCACTCGGTGTTTAAGTCTTGCGGCGGGACTTAGCCTATTTCAGGGCGGTGGCGGTGGTAATTGACGGAGCGGCGGTAGCGGCTTGACGTTGGGGAGAGATGGCGCTGGGCCAGATGACCTCCAGGGTGGTTTCACGGCGGACGAGCATCTTGGCGCGCTTGCTGACGCGAATGGTCAGAGTGTTTGCGGTGTCGGCGCGAAGCTCGCCCAAGCCTTCTTTCTCGGTCTGCAGGCTTTTGTCGGCTCGATACAGCGCTACGCGAAGTTGGTGAGGTCCCGCAGGCAAGATGCGCTCAAGGCGCATCGGGTCAGCCGCTGCGTACTCGCGCAGACCCGTAGTTAGCAGCAGGTCGTGATCGGCAAAGATGGCGAGGGTGCCGTCGGCGACGGTCGCATCAATCTTAATACGCAGCGCGGCGCGCTGGACGGCGACAGGGACAGGGGCGGCAGCGGCCGCCGGTAAAGCCAGAGCAGGCACAGTCACATCGGAATGCATATCCCGGGTTGCAGGTGCCACGGCCCGAGCCACTTCGATACGGCGATGGCCCTGACTGTCAGATCGCGGCGCAGTGCGAATTCTCCTCGGCGCCGCGAGACTTTTGGAAACTCCGAGTTCAGCGGAAACTGGGAGGGCAACCTCTGCGACGGGATAGCCTCGCAAGTCCTCCGGTACCTTGGGGGCAGTGAAGGAAGCGATCAGGGCCGGTGCGGGCGGCATGTGGAAATGAGAGACAACGGCGCGGCCTGCAGGGACGCTGCCACCAGCCAGCAAGATGACCGAAGCGAAGGCCCAAATATCGCGCGGCTCTATAGGGCGCGACCACCAGGAAAGGCTGGAACGCGGCGGTGGAACGGGAGTGCGGCGCGCCAGCGGGTAGAGTGACGCGGCCAATGCGTCTCCTGAGGGATAGCGATCTTCCGGTTTCTTAGCTAGGCAGCGCATGACAATGTGGTCGAGGCCTGAGGGCAGTGCCGGATTGCGCCTAGACGGCTCAATCGGATCGGCCGTGAGGATTTGCGCGCAAACAGCAGCTACGGAGCTTCCGTCAAAGGGCGGTACGCCGGTAAGCATCTGGTAGAGAACGATGCCTAGAGAGAACAGGTCGGAGCGGGTGCTGTGGGGCTCGCCCATGATTTGCTCCGGAGCGAGATAAGCCGGAGTGCCCATAATGCGTCCAGAACCAGAAACTTGCGTGGCAAAACGGGCGATGCCGAAGTCGCTAAGCTTTACCTCACCGTCTTCGGTGATCATGATGTTGGCTGGCTTAACGTCGCCATGAATGATGCCGGCGCTGTGAGCGCGGCCGAGCGCCGTGGCTAGGTCCGCAGCCCATGAACAGGCGCGCGGCCAGGGAATGGGCGATTCGGAAAGGACTTGCTGCAAGGTTCTCCCGTTCACATACTCCATGACCAGGTAGGCGATGCCGGTTTCTTCGACGCCGACGTCGAAGAGGTTGACGATGGCGGGGTGGGAGAGCTGCCCGACGATTTGAGCTTCACGCAAGAATTGCTTCTGCTGTGGGGCGGCGCCGAAGGAATGAACGAGGGTTTTTATGGCTACGGTGCGGCCAATGATCTTGTCGCGGGCTTTGTCCACGCGACTGGTGGCGCCGAAACCCAAGGGGCCAAGGATCTCGTAGCGATCTTTTTGCATGGTTGAGGGCAAACCCGCACCCGGTTCCACCCCGGGGTTAATCGAGATATTGAAGGAAAAACTGTGGAAAGAGAATGGGCCGGGAGTCCAGGTGTAAACCAGTCTTTAGTACTACGTCTAAAGGGCTAAGGTATTTCCTGTAGGACAAGCGTGCCGATAAGTTACTGATAAGGAGTGTCCTTATCTGCAATTAGAAACGGTATTCGCACGCCAGGGGATAGTCAAAGTACTTTGATAGGCCCGCCTGGGACTTTGTCGGAAAGAGATTAAGCCGAGCGCAGAAGCTGACCAACGCGATCGCGGAGAGAGGAGGGCTGTGCCTGTGTTTGCTGAGGCGTGTTACGCCGCGCCAGCGGATGAAGGCGCTCTGCAAGAGTTTCCGCCGAGGCGCAGCGCTGGGAGGGGTCCTTCGCCAAACAGGAGGTAATCAGTTCGTTAAAGGCCGCTGGCACAGAGGGGTTGGCGTGCGAGGGCGGTAATGGGGTGGACGAGAGAATCCGCGAACAAATGCCCTGCAAGGAGTCGGCATCGAACGGCCGATGACCAGTCACCATTTCATACATCACAACGCCGAGGGAGAAAATGTCCGAGCGCGCATCTTGGGGCTTGCCGACGATCTGCTCGGGGCACCAGTAAGCGGGTGAACCGAGTAGCGGCGTGTCCTTAGAATCGCGGCTGGCCAGGCGAGCCATGCCGAAGTCGGTCAGCTTTATGCGGTCGTCATCGGTAATGAGAACGTTTGCTGGCTTGACGTCCCCATGAATTACGCCTTTGCGGTGGGCAACCGCCAGGGCAGTAGCGACCTCTGCAGCCCAGGCGCAGGCTTTAGAGCAAGGAATGCTGCCTTTTTCCAGTAGTTTCTCTAGTGACTGGCCCTGAATGAACTCCATCACAAGATAGGGAGTCTGAGAAGGCTCATCAACCCCCATGTCGTGGAGCGCGATCACAGCAGGGTGGGAGATCTGGCCGACCACACGGGCTTCTTGCACGAAGCGATTGCGAGCCTCGCCGCGTGCAAGTTCGGTGGGGAAAAGCTTAATAGCGACAATACGCGCGATCAGGGGATCGAAGGCGCGGGCCACTCGGCTGTTGGCGCCCACGCCAATGACTTCCAGAATTTCGTAACGGCCGACCTTACGCGACTGAGGGTGAACTTGCACGGGGACGTTCCTCTTGAGCAGCTCTTATCACTAGGATAGAGCATAGAAAGGATTGCGCGAAAAGGGATGAAGCGGAAGTTTCGAAAAGAGAAGTACGCGGGTACTAGGCCAAAATTCGTGAAAGCGTCAGCGCTGCACTGGTGAAGTGTGCAGAGGCGCGAAGATGGGGTCGGCGGCGAACTTGACCGGGAATTCGTGGACGTAGGATTTCATAGCTGGAAACCAGTGATAGTGGAAGCCGAAGGAATCCATTTCCGCGGCGGCTTGGTCCGGCGTCCAGTTTTGCTCCGCGATGCGATAGGTCGCGACCATCACGCCGGTGCGGTCTTGCCCATAGTAGCAATGGACGAAAATTTTTTGCGTGGGATCTTGTTGCACGAGTTTTAGAAATTGAGCGACCTGCACATTATTTGGCGGAAACCAGCCGAGCAATGGGATGTTGACGAAACGCATGCCAAGGGATTCCGCTTGCGCACGCTCCCGATCTACCGGACCGCGATTACCCCGCAGATCAATGATCGTGGTGACGCCAAGTTTTTTCAGCTCGGCCAGCCCTTGCGCGGAAGGCTGCGCGCCGCGGAAGAGCATCTCGCTGATTTTTCCAGCGTTGCGTACGCCGGCGAGTTTTAATTTCTCCGCCGGTGCGCCGAAGGAAGCGCGGACAATTGCAGGCTGCGCGGGAGCGTTGGCAACAACTTGCGCGTGCGAAGGACAAGCGGCGGTAACAAAGAGGCATGCGGCCAGAAAAGTTTTGCACAAACTGGGAAAACGGGATCTGTTCACCATGGCTTAGATGCTTTAGTGTACTCCGCTGGATGGATGAAAATGGGCCTCGAGGTGAAACTGCGCGCAGGGAACATGACCACTACAGATAGACATGGTACGAAAATGACAACCACGCTTAGCGTTTTTCCTCTTGACAGGGATTTGACAGAAGTTGATACTTCGCATCGCTGACTCTGGGGGAGCGTGGTAGCGCCCGGGCCGGTTTTTCTGATTCCGGGGGGAATGACCGGCTTAGAAACCACGTAGCCGCCAAGTACCAAACAACAAAAAGAACGCGACCACTTGCGGTGCGAAGATGCGCCGTCAAGGAGCTGCCGTAAAGCCTTCCGAAATGAGGAGGCTGAGGTCAGCTATTTGCATTTTGCACCGAGAGAAGGCGCTGAAACGGGATTCCGATTCGTAAGGAGGCTGCATTTTTTACCTGAGTGCAGCCTCCTTACGGCTCTATAGGGGCAGCGTTTCGAGCCGGTTGAACCCAGCAGTAGTAAACTAGAAGGGTCGCCTCTGCGAGAGGCCGCCCATGAGCGCGGAGGGACGGATGGCTACAGTGAAGCCGGCACTAAACGGCAAATCGGTGGAGGCAGGAACGCGCGCGGACCAGACCAGCGCTCGAAAGGGATTGGTGTTTGGGCGCCGCTTCACGGATGGAAAGACTTCTGCGTTCGACATGGTGGAATGGGAGAAGCGCACCGCGCTGATCGGGAACGAGAAAGGCGCGACCATCTTCCGCCAGGAAGGCGTGGAAGTTCCGAAGAACTGGTCGCAAACCGCCACGAACATCGTCACCAGCAAATATTTCCACGGCAAGCCAGGGACGAGCGAGCGGGAAAACTCGGTGCGGCAGCTCATCAGCCGCGTCGCCAATACCATTGTGCGCTGGGGCGAAGAGGGCGGCTATTTTGCGGACACGGAGTCACGTGACGCTTTCAGGGACGAACTCACGCACCTGCTCGTTGAGCAAAAGATGGCTTTCAACTCGCCCGTATGGTTCAACGTGGGCGTACAGCCCAAGCCGCAATGCTCGGCGTGCTTCATCAATTCCGTGCAAGACAGCATGGAATCGATCATGGGGCTGACGCGCACCGAAGGCATGCTGTTCAAGTGGGGCTCGGGGACGGGCACGAACTTTTCGACCCTGCGTGGAAGCAAAGAAACGCTTTCAGGAGGCGGGATTGCGTCCGGCCCGGTTAGCTTCATGAAGGGCTTTGACGCCTTCGCGGGGGTGATCAAGAGCGGCGGGAAGACGCGGCGCGCGGCGAAGATGGTGATCCTCAACATCGATCACCCGGATATCGTGGAATTTATCGAAAGCAAGATGAAAGAAGAGCGCAAAGCGCACGTGCTGATCGAGCAGGGTTATGACTCGGGGATCGACGGCGATGCGTACAGCTCAATTTTCTTCCAGAACGCCAACCACTCCGTGCGCGTAACCGATGAATTCATGCGTGCAGCGGAAGAAGACCGCGATTGGTGGACGCGCAACGTGACCGACGGCCAGCCAGCCGACAAATTGAGCGCGAAGGATCTGCTCTTGAAGATTGCGGACTCCACCTGGCACTGCGGCGATCCCGGCATGCAATACGACACCACGGTGAATCGCTGGCACACCTGCAAGAAGACGGGCCGCATCAACGCCTCCAATCCGTGCAGCGAGTACATGTTCCTGGACGACACGGCGTGCAACCTGGCCTCACTCAATTTGATGAAGTATCGCTCTTCAAACGGGCAATTTGATGTAGAGGCATTCAGGCACGCGGTAGACGTCACCGTCACCGCGCAAGAAATTCTGGTGGACAACGCCAGCTATCCCAACGACAAGATTAAGGAGAACTCGCACGAGTTTCGGCCGCTGGGGCTGGGCTACGCGAATTTGGGCGCGCTGCTGATGTCCATGGCTCTGCCCTACGATTCCGATGAAGGCCGCGCTGTCGCCGGCGCCGTCACCGCGCTGATGTGCGGCGAAGCGTACGCGCAATCGTCGCGTATCGCCGAGCGCATGGGTCCGTTTCCCGGCTACGACGTGAACCGCGAGCCCATGCTGGACGTGATCCGCATGCATTGCAAGGCCATGCGCGGGATTCAGCCGGATCATGTGCGGCCGGAGCTGTACATGGCGGCGCAGGAGTCCTGGGACACCGCACTGCATCACGGTGAAAAATTCGGGTACAAGAATTCGCAGGTGACCGTGCTGGCACCGACGGGAACGATCGGCTTCATGATGGATTGCGACACCACGGGAATCGAGCCGGACCTGGCGCTGGTGAAGCATAAGAAACTGGTGGGCGGCGGGTTGATCAAGATCGTGAACAACACCGTGCCCGAAGCGTTGATGAAGCTGGGGTACTCGCCGGAACAGAGCAGCGAAATTGTTTCGCACATCGACAAGCAAGGGACCGTCGAAGGCGCGCCGTACTTGAAGCCCGAACATCTTCCGGTCTTTGATTGCTCGCTGGCGCCGGCGGGCGGCGGGCGCTCCATCAGTTGGACCGGGCACGTCAAGATGATGGCCGCGGCGCAGCCGTTCCTTTCCGGTGCGATCTCCAAGACCATCAACATGCCTGAGGAATCGACGATCGAAGATATTTCGCAAGCCTACCTTCTCTCCTGGAAGATGGGCCTGAAGGCCGTGGCCATCTACCGCGACAATTCCAAGCGCTCGCAACCTCTTTCTGCCGCAGGGCAGAAGAAGGATGAGAAGAAAGCGGACATTGCTGCGGCTGCGACGATGCTGGAGCCGTTGCAGCGCGAGCTGTTTGGACGACAGCAGCGCGAGAAGATGCCGGTGGAGCGCGCTTCCGTGACACACAAGTTCAGCGTCGGCGGGCACGAAGGCTACATTACCGCTGGCATGTACGAAGACGGGCGTCCGGGCGAAATTTTCATCAAGATGTCCAAGGAAGGTTCGACGCTTTCGGGCATCATGGACGGCTTGGCCCTGACGATTTCGCTGGGATTGCAGTACGGCGTGCCGCTCAAGGTCTTCGTGGACAAATTGCTCAATACGCGCTTCGAGCCTTCCGGCATCACCGCGAATCCGAACATTCGCTTTGTTTCATCAGTACTGGACTACATTGCGCGATGGCTCGGCGGCCGATTCATTTCGTCGGATTACCTGAAGCTGAACGGCGAGCACGCTACAGCAGCGTCGCCGTTGGCTTCCACCCCTGCTTTGCAGGGTTCCCCGGCAGCGCCAGCGATGACCGAAGCGATGCGCCTTGCGCCGCCGCTCACCAATCCTCAATCCTCCAAACCGCGCGACCAACACGAAGGTGCGCCCACCTGCTCCGAATGTGGAATGCTCATGGTGCCCAACGGCGCGTGCTACAAGTGCGAGAACTGCGGAAGCACCTCCGGCTGCAGCTAGTTTTGGAGACCGCCGAATGAGATACGACGGGCGCACAAGTCGATGAGCACATCGCAACCTGGCGCGGCGATCGCGGCTAGGCTCGCTCCACTCAAACCAAAGACGAGAGGCTTTCTTCGCATCGCGCGGCACGGCGGCGGCCCGGGCGCGGTGTATGTCATCACCTATCACCGGCTTGACGCGCACGCGGAAAATTCCCAGGCGAAGCCGGTGCTTGCTGAGGGCGCGCAGACCCTGATTGAACTGCTGGAGCGCATTGGAGTGGACTTTCGGCTCAGCGAAGTGCGTGGCGCCCTGGAAGATATTTTGCGCTTCGGCTCGGCGAATATTCCGGACCTGTGGCTCAGCGATGAGGAGATGATCGAGAAAGGGCTAATCGAGAGTTCTGATTCTGAATGACAAACGAAAGTGAGGTCGTTACGCGACTCGGTGTTGGTCTACGTAACGGAATTGAAGGTTTTTGAGTTTGTTGATCCGGCTTCGGATGAAACGGTCCATCTCTATACAGCTGCTTGCCATCGACTCTCAAGAATGAACTCGTGACGCATGGGACCGTTGCGTGTAATTCCTAGCATCAAGCCTAGGTTACATCTTGGAAGGTGCCGCCAACATACAGTCTCCTGCCGATGTTTGCAAGAAGTAAGTGCCATCCCTGGAGACCGTCGCGGGATTTGAAGAGCCGAAATACTTGCACGTTAGCGGGGGCGGGGGCGCAGAGGCGGGCGCGCGGTTAGCGGCCGTGGGCGCATGCGGAAGCGCGGGCCGAGCGGCGGCGGGACGTTACGGAGGGAATCGCCGCAGCAGGGGCAGCGGCCTTCTTCGCTAAAGGCCCGGGTAGCGTCGGCGCGCAGCCAGTGGCCGCGTGCTTCGCATTGCGGATTAATGCATTGCACGGTGAAGCCGGGCAGAAACTGCATATCGTTTTCCCTCAGTGGCCGTAACGCCTTTTGCGGCGACGGCCGGTAGCGAGACCCGAGTTCCCCTGTGACGGACAGATGTTGGCGCGGATTGTGGCCCAGGGCTACCGTGGTGTCAAGGGAAAAGACCACAATATATTGGGGTAGAGTTGCACAAGGAGTTGGCGCATTCGATGCCAACGCCCCTGAGAAAAAGAAATCGTTGGCGTGCGTAGTAGATGATAGAGGCGGTGCGCGTAGCCTTAGCTTGCAGAAAGCTGCGCGACGGAGGCAGTCATGGCGAATGTGACGCGTGGTGGGGGAATTGACCTGGGCGGCTCGATGCCGTCGATGCCGAATTTTCGGCTGGCAGGGTCGCGGATTCTGCGACTTGGGCTTGTGGTCTTGATCTTGTTGGTCTTGCTGTGGAGCACGACCTCGATTCCGACGGGCAACGTTGGGGTGCTCACCCTTTTCGGACGTGTGACGGGAGAAACGCTGCCGGAAGGCATCCACCTAATCAATCCTTTGAAATCGGTTCAGAAGCTTTCCGTGCAGACGCAGTCGCTGAAGGAAAGCGCCAACGTCCCCTCCAACGAGGGACTGATCTTGGCGCTGGATACGTCACTGCTATTCCGCTTGGACAAGAGCAAGGCCGCGTATGTCTATCAGACTATGGGAGAGCCCTATGTCGAGAGGGTCGTGGAACCGACGCTGCGAGCGGCCATTCGCGCGGCGACTTCCGCGCACAGCGCAAACGCACTCTACACCAACGCCCGCGAATTGGTGCAGGCGCAAATTCAAGATGAACTGACCAAGGAACTCGCGCCCCGCGGCGTGATCGTCGAGAACGTGCTGCTGCGCGACGTGCAATTGCCGGCCATGCTAAAGGGTTCGATCGAGGCTAAGCAGCAAGCCGAACAGGACGCGCTGCGCATGAGCTTTATCCTACAAAAAGAAAAGCAGGAAGCAGAGCGCAAGCGCATCGAAGCGCAGGGTATCGCCGATTTCCAGAAAATTGTGGCGCAAGGCATCAGCGCTCAGTTGCTAGAGTGGAAAGGCATCGAAGCGACGGAAAAGCTGGCTACGAGCTCAAACTCGAAAGTCGTGATCATCGGCAATCCGAAAAACGGGCTGCCGCTCGTGCTGGAGCCGCGATAGCCGTAGGCGTACTAGGATTGCGGTGGAGCGCTGGGCGGGTTTTCCGTTTGCGGAGGTGGGGCTGCCGGCGTCCCGCTCGATTTGCGACGGCTCTTCATTTCTTCGAGCGCGGCGAGCCGAGTTTTAAGGCGCTCGATTTCCTGTTGTTGATCATTGATCTGTTGTTTCTCGCCGTCGAGCTTGGCTTTGCCCGCAGTATCGTGCGCGTAATCAGGGTTTGAGAAAACGGAATCTTGATCGAGAGCGAGCTGGCGCCGCAAGAGATCCAAATCTTTTTCCGCTTGCGCGATTTGCAATTTCAGCCTGGCAATCTCTGAGTCTTGTGCAGTGGCGTCTCCTTCCGAGGCTTTATCCGCGGCTTCCGCAGCCGCCACGGCCTCCGGGCTGGGCGCCTCGGTTTCCAGCCTTGGCGGCGCGCCCACATTAAAGCCTGCCTGGCCAGGTTTGAAGACGTGCCGGTCTAGGTCATCATCGGTGATGACCTTGGGGGACTTCGCGGAATTCTTCTTCTGATCGCGATTGCGGCGAGCGGCGTCCGCTACTGATGAGCTTTGCGAAGCGGATTGCTGTGACGCATCTTGAGATTGGGCCAACGCCGCGACCGGCAGGGAAATGCCGACGACGAAAAGCGCGGCAATTACTGTTAGTGGGCTGCATAGACGCATAGACATCGATCCTCAATACGCGCTAACGCAAAACTCAGGATACGCCGGAGCTTTTGCCGAGGCAATCTTCCAGGCGCCGGCTGTGCGAATTAGGCAACGCCCGTGGAGCAGCAACGCGAAGACTTTCCGATGCGTCCTAAGCTAGGAATCTTGAAAGCGTCCCCGGGCTGCGCCGACAGAGAGTTGCAGCCACGCGTGCTGGGGCGCATACTCCCGAACCGCAAGCCCCTCGGGCTGGAAAGGAAATGGATGCGGAAGGGTTGCGTTTTTTGCGTGGCGATGATTTGGTGTGGGTTGATCTCTTCGGTTGCGGCAGCGGAACGTTCGCCCCTGATGAGGGTGGCAGCGAAAGCCGCTGACGCGCAGACGGCACCGCAGCGTCCTTCTCCTTCGCAAACGCCCGTTCCCGGATTGCCGAAGTCCGAGCGGGTGGAGCCGCAGCGCGGGAAAACCGAGCAGTACACGCTATCCGAGGATCGCTACGAGAAGGCGGTGTCGTACTCGCGGGCGGCCTACGCGCTATATTTTGTATCCTACTTCGTGAGCTTCGCGGTGCTGCTCTTGCTGCTGCGGCTGGGCGTGGCCGCGAGATTCCGCGATTTCGCGGAACGCGTCACGGCCAGGCGATGGCTCCAGGCATTCGTGTTCGTGCCGCTGCTGATATTGACCTCGGACATTTTCGATTTGCCGGTCCGTTTGTACTGGCATTCATTGTCCTTGCGTTATGAACAGTCGGTGCAGCGCTGGGGTTCGTGGTTCTGGGATTGGACGAAGGAGGAACTGCTGGGCACGTTTTTCGCGCTAATTCTGGTTTTGATTCTGTTTGCCGTGATGCGACGAAGCCCGCGGCGCTGGTGGTTGTACTTCTGGTTCGCGGCCCTGCCCATCCTCCTTGGGATTATCTTCATCGGCCCGTTGGTCATCGATCCGTTGTTCCACAAATTCGAACCGCTCGACAAGGAACACCCGCAACTGGTGAACGCGATTCAAAAGCTGACCTGGAACGCCGGGGTGCCGATACCGAGAGAACGCATCTTTCTGATGCGCGCTAGCGAAAAGAGCAACGAGATCAACGCGTACGTAACCGGACTGGGGGCTTCCAAACGCGTCGTCGTGTGGGACACCACTCTACAAAAGACTAGCAACGACGAAGCGCTCTTTATTATCGGGCACGAGCTCGGGCACTACGTACTGGGGCATGTGTGGAAAGCATTTTTGTACGGTGCCGTCGGGCTACTAGGTACCTTGTACCTGGTCTTTCGCGGATTGCATTGGGCTCTCGGGCGCTGGGGCAGAGACTGGAAGCTTTACGGCTTGGAAGACTGGGCCTCGCTAGCCGCCTTCCTCTTGCTGTTGCAAGTAGTTATGTTCTTTGCTTCACCGGTGGTGAACGGCGTCAGCCGTATGCAGGAGCACGCCGCGGACGTGTATGGGCTGGAAGTGATTCACGGGATTGTGCCGAATCCAGAAGAGGTTGCGGCGCATGCGTTTCAAATTTTGGGGGAAGTAGACCTCGCCGATCCGAATCCGCCAGCCTTTATTACATTTTGGCTTTACTCGCATCCGCCGCTTGCGGAACGCCTCGTATTTGCGCACAGCTATGATCCCTGGTCGAGAGGCGAGTCACCGAAGTACGTGAAAACACGCGCAAATTGAAGTTACGAGGCGTGGCGGCGAGCGAAGCTGGCTGCCTTATGCCGATTGCCGCAGACAGCCATGGAGCACCAACGTCGGCGGTGCGTGCGCGACTTGTCGCTGAAGAAAAGGCCGCAAGCGGGATTGGCGCAAATACGCAATCGCGCTTGTGCGCCTTCCACAATGATCTCCGCTGCGGAACGCGCGATGGCCGCCAGCAGCCAATCCAAGCCACCTTCGCGCGCCCTGAATTCCATTTTCCAAGCGCCTCCTTCGAAGACCAATTCGTCGTGCCCTTCGGTGATGCGCAGGATTTGGTTGATGGGATCAGTCCATTGCTGCGGAAGTCCCTCTTTTCTGACGATGGCACTAAAGACCTTGCGTAACGCATCGCGAAGGCGTACGGAGAGTGACAGCAGGGTTTGCGCCGCGTCCGGATCGGAGCCGGAAAGCGCAAGAAGGCTGGAGCCGCGCTCCGCAGAAACGATGCGCGAAGCTTCGAGGAAGCTGATTAACTCTTCCCACGACAGGTTTTGGGCCGGGATTCCGGGATACGACGGGACATTGGCAAAATCGATGGCGAGGCGGCCGCCAAGCAGCGAAGTTGGGTTGAGGTCTGGCAAGCGTTGCGACCCTAATTAACCGGTGAACTTTAACACGGCGGTTAGGAGCGTCACCAGTATCATTTTCCTCGGCTCGGAATCTAAGTTTCGTCCGCCGAAAGACAGAAAACGTAGTATGTAGTGAGTGATTTCAGGGAGCCGCGCTAAGTATGAAGGATCTGCTACGTTTTCTGCCGTTTGCTCTGGCCTTTATCCTAGCGGCTACTTGCCAATCGGGATCCCCACAGCAGGCTGGCAACGCCGCAAGCGGTACTGGGGTGCGCGTGCCCGTGGTCTTGGAATTGTTCACATCCGAAGGCTGCTCGAGCTGCCCGCCCGCGGATGCTTTGCTTGCGAGACTCGAAGAACAACAGCCAGTAGCGGGGGCGAAAATCATAGCGCTGGAGGAGCATGTTGATTATTGGGACCACCAGGGTTGGATCGATCCCTTCTCCTCGGGGCAATGGACGCAGCGCCAACAGGCTTATGCGTTCGGGTTTGACGATCATGGCGTCTATACGCCGGAACTGGTCGTCAATGGGCGCTCTGGATTTGTTGGCAGCCACGAAAGCGATGCCTATCGAGCTATTGTGGGTGCTGTCGCGCAACCTCGAACGGATGTCTCCGTGTCGTTACTGAATTCGGAGAAGCGCGACGGTGAGCGCCTGAGGGTCGAGGTCGGAAAGCTCCAGGGAGCGCAACCGGGCGACACGGCTGAGGTGTGGCTGGCCATTACAGAAACGGCCCTGCATTCGGCCGTGACGGGCGGTGAAAATGCCGGTCAAGATCTGCATCACGCCCCAGTCGTGCGGTGGCTGCACAGAGCGGGTACCACGAACACCAATGCGGCGCCCTCTTTTACAGGCGAATCAGACCTGAAGCTGGATTCGGCGTGGAAGCGCAAGAACTTGCGCATCGTGGCCTTCGTACAGGAAAAGCACAGCCGCCATATTCTCGGCGCGGCGCTCGTGCGTGTCGAACCATAGTCCATCCCCGCCGCGGAGCGCGGCGCGGAGAGCCCGTATGTTATCGTCAATCACTCAGTCCCCGCATCCAGCATAAGGACACTGGCGATCACCCGGATGCGGGCTTTGGCTGAATACCTCTCTCATGGGCGACGCTCCTTTTTTGAATTCAGAAGGTCCAGCGCAAACAAGTCCGCCACCGGCAGAGAACAGTGTATTTCAAAGCCAGTCTCCCGTATTCGTCTTGATGCGTATTTGTATTTACATAGCTCTGACGATGGGAATCAGCTTCGTTCTGCAATGGATCATGGCGGCGCTGCTGGCTGGAGATCGCTCCTTGTACTCGCCCAAGATCCTGGCGATTTCGGAGGGAAGTTCACTGGCAGGCGCGCTTGCGGCAGGAATGGCAATGTCGCACCTGGAAGGGCGCTCATTTGGTGACTACGGCCTTCCGTCGCGTGGCTCCTTTGGACGATTGTTTTGGCACGGCGCATTGTTCGGCTTGGCGGAGATCAGTGCCGTAATCGCGACAATTGCCACGTTGGGTTCCTATCATTTCGGCTCCTTGGCGATTCACGGAGCGGAAATGCTTCGCTGGGCAGGGGTTTGGTGGGCGGTCTTCGTCCTGGTCGGCCTCTACGAAGAATTCACGTTTCGTGGGTATCTGCAATTCACTCTGGCACAAGCCATCAGCTTCTGGCCCGCCGCCGTGCTGCTGTCCATCGCATTTGGACTCGTGCACAGGGCAAATCCTGGTGAAAGCAAGCTAGGGTTAGCGGGAGTCATGCTTACTGGCCTATTCTGGTGCTTCACTCTGCGGCGCACCGGGAACTTATGGTTTGCAGTGGGCATGCACGCCAGCTTCGATTTTGGCGAAACGTTTCTATATTCCGTTCCCGACAGCGGCATGATGTTTCCGGGACATCTTTCCAACGCGACTCTCGCCGGGCCGAGTTGGCTGACCGGCGGCAGCACTGGACCAGAAGCGAGCGTTTGCGACTTCATCGTTCTTCTTGTCCTTTTCTACGTGTTTCACAAGCTATACCCGGCTCGCACGCACAGCCCAACGCGGCCAGCCGGCGAGTGATGCGGATAGGCAGCCACATGGCCGGTCGCACTGTCTGCTACACTGGCGCGCTTTATGAAGCCTTCTGCAACGCAACGTCGCGCGCTCGAATCCATCTGCGACACCTTCGCACCCGCACGCAACGGCTGGCCGTCCGCCTTGGAGCTGGGCGTTCCCGATGCAATTGCGCGCGGCCTGGAATTTAATCTACGCGCTGCAGATCGAGCGAAATTCCTGCAACTGCTTGATTTCTGGGACTCGCGTTTTCACAGCTTCTTTGCAACTGGTAGGTTTGCACCTTTTTCTTCGTTGACGCCCGAGGCCCGCGAATGGGTGTTGCTCTCCTGGGCGGATAGTGGCATCAAGCGGCGGCGTGCCGCGTTTCAGGCGCTGCGCAAAGCCATCGGACTGCTTTACGTCATGCTGCCAGCGGCGGACGGTAACCGGAGTGCCGTCTGCAACAAGCTTCGCTACCCGGGGCCGTTGGGCGTCCAGCGTCCCGATGGGCCACGCCCGCTCCGCGCGGTTGTCCCCACCACCGATTTGGATTTGTCCTGCGATGTATGCGTCATCGGGTCTGGAGCGGGAGGAGGAACTGCGGCGGCGGTCCTCTCCGCGGCGGGATGCGACATAGTCGTTCTGGAAGCCGGAAGCTATTTCGATGATGCTGACTTTGATGGTGACGCGTTGCACGGGTTTGAGCGGCTGTACGCGGAGGCAGGAAACGCCGCGACGCGGGATCAAAGCGTCAATCTGCTTGCCGGAGAATGCTTGGGCGGCGGCACAGTGGTCAATTACTGCACATCGTTTCGCACTCCGGATGACATCCGCGAGGAGTGGGCGAGCACAGGAGTTCCCTGGTTTGCGACGGAGGAGTACACGCGCAGCCTCGATGCGGTATGCGCGCGCCTATCGGTCAACCTGGAGCACAACCGCGTCTCAGCGCGCGAGCAGATTCTGCAGCGCGGCCTTCAATCGCTGGGCTGGCACTGCGCGGCAATGCCGCGCAACGTTATCGGCTGCGAGCAAAGCAAAATCTGCGGCTACTGCGGATTCGGCTGCGCCATCGGAGCAAAACAGTCGGCCGTGAAGACGTGGCTTGCCGATGCGCAACATGCAGGCGCGCGGTTTTATGTGGAGACGCGAGCTGAGCGGGTTCGACTGAAAGAAGGCAGGCCCGTCGGCGTGGAAGCACGCACACGCCGCGGCCAACGCGTCAGGGTGCGCTGCCAAGCCGTAGTTGCCGCATGCGGCGCCATTCATACTCCGGCGCTATTACTGCGCTCCGGCCTGCGCAATGAACATATCGGCCGCCACTTGTATCTTCACCCTGTCTCGAACATTTCCGGCATCTTCCGGGAAGAGATTCGTCCTTGGGAAGGCACCATGCAGGCGGTTTATTCCGACCAGTTTCGTTTTCTGACCGGCAATTATGGCGTGAAATACGAGACTACCGCGCTGCAGCCAGCCATTCAAGCCGCCGTTCTACCGTGGCGCGACTCCGGTCATTACCGTTCGTTGCTCCAGAAGCTTTCGCACACCGTAGGCATCGGGACGTTGCTGCGGGATCGCGATGGCGGCCGCATCACCGTGGACCGCGAGGGTCACCCGGTTTCGGATTACTCGCTCTCCGCTTTTGATCGCAAGCACCTTCGGCAGGGCTTCATCGGCGCGGCGCGCATCCTGGAAGCTGCCGGCGCGGAGCTGATCTATTCGCCACACGCCAAGTGGTGCGCCTATCAGCCCGGGCGTCGGGGCTCGCTCGGAAGCTTTGTTCAAGGCATGGATTTCGCCGGCTGGGATGCCGGGCAGCTTGCGCTCTTTTCGTTCCATATCATGGGCAGCGCCCGGATGGGCGGCTCGCCCAAGACCTCGGCGACTAACCCCGACGGTCAAACTTGGGAGATCCGCAATCTCTATGTTATGGATGGCTCCGCCTTCCCCAGCGCTTCGGGAGTTAATCCTATGATTTCCATCGAGGCGATCGCGCATCGCAACGCCTCCTCACTGGGGGTGAAATTCAACGAGTGACTGCCCGCTGGTACAGCACCAGTTCACTGAGCCAATTTGTAACGTTTTCACCCATCGTCTTGAGTCCGCTGGGGTAAGTCTCACCAATTCAGCAAGAAACCCTTGTATTTACAGTGAGTTACACAGCAGCGGTGCTTGGCCTTCCGCCTGCTATCTTCACTCTGCATCGTGGCCTTGCGGCCAGGGACTTAGACTTAGAGAGGAACCAGACATGAGGGCCGAACTCAACAAGCTGCGGAAGGCGCAGCGTGGCGTCTCGATGATCGAAACGTTGGTAGTTCTCTTCGTGACCCTGATTACTGCCGCGATGGCAAGTCCGAATATCATGCGGGCCGTTTACAACACACGCCTGCGTTCTGGTGCCGGGGATCTCGCCGGGCTGATGCAGCAGGCAAGAATCTTGGCTGCGAAGGACAATAGGCCCTACGCAGTTCGGTTTACCACCCTTGGTGCCGCGAGGATCGCGTTTATCGATCTGAATCTTGACGGCGCCTACGCCGGGGGTGAGCCGCAGGTGCAATTCGTCGGGACCGTCGCTCCCGCACCTGGTGCCCCGAGCGGTAGCGGCGGGCAGCCGTCGCCGTACGTGCTGGCGGGAGACACTGGAGTAGGATCCTACGACAACACCACCACTCTGGGCTTCTCACCCAGAGGGCTACCTTGCAACTACGACACCAGCACAAATCCCGCAACGTGTACTACGCCGGCGGTCAAATATTTCGGCTACTACCTGACGGATACACGAATGGGTTTACCTGGTTGGACAGCGGTAGTGGTAACAAAAGCCGGACGGACGAAGGTTGTTATGTGGGACGGTACATCATGGCACTGAAAATGAAAGCAACAAGATCACGTCGGCAGCGCGGAATGTCTTTGATCGAGCTCATGATCGCGATTGCTGTGCTCACCATCGGAGTAGCCGGATGTGCGATTGTCATCCCCATCGCGATTGGCAGAAATTTCGCCAACCGGCAACAAGGCAACTCAACCGCTCTCGCCCAGATGGTGCTGGAAAAGCTACTGAGCGTGCCCGCCAGCACAAATCCGGTCCTAACCATCACCGACTGCGCGGGTAACGCCAACGCAGTGAACACTACGGGAACCGCCGGGGGCAGTGGCTCTACGCTGTTGGCTTCGGGCGACATCGATTTCTCGCAGGCCCAGGGGGGTGGAGGGGCCCCGGCCGGCTATTACATGAACTATACGACGTGCGGTACGAACGGGCGCCAAATGACCTATGACGTTCGCTGGAACATCAAGGCCCCATCCACATTCAGCGAGCTGGTAACAGTTTCAGTCAAGCTGAAGAAGACAACCAGCGACGCGAAGATGTTCTCGCTTCCGGTGACTATTCGGTCCATGGCCGGGCAAGGAAGCTAACATGAACAGCAAAAACAATGTCCGCCTACACAGTCAGCGAGGGTTCTCCTTATTGGAGGTGCTGGTAGCGGTGTTGATTCTCGGTATTGTAACGGGCGGGGTGCTTTCGCAGATGGATGTCGCGATACAGCGCTCCAACGCCGAGCAAGTAAAGCTCGACAATTTCCAGGAGGCTCGCGACTTCGTCGACCAGTTCTTCCGCGACATCAACCAGATAGGCTATCCGAACGTGCGGATGGCGAACACCGCCGTCGCATGGCCAACGCCGCTGGTAACGCAAAATGCCTACGCCTGGGCGTCCCAGTACATCAATGACAACCGATTCGCCATCGGCTTGGTAAAGATTGACGCCAACGAGATTCGCTTCGAGGCGGATGCCAATGGGGACGGGAACGTCCAAAGCATCATTTACACCATCAACGGCTCGGGGGCGTGTGCCCTGTGCCTGCAGCGGAGTCAAGTCGACAAGGTCACCGCCAATCCGCTCACGGGACAGATACCGAACTGGGGTACGGAAGTAAATGACGTAGTCAACGCCAACCCGATCTTTTCTTATTTTAAGGCGGACGGAACAGCAGTGGCTGTGCCCCAGGACATAAGCACACTAGCGGGCGCCCAGGCCCTTGCCTCCATCAAAACCATTCAGATCAGCCTCGTCATTCGTAACAACACTGTGAAAGATTTGAAAACCGGGCTTCCTATCGAGACTTCCTTCGAGGGAGAAGTTTCTCTCAACAACTGCTCGATGGCGGCAGCATACTCATCCACCCTAGCCCCGATGGGGTGCCAGTAGGAGAGCACATGTCGACACTTCACAAAAAGAAACGCAGTAGCTCTGAGCAGGGCATAGCTTTAGTCCTCGCCATACTTGTGCTACTTGTCATCAGCACAGTCGTGGCAGGCATGATGATAATGTCCACTACGGACACCAGGATCAGCGCCAATTTCCGCGACGAACAAGTCGCTTTTTTCGCGGCACGCGCGGGAGTTGAAGAAGTCCGCGACCGCTTGCGGACGGCTGCCCCGGGCACTTTAAGTACGAACGCTTGGTTCACCACCAATCCTCTTCTGAAGCCCGGCGATAACACGGGAATTATCTACATCACGAATGCGCAGGCCGGAGAAACCGTTACTCCCTGGGTTACGTCGGCGGACCCACAATGGGGTACAGGCACGCCGCATTATCCAGATGACGAGGTCTGCAAAGAAGTCTTTGCCGCCTGCGCCGGTAACCCGGCCGTACCCGCCGGCAACCCGTGGTATACGAGCATTACAGCAAACAACACCTATGCAGCTGCCCCAGCGCTCCCCTGGAAGTGGGTCCGCATCATGCGGAAAATAAATAAATCAGCTACGGGCGCAACGCGCATCACTTCGGTTGACGGGAACCAGAGCAATAATCTTGTCTGCTGGAATGGCTCGAACGAAGTTGTGATGGCGGCCGCGGCCACAGATTGCGGTTCGAATGCGCAGGTCTTCACGATCACGGCTTTGGCGGTCACGTCGAACGGTACGAGAAGGATGGTGGAGTACGAAGAAACGAGTAATGTGAATGTTCCGGTTACCGCGGCGATGTACGCACAAAATCAGATCAATACCGGACAAGCCCTTAACGTAACCGGGAACACAGACACAGTCTGCAATTTGCCATCCCGTCCCGGAGCGGCGTCTGGGACGAGCACGGTAACTACGCCGGGAGGGGGAAACGTGACGGGGTCCCCCACTGGAACCGTCAATAGCTCCGGTTGGAACCCCAATCTCATCCCGAACCTGATCAGCTCCTTGAATTCCGGGGCAACCGATGTGACCACCGCGCCTGGCATCACCAACGATGGCAGCACCCCACCGAACTATACGCTGACTCACGGCACGCTAGGAACCGCGCCGACAGTAACTTATTCGGGAAGCGACAACATCACTGCTATCACGAATCCCGGCACTCCGGTCACGTACATCACCCCCGACTTGACCATTACTCCGGTGACGAATCCGCCTACGTACAGAACGCTGACCTTGGGAGGGGCTTCACCCGGAATCTCTGGCCAAGGCGTGCTGATTGTCCGAGGAAACCTCACCATGGACTTTGGACAAGCATGGAGCTACTTCGGGTTGATCATCGTTGAGGGTAACCTCACCATGATCAATACGGGTGGTGGGAATGCGAATCCCAAAATTCACGGCGCCATCATCGCCGGCGGCACGATCCTGGCCAATGGCACCGGAATGGGCAGTTTCAGTGGCAGCATCTCCATCCACCAGAACGCGTGCATGGTGAACAACGCAATAACCGGCCAGTATTACAGGACCGTCGCGCAGCGCGAGCTGATCTACCAGTGAGCAGATTGACGGGCACGCGCGAGGGGCAAACAGCTGGCCACCCGGCGAGGGTACTCTGGACGGTACACAAGTACTATTGTGAGCTGCACACCTCGTGGACAAACTGAACCACCGGAATTTCCCGAGCAGACACGCGCCCGTTGAACTCGGGGCAGGATTTAGGAGGATATATATGACTAAGCTGAGCAGGAGCATCCTGGTTTTCTTCAGTTGCCTGGCTCTGATTTTGTTCGTGAGCTCCCGAGCAGTCTCCGCGCATTCCATGGCGATTGCCCTGCAAGAGCAGGGACAGCAACAGGGCGACCAAAATAACCACGATGATCACAACCAGAACGATCATGATGATCTAAATCAAAACGATCATGACGATTTGAACCAGAACGATCATGACGACGGAAACCTGAACGATCATGATGACCAGAAGATGAACGATCATGACGATGGAAACCAGAACGATCATGACGATCTGAACCAAAACGATGTGGATGACCGGGAGATGGATCAGCAGGAAGATCTCCAGGACCACCAGCAGGACCAGCAGCAAGAACATCAACAGGACCAGCAAAACGACCATCAGCAGCCGCCCAGCCTTTAAGGGCGTCGAGTCGATGTCTGCTGCACCAAACACATCGACTGAAATGAAAAGGTTCCGGGAGCGTTGACCGGTCGCAACGCGTGGCGGTAGAAGCCACATTCGTCGCGACGGGTTTCGCTCCCGTCTTTTTGTGTTCGGTACACGGGGCCTCGGTCGTTAAAATCCGCTGTCTGGGTCGAGGAGCGAAGGATGCGAATAGTCCGAAACCTCGCCATGTTGTTGGTGGTGACATTGTGCTTTTCAGGGCCCGCCTGGCCGCAGGCAGGTCCTTCCGCCCGGCAAGCGTTGGACTTAGGGCGCGCCGCTTTGCAGCAGCGCAACTATACTGAGGCAATCCGCATATTTGAGGATGGAGCAAGAGAGCATCCCGACGACCAGAACCTGAAGTTGGAATTGGGAGGAGCTTATCTCTATAACCGCCAGGACGAGCAAGCGATTCGGCTCTTCCGGGAGGTTCTGCGCCAAGATCCTTCCAATCACACTGCCAAACTGCAATTGGCGCGTGCGCTGGGGTACCAGCGCAATTACAAGGCTTCCGACGAGACGTACCGGGAGTTGCTCGTCTCTGACCCCTCGGATGAAGCGGCGGCCATCGGGCTTACGCGAAACCTGATGCATGAACGACGCATCGACGAGGCTCGAATCGTCTGCAGCGCTGCGCTCACGCGACACCCTGACAACAGCACGTTGCAGGAATATCAGCAGAAGCTCAAGGATGCCACCGTTCGCAAGCACGTCGTGGAATCCGCGAGTAAGGAGCCGAATGCCGCGGCCGAGAGCCGCACAGCCGAGATCCAAGGAAGCAGCGGCTATTTTGCGGATTCTGCCGGGAATCGGTCGTGGAGATCGACACAACAGTTTGACCACCAGATTACTCGCAATCTTACGACGCGTTTTCGAGCAGAGCAGCGGTCTCTTTGGCTGAGCGGCGGGCCGAAAGCAAATGTATTGTGGGGCTCTGACGAACTGCGCATGCAGCTAACCCACGGGCTCCTGGCGAGCGGGACGGGCGGAGTTGTGCGTTTCGCGGACGGGGGCACGCGCTCTCTTTATCGCGGCGAGGTGCAGCTGAATCCAGCTAAGCGCCTTTGGCTCGCCGGCGGATTTTCCCGAAGGCCCGTTTCTCCGACGTACGATTCTGCTCAATTTAACTTGCTCGCCGAAGGCTGGTATGCCCGGCTCGAATGGTATCCGGGGGCATGGCGCGTCGACGCCCACTGGTCTCGCGAACACTATTCCGACAGCAACCGTGAGAAGAGGCTGGAGACGCAAATTCTACGCTGGATTGGCAATTCGCGCTTCGCAGTCGGAGCCGGCTATCGTTTCAACTATCTCGCCTTCGACCAAAGCCTTCTCCACGGCTACTTCAACCCCAGCAAGTACCAAAGCCACTTGGGACGGACGGGCGTGAGATTTCGCCTCGGCAAGGCCTTCCGCGCGGAATACCTCGGAGGCGCCGGCGCGGAGTCAATCTCGGCTGGACCCTATCAAACGGCATGGGAGCTCGCGCTACGAAACCGCATGAAATTCGAGAACTGGGAATTCAGTGGGGACTATTTCTATTTTCGCCTGGCCCAGAGCACCGGGGCTTTCAAGTCTCAGGGTGGTCGCTTGGCCGTAGCCTATTATTTCTAATCTAAACGCAATGCGCCTCGCCCGTCATGTCAACATCTCAAATCCAGGCGACAGCAGAGTGGCCTCTTCACAGTCGCCGCAATAGTTCCTATCAACCAACATCTACGCTCCCAGGAGACAGGGCCGGACGCCAATCCGGCCCTTCTTTTTTGTCACTCCTGCTACCATGGGCCTGATGAGTCCGGCGAAACAGTCGGCCACGGATGCAGCGGTTGAACTAGCAGGGCGTTTGACGGAAGCGCTGCAACGCGAGCGCATTGTGCCGCGGTTTGTGGATTCCTACGTGGTGGAACACGGACGACATGGCCTGCAAGTGCACGCCGCACTGTATCGCGATTTGCTCGCGTTGCTGCAAAGAGAGGCGCTAATTGCGGTAAGCGTGCATGCAATGCAGATAGTCACGACGGATTTCCAGCCAACGGCGAGATCCAAGCCGCGACCGATGGTGAAGAAGGACGCGGCGGCATACCGCCGGAAGTACCTAGGAGCACTCGCTCGCCATCAGAAATGGTCCATGGGCGATGCCCTGGATTTTCAAAAAGACTTCCAGATTTATGAGGAGTTGATAGCCCGCAGCGCGTCCGGACGGCGACGCAAACCGTTTGAGGCAGCGAATCATCCGTTTGTCGACCGCTGCGCGTTCCTGCTGGACTCGTCATTTCTGGAGAAAGCGCGTGTGGCGGCGAGCCGGGCACTGACTTCGCTGGAGGAGTTAACCGAGCAGGTCGTGTCGACGCTCATGTAGACGCGACATTCCACCTTTGCGACCAATGATAAGAAACACGGCACTCAGTTGGCGCCCAAGGTGCGCGATCGCCGGATCGATTTCCACCGCATCCACACTGGCGCATTGCGCCCGCAATGCCGCGGCGACATCGTTGCCGGTGCCTGCACCAATGATCAAGACTCGCCCGCAGGGTGGCAGCATGGCGAAAGGAAGATCGCAGTAGCGTCGCGGCGCCTGAAGACCCAAATTGCTCGCGGAGGGGCCTAGATTCAGCAGGTCCTGGTAGAAATCGTGGTCCACGTCCAAGCGGTAGTTGCGCTCAGGCGTAGGCACGTACGTGATGCGGTAGTAGGGCGACCACTGAACGGGACTGCTTATCTCCGCGGCGGCAATCACCGCCAGCACACTGCCCAAAATCAGCGCGTCACGCGTGCGCTGAGAAGAAAAATACACAAGCCCGGCAAACACGGGCAGAATCCACACCCACGGTGGCAAAGAGAAGTACACCAATGCCGTAAACGCTAGAGTGCCCATGAGACTTCCCGCAAGATTCAGCGTGTACGCTTGCAAAGGGGGTCCGGCTGCTTCCAGGCATTCCCCCACCAGCATTCCGATTCGATAAAAAATGGCGAGCACCAAGCAAAATAGGGCGGCCCCTAAGACCAGGGCAAAAACACCGAGCGTCCATGGCACAAAGGCGTCCGGCACGTGCCGAAGTACGGCGCCCAACACCGGCAAAGCTCGAGCGGCAGGCAGGAGCTGCGGAGAGCGTAGGTTTCCGCCCCATTAGTAGAATTCGACATCGGGAAAAAACAGCCTGGTAAGGTGGAGTTGCGGGGCGAATGCCAGCGTCAACGCTATCGCCGCCATCAATATCGCCAGAAGCTTTTCTGCGCGACTGCGCCCGCGGCGCATCATCCCCAGACCTAATCCCAAAAAGCACGCGAAGAGTGTGAAATTCTTCAGGTAGGCAAACATCCGAATCTCGGCTGACATCCATCGAATGAGGACTACCTCAGTGTAGAGAGCCATCGCGCATTCGATAGCGGCCGCTGCTGTGACGCGTCAGTCACGAGATGCGTTCGACTTGCACAGCGGTGCCGTAGGCGAGAACCTCGGTAACGCCTTGCATTACTTCTGTGGCGTCATAGCGCATGGCGACAACCGCGTTGGCACCGTGCTGGGCGGCATGCTGCAGCAGCAACTCATAGGCATCTTCGCGGGTCCTCTCGCAAAGATTCGTCAGGATGGTGATGTTGCCCCCGACGATGGTCTGCAGCGCCGCTCCCAAAGTTCCGATCACGCTACGCGACCTGACTATAATTCCGCGCACGATGCCAAAGTTCTTGACGATGCGATAGCCTGCGATTTCGTTGGCCGTGGTGACCATGGAGCTGTCCACGCGATTCATAGCCACTCTCCAGGAGGGATGTTTACCGGTGCGATTCTACCTGTTCACGCAACCCTGCGGGAGATAAATGGTTCTGCTAGGCTCGGATTTACGTGGAGACTCTGTTCTATTACCTAGCCATCTTGCAAATAGCCGTGGGTCTGTACCTCGTTTGGCATGGGCTGCGCTGGGTCGGGTACGTGCGCCGGAGGATGAAGGGCGATCCGGGTTTCAATGCGCCGCGCGCCGCGGTGCTGTGTCCGTGCAAAGGTATGGAACCCGGGCTAGAGCGCAATCTCCTCGCGCTGACCGAATTTGATTACCGCAACTACGAGATCTTCTTCATCCTCGCCTCCGCTTCCGATTCCGCCTACGGCACGGTGAAGCGTGTGGCGGATAATTCCAAGACGCCCGCGCACGTGGTTATCGCTGACCGGCCGGAAGGCTGTGGGGAAAAGGTACACAATTTACGTGTGGCGATCGAGCAGTTGCCGGCTGAGTTTGAGGTCCTGGTTTTTGCGGACTCAGATGGGCGGCCGGGAAGATTCTGGCTCCGGCGTTTGGTGGCGCCACTAAATGACAAACAAGTTGGCGCCGCAACTACCATGCGGTGGCTGATTCCCAATAACCACAATTTCGCCACAGCGCTGTTGGCGGCATGGAATGCCTCGATCGTGACAATGCTCAGCGAAAAAGGGAAAAATTTCTGCTGGGGCGGGGGAACGGCAATCCGCCGAAGCGTGTTCGACGAAATTCGCGTTTTCGACGAGTGGTATCACTCTGTCAGCGACGATTACTCCATGACGCGCGCGCTACAACACGCCGGACGTTCCATTGTGTTCGTGCCGGAGTGCCTCACGCCTACTTACGTCGACGTTGATTTCCGGAGCCTATTAGAATTCACGAACCGGCAAGTTTTAATCACTAAGGTCTACTCGAAGAAGAACTGGTTGTCGGGGGCAGCGACGCACGTTTTGTACTGTCTGACCCTTCCGCTCGGGCTGGAAGTCACACTGAGCAATTTCGTTGTGGCGCTGCCGGCATTTCACCTGGCCGTGCTGACATTTTTGCCGATGCTGTTGGCCGCCATTCGCGGCGGGCTTCGCGTCGCGGCAGCAACTGAGGTCTTGCAGACGTCACGCGCGCAAATCACGGGCCAAGCGTGGATGTACATTGTACTGGGCGTTTTCATTCCTTACCTGTTCCTGCTCAATTTCGTGATGTCGTTGTTCACCAGGAAAATTCGCTGGCGTGGCGTCACGTATGAACTGATCTCGCCGCAGCAAACACGCATCCTGGTGTATTGAGAGGATTGCTCCAGGTCCTTGGTAGTACCGTGGTTTGCCGAGAGGAAGTTTTCCACAAGGCATCGAGTGTGCAGCTATCTCGGACTGTTAGGGGGCAAACACATGGAAGGACAGCCTACTACGGGGGAAAAATTTCGTAGACCGTGAAATTCCTACCCGCAAATGTGGCCAACGCCAAGGCTTTCTAGTACGTAAGTACTGCTATCGTAGGGGTTTGTACTGATTCAAATTTAGGGTGAGGTTTGCATTGTAATTGCGGTTCGCTCGTCAGTATTTCGTCGCAAGCGAAATGACAGGGGGCTCCTTCTCGCGCCCAAGCTGGTTTTAATGGGATTCGCCAGTCCTCAAGCCCAACCTTGGCTCCTTGCCCGCCGCTTGCTCCATGCAGTGGAACCATGCCTCGTCAAGAGGCGAATCAAACAAAATCACAGGTCTCGGTTCCCATTCGAGGCTGCATACAGAGGGGTGCATGTGAAAGTAATCCGCAGGAGTGAACAAGCGAATCTGAACGTATCTCGCGCAAGTCTTCCTCGAGAGCTTTATTTCTTTTATGAAAAGAGCACCGGCGTTTCCCATTTTCATGTGGAAGCGGGAGCCGACGGGCAGTTCCCGGTGGACCAGGCGGCCGGCCTGTTGGCGATGCACTGCCTGGTGCGGGGTCAGTCTCCACGCGATTACGTGGTAATGGTGCAGGCGGCTCCGGACGCACTAGAGGGACTCGCCGAAAAGGCCGAGCAGTTGCTGCAAGCGGGGCACTCGGTGGGAAGCTCAGTAAAACTGACGCGCCGCGAAGAAGAAGTGCTTGGCGGCGTGATGCGCAGCCTGGCCAATAAGGAAATCGCTGCGTCGCTGAATCTCTCTGAACGGACCGTAAAATTTCACGTGTCCTCGCTGCTTGCGAAGTTCCGCGTACGGGGCCGGATGGAGCTGGTCCGGGAAGCAACGCGCCATACCGCGACGCCGATGACTGTGGCGCAGCAGCCCGTCACCACGCGCGAGACTTGCCCTTCGATTCCTCCTCCACACACATACAGCCAAGTTGCGCGCAATGTAGGTCCCATTGCGCTAACGAAGCGGCAACTCCTGGCTTGATTTCTCTCTGAGTGCAAGAAGCACAAGGCCCGAACCGCGTTGGCGGTCCGGGCCTTTTCATTTCTGAAACGAAGATCCGTTTCACTATTTCCGGGCGGACGCGTACTGTTCGGCGGCGGAGTCCCAGTTCACGACGTTCCACCAGGCCGCGATGTAGTCGGGGCGACGATTCTGGTATTTCAGATAATACGCGTGCTCCCAAACATCCAACCCCAGCACGGCTTTGCCTTTCAACGAAAAGGGCGTGTCCTGGTTTGGCGTGGAATCGATGGCCAGCTTTCCGTCTTTCACGATCAGCCAAGCCCATCCGGAGCCGAAGCGGCCCACACCTGCGGCGGCTAATTTCGCCTGAAAATCCGCAAAGGAGCCGAATGTGGATTTAATCGCCGCAGCAAGGTCACCTTTCGGCTCGCCGCCGCCCCCTTTTTTCATCTGCGTCCAGAAAAGTGAGTGGTTCCAGTGGCCGCCGCCATTGTTGCGCACCGCTTGTCGGATGTTTTCGGGAATAGAATCGAGATTCTTCAGCAGGTCATCGAGCGACTTGGATTGCAAGTCGGGATGGCCCTCAAGAGCTTTGTTGAGGTTTGTGACGTAGGCCCCATGATGCTTGTCATGGTGGATTTCCATCGTCCTAGCGTCAATATGCGGTTCCAGAGCGTCGAATGGGTATGGCAGCGGGGGCAGTGTAAATGCCACGGGTTTTTCCTCCGATTGTGAATTTGAATTGGGATTTGTTGTGTCAGCGAGCAACAGGCCTGGCACGACACCACCTGCTCTAATCAGTCCTGCGCCAACGATGCCAGTGCCAGCTATGAACTTGCGGCGATTGATGGCAGCCTCCAGCGACGCGCACACGCGAATGAGAGTGCGTGCGGATTATACCCCTATACCGCGCATGATGGTAAACCTCCGCTCGCCAAGCAACAAAACCGAGGCTCATTGGCGAATCGCCCTTTCGCCTCTCATTCGATGCGGGAGAGCGCCCAAAGGGCAGATTCCGCGATGACGGAGTCTTCCGAGGAACAAAGACGTTGCAGCAATTCGCTGATCGTTCGATAGCTGGGTGCTCCGCGGTGGAGATTGGAATTGCCCAGAGCGACGCAAGCGTTGCGAACCAGGCCGCGCCACTTAGTGCGCTTGATCGCGCTGCCGCGGAAAATGCGACGGAATTCCGTTTCGTCCATCGCGGCGAGCCACTCGAGCCTGGGTAGAAAGAACGATTCCTCCTGGGACTCTGTCTTGTCTTGGTGTCTGGGCTCGGGGAGAAGCTCTATATTTTCTGCTTGATCGTCCTCCAGCGGCACGTTTTCGAGCGCCGAGGGAAAAGTTCTGGGATGGAATTCTTCGCTCGGAGTTGCCGGCGCGCGGCGGTTCCAGGGGCAAACGTCCTGGCAAATGTCGCAGCCGAATACGTGGCTGCCGATGGGCTCGCGCAGTTCATAGGGAATCGCACCGCGAAGCTCGATGGTGAGATAGGAGATGCATCGGCGCGCATCCATGACGTACGGTTCGACGAAAGCTTGCGTGGGACACGCGTCGATGCAGCGGCGGCAGCTTCCGCATAGATCTGGCGGAGGCAGAACGCCGTCCTCCAGAGTTGGGGCAAGATCTAAGGTGGTGAGGATCGCTCCGAGAAAAACCCACGAACCTAGGCGCTGATTCAAAAGCAGGGTATTCTTGCCCAGCCATCCGAGGCCCGCATATTTGGCGAAGATACGTTCTTGTATCGGTCCAGTATCGGCGTAAACGCGAGCCCCGAAGGGTTCGTCAAAACGCTCCCGCAAAGCTGCCATTAATTCGCTCAGTTTTTCTTGCAGCCCTTCGTGGTAGTCGTCACCCCATGCGTAGCGTGAAATCCAGCCGCGAGGCTCGCCGTCCTCGGGCAGATGGGTGATGTCCGTCGATCTGGGCAAGTTTGTGTTGTAGTTGACAGCGCAGACAATTACGCTGCGAATGCCCGGAAAAGCGCCTGGTCCGCTGCGCCGGCGCGGATCGGACAAATACTTCATCTCGCCAGCGAATCCGCGCGCCAGCCATTCTTCGGTGCGCTCCAACTCAGGGAATTTCCCGGCGGACACCACGCCGCAGAGATCAAAACCCAGCTCTTTGGCACGGGATTCCACCCACACGGTATCGGACCTGGTTCCCATCTTTTCGATTCTGCCGCACCTTAGGCGATCTGGCGAGCAGGGAAAGCGCGGGACCAGAACGCGATGGAGGGGATGAGCGAGAGCGCAGGCTCGAACAGAGCAGCTCGGCCGGAGCTAGCGGTAGCTGCGCAGAGCGCTGGTTTCGTCGGAGTAGACTTCGAAGACTGTGAACAGCTTGGTCAGTTGCAGGAGATCGTGCACTTTTTTTGTGAGGTGCAGTAGCTTGAGGCTTCCTCCGCGATTTTTTACACCAGTATAGGCGCTAACGAGTTCACCGATGCCGGAGCTGTCGATGTAATCGACGTCGGCCAAATTCAGCAGGATCAGCGTGCGCTGATCTTCAAGCAACTCGCGGATGGTCTTTCGCAAAAGGGCGCTGCCTTCACCAAGCGTAATGCGGCCGCCGATATCGACGACAGTCACTCCGGCAGCTTCACGATACGTGGCTCGCAGTGCCATTTAGATTGGGCTCAAGCTTTCTTTTTCGGTGCGGCGCCTTGGCCGCTCTTGCCGTTGGTTCCGGAATTCCCGGACAAAGGCAATTTCTTGGACATGATGATTTCCGCGCCTCCCGTGCGGCCGGGGACGACCTCGAACTCGTCCATAAAGGCGCGCATAAGAAATATGCCACGACCGGAGGTGCTGAGCAGGTTTTCCTCAGCGAGTGGGTTAGGCACGCTGCTGAGTTCGAAACCTTTCCCTTCGTCCCGAACGCGAATAATCATTTTTTCAGGGGTCAGGTCCAACGCTAAGTGAATCTTCTTTTCGGGCCGCTCTTCGTTGCCGTAGTGAAAGGCATTGATGACGCCTTCGCGCACGGACATTCCGATGCGGTAGCAGTCGTCTTCGCCAAATCCCGCAGCCTCCGCCACGCGGAGACACATTTCCTCGGCGAGATTAACGCTCTCGACCTGCGTCTCCAAAGTGATTTCAAGGTGCTTGGAGTCTTCGGACATGCGGGGGCGTCACCAGCGCCCAATTTGGCCCGGTTCGGGGCGCTTTATGGGTAACACACGGATGGAAACCGAGTCAATGGAGCAGCGGCTGGAGGTGAGACCCATTGTTCCTGTAGAACCCGGGTTTTCCCGTAGAGTTGCGTTTTTCCCTGTCGTCAACCTATGCCCAGTACGAGCGGTCCAGTGTGCGGTATTGAATCGCCTCGCTGAGATGGCGCGGCTCGATGTTTTCCGCGGCGTCAAGATCCGCGATCGTGCGCGCAACTTTCAGAATGCGGTCGTGCGCTCGTGCAGAGAGGCCTAGCCTGGTAATCGCGTTTTCCAGCAATTTTTCTCCCTCCGGGGTAATAGCGCAATATTTGCGGATCATCTTGGGCATCATCTGAGCATTGGAGTACGTTTTTTTGTCGGCGCGATAACGTTCCGTCTGCCGGTTGCGCGCGTCGATCACCCTTTGGCGTACCGCCGCGGAATCCTCGGAGGAGGAGGGCGCGCGCAGCTCCTTATATTTCACCGCAGGCACTTCGATGTGAATATCGATGCGATCCAGCAAAGGGCCCGAGATCTTGGACACATACCGCTGAATCATCGGCGGAGTGCAGTGGCACTCGCGTGTAGGATCGCCGAAGTAGCCGCACGGGCAAGGATTCATCGCGGCAGCCAGCATGAAGCGGGAAGGGAAGGTCACGGAAACCGCGGCGCGCGCAATAGTTACGGACCCGTCTTCCAGCGGCTGTCGCATTACTTCCAGTACGTTGCGCTGAAACTCCGGCAATTCATCAAGGAAGAGCACGCCATTGTGCCCTAGCGACACCTCGCCTGGCCTCGGCACAGCTCCGCCACCGATGAGCCCGGCATCGCTGATCGTGTGGTGCGGCGAGCGGAACGGCCGCGTACCCACCAGGCCGCGACTATCCTCCAGGACTCCAGCGACGCTGTGGATGCGCGTAGTTTCGATGGCCTCATCGAGCGACATGGGCGGCAAGATTGTGGGGATACGCTTGGCGAGCATGGTCTTGCCCGCTCCGGGCGGTCCGATGAACAAAATGTTATGACCGCCTGCGCAAGCGACCTCCAGAGCGCGCTTCGCTGCCTGCTGGCCGTGGACGTCACGCAAGTCGACCGCGTATTGCGCTGCTTCGCTGAGCAGTTGGCGCGCATCTACCCGCACCGGCTGAAACGATTCCGGCGAATTCACCAAGTCCACCGCCTGCGGCAGTGATTTCAGGCCGAAGACATCTACCCCTTCCACAACCGCGGCCTCGCGTGCGTTTGCTTCCGGAACTGCCACTGATTTCAAGCCGACTTCGCGCGCGGCCAGTGCCGCGGACAGTGCTCCTCGCACTGGGCGCACGCTGCCGTCCAGCGAGAGTTCGCCAAGAAACATGCACTTATCCAACACTTTGCCGAAAAACTGCCCCATACAGCCAGCGAGCCCCAGGGCCATTGGCAAATCGAAGGCGGATCCTTCCTTGCGGACGTCTGCGGGCGCGAGGTTAATTGTGACGCCCTGCCCATGGGGAAACTCGAAGCCGCAGTTCCTCAGAGCGGACTTAATGCGCTCGCGGCTCTCTTTAACAGCGTTATCCGGCAACCCGACAACGTTGAAGTCGGTCATGCGCGCGGAACCCACGTCGACCTCCACTTCGACTACGTAGGCGTCGATGCCATAGACGGAAGCGCTGAGCGTTTTGAAGAGCATAGAGAGGGAAGCCGCGAAACGTCGGGCGCAGCATAAACCAATGCTGAACTATACGCCAGAGGTAACAATTCCGTAGCAGTATGGCTAACACACAGCGGAGGGTGCGCCTTCTTTACACTAGTGGACGCGGACACGTATATTGGCCTTATCGGCAGTGCGCACCTACTCCTTCCCGCGTGAGGTTGGTCGATGATTGGCTGGATTATTTTGATCGCGCTGGTCCTGATCATTGTTTTTTTGATTGGGATGTACAACAGCCTGGTTCGTCTGAAGGTCGCCTGCGACAATGCCTGGGCCGACATCGATGTGCAGCTCAAGCGGCGCTACGACTTGATTCCGAACCTCGTGGAAACGGTCAAAGGCTACGCCGGACACGAGAAAGGTACGCTCGAAGCCGTGATCAACGCGCGCAATCGCGCCATGACCGCAACCAGCCCCGGTGATAAGGCGCAAGCGGAGAACATGCTTTCCGGAGCCCTGAAGAGCCTGTTTGCACTTTCAGAAGCGTATCCGCAGCTCCGCGCTGTCGAGAGCTTCACGTCGCTGCAGACGTCGCTAACTCAAATCGAGGATACCCTACAGAACGCGCGGCGCTATTACAACGCCGTAGTCCGGGACCTGAATACCAAGATTCAGCAATTTCCCACGAATATCTTCGCGAACATGCTGGGATTCAAGCCGCGCGAATTCTTCGAAGTCTCCGCGCCCGGCGAGAGGGAAGCGCCCAAAGTCAGCTTTAGCGCGCCGACGGCATGACGCGTCAGCCGCACACGGGATGACGCGCGTGCGCCGCCCTACTATCCGGTCGTTCTTCGCAGTCGCTCTAGTTTTTGCTTTTGTTTTTCCGGCAGCTTCGGCTCTCAGCACTCGTGAGCTGCGCATCGAAAGTTTCCGGTCCGAAACGATCGTCATGTCGGACGGAACGATCGACGTCACAGAAACAATTCAGGCCCATTTCATCGGCGGTCCCTGGCACGGACTCTATCGAACGATTCCCGTCGAATACGTCACGCCGCAAGGCCTCAATTACACACTTTTCCTTGATGTGAAGCGCGTCGTGGACGGCAGCGGACGGGCGCTCAAATTCGAGACCAGCCGCGTGCGCCACTACCGAAAGCTGAAGATTTATGTTCCTGACGCCGACAACTCGACCCAGAAAGTCTCCATTGAGTACTCTGTTTCGGACGCGCTGAAATTTTTCGACGATCACGACGAGCTCTACTGGAACGTGACCGGCGACGAGTGGGACATTCCCATTCAGTCCGCCAGCGCACGCATCATCCTTCCCGAAGGCACCACGAATATTCGCGCCAATGTGTTTACGGGCGCCTACCGCTCGCGTGCACAAAACGCGGAAGTGGACATTGCCGGAAACGGCGTCGAAGTACGTACGCGCGAGCCTCTGCACTTGCACGAAGGACTGACCGTAGCCGTGGCGTTCGACAAAGGCTTTGTTGACGAACCGACAGCGGCGAGCAAGCTTACCCTGTTCTTCCGCAGCAATTGGCCGCTCGGCATTCCCATCGCAGCGTTTGCGGTGATGTTCTATTTATGGTGGACGCGCGGCCGCGACCCGCGCCTGCGGCCGATCGCCGCACAATATGAGCCGCCGGAGCAACTCACGCCGGGAGAAGTGGGGACGCTCGTAGACAATTCCGCTGACATGCGCGATATCACTGCATCCATCGTCGACCTTGCGGTCCGCGGGTACATCGTCATCGAGGAGCATCAGAAAGACCGCATGCTCGGGCTGATACACGACAAGGACTACAACTTCATCGTTCAAAAGGATCGCGTGGATTGGTCGAAGCTGAAGCCTCACGAGCAAACGTTACTAGAGGGTTTATTCACGACAGGAACGGTCGGCGAATCTGTTTCGATGTCCAGCCTGGAAAACCATTTCTACAAGAATTTGCCGGACATCAAGAGCAATATCTTTTCCTCGTTGATCACGCACGGCTACTACAGCCGGCGCCCCGATAGCGTCCGGTCCGGTTACATCGCCGTGGGCGTAATAGTAGGTCTTCTCTTGATATTTGGGGGGGTGAAGGTCGCCGAGAGCCAAGGCATGGCCCCGTTGACGTTCATCATCGCGGGAATTCTAACCGGCCTGATCATTTGCGCCTTCGGATGGTTCATGCCCGCGCACACAGAACAGGGAACCCGCGCGCTGGAAGGTGTTTTGGGCTTTGAAGACTTCCTCATGCATGTCGAATCGGATCGCTTCAATCGCACGATCAAGACGCCCGAAATGTTTGAGAAGTTCTTACCTTTCGCAATGGTGCTTGGTGTAGAGAAAAACTGGAGCCGCGCCTTCCAGGGAATTATGACCCAGCCGCCACAGTGGTATCGCGGCTCCTCGTATAGCCCGAATTTCTACCCCATTACCTTCGCCAACGACCTCGGCTACATGTCCTCGCGCGCCAGCAGCGTGATGACCTCCGCACCGCGCAGCTCGGGAGGCTCCGGGTTCTCCGGCGGGGGCGGTTCTTCCGGCGGCGGCTTCGGGGGCGGAGGCGGCGGTGGTTTCTGAGCCCGAAGCGAAAGTACCTTTTGACAATACATTTCCCGTGAATACAATACCCGCACTCTCCGGCAAGTGCGTAGCCTCAATGCGCGGGACTCTCGACTTAAAACTTAACTTCTAACCGGAGAAAGCGTAGCGTGTCGATTTTTGAGGTCAGCGGGTGTTTCCCGCTTGAATTGCGGAACGAAACCAAGCAGTGGTGGAGGAAACATGGTTCGGATAGGTTCGATCTTCGCAGTGCTGCTTCTCGCAGCGGGTGTGGCGCGTGCGCAGGGCTCGTCACCCACCGATCAGGCCGAACAAGTCAGGCTATTGCTCGAGCGAGTTCAGCTGTTGGAGCGCCGCGTTACGGAACTGGAAGCGCGACAAGCGCCAGCGCCGGCTACGGCGCTCTCCGCTGCGAACCAGGTCCCGACGCCTTCGCAAACTCCCCAACAACAGACTGCTCCCGCTGGAACCCTTGCACACGAGCACGAGGTTCAGGAGCAGGCGGCCACTGTCCAGCAAATGGAGCAGCACTATCCCTCTCTCCAAATCCGCGGATTTGGCGACGTGGACTTTTCAGCTACGGACCAGAAGGGAACTACCAGCGGCTTCAATCTCGGGCAGTTAGATCTGCACTTGGCTTCGGCGCTGTCGCGCAAAGTAACTTATTTCGGCGAAATGACTTTCAATGCGCAACCCAACGGCTACACCGTGGAGGTAGAGCGCAACATCATTCGCTACGACTACAACGACTATTTCAAGATCTCCTTTGGCCGCTATCACACTCCAATCGGCTATTGGAACACGGCGTTTCACCATGGCGCCTGGTTGCAGACCACCATCAGCCGCCCGGATATGGTGCGAATCGGCGGTACGTTCATTCCCGTTCACTTCGTAGGGTTTCTTGCTGAAGGAAATATCCCGTCCGGCGGCGCGGGTTTGAGCTATAACGTTGGCGTCGGGAATGGCCGAGGCTCCCTCATCTTCCGTCCCGGCGATGCGGGAGACAACAACAACAATCGGGCATGGGTCGCCAACATCTATTCGCGTCCGCGGCGATTCTACGGGCTGCAAATGGGCGCGTCCGTCTACCGCGACAAGATTACCCTGGTCGGGCGAGATTTCCGCGAATGGATTACCGCAGCTCACCTGGTCTGGACCAAGGAAACGCCGGAATTCTTGGCGGAATTTGCCAATGTCAATCATCGCGCCGTCCTGACCGATCTCTCGACGAACAGCCAAGCTTTCTACGTCCAGCTTGGTTATCGCCTGCCCTGGTTTGAGAGAACGGTGAAGCCCTACTATCGGTTTGAATATACTCACACACCTCTCAGCGAGCAGGTATTCACGAATCAAGATTTGGTAGGCTCAATTCTGGGTGTGCGCTACGACATCTCAAATTACGCTGCCTTTAAGATCGAATACCGCAACAGCAAGCGCGGAGTCGCGGACCCGCGTGTGAATGGCTTATTTCTCCAGACAGCCTTCACGTTCTGAGCGAGCCGCCAATGAATGCCACCACAAAACGCGTCGCAGCAGTTCTCCTGAGCCTAATCTTGCTGTTCGTAACCTTCGGTGGCCGCTCGTCCGCCCAGAGCGTCCGAGGCGGCCCCGATATTGCCGTCGTCGTCCATCCAGATACGCCGGTCAGCGATCTAACGCTGTCGGAGGTGCGCCAAGTTTTATTGGGAGAGCGGCAATACTGGAGCTCCAAGTTGCCGGTGGTTTTGCTGATTCGCGCCCCTGTCGCCCGCGAGCGAGACGTGGTGCTGCGCGTCATTTATCAAATGACGGAAGCGCAATTCAAACAATATTGGGTGGCCAAGATTTTTCGCGCGGAGGCAGCATCGCCACCGAAGATTGTCTACTCCAACGACATGCAGTATGAATTTGTTTCTGGCATCCCCGGAGCCATCGCGTTCATGGATGCCCGCAACGTACGGCCGGGTCTGAAAATTCTACGGGTCGATGGCCACTTGCCGGGAGACAAGGCTTATCCGCTGCACTAGCGTGTCGGCGGGCCGCTGTTAGACCTGGTTCGAGAGCTTCATCCGCCGGACAATATCTTTAAAGCGGGGCTCTGATCGTACCGGATCGAACATCGGCTCGACCGCAATGGAGACTAGCCCGCTGTCATGTTCTTGGTACGCTTTCTCGAGCCACTCCAAAGCTTTGTCTTTCTGCCCCAGTCGCATGTAGCCCTCGGCGATGCTGTACGAAGAGACGTAGCCATGCTTTGAGATTTCCGTCAATCCATCCAGCCAGCTTTGCTGCACACCCTTATAGCCGGACTTCGAAAAATCCTCGGCAATAGAGGCGGCAAGCTCTGGGCTTCCGGAAAGCGATACGAGTTTTTCTCGTTCCTCGACGGCTTCTTTCTGCTTCCCGCTCTGCGCGTAAACCTCTTCGAGCATCCGCCGCGCCGGAGTAAATTTGGCATCGATGTCGAGAACCTTGCGCAATTGCTCGATGGCTTGATCGCTGCGGTGTGCCAGGTAGAGTTGCCATCCCAACGTTGTATTAATGATCAGCGAGAGCGGATCCAACTCCTGGGCCTTTTTCGTTTCGCGGAGCCCTTCTTCTGGACGCCCCATGTTCGCCAAGTAGTCTCCGTACCAGTGGTGTGCCGTGGCTGAATTCGGATTTAGCTCGATGGCTCGCCGGAATTCTGTCTCTGCGCCGGTCCAGTCCCATTCGAAATGCTCCTTCACAAGCGCGAGCGAGGTGTGCGCTTCCGGCAGGGTGTCATCGATTTCCAACGCCTGCATGGCCGCCGCTTTTGCCTTCGGCCATGCTTCAGACGGCGGCAGGTACCCCGCGTCTCCCAGCAGGCTGTACGTGTCTGCAAGACCCGCGTAGGACAAGGCGTACCGCGAATCCTTTTGTACCGCCTGCGTGAAATAATCCGCGGCCTTCTTGAAATCCGCTTCCGTCCACTTGTTCCAATAGAACAAACCCTGCAGGTAAAGCTGATACGCCTCGACGTTCTCCGTGGGCCGCTTCGCCAGCAGTCTTCGCTCTTCGCCGGCTAGTTTGGGGCGCAACCTGCCATATATGTCGGCGGCAATCTCTTGCTGCACCGAAACCAGGTTGGACATCTTGCGGTTGTATTGCTCGCCCCAAATTTGTCGGCTTTCGCGCACGTCCTCAAGGCTGACGCTAATCATCAGCTCGTCGCCGGTCTGAACAAGCCTTCCGGTAAGTATGGTCCTGACGCCCATGTCGTGGCCCAACTTCTGCGGATCCGCCTGCTGCCCTTTGTATCGAAACACGGTATTGCGGGACATCACCGAAAGGTTAGGCAATTGCGAGAGGCTGTTGATCAGGCTCTCTGTGATCCCGTCGCTGAGATATTCCGTTTTCGGGTCGTTGCTTACATTCGCGAAGGGCAAGACGGCGATAGAGTCGATGCGTCCCTGCGCGGAGCCGTGCAACACGAGGTCGCGCAGGCCGCCAATATTCAAGCCAAACAACAGCAGCGCCAAGGCGAGGACTCCAGCCCAAACGAAATGAATCCATCGTTGCTTCATCGTTTGCAGGGAAGACGGACTCGAAATCACTTGGAAAGCGCGCGCCGAATCCGTATCACGCTTCAACCGCTGCAAATCCGCCCTGAGATCCGCTGCCGTGCGATAGCGGAGCGCACGGTTCTTTTCCAGCGCCTTGTTGATGATTTGCTCGAGTTGCGGGGAAATGGCTGGATTCAGACGCGCTGCCGGCGCCGGCGAACGATTGAGAATGGCCTCAAACACAACTCCCGAGGTATTTCCCACAAAGGCCTGCTTGCCTGTGGCCATTTCGTACAGAACGAGTCCGAGGGAGAACAGGTCCGTGCGCTCGTCCAGTTCTTCCCCGCGCACCTGCTCCGGAGACATATAGGCCACCGTGCCCATGGAAACGCCGGTGCTGGTCAGATGCGCATCTTCCGTCGTGTTGCTGAACGCGGTTCCGGCGTGGCTCAGTGACGCCACCCCCTTGCGCTCCGGCAGCAACTTAGCGAGACCAAAGTCGAGAAGCTTTATCTGGCCGCGTTCGGTCAGAAAAATATTCGCCGGCTTGATGTCGCGATGAATGATGGCCTTGGCGTGAGCCGCCTCAAGGGCGTCCGCCATCTGATGTCCGTATTCCGGCACGCGCTCAATATCCAACGGCCTGCCCGCAATGCGATGCTTGAGCGTCTGCCCCTCGAGAAACTCCATGACAATAAAACTCTGGCCATCGTATTCGTCGACGTCATAGATGGTGCAGATGTGCGGGTGATTCAGTGACGAGGCCGCTCGCGCTTCGCGTTGAAAGCGCTCGATAGCCGGATGATCCTTGGAAAGCCGCTCGGAAAGAAATTTCAGGCAGACGTGTCGGCCCAGACGAACGTCCTCAGCTTTATACACGATCCCCATGCCGCCGCCGCCCAGCTTTTCCAGAACGCGGTAGTGGGAGATGGTTTGCCCGATCATGGGAAGGAAACAGCCATCCGCGGTTCATCTTAGGGTGCGTCTACCGGCAAGTCAACGCGCACTCAATCGTCCGTGTTTTTTGGGGCAAAACCGTAAAGCTTCGGCACGTCCTGCAGGGCAACGTCAAGCAACGTGCCGATCAGCAGCGTCACCAGCAGAAAGACCTGCTCCTCGCGCTTCTTGAGCAGCGCGGCCCACCGTTGCGATGGTTTTTTCGCCGCCATCTCTTCGTTATTCACGCTTTTTTCGCTTCGCCGAAGGTCTTGTTTGATTTGCTGGCGGCGTCTTCTCCAGCAATTGATCGATGGCGCGAACCAACTCATGCCCGTTCGACCGCAATTCACCGATGCGATGTCGCGCCACCTGTTCCAGCAGACGCTCCCCGCGGGGCAGCAACGAGATCAGCACGCGGCGCCGGTCCTCGCGCCCGCGCGAGCGACGCACATAGCCGTGCGTCTCCAGGCGGTCGATCAATTCCACTGCGCTGTGATGTTTTAAGGCCAGTCGCTCCGCCAAAGTCCGGATCGTCGCCTCTTCCTCGGGCGGCAGTCCTCGAATCGTAAGCAACAGGAGATATTGCTGAGGCTCCAGGCCCGCGGCCTGAGCGACGGCGTCACCTTCCCGCAGAAAGTGGCGGATGCGATAGCGCAACTCGGCCAAAGCCCGATATTCGTCGGTGGTAATCTCCGTCGCCATGTATTTAGTATATCGTATTGCGATACAGTTGGCTCTTCTGGCCGGCTCTGGCATCCAAGTAATCATCCCGCGGATTTTCCTGTATTTTGGTCCAGCGAATGAGACAGCATCGTCTGCTCCCGCGCTTCCGCTCAGGTTCCAGGCTGCTCGCCGCGCTTGCGCTAGTTGGGGGCGGTTACGCTGACATGCAAGACATAGACACGGCGCGGTTCGTTCCCACGGTTGGAATTCCTCAGAAAACTGGACAAATCCCGGTTTTGGCCGTGAAATTGGTCCGGGCGTATCCTCATGACCCGCACGCCTTCACGCAGGGATTGGAGTATTACGGCGGGTACCTGTACGAAAGCACCGGGATCGCGGGCCAATCGACGCTTCGTAAAGTCGCGTTAGAGACCGGGAAAGTCATCCAGCAAGTCAGTCTGCCGCCGCAATACTTCGGCGAGGGGCTGACGATTTTTCACGGAAAGATCTACCAGCTAACGTGGCTGTCGAAAAAAGGGTTTGTCTATGATCTTCGCACCTTCCGGCAAGTTGGGGAATTTCCTTACGACACCGAAGGCTGGGGCCTCACCCACGATGACAGGTCACTGATCATGAGTGACGGCACGAACAAGATCCGGTACATCGATCCAGTTTCGTTTGGCGTGACGAGCACGATCGAACTGTACGCGGGAGGCGAGGGGGTCGTGAATTTGAATGAGTTGGAGTACGTCAAGGGCGAAATCTTCGCCAATATTTGGCACTCCCTGCGGATCGCTCGCGTCGACGCGCGCTCTGGGCAGTTACTCGCGTGGATTGATCTCACTTCCATCGTCTCGAAGGAACAGCACGGCGACGAAGCCGTATTGAATGGAATCGCGTATGACAGAGCCGGAGACAGGTTATTCGTCACGGGCAAGAAGTGGTCGAAGTTGTTTGAGATTAAGGTGGAAGGCGGTCCCCGTTAGAGTGGGATCGATGTTCTGCCTGGGCTGTTCTTGGTGAAGGCTGAACTAGAGTGTTTTGCGGAACGCCTTCTGCGTCTTGTAATGCTCGTAGCCGTGCTTTTCGTAAAACTTGTGCGCCCGTTCGCGGATTACATTCGATCGTACATTCATCCCTCGGCAGCCGCGCCTTCGCGCCCACTCCTGGGCGGCTTCCAGCAGCTTCGCGCCAGCTCCCGCACTCCGCTGGCCTTCCGCTACGATCAGCCCGTTCACTTCGGCTCGGATATCGCTCTCCAACAGATGAGAGACACTGACATGCACCCAGCCAACCAGGCCTACGGCGGCATCGGGAGATTCCGCGATAAACACCGCATGCTTCGAAGCAGGCGTGAGCTGTCGCAATCTCACTGCAATCTGGGCCGCCGAAGCCGGATATCCCAGCGCTCCTGAGAGCTGTGCGATCCGCTCCGCATCGCCGCGCCGCGCTTTCCGAATCTTCAATTTTGCCGATGCCAACGCGTTTGCCATTGATGCCATCGTCTCACGCCGCCTTCCGGCGTAGCCGCTGCCGCACCGGGCCGCTTTTAAGCTCACGTAGCGCGTCCGCCGCAATCCATCGCGCCGAGCGGGACGGCTGTCTCCCAATTCGCTCGGCGGCGCGAATCGCAGCGCGATTGAGGCGTAAATTTCTTTTGCCGATATTTCGCAGCGCCCAGTTGACCGCTTTTCGCACGAAATTCCTCTCGTCGCCGGCCTCCCGCTCGATGATTTGCAGGGACCGTTCGAATCGGGCATCCGGCGCTTGCTTATCCTTATAACTGAGATATGCCAATAACGAAAAAGCCGCGCGCTTCACAAATTCTTCTCGCCGCCTGCTCCAGGCCTCCACTTGGCCCCAGGCTGGGGCCGCCCCGGCGTAAAGATAGCAGCAAGCCGCATCCACCACGTCCCAGGCGTCAAACTCTCGCGCCCAACGCTCCATCTGCTTCGATGTTACCTTTTCGGATTCTCCGATCAGCGTCGCAAGGATGCGCGCTTCGTGAATGCCGGAGATCCACAGTTGCTCAGCAAGTTCGTGTTTTTTGCCGATGCGCCGCGCCAGCCCATGCAAAACGGGCTGTGAAATTCCGTACGCCTTCGGCACGTTGACGCCGAAATGCACCATTTTGGCGCGAACCTTTGGATTTGCAAGCCTCTTCAATTCGCGCAGGACACTTGCGCAGTTCCAGCGCCCTGCCGTTTGCTCGCGCGAAGGCCCCTTAGAACGTTTTTTCAGAGTCGAGGAGAATCGTGACCGGGCCTTCATTGACAAGCTCCACCGACATCATCGCCTGAAAGATTCCCGTAGCCACCGTGACCCCAAGCGCGCGTAATGCCATATTGAATTCCTCATACAACGCAGAAGCCTTGTCAGGCGGCGCCGCGGAAATAAAGCTGGGACGGCGCTGTCCGCGCGCATCGCCGTACAACGTGAATTGCGAAACCACCAGCACCGCGCCCTTCACCTCCAGCAGTGACCGGTTCATTTTCCCCTGTTCATCCTCGAAGATGCGCAGGTGTGCGACCTTCTCAGCCAGCGATGCAGCTGCCGCGGGAGAGTCGTCCCGGCCTACGCCAAGCAGCACCATCAACCCAGCGCCGATTTCCCCGGTCACCCGTTCTTCGACCGTTACACGCGCGCGACTAACCCTCTGCACCACAGCTCGCATAGACTCAAGTGTTGTCGCTCCGCTTACTACAAACAAGAGCTGTCATCCTGAGCCCATCCGACAAGGATGGGCGAAGGATCTCAAATACAGGTGTTTGGGTGCGCGTACTTACGGATCGGCTCTCTTCTCTTTCGCCGGCTTCCTCGGCAACAACTCCGGCAACTGCGCTACGTTGTATGCAAACACCGCTAGCACCTGCGCGCCTTCGGTCAAGTCTTCCCAACGCACGTGCTCCAAGGTATCTGCCTGGGAATGATGCATCTTGTCGTAGTCGGCGACGTCCTGCACGCACCAGAATCCCGGCACGCCTGCTTCATCAAATGGCACGTGGTCGGAGCCGCCCTCCTTGCGCAGGCTCGGCTCGGCCAAGGCAATGTCTTTCGCCTTAGCCAGAGGGTACAGCGCATGGTCAATCGTTTCCCGCGCGCCATAATTTCCCATCAAGCCGATGGTTAACACTTTGCCCGTTCCCGTATCGTGCACCAGAACGCCGGAAATCTTCGGCAGCTCCTCCTTGTGCACCTTCACATAAGCGCGCGAGCCATTTAAACCCTGTTCTTCACCCGTGAACAGCACAAATCGAATCGTGCGCTTCGGCTTCACTCCCACTTTCTGCAGAGCCCTCGCGGCGGCAAGCACTGCCATCGATCCTGTGCCATTGTCTGTCGCGCCAGTGCCCAGATCCCACGAATCCAGGTGCGCGCCAATGATCACAACCTCATCAGGCTTCTCCGACCCGCGGATTTCCGCCACGGTGTTGTACACCTGCACCGGCTTCCCGCTGAGGCTTCCCTCGATGTTTACTTCCGCTTCAGCGCGACCCTGCTCCTGAAGGCGCCACAACTGCTCATAATTCTCGCGGACCGCGAACGCCACCGGCACTTGTGCGGGTTGATAATCCCGCGACAGCACAGACATGTTTAGCAGTCCAAACTCCTTCTCCGAAGCGATCAGCACTGTACTGACCTTCTCCTCCGCAAACATCTTCATGGCCGCAAGCCGCGCCTGACGGTAAGCCGCCGGGTCGATGGGCATTTCGTTTACGGCGTGCGCCAGCGGAATGGTGCTCTTGTCCCACGGGGTCGCCAAGGGAAACTCCGGGCCTTCCATCTTTCGCGGCGCGCCAAAAAGGACAATCGCGCCCTTTAGTTTGCCTTTGTATTGCTCCAGATCCTCGATCTTCTCAAACGTAACGCCAACAACCGGTCCCCGGACCGGCCCCTTCGTACTCGGCGACCATCCCGCCGCGGCCAGCGTCAATGTCTGCTCGGTCGGAAGGATCAGCCGGCCAGTCGCCGGACCGCGCGTCCAGCTATTCGCGATTGTCCAGTCCTCAAGGTGCACGTTCGCAAGGCCTGCCGCCTTGAACTGCTCCGCCGTCCAGCGGCTCGCTTCATCAAGTTTCGCCGAGCCGGTCAAGCGTGGTCCTATGTGTTCAGTGAGATAGGTGAGGTCCACCTTCAATGCCGGCGCATCGGATTTGACCTGCTCCAGAATCTTGGTGTCCAGTTCCGCAACTGGATCAGGCTTTGGCGCCTCCTGATTCTTCGCATCTTTGGCGGGATTATAGGGCAGTGGCCGTCGTGGCAGCATGTCCGGCAGGTTCGCGGTGTTATAGGCCCACGTAGCTAACACTTGCGCCCCCTGATTCAGATCGTCCTTCCAAACCTTGTCAAACGTGTCCGACTGGCTATGGTGCGTCAGATTGTATTCCGCGCGTTCCTGGATACAGAAAAATCCGGGCACGCCTACCTCATCAAAAGAAAAATGGTCAGTCCCGAACGAGCGTGCGATGCGCGGCTCGAGCAATTTCAATTCGTGCAGCGGCGCAAGAACCTGGTCCACCAACTCGCGATCCTGATAATTGTCGTGTAGTCCAATCGTCAGCACGCGGCCTGTTCCCGTGTCGTGCACCAGCACTCCCGAAATCTTCTCCAAGTCGTTCTTGTGTGCTTTCGCATACTCCTGTGAGCCATAAAGCCCCTGCTCTTCCCCCGAGAACAAGACAAACCGAATCGTGCGTTTTGGTCTTGAATTCAGCTTGCCCAGCGCGCGCGCTGCCTCCAAAACCGCCATGGAGCCTGTTCCATTGTCGGTTGAGCCCGTAGCCAGATCCCAGGAATCCAGGTGCGCTCCGATGATCACCACCTCGTCCGGCTTTTCCGACCCGCGAATCTCCGCCACTGTGTTGTACACCTCCATCGGCTTCTCGCCGATGGTGTTCATCATCTCCATCTCCACCTGCACCGGCAGATGCCGCTGGAGCATCCTGAAAATCGTGCGGTAGCCTTCGCCTGTAACGAACGCCGTCGGGATGGGTCCAATGTCGTAGCGGCCCAGGCTCACGTCTGTCATGTTCAGCAGTCCGTGCGGCTTGTTCGAATCGCGCAGCACACCCGCCACACCTTCTTGCTTCCAAAACTCCGTTCGCTCCTTGGCCGCTTTCAAGAAAGCTTCGTACGGATCCTCCACCGGCGGCTCTCCAATTCGCGCTGGAGGCTGCTGCATCGGCCGGCTCATCTGCGCATGCGGATCGTCCGGTTTCGGTGGAGAAAGGCTCGCCGCCTCCTGGTAAATGACAATCGCGCCCTTCAGCTTGCCGTGAAACTTCGCAAAATCTTTTTTCTCCTTCGCATCGAAGTACACCACCGGCCCGGTAATTGCTCCATTCGTGCTCGGCGACCATCCCGCCGATGCGATCGTCAACGCATGCTCCGTCGGACTCACAATGCGCGCGCTCGCCTTCCCGCGCGTCCACGAACGCTCCATCGTCCAGGCCTCCAGGTGAGCGTTCACTGCGCCGTACTTGGCAAACATATCCCGCGTCCATTCATTCGCCCGCTTGAGCTGCGGCGAACCCGTCAGCCGCGGCCCGATACTGTCCGAGAGATATTCGAGATTCGCTGCCGCCTCGCTGTGCTCACGAATCTCGCTGAGAATCTGCGCATCCGCCGCCGCAAATGGGCTCTTCTCGTCGCCGGCCGGCTTTGCAACCCCGCCGCGCACCGCCACCAACACCAAAACCACGCCGCAAAGCACGCTGAATCGACGCACGCTCATTCGTCTACCTCATAACGAATCTGGAGGTTTGCTATTGATCCACCACGCGGCAGTAAGCTCCCGCCGTCCCCACTCGTCTTAGACGCGCATAAGCCGCTTAGCCGTTTCGCACCCGACGGCGCCGCTTGCCCCGCTTCGCCAAACGCGGCGCGCGCTGGCACTTCGGGCAGAAATAGCTGCTTCGGCCTGCAACGATCACTCGCCGGATCGCCGTCCCACAACGGTAACAACGTTGTCCTTCGCGTCCATACGCCCGATGATGCCGCTGATATTCTCCCGGCTGGCCCTCGGCGTCAAGAAAATCGGAAATTGACGACCCACGCGCCAAAATCGCCTTCCGCAAAACGTCCTGTAACACCCGTCGCAACGCTTGCGCCTGCTTCTTGCTCAGCTCCGTTCCGCGCCGCATCGGATGAATCTTGGCCCGCCACAAACTTTCGTCGGCATAAATATTGCCAACGCCGCGCAACACGCTCTGATCTAACAGTAGCGCCTTAATCTGCGCGTTCCGAGACCGGATTCGCGACGCAAACTCCTGAGCGCTCACCAACAGCGGATCGGCCCCAAATGCCGTCAACTCCTTCGCCAGGAGCGCCCTCGTAAGATACGCCATGCGCCCAAAACGACGCGGGTCCGTATAGCGCAGCTCGCGTCCATCGTCGAGCCCAAACCATACATGCGTATGCTTTGCGCAAGGCTGCGCCGCCGCACACGGCGCAAGCTGCCCCGTCATTCCCAGGTGCACCAGAAGCGAAGCCGCTTCCGCATCTCCATTCTCTGAATCCGCAACGGCATTCCCACGCGCGGAAAGCCGCAGCAGCATAAATTTCCCATACCGCTCCACTTTCTCGATCTGTCTTCCAGGAAGGTACTGCTCCAGCGCCGCCGGATCGTCGATGAAATCCGTCTTCCCCAGCCTCACCGACAGAATTCGCCGCCCCGCAATAGACTTCTGCAGCCCTCGCGCAACAGTCTCAACCTCAGGAAGCTCTGGCATACGTGTCGCCCACAAAATGTAGGGGCGCAGCATTGCTGCGCCCCATGTCCGCAAGTCGTAAGAATTCTACATCTCGTCTTATTCACTCGCGAGCCAGTCCGCCATTCGTGAGCCACGGGTCGCGAACCGTACTCACTTCTTATGATAATTCGGATACGGCGGGTGGTCCGGAATCACCACAGGATTCTTCTTCAGCGCCTCCAGCGTAACCTGCACCGCCTTCTCCAACTGCGCGTCATGTCCCGCCGCTACCGACGCCGGACCATTTTCCACTTCAATATCCGGCGCGATTCCGTGATTTTCCACTTCCCATTCACCGTGCAACCCGTAAATCGCCCCGCGTGGCGCGGTCACGAACCCTCCATCCATAAGCGGCGGGTAATTCCATATTCCGACCAACCCGCCCCACGTGCGCGTGCCCACCAGCGGGCCGACCTTGTCCTGCTTGAACATCCAGGGTAGCGCATCTCCACCCGAACCCGACATTTCGTTGATGACCATTGTCTTCGGCCCGTAGATCTGCGCCAGCGGCGAGCAGAACTTCTCGCCTTCCCGCGTGATCGCGCAATTCCGCAGCGGACGCTCCAGCTCATCGATGATGTAATCGGCGATGGACCCGCCGTGGTTGTAGCGTTCATCAATGACCGCCGCCTGCTTGCCTACCTGCGCAAAATAAAACCGGTTAAAGTTCGTGTACCCGCCAACGCTTGTGTCCGGCACGTGCACGTACGCGACTTTCCCTCCGCTCAGCTCATCCACCTTGCGCCGGTTATCTTCCTCCCACGCACGGTTCCTTAGCGGAAACTCGCTCGCCACCGGCACCACGATCACTTCCCGCGCGTCCTTCCCGTCCACATTCGGCCCCACCTTGATGCGCACCTGCGTGCCCGCGGTGTTCTCCAGGAATTTGCTCACGTCCGCCGGCGGCCGCACCTCCATTCCATTCACCTCCAGCAGATACTCGCCTGCCTTAACTTCGACGCCCGGCTGCGTCAGCGGCGCCCGCAAATCCGGATTCCAGTTTTCACCATTGAAAATCCGCGCAAAGCGGTAGCGGCCATTCTCGATTTTGTAGTCCGCGCCCAGCAGCCCGCCTTTCACTTTCGGCGCCTCCGGGATATCGCCCCCGGCAATGAACATGTGTCCGACGGTCACTTCGCCGAGCATTTCATCGAACAAGTAATTCACGTCCGAGCGCCCGCCCGCGCCTTTCAAGTATCCCGCGTACTTTTTTTCCATCGCGGGGATATTCAATCCGTGATGGTTGGGGTCATACAAGAAGTCGCGCTCGATCCGCCACACCTCGTGGTACATCTGGTTCCACTCCACGCGCGGATCGACGAACACTTCCATCGCGCCCACGTTCAGCGCGCCTTCACCAGGTTTTGGTGCGCTGTCCGCCTTTGCGATGAACCATCCCGGCCCTTGCCGATACAGCACCTTCTCTCCATTCGCCGAAACGCCAAAGCCGTTAATTCCGGCCAGAAATGGCTCCGTCTTCCGCGTGGTAGCATCAAATTTCGTTACCGTAACCGGCGTGTTCGGCTCAAAGCGCGGGACATCCGGTATCTCCGAAAAAAACAGTGTTCCCGCCTTCCCCGCCTCGAGCGAAACGTAATTTGCCGGCTTAATCGGCAGCGCCACGATGCGTTGACCGATTCCGTCCAGATCGATCGTGACCTTAACGCCCTCATCCTTTTTCTCGTCTTTCTTTTCGCCCTTCTCTCCTTCCTTGCCTTTGTCCGCTTCCTTTCCCTTGTCCGCAGCGTCCTTCTTTTCCTCGATCTTCTCTTCGTCGCTCTGCGGCTCAACCGGCGACTTCTCGCCCTTCTTCAGCACTGCCGCGTAAATGTTCCGCAGCACCGGATGTTGAAAGCTGGAAAGGTCCAGCCAGCCCGACGACAACCCCAAACCTGTGCTGGCCGCGAAAATTAATTCCTTGCCGCCCTTATCGAACACCGGATAACGCGCATCTCCGAGCCCGTCCGTAACCTGCGAAAGTTTCCTGCTCTCCAGCGAGTACACGAAAATCCCGCGCAGGTGGTTCTCCAGGAATTTGGAGTACGTCAGCCACTTGCTGTCCGGCGACCAGTTCACCGCCAGCGCCACGCTCGGATCCTCAAAGCGGTCGGCGTCCACTCTTACCGGCACGCCCTTCCCCACGTCCGCGTACCAGAAATTCATTCGCTTGTCCGTGTACGCAATTTTCTTGCTGTCTGGCGACCACGTCGGCCCGTAAAAATAAGACGGCGGATTCCCCAGGTTGATCTTCTTCACATTTCCGAATCCCGATTGATCCACGATGTGCAGCGCATACTCGCCGGACTCATCCGAGAAGAATGCGATCGACTTTCCGTCTGGTGACCACGATGGATCGCGCTCCGCCACCGCCGTCGTGCGCGTAAGATTTCGCACATCGCCCTTCTCCACTGGTACCGTCAGAATTTCGCCTCGCCCCTCGAAAACCGCGCGTACGCCGGTCGGCGAAATCCCCGCATTCTGCAGCTTTTCTCCTACCTTTTCATAATGAGCCCGCGTCGACGGCAGGTCTCCGGAAATGTGTATCGCTACTTTCGTCGACTTCCCGCCCTTCGGCTCAAACAAATAAATTCCGCCAAACTGCTCATACACCAGCGCGTCCGGCCCCGCCGAAACCGCTTTCAGGTCCAACCCTTTGTTCTCGACAACTTGTTTCACAGCCTTCGTCTTCGTGTCATACGCAAACAGCGTCACCGCCCCGTTGCGATCAGAAAGGAAGTACACCGTGTCCCCAAACCACACCGGATGAGAGTCGTTCGAATTCTCGCGGGGAATCCTCTCCAACGCCAGGTCGCTCAGCTTCACGATATTGATCGGCGTAGTCTGCCCGCCGCGATACCGCTTCCACGACGTCTGCCACTTCAAATTTGGCACGTAAGCGATCCGCGTTCCGTCCGGCGAAAACCACGCGTCCTCCGCCCGCCACATCGGCAGCACTTCCGGCCATCCCCCCTCGACGCTTACCGTATACAGCCGATCGAAATCCGCATACGCCTCGCGCCCCGAACGGAACAGCACCTTCTTTCCATCCGGCGTCCATCCCTCCGCAATGTCCGGCCCCGGATGCCACGTCAGCCGTCGCGGCTCCCCGCCTTCCGCCGGCATCGCAAACACGTCGAAATTGCCGTCGTATTCCCCAGTGAATGCGATCCACTCCCCATCCGGTGAAAATATCGGCAGCCCTTCGTGCCCGCCAGTGGTAAGCTGTCGCGCCTCTCCGCCCTCCCGCGGCACACTCCACAAATATCCCCCATAGGCAAACACAATCTGCCTCCGGCTGAGCGTAGGCGCATGCGCCAGCAAGGGCGCTTCATCAGCGGCCGCAACGCGCCCGGCGAAACACAACAACATCGCAATCAAAACTGCCACCCGATTACGCATTTTCCCTCCGACCAAGACTTTAACCCTACTGCTAAGCGCGGGACTCCGCGACCGCGGCAAAAAGAAGGGGGATTCTATCCCTCTCAGCACCGAAGAAGAAGGTAGTTTTGAGTGGATCAGGCAGCTACTTAATCACTCCACTCGGTGGCGGCCAGAACCCCGGCTCGCTAATCGCCCTCGCGTCACGCTTCTCCGCATACTTCTCCACCGCCGCGCCAATCGCCGAAGCTTTCCCAATCAGCACAAATACCAAATTCTCCGAAGGAAAATGTTTCTGGATCACTTGCTTCGCCATCTCCGGCGTCACTGCATCGACGCGCGCCTCCAATTGGTTGATTTCGTCGGCGCCCAACCCATAAAACTCGTGCGTCGCAATAATCTGCGCCAGCTGTCGCGAAGTCTCAATGTTCGGCGGATACTGCCCCTTGATGTAACTCTTCGCCGATTTCAACTGCTCGTCCGTCACTCCCTGTTTGTGGAGCTTCTGCAGTACCTGCAACGCCAGGTCAATCGCCGGCTTGGTCGTCTCATTCTTCGTGAAGCTGAAAATCCCAAACGGTCCCGGTGCTTTCCGCGAATCGAAGAAGGAAGACGCTCCGTAGGCATACCCCGACTCCACGCGCAACGCCTCGTTCAGCTCCGATGTAAATCTTCCGCCAAAAATAGTGTTCACCACGCGAATCGCCACGCGATCCGGGTCCGTGCGCGCAATCCCTACATTCCCAAACGCAAAATACGTCTGCGTCGCGTCGGGCTTGTCCACCAGCAGCAACTTCTTGGCTTTCACTGGCGCGGCAGCCGCAATCGCAGGAGCAGCAACCGTATGCGCAGGCCATCCACCGAGGACATCCTCCAATTTCTTCCGCATCTCCGCGCCGTTGAATTCTCCCGCAACGGCCAGCAGGGTGTTCCCCGGCGCATAATTCCCTTCATAGAACTTCACAATTGCATCGCGCTTGATCCGCTGCAGCGAAATTTCGTCGCCGCCCGATGGTCTTCCGTAAGGATGAGTTCCATACAAATACCCGTAGTAGTACAGCCCCAGCACCTGCTGTGGATCATCCTTCGCGCCGCGCACCCCATCAACGGCCTGCGCCAGCAGCTTCTCCACTTCCGCTTGTGGAAACGTCGGATGCAGCAGCGCATCCGAAAACAGCTCCAGCCCCCGCGCCAAGTCCTTGGTCAAAAACTCCGCGCTGACGCTGCTGAAGTCCGCTCCCGCTTCCGCCTCAAAGGCGCCCCCTATGTAGTCCAAGTCCGCGGCAAACTGCTGCGCTGTCCGCGCCTTCGCCCCTTTCCTCAACAATCCCGCGGTAACCGAGGCAAGCCCATCTTCGCTTGCCGGGTCCGCAGCCGAACCTGTTTTCACAATCGCGTACAGATTAATCATCGGCACGCCATGCTTCTCCAGGAGCAGCACCGTCAATCCATTCTTCAAGACGTATTTTTCATGCGGCGGCATGTGCAGCGTCTGCGCCGCTGTCGAGGAAGCCAGAAACAGCACGGTCACAGTTAGAGTAAGTACATGCAATCCATGCCGCGCGCGGTTCATGGCTTAGCCTTTTCTTCGGCATTCTCGGGAATTAGTGTCGACACGGTGCGGTTGTTCGCTCCAAAGTACGCTTTCGCGACCCGCTGCACGTCTTCTTTTGTCACTGCCGAGTAGTTCTTCGCCGCATCAAACAGTTTTCTGTAGTCCCCGAAGAAGACCTCATAGGTGCCGATCGTGTTCGCCCGTCCATTGATCGTCCGCATCTCCCGGTAGAACTCCGCCAGCCGGATATTTTTGGCCTTCTCCAACTCCGTGTCGCTGACCATCGCGTTCTTCGCGTTGTCGAACTCCTCGTACATCGCTTTCTCGCACTTTTGCGGGTCCACGCCTTGCTTCGGCTGCGCGGCTACCTCCACGATCGTGGGATCGAATGCCGGCTCGACGGACGAGGAGACATCCAGCGCGATTTGGTCCTTGTCCACCAAGCGCTGGTACATCCGCGAGCTTTCTCCCTGGAACAACACCGTCCGCAAAACATTCAGCGCGTAAAAGTCGGGGCTGTTCGTCTGCGGGATGTGGTACGCCAGTAGCACCAATGGCAGCTGCGCCGGCTTTCTCACTACTAGTCGGCGCTCTCCCGTCTGCTCCGGCTCCACTGTGACCACTGGCGGCGGTGGCGCGTGCATCGGAATTGGCTCAATGTATTTCTCGCATAACTGAAAGATTTCCTCGGGAGAAACATCGCCGGCCACCACCATCGTCGCGTTATTCGGCGAATAACCCATCTCGAAGTGGTGCTTCAGTTGTTCCATGGTCCAATGCTCGATATCGCTCATCCATCCCACCACTGGCCACTGGTAAGGATGTGCGATGTACGACGTTGCCCATAGCTGCTCGTCCAGCAGGCCGCCATTGTCATTGTCGGTGCGCAGCCGCCGCTCCGAAGCCACCACTTCGCGCTCCGATTTAATCTTTTGCGGGTCAAAGCTGAGGTTCTGAATGCGGTCGGCCTCGATGTCGTAGATCAAACTCAGCGCCGAACGCGGAAACCAATCCTGGTAAACGGTCACATCGCGGGTGGTGTAGGCGTTATTCGCCCCGCCATTCGCCTCCATCACCTTGTCCAGGTCGCCTGGCCCGTACTTCTTCGCGCCGTTGAACATCATGTGCTCGAAAAAGTGCGAGAGCCCGGTTGTTCCTGGCCCCTCGTTGCGCGAGCCAATGCGATAAAAAATGTACAGCGCAACGTTCGGGATGCTATGATCCGTCTGCACCAGCACCTTCATCCCGTTTTTAAGCGTCTTCGTCGCCACCGGAAACTCCGCCTGCCCCCAGACAGGCGCGCACATCAAGACCGCCGCCATCAACGCAAAAGCCGCCCTGCCGATCCAACTAGTTTTCATATTCATCTCTGCGCGGAACATTCATGACCTTAAACGCAAAATACTTTGAAAATGTTTACCCCTGCCACGCACACCGACTCGTCACTTTCCCGTTCCGACCAATCCAAAAACCCTCACCGCTCCTCCCGACCCGCCCTCCAACTTAATCGGCGCCACCACCAAAAACGCTCCCGCATCCGGCAAGGAGCTCAAATCAGCCAAATTCTCAAGTTGGTACAAACCCGCTCCCAGCACCAAGTGGTGCACGGCAAAATCCTCCGAAGCCCCGTAATCCACGCTCATGGTGTCGCATCCGACTCCGCTTACTTTTCGCGAAATCAATAATTTCGCCGCCTCCGCCGAGAACCCGGGAAAATGCATCTTCCCCTGCGCATCTTGATTGCGATACTTCTGCGCATCGGGCCAGCGCGAAGCCCAGCCGGTCCTTAGCAGCACAATCGAGCCTTCGGAAATCCGCCCGTGCTTCTTCTCCCATTCTTCGACGCGCGCCGCCGGCGCCTGATAGTCGACATTTTTCGCGCCTTCCTCGCTGACATCCAGCACAACGGCTGGACCAAAGAATTGTTTCGCTGGAATTTGATCCACGGTGGTCTTGCCAGGAGGGAAATGAATCGGCGCGTCCAGGTGCGTGCCGTAATGCTCCAACATCCAAAAACTCCGCGTGAAGTAGCCGTTCTTCTCCACCGTGGCGTTCACCTTCGCCTCAAACCACTTCTGGTCCCCCGGCCACGGCACGAGTTTGTCGTTGATTGCGTAACTGAGGTCCAGCACCCGCGTCTTCCCGCTGGCAATGTCGGAGAGCAAATTGTCGCGTTGTGGTTTCTGCGGAGAAAGGGTCATAGGAAAAAGCGTCGCGAAGGTAAGAACACCAACAACAAGAAAGCCCAACCGGCTGCAGACACCCATCTTTCCCCCAGCGAATCGCTACACGTCAAAAATCCTGTCATTCCTGAGCCTATCCGACAAGGTCCGGTTTTTGGACTCCGGTGGAGTCCACCGGACTCCCGACACCGGAGATAGACGAAGGACCTCAACGTAAAGAGCAAGCGCTTTCCGAGCGGAGCGCCCGGTGCTACTTACGGCAGCGGAATCCCCGGCGTAGCAACAATCCCCGCCATCCGCAAAATCTCCAGATACTCCTCGTCGGTAATCGAAGAAATCAGCACCCGCACGTTCTTCAGTAATTTCATTTTCCTCAGCGCGCGATTGTCCCGCAGCTCCACCAGCGTCACCTGCCGTGGCAGCCGTTCGAACGCCCGCAGGTCCGCCACTAGATTTTTTCCCTTATGATCATGCGGATCAGGATACGGATCCCGCGTCACTTCCGCGATGGAATAAAGCGATCTCTCCGGTGCCGAGTGATAGCACAGCACACGGTCCCCCTTACGCACCTGCTTCAGTGCGCGGATCGCGTCCGGTTTCCCGGCGGCGCCTTGCCACATCTCTTTGCCCTTTACGAAAAGCGTATCCCAGTGGTAGTGGTGCGGGTCGGCGCTGAAGATCCAGTGGTGTCGTTGCGCGGTCGGAAGTGCCATCGAAGGCTTCGAATCGGCACTATACATTGGGTATGACGAAAAAGCGAAACAAAATGTGTGGGTTAGCGGGTTTTCGGAAAATTTTACATTAGAAACCGGAAGAAACAGATTGTACCTCGAAAAGTTATCGTATTCCCTTTAGATTCAAGTGTTTACAAGACTAGCCGCTTACATTGACGAAAATCTCGTCCCCGCGCACCTCCACCGGATAGCACTCCACGCCCACGGTAGGGTTCTGCGCGACTCTGCCCGTCCGCACATCGTATTGCCAGCCATGCCAAGGACAGGTCACAACCGGCCCCTCGAGCGGCCCATCCCCCAAGGGCCCTCCGCGGTGAAGACAAACGTTATTGATTGCGTGGAATTGCCCATCCACATTCGCCACTGCCACCGCCTTCCCCTCCACTTCGAACTCCCGAATCGTCCCCGGCAGCACATCTCCCGTCTTCGCAGCCAGCACAAACCCCATTTCGGCTCCTCATTACGAACACTGGTCTTGGCAGAGCGTGTCCGTGCTCTCTGTGCTCCGGACTCTGCCTCTGTGTCAATTCCAGCCTTTGCTTTCAGCGGAGTATAGTCTCGGCTGCAAGCGCAGTCAAAATCTTCACGGCAATTTACCGGTGATAGTCGGATAGATTCGCGAATCACGCCTGTCTAGAATCATGCTTGCCGGCCAAACGGGCTGTCATCCTGATCGCATCCGACTTGTCCCGAGCCAGCCGAGGGATAAGGATGGGTGAAAGATCTTAACGGAAACGCTCGCAACCAAGTCAAACGTCAGACATGCCTTCCATTCAGTAACGAATCAATGCCGTCGCCTGGCGCAACGCGGAGGAATCGCTCTCCGCCCGCGGCTATGCCGTTACCGATCAAATCCTTACGCCAGAGGAATGCACTTCCATCGTCTCGCTCTATCACGAACCGACCCGCTTCCGCAGCCACGTCATCATGGAACACCACCGCTTCGGCGTCGGCGATTACAAATACTTCGCGAATCCTCTCCCCGAAATTGTCGCCAACCTCCGCAACAGCGCCTATCCGCATCTTGCTCCAATTGCGAATCAGTGGGCGAAAGCTTTCGGTGAACAGAAGCCGCCATTTCCTCTCGATCATGCTTCGTTCCTGAAGGTCTGCCACAAGGTAGGGCAAACAAAACCGACGCCGCTGGTGCTGCATTACGAAGCGGGCGGCTACAACTGCCTGCATCAGGACCTTTACGGCGAGATCGCCTTCCCGCTGCAGATGGTTTTTCTACTCGGTCAGCAGGGACGCGATTGGGAAGGCGGCGAATTCCTCTTGGTGGAGCAGCAACCCCGCGCGCAATCCAAAGCCGAGATGGTAGCCGCCGGCCAGGGCCAGGGAATCATCTTCACCACGCGCTACCGTCCCGTGAAGGGCTCGCGCGGCTACTATCGTGTCAATCTGCGCCACGGAGTCAGCCGCGTGCACAGCGGCACCCGCTACACCCTCGGCATCATCTTCCACGACGCGAAGTAATTTGGAGTGCGGCGGCCTTGTTTACCGTGAGCCTCGAAGGGCCGCCGCTTTTCAGACGGAAACATGATCGGGAGGTGTCGGTCCGTAAAGGCGCGCATCCCACTTCAAAACTTCTGCGTCGGCTCCCGCACGCGCCGAGCGAGCGCTTTCCAATACGTCCCCGGCCGCAGCCGCTGCAGCAAATCAATCTGTCGCGCATCACGCCCAATCAAAATGCGCGGTTCACGGCGTTCCACACCCCGCAGGATTCTCGCCGCCGCCGCATCCGGCATCGTCGGCGTCAATCGATCGAACCGCGCCACCGCCTCATCGCGCGAGCCCGGCGGCGTATTCGCGCCAAGCCGCGCTCGTCTCGCAATCGGCGTGCGAATCCCGCCGGGATGTACGCACGAAACGAATACGGATGTACCTTCCAGTTCGTGCCGCAGCGCCTCCGTAAATCCCCGCACCGCAAACTTGCTCGCGGAATAGGCGCTTTGCCCCGCCGGCGCGACAATCCCAAACACGCTAGAAATATTCACGATGTGCGCGCGCGGCTCCTTCTTTAAACTTGGCAGGAAATATTTGACGCCGTAAACCACGCCCCAGAAATTGATTTCCATTAGCCAGCGCAGATCGTCCAGCGAGATCTCCTCAAACCTGCCGTGCAGCGCCACGCCGGCATTGTTAATCAGCAGCGTGACACGCCCATGCCTGGCCATAACGTCTTGCGCAAAGGCTTGCATGGCGGATTCATTGGAAACGTCCACAACATGTGTGGTTAGCTGGACGCCTCTTTCACTCAGCGAAGCGGCCGTCTGTTGCAGTCCCGCTTCGTCGATATCCGCCAGCGCCAGCGCGGAGCTCGCCACCGCAAGTTGTCGCGCGAGCGCCCGTCCGATGCCGGAGCCGGCGCCGGTCACAACCGCCACACCGTTAGGTAAAAATGGCATGGATTCTTTCAGTGCTCACTGTCTGTGCTGCCCTAGCTCAGAACACTTCCACGCCGCGATTTGTCTGCTGCACAACCAGTTGCGGCGCAGCCGTCCGCCCCGCCAATGTCTTGCGCAACTTTCTTTCCTTCCACAAAAGCAGCGGCAGCATGCGCTTGCCCCGGCGAATCGCGCGTATCGCGGCGTGCGGATCGACCAGGTGCGTCCTCGGTATTTTCACGCCGGACTCTTTCATCACCAGACCAATCGGCAATTCCATCTGGTCCTGCGCCAGCATCATTCGCGCAATCAATTCCATGCCCGGAGTGACCACGGGGCCGAACCCGTAGCGCAATTGCGACGTTCCAATGATGTAGAGATTTTTATAGTCCGGCAGCACGCAGCCGCCATACACCTGCGCCGTGCTGCCCTTCACCCTCACCAGACCCGGCGGCAAAAACGGAAAGCTCACGTGATATCCGGTGGCGCACACAACCGTGTCGAACTCCTCGCTCGTGGCATCCACGAAATGCACGGTCGTGCCTTCAAATCGCGCAATATCCTTTCGCGGCTGAATCCGTCCGTGCTTCATGTAATAGAGCAGCTCGCTGTTAATCGTCGGGTGCGCCTCGAAAATTTTGTGGTCCGGCTCGGGCAAGCCGTAGTCCGAATATTTTCCGATGGCAATGCGCAGAATCAGCCGCAAGAAAAGTCGCTGCGCCCATACAGGAAACCACGGCTTGATCAATTCCGCCGACGGAATCCCAAAGAGTGTCTTCGGCAAAAACCAATAACCCCGGCGCAAACTGATGCGCGCCGTTTTTCCTACGCGCGCCGCTTCCGCCACAATGTCGCAAGCGGAATTTCCGCCGCCAATCACCAGCACGCGTTTTCCCGCAAGCTGCGCTGGCGAGCGGTAATCCTTGGAGTGAATAAATTCGCCTTCAAATTTTCCCAGATAGTTGGGAAAGCGCCGGTCCCAGTGATGCCCGTTGCAAACAATCAATCCTTTGTAGACGCGCTTTTCGCCGTTGGCGAGTTCGAGCTCCCACCACCCTCCTGAAAGCGGCAAAGCCATCACCACTTTCGTGTTGAACTGAATATGCGGTGTAAGCTGAAATTTCGAGGCGTAATCCCGCAAATAATCCAGCATCTGCTGCCGGCTAGGAAAGTCAGGATAATCCGCGGGCATCGGATAGTCCCCATACTCTGTGGTCTTGCGCGAGGAAATGATGTGCACGGTTTCGTACACGCCGTGCAGCCAATTCCCGCCCAGCTCGCGATCCGCTTCCAGTTGTTCGTAAGGAATTTTGTGCTCGAGCAAAGCCTTAGCCATGCCGAGCCCGACAGGCCCCGCCCCAATCAATGCCATCACGGCTGAGCGATCCGACATTGCCATCCACCGAACAGAATCTTCCGGTCTAGACCTGAGCTGCTTCCAGGTGTTACGCGCTGGCGGATTTTACCTTGGCCAATAGCTCGACGAATTTTTGTTTGCGCTCGGCTTGGTCGTGGCCGCCCTCGGCTTCGGCGAGCTGGGTGATGTTCATGGAGCAGAACTTCGGCCCGCACATGGAGCAGAACTTGGCTTCTTTGTAGAAATCGTCGGGCAGATTTTCGTCGTGCATGGCCTTTGCTGTCACCGGATCTAGGGAGAGCTCGAACTGTTTGTTCCAATCAAATAGAAAACGCGCATACGATAGCGCATCGTCTCGATCGCGCGCGCCAGGACGATGGCGAGCGACATCCGCGGCGTGCGCGGCAATTTTGTAGGCGATCACGCCCTGCTTCACGTCTTCCGCGTTTGGTAGTCCGAGGTGCTCCTTCGGTGTCACGTAACAGAGCATCGACGCGCCGTGCCAACCGATCATCGCCGCGCCGATCGCGCTGGTGATGTGGTCGTAGCCCGGAGCGATGTCGATTACGAGCGGGCCGAGCGTGTAGAACGGCGCTTCGTGGCACCATTCCATTTCTTTGTCGACCTGCTCCTTGATCTTGTCCATGGGAATGTGCCCGGGACCTTCGATCATCACTTGCACGTCGTGCTCCCAGGCTTTCTTGGTGAGCTCGCCGAGGACTTTCAATTCCGCGAACTGCGCCTCGTCGCTGGCATCTGCGATGCAGCCGGGTCGCAAACCATCGCCAAGTGAAAAACTCACGTCGTGCTTCTTAAAAACCTTGCAGATGTCATCGAAATGCTCGTACAAGAAATTCTGCTTCTTGTGATGCTCCATCCAGTGCGCCATGAGCGAGCCGCCGCGGCTCACAATGCCAGTGATGCGCTTGCGCACAAAGGGCACGTGCTCGCGCATCACTCCGGCGTGAATGGTCATGTAATCGACCCCTTGCTCGGCCTGCTCCTCAATGACTTCGAGCATCAACTCGAATGTGAGATCTTCGGGGCGGCGCACGCGCGAAATCGCTTCATAAACCGGCACGGTGCCCACGGGCACTGGCGATGCTTCGATGATGGCTTTGCGAATGGTAGGGATGTCGCCGCCCGTGCTGAGGTCCATCACCGTATCCGCGCCGTAATGCACCGCGTGATGCAGCTTCTTCAGCTCTTCATCAATGTTGGAGCTGGTGGCGGAGTTGCCGATATTGGCGTTGATTTTGCATTTTGTGGCGATTCCGATGGCCATCGGCTCGAGATTGCGGTGGTGAATATTCGCTGGAATGATGCAGCGCCCGCGTGCCACTTCGCTGCGGATCAGCTCCGGTTCCAGCCGCTCGCGCTTGGCGATGTATTGCATCTCCTCGGTAATGAAACCTTGCCGCGCGAGATGCATCTGCGACATATTCCGGTTGCCGTTCGCGGTGGCTGCCGCCGCTTCTCGTTTTTCGATCCAGCTATCGCGCAAAGCCATGGTTATCCCCCGTTACTCGTGCTCCGCAGCCTGTGGTCTACGCGGAAACACGTTTCCTTACCGTGAAGCTGGATTATGGCACCAGCCCCCGCAGCCAGCAACCGGGCGCGATGCGAGGCAAGTAGCGGCAACAGGCCGCACCGGCGGTGGACACTCCCTGTTCTTCGGATCTGAGGGGGTTGAACGGGAGCGCTTTTCCACAGGTTTCACAACGGCGTGAAACATTCACAGAAATCTTACTTGACATATGGCGAAACAAAAGCGAATCTCGGTACCCATGGAGTGCTCCATGACCATCGCCACCACATTACCTCATCCACGGACCGAAACCGACAAGCAGCGTGACGTCGCCGATTCTTTCGCCGACATCCTGCGGCGTTACTGGGGCTACGACACTTTTCGCCCCGGACAGGAAGCCGTCGTGCGGAGCATTGCAGCGGGACGTGACGCTTGCGTAGTGATGCCGACAGGCGGCGGCAAGTCACTTTGCTACCAGTTGCCAGCAGTGCTGGACGCCGGCCGCACGGCGGTGGTCATTTCGCCGCTGATTGCCTTGATGCAAGATCAAGTGGCGCAGCTTGAGCAAATCGGGATTCCCGCCGCGTTTGTGAACAGCTCCCTGAGCGGGGAAGACCGAAGCCGAATCATGAAGCGCGCCGCAGCGGGAGAATTCCGGCTGCTGTATTTTTCACCGGAACGCGTGGCGCTTGGGGATACCCCTGAGTGGCTGAAGCGCATACCGGTTTCTTTCTTTGCGATCGATGAAGCCCATTGCATCTCCGAGTGGGGCCACGAATTTCGCCCGGAATACCGGCAATTGAGCCGCTTGCGCGAACTTTTCGCGGACCGGCCGATCGCGGCGTTCACCGCCAGCGCCACGCAGCGCGTGCGGCACGACATCATCGAGCAACTGCGGCTTCGCGACCCACACAAGCACATCGCGAGTTTCCGCCGGCCGAACCTCCACTACATCGTGCACGAAAGCAACTCGCGCACGCAGGAAGAGTTGCTGCTGCGAGCGCTCCGACGCATTTCTGAAGGGAACGTGATTGTGTATGCGCCGACGATTGCACGCGTGGGAGAAACCGTCGACCTGCTCGAGGAAAATAGCATCCCAGCCATCGGTTATCATGGCCAGATGGAGGCCAAGGCGCGGCGCGAAAATCAGGAAAAATGGATGATTGAAGAGGTGCGCGTCCTGGTGGGAACGATGGCGTTCGGCCTGGGCATCAACAAAGCTTCGGTTCGCTCCGTGATTCATCTGTCACTGCCGAAAAGCGTGGAGCAGTACTACCAGGAAGCTGGCCGGGCTGGGCGCGATGGCCTGCCCGCGGATTGCATTCTGCTTTGGCAGAAACGGGACCGCGGACTGCAAGCCTATTTCATAGGAAAGATTGAGGATCCAGCGGAGCGGGAGCGATCGTGGCAGCGTTACCGCGAGGTAGAACGCTTTGTGGAGTCCATGGAGTGCCGACAGCACCATGTGTGCAAGCACTTCGGCGAGCAGCCGAAATGGGAGCGCTGTGCAAGCTGTGATATCTGTGCCGGCACGCCAGATTGGCTGGAGGTGGAAGCAACGCGATCTCGCGGGCGGCGTGCGAAGGCCAGCAACACGCCATCGGAGAAGCGCGCTGCGGGAGAACAGCATAGGGGCGGCGCTGCTCTATCCGTGCTCGATGCGCAGTTGCGAGAATACCTGCGCGAGTGGCGGCGCAATACGGCAAAAGATTTGGGAGTAGCCGCCTTCGTCGTCTTGCATGACACCGCGCTGGACGCACTGTGTGCCGCCAAGCCGTCTACGTTGCAGGCGCTGCGCGCGGTCTTGGGCTTCGGAGACAAGAAAGTGGAGCGCTATGGCCGGGAGATCTTGGAAGCCCTACAGCAGTTCAATAAGGGCGAACGGGCCAGCGATGACTGGCACGCTGCTGCGTCGCACCCGAGAGAAGATACAAAGCGACTTTTGGAGGAAGGGCGCACTTTCGAGGAAATAGCGCAGATTCGCGGCCGCAAGGTCAGCACGGTAGTGGAAATGGTCGCCAAGCTGGTCGAAGATCGCGAAACGGAATTTCGTCCGCAGTGGCTCAACGCAGAGCGGTATGCGCAGATTGCTATTGCAATTCAACAATTTGGCAAAGAGCGATTGAAGCCGGTAAAGGAAGCGCTGCCGGAGGAAATCACGTACGACGAGATTCGCCTGGTGGCGGCTCATCTGCGCGTCCAGCAGGACAAAAACTCAGTTCGAGGTCGCAGCGGCTTTGAACCTCGATGCAGCCCCTCATAAGGGCAGCAAGACACCGACTGCAAAAACTCAGGGCTTGGGCGGGTCAAGCCGCCGGAGGAATGCCTCAAGGCTTGCCGACGAGTTTGCGCTGCGATTCGATGTACTTCACGAGTTGCTCGCGCAGCTTGCGAACCTGCGGCGCGGCGGGACCTTGCGGCACCAGTTTTAGGTACGTATCAAGGTCCTGGAGCAAAGCCGGCGCATTGTGGGTGCTTCGGTGAATTTCGCTTAGCAGCAGATAGACGTCGGGATTGTCGGGCTTGAGGTCGCGAGCCGCAAAGGCGCTGGCTTCCGCCTCAGGCATATGCTGCAGACCCAACAAAGCACGCGAGAGTTCGTAGGGGCCGCGCCACGCGCTCGGATCGGCCGCAACCGCCTGACGAGCGATTGGCTCGGCGTCCGCAGCACGATTCTGGTCGTTCAAAACCATGGAGAGCAGCATAAGCGGCGGAGAATACTTCCCGGAGCTGAGCTCAATGGATTTCTGCAGAGCCTTCTCCGCCGCGGGAAAATCTTTCATGCGGACATAGGCCATGCCGATTTGAGCGTGGGCCTCGTAGTAGCCCGGAAAATTCTCGATGGCGCGCTGGAACTCTGCAATCGCGCCCTTGTAGTCGGTCCTGGAGTTCCCTTTCGCGACCCCCTTATCGAATGCCGCTTGAGCCTTCTTCGGAATGCTTAGCTGACGTGCTGTGGTGATGTCGCCGACGGGAACGGCACCTGGAGGATCTCGGCGTAACCGTATGAGAACGTTCAGTTCATCGTGCCGCGTGATGTCCACGCGTAGACGCACCGGCTGATAGCCTTCCAGCTCTGCAATGATTTCGTATTCTCCGGGGAGGTACTGGCCGAAGAAAAATTCACCGTTTCTATTGGTGAGAACAATTGGGTGGACCACGTTTCCAAGTTCCGCGCGTAGCTGCACGCGTGCTTCAGGCACTGGTTCATCGCTATCGTCCCAGTGCACGGACCCGCTGATGGTGTACTCACGGCCCGCGCCGGGAACCTGTGACTTGCTCACCGCACAGGCAAACGCGAACAGCAAGCTGAGAGATAGAACACGGGAGATTTGCTGGAGCATGCGCGCTACCGCCGGTCCAAATCATACTACCGCCAGCTATGGGAAGAGAGGCGATGAATGCGATGTTACGCGCGGCGCAGTGTGATCAGTGTGATTTCAGGCGGAACGCCGAGGCGCACAGGCGCGCCGACGGTGCCGAGTCCTCGATTGACATAGAGCACAGATAGAGGCGGCTGCGCATGGCTGGAAATCGGCGAATGGTTGCTCGCCGAATAATTTGCGTCCTTAAGCGCCCGGTTATCTACGGCGGGCATCGAGAGCGGCCGGAAGTAGGCGCCGGCGACGTAATCGGTGATAAAGCGAGCAGGACTGAGGCGATGATCGAGGATTTCCACCTGGATTTGCCCGCCATGCGTGTGCCCAGACAGCGATAGCTCAATACCCAGCTCCACAGCACGATTGAAAGTGTTCGGATTGTGCGAGAGCAAAATGTTTGGTACGTCCCGGCGAACCAGGGGAGCGAGGTCGGGAAGCATCTGCAGGCGTTGGCCGCTGGGTGTGCGCTCGCGCTGGTAATCGACGCCAAGGAGATTAAAATGCGCGCCGCGAAACGCGAGCTGCACATTTTCATGACGCAGCAACTTCATGCCAGCCTGCGCAAAGAGGTCCTGCGCGGTATCTTCGGCCCGGGCGTAAATCTCATGATTGCCGTTGCACCCGAAAATGCCGAGGGGCGCGCGAAGGTGGCGGATCTCGTCTACGCAATCGGCCAGCGGGTCCGCAGCTCCGGTGATGAAATCTCCGGTGATGACGGCGAGATCAGCGCCCAGTTCGTTGGCCATTTCCACAGCGCGGCGCACATCCGTGCGGCTCATGTAGCCACTTAGATGAATGTCGCTAAGCTGGACGATCTTCATGCCGTCGAGAGCTGGCGGCAGATTCGCGGTGGGGATTTCGACGCGGCGGACGCGGTAGTCCAGGCGCTCGGCCGCGAAGCCATACACCACGCTGAGAAAGGGAGCAGCGCCGGCCAGCGCCGAGGCGGTTCGGAAAAAGTAGCGGCGCGAAGGATCGGGAACCATTTCGGCAGCCGCAACAGAAGCGCGCGTCAAAGGCGCCACCGGAGCGTTCGACGTCACCAGAGCCGGGGAAAAGCTTGGCGCGGGCCCACAGTTGCGCCGGGCGGCGGAGCGCAGCGAAGCCCAGATGGCCTCGACAATGCGAACCATCTTTACCGCGAGATAGGCGAAAAGCGCGCTGGTAAACCACAGGCCCGCGAAAATCTCGATTAGATTGTCACTGGGGATCAAGTGGGCGCGGTGGCCCATGCGAAATCCGTCGACCAGGGAACCAATAATTAGAACTAGCAGAACGATGTACAGGAGCCGCGCGGTAACGCGAAGCCAAACCGCGCGCCAATTGGCGGTGGCACGCCAGATGGAGCGATACCAAAAGCGCTGAGAGAGGAACAGCGTGGTCAGAATCGTCAACGCGATGACAATTCGCAGCAGAAGCCAGCCCCAGTTCACTGAATTGCGCCTCCCCAAACACCTAAGTTTACCATGCGGCTCAGTTATCCTGCGTTTTTACATATTTCGTTTGAGTAACGATCACGCTACCGGGGAGGGAGGAGGAGGACCGGAGCCAGGGGTGCACCGGTCCCCAGGGTAGGAGGATTGGTGAAGATCAAGCGCGACAAGTGTCGCAGACGAGGGTCACGCGGGCATCAAACGCATGTTAATTCTCGATGACGGCGGATTCGGTCTCTACTCGAAACGGCGGCCTGTGGCGCGGGTGGCGGCGCCTGCCGGAGTTCGGCGCGCGCTGGGGTCGGGGTCGAAGATGGGTATGGAGAAATGGAATTGCGAGCCGCGGCCAACTTCGCTTTCCACCCAGATGCGGCCGCCATGCACCTCCACGATGTGCTTGGCGATGGAGAGGCCGAGGCCGGTGCCGCCGAGCTCGCGCGAGCGCGCAGCGTCGACACGATAGAAGCGCTCGAAGATGCGCGGCTGATCCGCCTTGGGAATACCGATACCGGTGTCCGCCACTGTAAAGACCACTTCGCCATCGCGCGCTTCCGCACTGACGAAAATTTCGCCGCGCGAAAGCGTGTACTGGAGCGCGTTATCCAGTAGGTTTTGCAGAACTTCCCCAAGACGGCGGCGGTCGCCGGAAATGTCCGGAACTCCGCTCGAAGGCTGCACAGAAATCGAGATCTCCTTCTCCGTGGCGCGATGGCGGGTGGTCTCGATGCAGGATTCGATGAGTTGCGCGACGCTCACGCGGCGGATTTCGAGCTCCAGGCGGTCGGCATCCATTTTGGAAAGTTTGAGAAGGTCTTCAGTGAGGCGCGCGAGACGGCGCGAGTGCTCAACGATGATTTCGAGGAAGCGCTCACGATTTTGCGGATCGTCCATGGCGCCGGCAAGCAGCGTTTCCGCGAAGCCCTGAATGGCGGTGAGCGGCGTGCGAAATTCATGCGACACGTTGGCTACGAAATCGCGGCGCACGCGCTCAAGTTTGCGCAGCGCGGTAATGTCGTGAAGCACGACCACCGCACCCGATGTTTCGCCGGCGCGCACCGCCGCGACTGTGGCTGCGAAAAAATGCTGGCGCAGCGTTCCGGTCACGATTTCGGCTTCCACGCGCGGCTCGCCGGTCAGAACCTTGCGCACGGCTTCGATCATTTCCGTCTGGCGCACGATTTCGACCAGCGCGCTGCCAGATTTCGGCGGAATATCCATCTCCAAGATGGCGGCGAAGCTCTGATTGGCGAAGACTAGCCGCTCCGCTCCGTTCACCACCGCGACGCCTTCCACCATGCTGCCGAGAATCGCCGAGGAAAGGTTTCTTTCTTCCGTGAGCGTACGAATGGTCTGATCGAGCCGCGCAGCCGTTTGATTCAACGAAGCGCCGAGTTTCTCGAGCGCGTCGCCGGAGCCGTCCCCAGGGAGTGGGCGAAAATCGCCCTCGGCGACGCGGCGTGAAAATTCCTCGAGGCGCTTGATACGTTCGGAGAGGCCGAGGGAAACCAGGAGCGAGGCTGCCCCAGCAAGCAATATGATGATGAAAGATGCGAACCATAAACTGCGGCGGAAGGAGCCGAGAAGTTCCTGCACGGTGGCGAGCGGAATGGCGAAGCGCAACACCACGGGAGACGCCGCGCCAACGTTTTGCTTTACGGCGTAATAAATCAGATCACGGTTGATGGTGACGCTGTGGCGCGTGGACTGGCCTTCGCCCTTGGCGAGGGCATCGCGAATCTCCGGACGGCCCGCGTGGTTTTCCATGGTGCGGGGATCGGATTGCGAATCGGCAAGGACCAAACCGTCTGGAGTGATAACCGTGACGCGCGCGCCGCTGGCGGCCATTTCCGCCGTCCATTTTTGCAGCGCCCTGATTTCTTCCGGATTTGCCGGGGGAATTGCGGTGAGATGCGGCGGGAGCGCTTGCGCGATGCGCGCGATAGCAGCGAGTTGCGCGAAGGCCATGCTGGCGGAATCTTCGCGGAGCGCGCGTTCAGCGAAGAAATCCACCGCCAGCAGCACGCCCAGCAGCAGCGCGAAAAACGTCAGTGCCAGTTTCCAAAAAAGGTTATGCCGCACGAGTTTCGAACAAGTACCCGGCGCCGCGCACGGTCTTCAGGTGGACGGGATTCTCGGGGTCGCCTTCGATTTTTTCACGCAGGCGGCGGACATAGACGTCCACGCTGCGCGGAGTGACGAAGCGATCCGTGCCCCAAACGGCATCGAGAAGCTGGTCGCGCGTGAAAACACGGTTAGGCCGCGAAGCAAGGTAATAGAGCAGCCGGAATTCGAGCGTGCTGAGCGGAACGGGCTTCCCGGAATGACTGACGCGATACGACGCCGGATCGATGGCGAGCTTGCCGACCTCAATGGTGCGAGGTGCGTCCGAAGGCGGCTCCGCGCGGCGGAGCAGCGCTTTGACGCGCGCCAGCAACTCGCGCGGGCTGAAAGGCTTGGTGACGTAATCGTCGGCGCCCATCTCCAGGCCCACGACGCGGTCGGCTTCTTCGCCGCGCGCGGTGAGCATCAGGATGGGAAGACGATTTAGCGAGTCATCCCGGCGAATTTCCCGGCAGATGTCGAGGCCGGAAACCTTAGGAAGCATGAGGTCGAGAAGCAGGAGATCCGGAGGCGTTTTCTTCAGGGTATTGAGGCCGCTACTGCCGTCGAAGGCCGCTTGGACTTGAAATCCTTCATTGGCAAGGTTGTAGCGAACCAGTTCGACGATATCGCGGTCGTCTTCAATAATAAGGATTCGTTTCATGCAGGTGGCACGTTCCGCCCGCCGGCTTGTTCGAAGTGTACCGTAGGCCCGCGAAATGCGGAAGGTATTGGAGCGCCTGGGATCACTTGAGCCTTCGGGTAGCACAGTGAATGGAGGAAGTTTGGGCGTGAATGATGACATACGGATGACTCGGAAATGAATGGAATGTTAAAGGCGACGGTGAATTCACTCAGTAGGGCTGGTCGTAAACGCGAGGCTGAGTAGCGTCTTTTGTTCCAGCTCGTGCGCTTTTGCCGAACCCGTGGCGGGGCTGGCGCTGGGGGAGCGCTTGATGGAGCGCATCTTCAGGCCTTTGCTCTGCACGAGCTGGCCAATGCGTGGCACCACGAAGAAGTGCGCGCCCATGTTCTTCGGCTCTTCCTGGACCCAGACGACTTCGCGAGCGTTCGGATGCTCCTCGATCGCCGCGGAAATTTCCGGACGCAGCAGCGGGTAGAGCTGGTCGAGAAAGATAATCGCGGTGCTTGTGTCTTTGCGGCGTCGGCGCTCGGCGCGCAGTTCGTGGCCGAGTTTGCCGCTGACGATGAGGATACGCTTGGCGTCATGGACTTCGCGGTCCGGCACAACCGGCAAGAATCGCGGCTGCGCGAAGCCGTCGATGCTGGAGGATGCATCGGGATGGCGCAGCATGCTCTTCGGCGTAAAGACGATGAGCGGCTTGCGCCAGGGGCGGCGGACCTGACGGCGCAGCAGATGAAAATACTGCGCGGCGGTGGAAGGCTGACAGATTTGCATGTTTTCTTCGCCGGCAAGCTGCATGAAGCGTTCGATGCGCGCGCTGGAGTGCTCGGGCCCTTGTCCCTCGTAGCCGTGCGGCAGCAGCATGACTACGCCTGAGGGGAGGTCCCACTTGTCTTCGCCCGCGCTGATGAACTGATCGATGATGACCTGCGCGCCGTTGGCAAAATCTCCGAACTGTGCTTCCCACAAGACCAACGCTTCCGGGTAATCACGGCTGAAGCCATATTCGAAGCCGAGGCAACCGGCTTCGGAGAGCGAAGAGTTGTGAATTTCGCAAAAGGGCTGATTGGGCGCTAGGTGCGCCAGCGAGCAATATTCCTCTTCCGTTTCCGTGTCGACTAACACGGCATGGCGTTGGTTGAACGTCCCGCGCTCGGTATCTTGTCCGGTAAGGCGAACCGGATTGCCTTCCAACAGCAGCGAACCAAATGCCAGCGCCTCCGCGAAACCGTAATCGACGGCGCGCTTGCCGTGTCCCATCTCGGCCCGCTGCTCAAGCAGCTTGGAGATTTTGGGATGCACGTGGAAGCCTTCCGGCACGCGGACGAGGGCGTCGGTGATCTCGGCCAGCTTTTCACGGTCCAGGCCGGTATCCGCTTCATACTCGGGCTTGAAACGGCCGCGATGGTAGGCCGACCAGTATTCAGGTAGCTGCCGCAGGTTCGGAATCTTTTTGATTTCGCGCGCTTTGCTTTGCTCTTCCTCGTATTCCTTGCGCACATTCTCGACAATCTGCATGGGGTTCACGCCGATGCGCTCGGAATAAATGCGCCACAGCGCCGGATGACTCTTGATGCGCTCGTACAGGCGCGGCTGCGTGATGGTGGGGTCATCCACTTCGCTGTGGCCGTGGCGGCGATAGCCGATGACGTCGACAACGACATCGCTGCCAAACTGCGCGCGATACTCAGCCGCGAGCTTTCCTACGCACACGACGGCGACGGGGTCCTCGCCATTGACGTGAAACACCGGAACATACTGGCGCTTGGCAAGGTCGGAGGCGAACCGCGAGGAATGTTCCTGCACCGGACGCGTGGTGAAACCAATCAAATTGTTGACGATGATGTGGATCGTGCCGCCGACGGTGTAAGCCTGCAGATCAGCCAGGTTGAGCGTTTCCGCCCAAATGCCTTGGCCAGCGAAAGCCGCATCGCCATGCATGACGATGGGCACAACTTTAGCGGCGCTGCCGGCGCCGTAGCGCGTTTGCTTTGCGCGAGCGCGGCCGATGGCCACGGGATCGACGGCTTCCAAATGGCTCGGGTTGGAAACCAAATGAATGCCAATTTCCTTGCCAGTTGAAGTGACGTACGTGCCGGTGGCACCGACGTGATACTTCACGTCGCCCGCGCCGAGCACGCTGCGTGGATCGACATCCTCAAATCCGGCGACGACTTCGTGCGGCGCTTTGCACGCCGCGTGAACCATGACGTTCAGGCGGCCCCGGTGGCTCATGGCCATGACGGACTCAACCGCGCCGTGCTCGCCGGCCGTATCGAGAATGGAGTCGAGGAGCGGAATCAGGGCGGTCACGCCTTCGAGAGAAAATCGCTTCGTGCCCAGATAGCGCGATTGCAGGACCTGCTCGAAAAGGTCGGCGCGAATCAGCCGTTCCAGAACCTTTTGTTGGTCGACTTGAGTTGCGGGGCCTTCGATGCGTTCGGCGATCCACTGTCGGCGCTCCGGCTGCGGAAGGTGCATGAACTCGGCGCCGATAGTCCCGCAATAAATGCGGCGCGCTTCTTGGGCCGTGTCGCCGGTCAATCCTTCCAGATCAGGCTGCGGGAATGGTCCGAAAAAGCCGAGCGGATCCAGATTGGCTTCGTTATAGCCCCAACGCCGAAACGCGTCGAAGATGCGTTCGCGCTCTGGTGGGCCGACCTTGGCGGCGTTGGCCTCTGCCGTAGGCTTTTTCCCAGCTTTCTGCGCTTTTGCGGGGCGTTCTGCTTCGAGCGTGGTTCGGTGAGCCATAAATTCTTTCCTACAAACTTCTATTTTGCCACAGAACAGAGAACGGCGCTTTGAGCCGTGTTACTCCAGATTTTGCAAAGTATTGACACACAGCAACGGTAAACGGCTCGACGCGATTGGGATGATATGGGCAAAATGTAGTCACCAGCCGGGAGGGGTCATGTCCGCTTTGCGCTTCAGTAAGTTATGGTGTGCGCCTATTTGGTGTGTTCTGGCGGCAAGTTTCTTTCTTGGATGCAACGGCGGGACCTCCAATCCTCCACCGCCGCCACCTCCGCCGGCGACCCTACAGGTGGAGCTGGTTCCTGTCGCGAGTGGACTTACGACACCGCTGGACATTCAGCAGGCGGGCGACGCCTCGGGGCGCCTGTTTGTTGTCGAGCAAGAAGGCCGAATCAAGATCATCCAGAATGCAAACGTTCTGGGGACGCCGTATCTGGACATTTCTAGCTCGATTGTTTCCGGGGGCGAAACAGGCCTGCTGGGGCTGGCGTTTCATCCGAGCTTCAGTACGAACGGCTGCATTTATGTGAACTACACCTCCACCCGGAACGGCAAGCTGCAGACCTTCATTTCGGAGTTCCACGCAGCCAGCGCGGCAGCGAATACGGTCAACCCAACCAGCGAGCAAAATCTGTTCACCGTGGATCAACCGGAGGCAAATCACAATGGCGGCGGGCTGGCCTTCGGCAACGACGGTTTTCTATACATCGGCCTGGGAGACGGCGGAGGCGCCGGGGACCAGCACGGAACCATCGGCAACGCGCAGGACCTTACGACAAGACTCGGCAAGATGTTGCGGATTAGCGTGACCTGCAACGGAACACTCACGGTGCCGAGCGATAATCCGTTTTTTACGAACGCCACTGCTGCGAAGGAGATTTGGCTTTACGGCTTGCGCAATCCGTTTCGCTTTTCCATCGATCACACCACGGGAAATCTTTGGATTGGCGACGTCGGCCAGGATTCCTTCGAGGAGGTAGATATGGTGACGCCGAAGCAGGGCGGCTCGAACATGGGCTGGCGATGCAAGGAAGGCACGCACAACTTCAATTTCACGGCCAACTGCCAAACGGCGACATTTCTGGATCCCATTTTTGATTACGATCACTCGCAAGGCGATGACACCGTGATCGGCGGTTACGTCTATCACGGAACGAACATCACAGGATTGGCCGGAAATTACATTTTCGGGGATTTCATCAGCGGGCGCATCTGGTCGTTGGCGCAAAACGCTCAAGGCCAATGGGTGCGGACGTTTCTAGTAAATTCCGGTGCCAACAATCTCGCCGGTTTCGGCCAAGACGCATCTGGGGAACTATACGTCGCGCAGTACGGAAGCGGAGTAGTGGCGCGTTTGCATAAGGTGGGCACCCCGTAGCGGTTGCAACTACTAGAGCTTCTGTACAAGTGATTCGAGGGCCCGAGCGATTTCTTGCGCTGGCGTGCCTCTCGGGAAACTGATAGGCGCTCCAATGCGGACGACGACTTCGCCAACGTGCGCCAAGCGTCGGTGCTCGTGCTTCATTTGCCACACGCCATCAAGGCGCACCGGCACGATGGGCGTGCGGAGATTTTCCGCGAGCACCCCAATCCCCGATTGAAATGGCGCCATCTCGCCCGTTTCCGTGTTGTTGACTTCTCCTTCCGGAAAGACCAGAACGCTGTAACCGCGGTCGACCGACTCTCCCGCGTAGCGAAAGCTTTCACGAAAACCGGAGTGTCGCGGCAGCGGGAAAACATTAAAGAGCGCGATAACCAGCCAGTAGCCTATCTGGTACGCCCAACGTTTGACCACGAACCAGTCGCGCGGCGGCCGCCGCATCCGTTGCAAGGTTTCACCCCCCATCGCGGTAACCAGCCGGTGGCGAAACCGCAGTGGCAGCGCGGCCAGGATCAAACCCATGTCGGCCCGCCGCGTGATGTGATTAGAGACGACAAGAACCGGACCGCGGACATCTTTCAGATTTTCGCGACCGATAATTTTGGGGTGCCCGAGAATTTGCGTGGCGGGCCAAACCAGCGCGTAATAGATAGCGAGGCGCAGCCAGCGCACCGGCTCCCCCTGCGCCCACCGCGGGTAGGCGTAATCCGTTAAGCGCGGGCTTGGCTGGCGCAGCAGGCGTTGCACATCAGCGACGGTTTTCGCTTCCGCGAACGCCGTTTCATTTAGCTCGACTTGGTATCTCTGCTCGAGGGCGCTCATCAGCTCCACGCGATCCAGGGAGCTGAGGTTGAGATCGCGTTCGAGATTTGTCGGTTCGTTGCCAAGGGCGGAGAATTCTGCAAGCAAATTGGATACGCTGTCGCTTGATTCTGACAAAGAGCGCCCGCCACGCAGGGCGGCCGCTACGGCCGGCGCCGGCTCGTTTGATCTTCCGCTCAAGAGTTCTGTGGCGCGGGTGGCGATTTGGGCGAGCCTGGGCTTGCCGGTTGGCGTGCGGGGGAAATCGTGTTCGGGCCAGATAATCCACGATCGAATCTTCTGATATTCCGCCAGCGAGCGATTTGCGTCTTCAATCGCGTGGCGTGCGGCTTCCGCGCTCGGCTCCTGCAGCAACAAAGCCGCAAGCGGTTCGGCGTTGCCATCGCGATGTTGCGGAATCACCACGCAATCGCGCACACCTGGCTGTTTGCGCAGCGACGCCTCCAAATCTTCGGGATACACGTTAAGGCCGGCCGGGGTAACGATGACGCTCTTCTTGCGGCCGCGGAAGCGCAGGTTTCCTTCCGCATCGAGCTCGCCAAGGTCGCCGGTATGCAGCCACCCGCCGTTTCCCTGCGCCGTCGAATCCTGCGGCGCGCCCCTTTGCCAATAACCCCTGGCGACGTTTTCTCCGCGCACCAGGATCTCGCCGTCTTCCGCGAGGCGGAATTCGCGGCCGGGCAGAACTTTGCCGATGGAGCCCTGCGCAGCGCGGAATGGATGATTAAGGCTGATGAGCGACGCGGTCTCCGTCATGCCGTACCCTTGCACCATCGCGTAGCCCAGACGCTTGAAAAATTCCTCGGTTTCCGCCGAGAGCGCCGCGCCGCCGGATATGAACGCCCAAAATTTCCACCCGAAGCGGCGATGAATACGGCGGAACATCCAGGCGCGGCGAAGAAATTTCTGGCCGTTGGCGGCAGCGAAGGTGTACTGGAACCACTCGGTTTCGCCGCGGGCTTCGAGTTCGCGGACGATACCGTTGCGCAACAAGTCGAGCATGTGGGGAACGGCGATCAGCGCCGTGGCGCGCTCGCGTTTCACCGTGCGGATCAGTTCCGCGGCATTTGGCGATGGCTCAAAGACAACGGCAGCGCCGAGCAGCGGCGGAACGAACAACGTCATGAATTGGCCGAAGACGTGGCTGAGCGGAACCAGGGTCACAAGGCGCAAGGGATGAAACCACCGCTCGTACTTGCGGTAGGGGGCGATTCCGCGCTCGAGCGGCTCGAGGTTCGCCAGGAAATTGCCGTGAGTGAGGACGACGCCCCGCGGCTCTGCGGTGGTGCCGGACGTGAAGAGGATCTGCGCGACGTGATTACGGGTGATGGGTTCGTCGGCAAGGGACTGGTACATAGGCGGGGGCGCTTGGCGAGGGTCGTGGTGAGTCATGACTATATACGGCTGGCTGGCCCTGTCCGGTAAATCCTCCAGATTCAGCGTGGGGACGGCGGGGTCGAGTGTAGGCTTTTCCGCTGAGACAATGGCTAGCTTGGCGGACGTTTCACGTGCAACACGGGCGGCAAAGTCGGGAGTGGCGCCGTCATCGATGGGCACGACCACGACCCCACGCAGGAGGCAGCCCCAAAAGGCGGCCATCCATTCGGCGGAGTTAGGGCCCCAAAGGAGTACGCGATCACCAGTGCGAACCCCGCTTTGTTTCAAGTCGTGCACGAGGCGGAAAGCAACTTTTGCCAGTTTCGCGTAAGTCCACGACTCGCGGCGATACCCGCAGCGCTGGACTGCGCCGACGTCGCGGCGGTGGCGGCGAAAGTCATCAAAGAGCGAGAGGAGATTAGGTCGTGACATGAGCTTGCGTGCGCCTGGCAGCAGTTTACGCCCTTGGTGTGTGTTGCAATGCTGCGGCCCTTGAAAGGCACGCAGCGTGCCAGCCAGGAACATTGCGCTTATCCGCGGAAACGAGTGGCGGCGAATTGCCGCCTTGTCGGTTACAATAGAAGAGGCTGGGGGGCCGGTTAGCATCATTCCCCGTACAATTTACAGATAAGCAGGCTCAATGCCGGTACCGATATCACAAGCTTGGACCGTCGCCACCTATGTGTTGAAGCAGAAGCTCAAGGGGCAGAAGCGCTATCCGTTTGTGCTGATGCTGGAGCCGCTGTTTCGCTGCAATCTGGCGTGCGCGGGCTGCGGCAAAATTCAGTATCCGCCACACATTTTGAAGAAGGAATTGACGCCGGAAGAGTGTTTCAAGGCGGTGGAGGAGTGCGGGACGCCGATGGTTTCGATTCCGGGCGGCGAGCCGCTCATGCACACCCAGATCGACAAGATTGTCGAGGGCTTGGTCGCGCGCAAAAAATACATCTACTTGTGCACGAACGCGCTGCTGCTGAAAGAAAAGCTCGATTTATTCAAGCCCAGCAAGTATCTGACTTTTTCCGTGCACATGGATGGGCAGCGCGAACACCATGATTTTTCCGTATGCCGCGAAGGCGGCTACGACCTGGCGATGGAGGGCATAAGGGAAGCGGTCAAGCGCGGATTCCGCGTAACGACGAACACCACGCTCTTCGATGGCGCCGACCCCAACAGTGTTCGGGTATTTTTTGATGAAATGATGGAACTGGGAGTCGAGGGCATGATGCTCTCACCGGGCTATTCCTACGATAAAGCTCCGGATCAGAAGCACTTCCTAGGACGCGCCCGGACGCGGCGCTTGTTCCAAGCGATCCTTTCCAATCGCAAGAAGAGCTGGCAATTCAACCAATCGCCGCTGTTCCTGGAATTTCTGATGGGCAAGCAGCAGTACGCGTGCACGCCGTGGGGCATGCCAACGTACAACATTTTTGGATGGCAAAAGCCCTGCTATTTGCTGCAGGACGGCTATGCCGACACGTTCCAGGAACTGCTGGACACGACGGAATGGCAGAATTACGGCACGGAATCTGGCAATCCGAAATGCGCGAACTGCATGGTGCACAGCGGCTATGAAGCCAGCGCGGTGGATTACACCTTTAGCGGACTGCGAGGCATCTGGGCGGCGGCAAAGTCGGCCTTGGCCGGGAAATACGAAGACTCGGATGCGCTCGCTATGCTAAACGAGCGGGCAAAGCCGGTGCACGCATTCAATCCACTGGTGCAGATTAATTCCAGCAAGACGCAGCTTGAGGAGACGCGCGCGTGAGCGCTCCGACGCATGCCGATCGGCACGGCACTGCAAACGCCGCGCTTGACCCGGAGACGCTGGAAGTTGCGCCGGGAAGGGTCCACGAAAGTGTTGAAGGTTGGGTTCCTGCGCTCGCTACCGAAGACGATCTGCGCGCGGCGTTGGAAAAAGCCTTCGATTACCGCGGCGACGTAGCGATCACCAAAAGAGATGGCAGCAAGATCGACGGGTATATCTTTGACCGGGTGACCGCCGCCAACCTCGAAGACTCCTTTGTCCGCGTTCTGCCGCGAGATTCCAATCACCGGGTCAAAATTTCCTATGCCGAAATCGCGGCACTGGCTTTTTCCGGCCGCGATCCAGCCGCGGGCAAAACCTGGGAAGCTTGGGTGCGTAAATATTGGGAGAAAAAATCTTCCGGCGAGGGCGATTTGACCCTTCAGCCGGAGTCTCTCGAGTAAGTGATTTACGTTCTTTCTGCTACTACACTCGTCTTCAAAATCACTCCCAAGACCAATGTTTTGAGCAGCTTACGATGAAGGCAGGGGCGCGCACCCTGGCTGTCCCTGCGTGGACAGAATAGGGTTTTCGTGGTATGCTTCGAACAGCGTTTGTTGCTCTTGTATTACCTTTTGACTCGTTCAGAGGGCTGCAAGGACAGACTTTGCGGCCTTTTTTTGCGGGCTGGAGGATGTCACGGCGCTTGGGAGACCGAAGCGTTCGCCGCTTAGTTGACCAGGAAACGGACCAAGAGAAGCAAAGCAATCCCAAACTCGAGGTCGGCAGCAGTGTCAAAGGAACAAGGAACAGTGAAGTGGTTCAATGCTTCGAAGGGTTATGGCTTCATCCAGCGGCAAACGGGGGAAGACGTTTTCGTTCACTTCTCCGCGATCATGATGGATGGCTATAAGTCACTGAACGAGGGGCAAGCTGTTGAATTTGAGGTGAAAAAGGGTCCCAAGGGCCTTCAGGCGGAGAACGTCACCGGCCTTTAGCCTGTAAATTTGGGTGCTTTGGCTCTCAAGCCGGGGCACCCACCAAAAATTTTATCCGCGTCGAGTGAGTGGTCCAGGAGGACGTTGTGCAAGCAATGCAAGAAGGACAGACAATAAAACACGATGTGTACGGCTTGGGAATCGTGACGGCATCGGACCAGGAGCGTACCTCGGTTGACTTCGATGATCACGGGCCAAAGCTGTTCGTCACCAGCATGATGACGGCGGAGCTCATCGGCGAAGCCCCTGCTACGCCGCCGAAAACCAAGAGGCGCCGCAAAGCGTCTACGGCCGCAAAAGCCGCTAAGGCCGCCAAGAAAGTCGCCGCTGCCGCTGCAACCGCCCGTTCGTAGTTTCTCCCTGCCTTTCGAACGATTCCCCGCGCCCTTGTGGCGCAGGGGTGTGTCTAATGAGCGCGCGCACGAACCGCGAAACGAGAAAATCCTAGCGAATAGCGGATTCGGTCTGCTCGAAGGCGTGGTAAGACGACCGCACCAGCGGGCCGGCTTCGACGTGCTTGAATCCCATGGCTTCGCCAAGGATCTTGAATTCCGCAAATTCATCCGGATGCACGTAGCGAACGATGGGCAGATGATCGCGCGTGGGCTGGAGATACTGGCCTAGCGTGAGAAGGTCCGTGCCCTGCGCTGCCAAGTCCTGCAATGTCGAGAGCACTTCCTCTTTCTGCTCGCCAAGCCCCAGCATCAACCCGGTCTTCGTAGGCACGTCAGGATGCGCTTGCTTTGAGCGCCGCAGCAATTCCAGCGATCTTTCATAAAGCGCGCCTTTGCGCACCTGCCGGTAAAGCCGCGGCACGGTTTCCGTATTGTGGTTGAGTACATCCGGCTTCGTCGCGAGAACCGTGTTCAGCGCGTTCCAGTCGCCGCGGAAGTCCGGAATCAGCACTTCTACCTTGCAGCCCGGCACGCGCCGGCGAATCTCCTCGATTGTGCGCGCAAAAATGTGCGCCCCGCCGTCCGGCTGATCATCGCGATTGACCGAAGTCACCACCGCGTAGCGCAAACCCATCCGCGCAACGGCCTCCGCCACCCGGAACGGCTCTTCTTCATCCGGCGGCCCGACCGGTTTGCCCGAAGGCACCGCGCAAAATCCGCAAGCCCGCGTGCAAATGTCCCCCAGAATCATGAACGTAGCCGTGCCGTGCTCCCAGCACTCGCCCATGTTCGGGCAGCGCGCGCTCTCGCACACCGTGTGCAGATCCAGCGTACGCATAATGCGCTTCAAATCCTGGTAGCGTTCGCCGCCAAAAAACTTGACCCGCAACCACTCCGGCCGCGGATGCGCCCCTGGAAGCGCCACCGCCGGCGCCGATGTGTTCGAAATGATGTTGAAAGGTGAGGCCATGAGTATTGGTGAAACCTTCATTTTACGCGCTTTCTCTTCCAGCGCACAAACACCGCCAACTGTATACAATCCCCCGGGAGGCATTTATGCGTCGATGGATGTTTTTCGCCGTGATCCTTCTGATTCTCCCCGTGTCCGCTGTTTGCCAATCCGGCTCAACCGATTCGCAGACCCTGCAAGCGCTTTTGGCCGAAGTACGTCAACTTCGCCAGGAACTGCGGACCACAACCATTGCATCGCAACGAGCCCAGATTCTCATTTACCGCGTGCAGGCTCAGCAGGCAGTGGTGACTCGTCTTTCGCAGCGCGTTGAGAATGACCGCTCCAGACTCAGCCAGACCCAGTCCGAACAAAAAAGGTTAGTCGTTGTCATCAAGCGCCTGGAAGATCTCCGATATAACCAAAGTGAGAGCGAGCGCAAGCAAACCGAAGAGCAACTGTCGCAACTCAAACCAAGGGCCGAACAGCTCGGCAACGAAGAACAGGAAAGCCTTGCGCGAAAAGTCGAGATCGAAGAAGAGCTGCGCCTGGAGCAAGCAAAACTCGCGCAACTGCATGATGAACTGGACCGCATCGACAAGGCTTTGGAGCAAACCAGCCGCGCACCTGCCACCGCTCCCTAGTAATCGGTCAAGCTATTTTGAATCGGCCGTAAACGACCACCTGCGAGCCAACAGATTTAAAGCAAGCAACGAAGTCTCTACCTGGGTACGTCTCTCGTCGTATACTCCAACGCGCAGGACGCCGCCATGAAGCCTCTACTTTTGTTGGTGCTGCTGCTTCCCGTCGCCACCGCTGCGCAAACTCCCAAAGTTGAATCTGCTTCCAAGAAAGACGAATGCAGCATCGCCGGAATGGTTGTAAAGCTGGCCGGGAGCGAAGCCTTGAGAAAAGCCAGGGTGCGCTTGCAGAGCGCCGAAGATGGTACCCGCAGCATTTCCGTTGTTACCGACGCCGACGGCCGCTTCCATTTGAAGGGAATTGAACCAGGGAGATACCACCTCAGCGTGAGCCGTGTAGGCTTCGTATCCCAGGAATATGGACAGAAGAAAACAGACGATCCGGGCGCTCTGTTGACGTTGCGGCCCGGCCAAGAGGTCAAGGACCTTCTTTTCCGCCTAATTCCTTCAGCGGTCATTGCGGGCAAGATTCTTGACGAGGATGGCGAGGCTCTGCCGGAGGTCGTCGTAAGCGCATTGCGGCAGGCGTACTTCGAAGGAAAGCGTAGCCTTTCCACCCAGGCCTCCGTGGGAACAAATGACCTGGGCGAGTACCGCTTGTTCGGGCTATCGCCCGGCCGCTACTTTGTGAGCGCGGTGTTCCCTCAATGGAGCCGCCTTTCGCGGGGAGAAGAGTCAGACGATGCGCAACCCAGCCAGCAGGGTTATGCAAAGATGTTCTACCCGGGTACACCGGACGGCGCTAAGGCAACCTCCATCACGGTTAAGGCGGGCGAGGAGATTCCGTCTGTTGAGATTTTGATGCGACAGGTACTCGTCTACCGGATTCGCGGTCATGTCTACAACCAGATCACTCACAAAGCCGGGACGCAAACCAACATTTTTTTGATGCCCAGGACAAGAAGCAACGAATGGACGGTGGGGGAGCAGCAAACCTTTGTCCAGAAGCAAGATGGCTCTTTTGAAATCACGGAGGTTTTGCCGGGCTCCTATGTGCTGACAGCCCTTTGGTCCGATGAAGGAAAACACCATACCACCCGGGTTTCCGTCGACGTTGGTAACGCGGATGTCGAAGGAATCACGATAATGATCGCACCGGACGCAGATATCAACGGACTGATTGTCTGGGACGGCCCGCCCAGTCTCGAGCAAGATCGGCTTTCCGTGATGCCGGAGCCGCTCGATGCGAATTTCGGCTTCCTTTTCTCTGCGCGAGTAACCCCAGCCAATACGTTCGTGCTGAAGGACGTGGGCGATGGAGTCTATCGTGCCAAGATCTGGGGCGAGGGAAAGGATTGCTACGTAAAGGACGTGCAGTATGCGGGCTCCAGCGCACTAGAGGAGGGTTTCACTGTGACCCGAGCCGCGACGGGCACGCTGGAGATCACCATCAGTTCGCACGGTGCGCGTGTTCAGGGCAGCGTGACCGACCTTGACGGCTTGCCTGCTGCGGGAGTACGGGTCGTGCTTGTGCCGGAAGCATCGCGTCGCACGCAATATCGGCTGTACAAGCCGCAGACAACTGATCAGTATGGCCGCTTTGAATTGCGAGGAATCGCGCCCGGAGACTACAAATTATTCAGTTGGGAAGAAGTAGAATCGGGTGCGTGGGAAGATCCGGAGTTTCTGAAGCCGTTCGAAGAGAAGGGCGAGAGAATTTCACTGCAAGATGGCGATCAGAAAACGTTAAACCTAACCACGATCCGCACGAAGAGCCCTGAGTCAGCAAAGCCTTAGCTACATCCTATTTGATCCGCGCAACCCGCCCTTTCGTGGGAAAGCGTTGGAATTGCAGCGCATCATGTCCCGGAATGACGCGGTCCGGCGAACCTGCCAACTCAATCATGCGCGCCTGGTTCTTGATGTTTGCAGCCTGGTCCGCCTCGGAAAACGTGGCGCTGGCCTTGTGCTCCGCTAGATTCCGATACAGATAGCAATTGTCCGACGCCAGCACAAATGTCGGGTTGCCCTCGACACGAATGTATTGCGACGCGAAGGTATGCCGCGCCCCGATGTATGCGCGAATTCCCGGAAAAATCTCTACATTATCTCCGTCAATCAGCCGCAACCTCCCCTCCGTGTTCAGCTTCACTAGCTCCTTGACGTCCTCGGGGTCGATCCCTCCGTGCTGCCCGCCCGCTTGCCATGCCTCTCCCGTGTAATACCGAAACTCTTCCTTCTGAATCCACACCGTAGCCTTCGGAAACAAATCGATCCCGCCCATGTGATCCCAATGTGCGTGGCTGATCACCACGTCCGTGATTTCTTCGGGCTGCACACCGGCAGCGCGCACCGCTTCATCCGGCCGCGCAAAGTCGGCCATTGGAAAGTACTTCAGCCAGGATTCGCGGTGAAAGCCGCTGTCGAACAGAATGTTGCGTCCGCCGCCGCGAATCAGCCAAACGACCATCGCGATATCCACCTTTTCGTCCGCTGGAGCGCCCAAAACCAGCCCCGAAACCGGGAAGCCCGGTGAGCTGGCATAGCGAATCGCCTGTATGGAATATTCAGGACCGTTGCCCGCCTCGGACACTCCGCACGCCAAAACAACACACGCCACCAGCAGCAAGCGTTTCATTAAATCCAGCCTCCCGCACCAAACAAAGCGCGGCCATTCTAGCCTTCAAGAAACGAGTTGCAACAATCAAATATGAAAAGGGAAGGAAACGGTGGGTAAGGAAACTACAACGGCTGCCGCGAAGAGCGCACGAAGTCGCGCAGGACGGTCACGTTGGGACCATAAGCGCCGATGCGCCCCGCATCCACAGGCAAGCCAAGCTGCTCCGCGAGATCGAGATCGACACCCGCATCATCCAGCTCCGACAAACTAAACCCCTGCGCCGGCAACACACGGTTAATCCCCGTTGGATACACCGGCCGTGGCGGCCGATGACGCTGCCAGGGACGGCGCGCCAGTTCGTAAAACTGTTGCCAATCGCGTTTGTGCCAAGTCGTCATTCTGTCGTCTGCTACTACTATCCTTGGACGTAATTGCTGCCCGATTGGATGCAAAGTCCGCCCTTCAGGTTCACTGTATTTTCCGGCGCTGCGCCACCTCATGTCGCGGCCTGCCAGGAACGCCTAACGATATACGCGCCCACGCACGCCGCGAGACATTTCCTCGCCTGATGTATCAAACCCGTTACGGGGTTATTTGTTTCGCGTCCATAAGCTGGCGCTGCTCGGACCTGTCGCTGCTCTGAACCTGTCCGTTTCGCCCTGGGGAATAGGGCCGAAGGGGCTTGCCCTGCAAAACGGCTCGCAGGCGGCTGTATACTACGCACATCCGCCCGCAATGGCCAGTGAGAATAATGACGTCCGCGCACATTGTCGTTCACTACCACGAGCTGTGGCTCAAGCGCGGCAATCGCCGTTTTTTCCTGCACAAATTGCGCGAAGCTCTGCGCCGCGCGCTGGACGGCATCGACGTCAGCCGCATCTCGCAGCCGGCCGACCGGCTGATCATCGAAATCACCGACGCCGCGCGGGTCGGTGAAGCCCTGCAGCGCCTGACGCGTGTCAGCGGCATTTCGCACCTGGCCGTAGCGCGCGTGCTGCGCCGTCCCAATTTGGACGCCGATCCACTCCAGACCCTTCGCGAAGCCGCGTGGGAAGAAATCCGCAGCGAACAGTTCGCGACCTTTGCCGTGCGCGCCCGCCGCAGCGACAAGAACTTTCCCTTGAATGCCATGGCCATAGAGCGCGAGGTCGGCGGCTATCTTTTTGACAAGCTGCAAGCGGAAGGCCGCCAGGTCCGCGTCGACCTAAAAGCGCCCGCGCTCACCTGTCGCATCGAAGTCACCCGCGGACCGCTGCTCGTCTACGCGCGGCGCCTCCTCGGTCCCGGCGGACTCCCGCCGAACACCGCAGGCAAGCTCGTCTGCCTGCTCTCCGGCGGATTTGACTCCGCCGTGGCCGCCTACAAAATGATGAAACGCGGCGCGCATTTGAGTTTCGTGCATTTTTGGGGAGGTGGCGCTGCTGCCGGTGAATCCTCCGTTCACGTCGCCCGCCAGCTCGTAGAGCGGCTGGTCCCCTGGCAATTCAGCGCAAAGCTATATCTCGTCCCGTTCGAACCGCTGCAGCGCGAAATCGCCGCGCAAGCCCCGGAAGCCTTCCGCACGCTGCTCTACCGCCGCTTGATGCTGCGCGTCGCGGAGCGCATCGCTCTGCGCGGCGGCGGCAAAGGCGTGATCACCGGCGATAGTCTCGGCCAGGTGGCTTCGCAAACTTTGCAGAATTTACAGGCTGTCGGCTCCATCGCAAGGTTGCCGCTCTATCGCCCGCTCATCGGCGACGACAAGCTCGAAATCCAGGAAATCGCGCGTCGCATCGGCACACACGATATTTCCGAGCAGCCCTTTCACGATTGCTGTCCTGTATTTCAATCCAAATCGCCGGCGCTCTTCGCCACCGCGGAAGCCTTGGACGCCGCCGAAGCCGCGCTCGATGTTGCGTCGCTCGTAGATCGCGCGATTCGAACGCTCACCGTCGTCCGCTATCGTTATGCGCAGGGAAAAGCTGAACGCGTTGCGTCCAAACACACCGCGGCCGCATAAAACTTTTTCAAGGGAGTCCTAGTGGCTGCCGGAAAGAAGCCGCCTTGCTACCTGGAGAGTGCTCGCTTACCAGCGGTTGCCGCGATCGCCTCGATCTCCGCCGCGCCCGCCGCCGCCACCATGGCCACCGCGGCCGCCCCCACCGCCACCACGTCCGCCGCCGTATCCGCCGCGCCCGCCACCGCCGCCGGTGCGTTCTGCCTGAGGCCGTGCTTCGTTCACCACGAGGTTGCGCCCGCCGAAATTCTGTCCGTTCAAGGAATTCACCGCGCGATCCGCATCCTCGTCACTATTCACTTCGACGAATGCGAACCCGCGCGATTGTCCAGTAAAACGGTCACGAATGAGATTGACGCCTGAGGGTGTTACGCCGATCTGAGAGAACCACTCGTGGAGTTGATCTTCCGTCGCGGAAAACGGAAGATTCCCAATATAGAGCTTCTTCACCTGCCCACTCCTTCTGCCCGGAACCCCATTTGCGAGTCGCGGAGCGCGCCGAAGACACGAGAGTCGTACACGGGCAGTCCGGGTAGCAGGGCCACCACGGGCGCGATACTGGCACTCCAGCGGTCAACAGCATCCTCTCGAAAATTTACCCTATTTGCAACGGGAAAGAGTCTGTAGGCCCGGCCGTCTCCATTTTCGAAAGCGCCACCCTAATTCCCAACGCCCATCGGTGGTAGGATGCCCTCAATCCCGGCCATTGACGCGGCGACAAACTATGCGCGGCACGATGATGGATTTTCCGCTCACCCTCCCCACGCTCCTCGAGCGCGCCGACAAGCTTTTCTCCCGCGTCGAAATCGCCTCCCGCCGCCCAGACCGCTCCATCGACCGCACCTGTTACGGCAACTTCTATCGCCGGGCTCGCCGCCTGGCCTCTGCTCTGACCAAGCTCGGCCTCCGTCCCGGCGATCGCGTCGCCTCCATGATGTGGAACCACGCCGGGCACCTCGAAGCCTTCTTCGGAGTTCCCTGCGCCGGCGGCATCCTGCACACCTTAAACCTGCGGCTCCATCCCCACGAAATTGCCGGCATCGCCAATCACGCCGGCGATCGCTTTCTGCTCATCGACGACGTCCTTCTGCCCACGTACGAAAAATTCCGGCAAAACGCGCCCTTTGACCGTGTGATCGTCGTTCCCTACGGCTGCGGTGAAATCCCCGAAGGCTTTCTGAACTATGAGCAACTGCTCGCGGAAGCCGATGACGATTTCCAATACCCCAAGCTCGATGAAAACGACGGCGCCGCCATGTGCTTCACTTCCGGCACAACTGGTTTCTCCAAAGGCGTCATTTACTCGCACCGTGCGATCGTCCTGCATTCCTTTGCCGAAGCCATGACCGATTGCTTCGCCATCAGCCACCACGACACAGTCCTGCCCGTCGCTCCCATGTTTCACGCCAATGCCTGGGGCCTCCCCTACACCTGCGTGATGACCGGCGCGCGCCTGATTCTGCCGGGACCCAACGTAGACGCGGAAAGCGTGCTCGATCTCATCGAGCAGGAGCACGTCACCATCGCTTGCGGTGTGCCCACGGTTTGGCTGGGCGTTCTCTACGCCCTCGAGAAAAATTCCGGCCGCTGGAAATTTCCCTCGCCCGTGCGCCTCGTGGTCGGCGGCACCGCGCCGCCCATACGCCTCATTCGCGCGCTCGATAAGCACAACCTGCACATCATGCACCTGTGGGGCATGACCGAAACCACGCCACTCGCCACTATCGGCCGCCTCAAACGCCACATGCGCGATTGGACCGAGGACGAACGCTACGAAGTCCGCGGCAAACAGGGTTGGGCCGCTCCGTTTATCGAGCTGCGCGTCACTCGCCCCGACGGCCCTCAAGGAAAAAACATCGAAGCGCCGCGCGACGGAGAAACCCCCGGCGAGCTCGAGGTGCGCGGCCCGTGGGTCGCCGCCAGCTACTACAATGCGCCCGACCAAGCCCATCGCTGGACTGACGACGGCTGGTTCAAAACCGGCGACGTCGCCACTCTGGACGACGAAGGCTTCATCAAAATCGTCGATCGTGCCAAGGATCTCGTGAAGTCCGGCGGCGAATGGATCAGCTCCGTCGACCTCGAAAACACCCTGATGGGCCATCCCGCCGTAAAAGAGGCCGCCGTGGTAGGCGTCCCCCACCCAAAATGGCAAGAGCGCCCGTTAGCCGCCGTGGTCTTGAAAGAAGGCGCCACCGCCACTCCCCAAGAGCTCCGCGAATTTCTCGCTAAATCTTTCGCCAAGTGGCAGCTCCCAGACGCCTTCGTGTTCCTCCCCGAAATCCCCCGCACCTCCGTCGGCAAGTTCAAAAAAACCGCCCTACGCGAACAATTCGCCAACTGGAACTGGGACGCCTAAGGGAGAGGCATTATTTCTTCGCAATCTACCCTAACCAGCCATTGGATTAAACATCGAACGTTAACGAGGATAAATAGTGCCATGCGCAATCGAAATCTCGCCGTATCGCTATTCGCTCTTCTCACATTCGGCGCGCTCTTAATCTCAGCGGCCGGTAAACCGCAGGCTGGTGCAGCCATTTCCGGCCAAGCAAAGTCGCCGAGCAATCTTGGCGGTCAGATGCCTCCCTCGTTCGATCAGGATGTGGCCAGAGTCGTTGCCGACATCGATCGCATTGAGGCCGACACTCTCCGCCAGATGGACCGCACCACGCTTGATCGCCAAGGGCAGGTCCGCACACTCGGGAAGTTACTCCTCTTCGATAAACATCTCTCGGTGAATCAGAACGAAGCATGCAGTTTCTGCCATACGCCGGAGACCGGATTCACTGGGCCGATTCAATCTTTGAATCAGACGACCGTGTCGTATCCGGGATCAGTGAGAACGCGATTCAGCAACCGAAAGCCGCAGAGCTACATGTACGCACCCTTCTCGCCGGTGCTCCATTACAACGCGCTCCAGGGTGACTTTGTGGGCGGGAATTTCTGGGATATGCGCGCGAGCGGCTACCGCCTCCAGAATCCAAGCGCCGAACAAGCGCAGGGACCGCCGACGAATCCCGTAGAAATGGGTTTTCCCGATTCGGCCTGTGTTGCGTACCGCCTTTCCAGCGCTCCCTATCGCAAGCTCTTTGAGACCGTATGGGGCGCGGACTCGTTTACCATTCAATGGCCTCCCAATGTGGAAAGAGTTTGCACGACTCCAGGGCCGCCACCAGTGACTGATCAGTTTCCTGTCCACTTAAGTCCCGCAGACCGACTTCGCGCCGATCACATATATGACGAGTTCGGGCTGGCGATTTCCGCATACGAGTTCTCGCCAGAGGTGAGTCCCTTCACGTCGAAGTACGACTCTGTGCAGGCAGGAAAAGACCAATTCACGCCGCAGGAAAAATTGGGCTATGAACTGTTCCGCGGCAAGGCGCGATGCAACGAGTGTCATCGCGACGGCGGGCCGGGGGAAGAACCCCTGTTTACGGACTTTACCGCCAGCAATCTCGGCGTCCCCGGAAATCGCGGATTGCAATTCTTGTACGAGGGCGGGCCCGACCAACGCGGCTACACTCCCAACCTCGCCGGAGCGGCGTACATCGATGCGGGAGTCGGAAACTTTCTGCGCACGCTGCAAAGCGATAGCGGTCAACTCAATCCTGATTCTGAGTGGACCAAACTCGCGCCGAAGTTCGACGCCAAGTTCCAGGTACCCACTTTGCGCAATGTCGATATGCGTCCCACTCCAAGCTTTGTGAAGGCCTACATGCACAATGGCTACTTCAAAAGCCTGAAAGAGGTCGCGCATTTTTACAACACGCGCGACCTCTTACCCAAGTGCAAGCCAGGCGATCCCGGCGAAAAGCTCACCTGCTGGCCGGAGGCAGAGAACTCCACCAACCTCAACAAACGCCAACTCGGCAACCTTAAACTGACCGACCAGGAAGAAGATGCCCTCGTCGCTTTCCTGAAGACCCTTACCGACGGCTACAAAGTGCCGAGCCCACCAACGGCGAAGTAGGTGTGTCTTGATGCGTCGGCTTAAGGCTCGAGGTCAAAGGCGGGCCGCAAGCTGCCGTCCATGTAAAAGGGCACGGACGTGTGCTCGTGCACGATCTGCCAGGCGCCAGCATCACGGCGTAGGCATACCGTTGCGCGCATCCAGAAACTGATTGGCCGGCCGGCGGCCTTGGGAGTTCCGCTCAGCCGGTAGAAGCCATAGCAAAAGGCGAAGTCGCCGCTCACGGTAATGTTTAGATCGCGCGACTCATAATCGATTGGCCCTTCCCACGTGTCGAGCCACGCCTGCTTTTCCTGGAGATCCGTTCCACGGTGGGAAAGCGGCGGCGCGAGATTGAATACCGCTGCGTCTTGCACGTATGGCGCAACGATAGCGGCGGCATCCTTGTTGTGATGCGCCTTGTGGATACACGCGACGAGCGCGCGGATATCGGCTTCCTCTTTCGAAGACTGGGGTCTCAATGTTGCAGTCGACATGATGTTTTCTCCTTTGCTTTGGATTGAATGAAAAGCAACTTAGATATCGGGAGGAGATGCCACGCGAGTTCCTCCTCCCATCTTTCGCGGCTTTACGCGGTGGCTTGGGCTGGGCGCTCTACGAGTGGGCGCACCTCAACGGTGCCGGCGCTCACGGAGGGGATGCGTGCGGCGATGGCGATGGCTTCGTCGAGGTCTTTGGCCTCGATCAGGTAATAGCCCCCGAGCTGCTCGCGCGTCTCGGCGTACGGACCGTCGGTCACCAGCCGTTTGCCGTCGCGCACGCGGACACTCGTGGCTGCCGACGTCGGTTGCAATTGAGAACTGGACAACCACTGTCCGGCCGACTGGATTTGTTGGGTGAATTTCATGAATTCCCCCATGAAACCCTGCCGTTGCGCCTCGCTGAACTTGGCCCAGGCCTTCTCTTCGTTGTAGATGAGCAGCATGTATTTCATATGATCCTCCATAAGTGAATCGAACGGGATTCGCGTAAATCGACAGCCCGGCCAAAAAATCTTTATGATTGGGCATGCCCCAGGATGTCACCTCCGCCCTCGATGCGGTCTATCGCTCCGACTGGGGCCGGATCGTCGCCGCGCTGATTCGGCTCTTTGGTGACTTCGATGCCGCTGAAGAGGCGGCTCAGGAAGCCTTTGCGGCCGCCGTGGACCAGTGGCCAGCGTCCGGCGTGCCCGAATTCCCACGAGCATGGATCATCCAGACGGCTCGCCACAAGGCCATCGACCGCATGCGCCGCCAAGGGCGGTTTCAGGAAAAACTGGAGTCCTACGTAGTGTCGGGCTTCGCCCGGACCTCGGAAGAACCGAACTACGATACGGAGGAGATTCCCGACGACCGCCTTCGCCTGATTTTCACGTGTTGCCACCCGGCGCTGGCGCCCGAGGCGCAGGTCGCGTTGACCCTGCGCACGTTGTGTGGTCTGGATACCGACGAGATCGCACGGGCGTTTCTCGTCCCTGGCCCGACGATGGCACAGCGGCTGGTGCGAGCGAAGCACAAGATCCGCGATGCGGGCATCCCGTACATCGTGCCGGATACGAGTGACCTGCCTGCGCGGTTGGATGCCGTGCTCACGGTGATCTATCTGGTCTTCAATGAAGGGTACGCGGCCACGCGGGGCGAACCGCTCGTGCGTAGCGATCTGTGCGCGGAGGCGATCCGTCTTGGCCGCTTGGTGCAAACGCTGATGGGACCGCAGGCGCCATCGGAGGTTAATGGGCTTGTCGCACTTATGCTGCTCCATGATTCGCGGCGGGATGCCCGCTCCGATGACACCGGCGACCTCATCGTCCTCGAAGAGCAGGATCGCGCTCGATGGAATCGGCAGCAAATTGCCGAAGCGCTGCCGCTTGTCGAGAAGGCACTGCGCGACGGACCTGGGCCGTTCGCCGTGGAGGCAGCGATCGCGGCGCTGCATTGCGAGGCGGCGAGGGCAGAAGACACGGACTGGCCTCAGATCGTGCGGCTGTACGACGTGCTCGAACGCCTGCAGCCCTCGCCGATCGTCTCGCTCAACCGGGCCGTGGCTGTGGCGATGGTCGAAGGTCCGCGGCCGGCGCTCGCGCTGATCGACGCGCTGGCGGCGACGGGAGAACTCGACGGTTACCATCTGCTGCACGCCACCCGCGCGGATCTTTTGCGGCGGTTGGGGATGTCAGCGGATGCCGCGGCCAGCTACGGGCGCGCCCTTGCGCTGGTGAGCAACAAAAGCGAGCGCCGTTTCCTTGAGCGAAGGCTGCGCGAAATGCAAGCTCTTGATGCTTGACGTGCCACCCTGATCGACAGGAACACTAGCTTTTTCTTGAACTATTTTCGGCATGCTTTGACTCTATCCGTGAAAGCATCCCGCAACTATGCCACTCCGGCCATGACGTGGAGCAGAGGCCAGAATGATATCAACGTCTGGATCGGGCACGGTGAAAACCACTGGTGATCGAAGGCATAGGCCTGCAAAGCTTGCCAGGCCGCCGGGACCGCAGAGAGCAGTAGCTCCAGCGCCGTCCTCGTGGCAGCGCAGAGGAGGTTGCTCATCAACTGGGCTGCGGGTCCATCCAGCTTCGCGACCAGAATAACAAGCCCGAGCCCGACGACGGCCGCTCCCACGATTGATATCAGGCTCTGTGAGGTTGTGTGCTGCCTTGCCATGACTGCCTCCTGTACGGCGCTTTCTCTTCCTCTACCTGTATGTCGAACGAGAGGCAGCCAGATCGACAGCTTTTGTATCTTTTTTTGCCCAATTCAAAGAGACGCCCAATACCGATGCATAAGACGGGAGCTTCCAACTTGAAAAGACGAACGCAGCAAACTGCGGTAGAAAATGGCCAACAACAGGAAATCCGCCAAGCTAGTCGGCAGGTAGAGTCCGGGCATTACATCGCCCATAAGGACATGAAAGATTGGCTTCTCTCTCGGGATACTACCCATGAGCTTCCGCCTCGCAGTTGCGTCTGCGGCAAGAATCATCGTGCGTCCTTTATGACGTCGGATCGTTCCACTAAACGCTGATCTTCTACTTCGAGTCTGCGAAGGCGACATACGCGCCCAGCCCGATCATGCCCACGCCTGAAGCCACGCGTTGGCGCCGCCGAAAGCGCATGCTGTCCTTCAGTTTGCGCTCCAGAGGCGCGGCCATGAATACGACCACCAGATCTGCGATCGTGTTCAGGAACACGGAAGTCGCGCCGAGCGCGATGAACTGCAGAAACACGTGGCCGCGTCCCGCCGCGATGAATTGCGGGATGAACGACAAAAAGAACAACGCCGTCTTGGGATTCAACGCTTCCGTAAGAATGCCCTGCCGGAAGGAGCCCTCCGCTGGAGCCGCCGTTTGCGCAGGCATCTCCGCGTTCCTCGTGCGGATCATGCGAATCCCGAGCCACACCAAATACGCCGCGCCCGCATACTTCACCGTGTGAAACGCCACGGCCGATGCCGCCAGGATCGCCGACACGCCCAGCGCCGCCGCGAATACGTGAAACAGGCCACCGAAGAACGTTCCCAGCGCGGACTGTATGCCTTCCCGGCGTCCGCCCGCTAGAGTTCGCGCCAGCACGTAGAAAATCCCAGGCCCCGGAGTGATCGCCAGCACCACTGCCGCGCCCAGGAACAGCAAAAAATGATGAGAGTCGGTCATTCCAAAATTGTAAGTGTGTCCCGTTCCACCGGCAAGCACCATGCCGCCGTATTCTCTGCGCTCACCTCTCCGCGTAACCCTCGCTCTTCCAATAACTTCCCAATCCGTTCGAACGAGTAACTCACCATCTATATATTTCTCTTGACAACAAACCGTTTTCGTACTATCGTAAGTCATGAAATGGGCGCTTCAGCCTGCTCGTTGTAACCTGCGCGCGAAGCCCGCCCCTCCCAACCTCTCAGTTTCTGCCCATAGATCGCGCGCAAAACTCGCAGCCGTAACCCCCTTTAGAATCAACACTTGTGAAAGTGTGTCAAAACAAAGGACTTTATCTATCTTTAGAATCAACACTTATGAAAAACATGGGGGGGAGGGGGGTTATTGTTAACTAGAATCTGCGCAACATCATCTCGACCGGTCGCGTCCCGACCGACCCGGGAGCATCGATTGCAAAGATCTGGTTTCCACCAGTCACTAGTCACGAATCAGCAGTGACTTCTTTCTCTCATCTGTGAACTGTCGACTGTGGACCTCTTCTCAGGTGCGATAGGAAGCCCATACCGGCTAGGTGCGATAGGAAGCATTAATGCGCACATACTCCGCCGTGAAGTCGCAGGTCCAGTAGCGCGCGCGTGCAGGCCCCGCGTGCAGGTGCATCACGATGGGCACATGGTCCGCTAAGAGCCGGTTGCTTGCCGCACGCTCGTTGAAATCGAGCGGCTGGCCGCGCCGCAGCACCGGAATGCCCGCCATCGTGATGTCCACGCGCGCGGGATCGAAGGGAACGCCGGCCCGTCCGGCAGCAGCGAAAACGCGGCCCCAATTAGGATCGGCGCCGGCAAACGCAGTCTTCACCAGCGGCGAAGTGGCCACAGTTTCCGCGATGCGGCGCGCCGCCTCCTCCGTCTTCGCGCCGCGCACTTCGATTTCGATCACGCGTTGCGCGCCCTCGCCGTCGGCAACGATTTGCAGCGCGAGCGAATGGCAGACATGTTCGAGGGCAGCAGTGAAATCCCGATGCGCTTTGCTTCCGTTTTTGATCGAGGGCGCGCCAGCCTCGCCGTTGGCGAGAACCAGCAGCGCATCGTTCGTGGATGTATCGCCGTCGATGCTGATCGAATTGAACGTTCGCGCGGTGACTTCCTTGAGCGTCCTCTGCAGCAACGCCGGCGCGATGGCCGCGTCCGTGGTCACAAAGGCCAGCGTTGTCGCCATGTTCGGATGGATCATGCCGGCGCCTTTGGCGCAGCCCACCATGTGGATTCGTTTGCCGCCCATTTTGAAGGAAGCCGCCGCCGTCTTCGGCCGCGTGTCCGTGGTGCAGATGGCCAGCGATACTTCCGCGAACGAACGCGCGGAGGAACGCCGATGCCGCGCCAGCAGCGGCACGGCGCGCAAAATTTTGTCCAGCGCCAACGGCACTCCGATGACGCCGGTAGAGCAAACAAAAACTTCCTCCGGTTTGCAGCCGAGGCGCTTCGCGGTTTCCGCGACGGTGCGCACCGCGGCCGAGTGCCCCGCGGCGCCAGTGGCGCAATTGGCGTTGCCCGCGTTCACCACCACCGCGCGCATGCGGCCTTTGGAAGCGCGCAAATGCTCTTTGGAAATCAGCACGGGAGCGGCGACCACAAGATTTTGCGTGAAGACCCCCGCTGCGGAGGCGGGAACGTCGCTGGAGAGAATCGCGAAATCGAGCGCGCCCGTTTTTTTCAGGCCGCAGGCGGTCGCGGCGAAGCGAAAGCCGCGTGGAAGAGAGGCTTCCGAGAGTGCGTGCTGCATTACCGGCGGGGTCATGGCGTGAGCGCGATGCTCACGGAAGGGACCTCCGATCCTCCGCGCCCTTCGTCGATGATGCGCCGCGCAAAAGTGCGCGTATTTCCGAGAGTGTTTGCTCAAGTCGTACAGCTTGCGTGCTCATGGCGTAGCTCCTCGTTTCGTGCTTAGTTTGTTGATGCGGTCCTGCAAATCCGAAATGGCGGCGCGCACGGATTCCGGCGCGGTTCCGCCAGGAACTTTTTTGCTGGCCAGTGCTGTGTCCAGGCTCAAGCTGCCGGCGAAATCGGCTTCAAATGCCGGAGAGATTTTCATGAGCGTTTCCAGCGGCAATGAAGTCCATGGGACATTTTGCTTTTCGGCTTCACGCAGAACTTTGCCGACAATGTCATGCGCTTGCCGAAACGGAATTCCTTTGTGCACCAGGTAGTCCGCGGCTTCAGTGGCCAGCAGCACGGGATTGGAGGCAGCCGCGCGCAAACGCTCGGCGCTGAATTTCGTGGTGGACAGCGCTCCGGTCGCGACGGCGAGCATGGCCGCAACTTGGTCGTGCGCGGAAAAGAGCGCTTCCTTGTCTTCCTGCAAGTCGCGCTGGTAGCTGCTGGGCAAACCCTTGAGCGTGGTGAGCAGTGCGAGCAGCGCTCCGGTGATGCGGCCGGTTTTGCCGCGGATCAGTTCCCAGGCATCGGGATTCTTTTTCTGCGGCATCAGGCTGCTGCCGGTGGAATATTCGTCGGGAAGAATTACATACGCAAATTCCTGCGAAGCGAAAATCACGAAGTCTTCCGCGAGCCGCGAGAGATGCGTGGCGATGCCAGTCAGCGCGAAAAGATAATCGAGAGCGAAATCGCGATCGCTTACTGCATCGAGGCTGTTCACAGTGATCCGCGAAAAGCCGAGCTCACGCGCAATGGCGTCGCGATCGATTCCAAAACTGTTGCCCGCGAGCGCGCCCGAACCCATGGGACACGCATCGGCGCTGGCGGCTGCAGCCAGCAAACGTGCGAGATCGCGAGAAAAAGCTTCCGCATGCGCGAGCAGAAAATGCGAAAGCAGAATCGGCTGCGCGTGCTGCAAGTGCGTCATGCCGGCCATGGGCACGCCAACATTTGCCTTTGCCTGTTCGAGAAAAGCGCTCAGCAGCTCAAAGACGGCGGATTGCACACGCGCTGCAGCATCCATGACAAAGAGACGAAAATCCGTTGCGACCAATTCGTTGCGGCTGCGGCCGGTGTGCAGCTTCCAGCCGAGCGCGCCGAGTTCATGCACCAGCGCGCTCTCAACGAAGTGGTGTACGTCTTCCGCCGTGGACCCTTCGAGAAACGCGGGATCGCTCCGTATTCGCCTCTCAATATCGGCGAGCGCAAGCAGCGTGTCGTGCACCTCGGCTGCGGTAAGAATGCCGATGCCTTGCAAAGCCTTGGCCCAGGCGCGATCGACGGCAAGCTCGTACGGCAAGAGGCGGCGATCGAACGAGAACGAGCGCTGGAACGCGTCAAACCGTTTGTCTGGTTCGCGCTCGAAGCGGCCGCCCCAGAGCCGATCGTCTTTGCGTTGGGGTGTTGGAGTCATCAGCCGTCAGCCGTCAGTTCGCCGATGCTGGCGATCAGTCATTGCCGCTTTCCGCTTTGGCTTTGGGGCGGACCGTTACCGGGAGTGCAAAAAGGTTGATGAAGCCTTCGGCGTCTTTGGGATTGTAGCGGCCCATCGTGAAGCTGGCGAGGTCGGTGCGATAGAGCGAGAAAGGCGAGACGCGTTTCGTGACGGTGAGCGTACCCTTCCACAATTTCAGACCGACGGCGCCGGTGACGCGTTGCTGCGCAACGCTGAAAAATCCGTCGACCGCGGCGCGCAGCGGCGAAAACCACAAGCCGTAGTAAACCAGCTCGGCGTAGCGCAGCGAAAGCGCCTGCTGAAAGTGCGCGGTCTCGCGATCCACGGTGAGCGCTTCAAGCTCGCGATGCGCGGTGACCAGCAACGTGCCGCCGGGAGTTTCGTAAGCGCCGCGCGACTTCATGCCGACGAGGCGATTTTCGACGATGTCGGTGCGGCCGATGCCGTGCTTCGCGGCAACTTCGTTCAGTGTGTTCAGCAACTCGATTGGGTTGGCCTTGGTGCCGTTCACGGAGACGGGAAAGCCGGCTTCAAAGCCGATCTCAACTTCCGCGGCTTTGTCCGGCGCTTTTTCCGGAGAGACGACCCACTGCCACATCGCCTCATTGGGGGAGTTGGCAGGATCTTCGAGCTCGCCGCCTTCATGGCTGAGGTGCCAGATGTTGCGGTCGCGGCTGTAGATATTTTTCTTGCTTTGCTCTACGGGAACGTTGTGTTTTTGCGCGTAGGCGATGGCGTCTTCGCGGGAATCAATGTCCCACTCGCGCCAGGGCGCGATGATTTGCAGATTCGGAGCAATGGCTTTGTAGGCGAGTTCGAAACGCACTTGGTCGTTGCCTTTGCCGGTGCAGCCGTGGGATAGGCCGTCGGCACCGAGTTTCAGCGCGATTTCGGCTTGCCGCTTGCCGAGGATGGGCCGGGCCATGGAGGTGCCGAGCAGATACGTATGCTCGTAGACGGCGCCGGCGCGCAGAGTCGGCCAAATGTAATCGCGCACGAATTCTTCGCGCAGGTCTTCGACGAAGGCGGTGGAGGCGCCCGTAGCGAGTGCTTTTTTGCGCGCGGCTTCGAGATCTTCCTGCTGGCCGACGTCGCCGATCATGGCGATGACTTCGCACTGATAATTTTCCTTGAGCCACGGAATGATAATGGAAGTGTCGAGCCCGCCAGAATAGGCGAGGACTACTTTTTTGGGCTTTGGCTTGTTCAATGCTGTATTCACAATTCCCCTTTTCGTTTAGATGGTCGCCAAGCTGGCACGGGCATCGGCCGATTAGAACAACGTGTGCAGGATGGCTTTCTGCACGTACATGCGATTTTCGGATTGGTCGAGAACGACCGAGTGGGGGCCATCGAGAATTTCCGCCGTGACTTCGAGGCCGCGGTGCGCCGGAAGACAGTGCATGAATACCGCATCGGTCGCAGCCAGCGACATCAATTCGGCATTGACTTGGTACGGCTGGAACACGGTGTTGCGCACTTCGCCTTCTTCCTCGAAACCCATGCTGGTCCAGGAATCGGTGTAAATGCCTTGCGCGCCGCTGACCGCTTCGCGCGGGTCCGTCATCAACTCGATTTTGGCTTTAGTTTCGCGAGCGACGCGTTTTCCGTCGGCCACAACTTCGGCGGCCGGGGCATAGTCCGGCGGAGTGGCAATGCGCAAATGAACGCCGAGACGCGCGGCGAGATAGATCAGCGAATTGCACACGTTGTTGCCGTCGCCGACATAGGCGAGCTTGAAGCCGCGTAGCGCGCCGAACTTTTCTTCGAGGGTGAAGAAATCGGCGAGGGCCTGGCAGGGATGAAATTTGTCGGAGAGCGCGTTGATCACGGGAATGTCGGCATTCGCGGCCATTTCCTCAAGAACGCGCTGGTGATAGACACGCGCGACAATGCCTTGCACCCAGCGATCCAGATTGCGCGCGACATCGGCGATGGACTCACGCGCGCCCAGAGAAGCGGAAGCCTGCGTGTGGTCGAGGAAAATCACCGAGCCGCCCATGCTTTGGATACCGACTTCAAAGGTGACGCGCGTGCGGAGCGATGGCTTTTCGAAAATGAGGGCGATGAACTTGCCCTGCAGAGTGGAGGCGTAGCGTCCGGGACGAGCCTTTATGTCCGCGGAGAGATGGAGCAGGTCGCGGGTGTGCGCGGGACTCCATTCGGCTCCGGTGAGCAGATCATTCGATAACGAAATAGGCGCCACGAGAGTGGTAGTAGTCATGTTTTCACCTTGCCGCGGATTGCGCCAAGCGCGGCGGATTCGCGGCGGTTTGCGCGGGAGCGGCGGAAATGGATTTGGGAGTTTTTGCGAGAACGAGCTCGAAGAGACGAAGAAACTCGCGGACCTGCGCACTTGTGATAATGAAGGGCGGCAAGAGGCGCAGGGTAAAGTCGTGAGTGCAATTGATCACCAAGCCCTGGCGCAAAGCCTCGGCGGCGAACGGATTGCCGTCGACGGAGAGCTCGATGCCGAGGATCAGGCCTTCGCCGCGAATTTCGCGGATGAAATCGAACTTGCCGGAGAGCTTGGCTAAGCCTTCGCTGAGCTCAGCGCTGCGGGCGCGGACGTTTTCAAGAAGCTTCTTATCTTCGATGACGCTCAAAAACTCGAGAGCGGTGGCGCAAACGAGCGGACCACCGCCAAACGTGGTGCCATGCAGGCCTGGCCCGACATGCGCAGCAACCGCTTCGGTTGTGAGGATCGCGCCGAGAGGCAGGCCGGCAGCGAGAGGCTTGGCGATGAGGACAATGTCCGGCTTGGAGGAAAACTTTTGGTAAGCGAAGTAACGTCCGGTGCGGCCCAGGCCGCACTGAATCTCGTCGGCGATGAGCAGAGCACCGTGCTGGGTGGCAAGCGAGCGGGCGCGATTCCAAAAGGCCTCGCTAACAGGATGTACGCCGCCTTCGCCCTGGATGGTTTCGAAGATGACGGCGCAAACGGTGTTGTCGAACTTGGATTCGAGATCGGCGACGTCACTGAAGCGGACAAATTCGACGCCGGGCAGGAGGGGCGCAAACGGCAGGCGATATTTTTCCGGAAAAGTGACGCTGATTCCGCCGAAGGTGCGGCCATGAAAGGAGTTCTGCATAGCGAGGATACGGTGCTTGGCTGCGGGCTTGTCCGGCGCGTCGGAGGCGGTGCGGGCGCAGAGGCGGGCTAGTTTTAAAGCGCCGTCGGCGGCTTCGGCACCGCTGTTGGAGAAGAAGACGCGGCTCATGCCAGAGATTTCGGTGAGCTTGCGCGCGAGCGGCCCCTGAAAAGCGTTGTGATAAAGATTGCAGAAGTGGATGGCGCGCGCGGCCTCGCGGCGAATGACTTTTACAATGCGCGGATGGGCGTGGCCGAGAGCGTTGACGGCAATACCGCCGAGAAAGTCGAGATATTTCTTGCCCGTAGAGTCATATACGTAAGCGCCACGGCCATGGGTGAAGACAACGGGCTGGCGCTTGTAGGTAGGCAGGAGAAACTGTTCCGCATCGCTGAGGCGCGTGTCGAGCTTCGGCTTGCTGCTGGGCGCGCGCTTTGGCTTTTGCATTGCTGAGCGGATCATTTTCTTTTTAGTTATGGCTCGCATCACGCCGCCGAGAGCGCCGCTTGCGTGGCCGGAAGAGACTCCCGCAGGACACGTGTGCCAGGGATGGCGTTCGCGGAATCGTGAGAGAGGTCCGGGGCTTGCGAGACGCGCAGAAGGGAATCCGGCGAACCGGCGCCGACGATGTGCACTTCGCGAACGCCGCCTTCAAGGGCGCGCTTGGCAGCCTCGAGTTTGAGCACCATGCCGCCCGAAACGATACGCGCTTGCACGAGGCGCTCGATTTCTTCCCAAGTTACGACGGAGAGAACTTTGTCGCCGTCGAGAACGCCGGCGACGTCGGTGAGATAGATCAGGCGGTCTGCGCCGAGGTACTCCGCGCAGGCAGCGGCCATGTGATCCGCATTGATGTTGTACAACTCGTTGTCCGGACCCAGACCGAGGCAGGGAGCGACGGGAATGAGGCCTTCGCGCCAGAGCGACTCGATAAAGGAATTATTCAGTCCGGTGAGATAGCCTACGAACCCGAGGCTGCCTTCGACTTCATTGTGAACCATAGGTTCGGCACGGAAACAGGCGGCATCGGCGGCGGAAATGCCGATGGCCGGCGCACCTTCGGCGGAGATGGCCGAGGCGAGGCGCTTGTTCAGGAGTCCGGCGAAAACCATCACAGCGACATCGCGGGTTTCGCGATTTGTGACGCGCAGACCAGCGACGAAATTGCTTTCGATGCCCATGCGCTTGAGCGTGGAGGTGAAAAGACGGCCACCGCCGTGCACGACGAGAATTTCGTGGCCCTGCTGCGCGAGCGTGGCGATTTGCCGGGCGAGGACGCGGACGATGGCATCGTCTTCGAGTAAGGCTCCAGCCAGTTTGATCACGGTCTTCATTGGAGTGCGGTCTGCTCCTCGATGCCTAACATGAGATTGAAATTTTGAACGGCCTGGCCCGCTGCGCCCTTGCCAAGATTATCGAGGCAGGACACGACGATCACGCGTTTACCGGAATTGTCCAGGGAGAAACCGATGTCGCAGAAGTTCGTGTGTGCGACATGCTGCAACTCAGGCAGCGAGCCGGCGGGCCAGATACGCACCATAGAACGGCCAGCGTAGAACTTTCGGAAAGTCGCTTCGATTTCCTCGCCAGAACGCGCGTCAGCAAGAGTCACATAAATGGTGGAAAGAATTCCGCGAGCCAGCGGCAGGAGATGCGTGGAAAAGACGACGCGATCTTCGGGCAAGCCGGTGTGTTCGAGGATTTCCGGTGTATGGCGATGAGAAAAAAGGTTATAGGCCTTGAAATTTTCGTCGACTTCGACAAACTGGAGGTCGCGCCGGGGATCTTTGCCGGCGCCGCTGGCGCCGGACTTGCAGTCGCAAACAACGCTGCTGCCGCCTGCGATGAGGCCGGCTTCAGCAAGCGGGCGCAGGGCGAGAATGACGCTGGTGGCGTAGCAGCCGGGATTGGCGATAAGGCGCGAGGAGGCGATCTCGCCGGCGTACAGTTCGGGAAGACCGTAGACGGCTTCGGTCAGCCAGTTTGCGTGCGGAGTGGGGAGCTTATACCAAGACGCAAAAGTATCGGCGGAGCGAAAGCGGAAGGCACCGCTGAGATCGATGACGCGCAGACCGGCTTCTAGAAGCGCGGGCGCGATTTCCGCGGAAACTTCATGCGGCGTAGCAAGGAATGCGGTTCCCGCGGTGCTGGCGGTGATCTCCGCGACGGAAAGCGAGCGAAGGGGCGCTTCACCCACTCCGCGGAGCTGAGGGAAAAGCTCGGCGAGGCACTTTTTGCCTTGCGTCTCGCGAACGTAGAAGACCGGCGATTTCACTCCAGGATGGCGCAATAGAATGCGCGCCAGCTCGAAACCGGTGTAGCCGGTGACCCCTACGACGGCGATTTGTTCGGGCTTTCTCATTTAAGTGCGACGACTCACCAGCGATTCGATTTTTTTCTGAAGGGATTCGCGGGATTTCTTGTCCGGCGTGATGATCAGAACGGTGTCATCGCCCGCGATGGTGCCGGCGGTTTCCGGAAACTTAGCGGCGTCGACGGCGGCGGCGAGAGGTTGCGCGCCGCTAGGAGGCGTTTTCAAGACGAGCAAATTCACCGCCGGGCGAATGTCCAGAAGGAACTCGCCGAGAGCGCGAGTGAGCGAAGGCAGACCGTTAGATTCTTCGGGCAGCGCGGCAGCGGGGCGATAGCCTTCATGGGTTTTGACGAGGCGAAGCTCCTGGAGATCGCGAGAAAGCGTGGCTTGCGTAACGCGCAATTTTTGGGCGGCGAGGCGGCGGCGCAGGTCTTCTTGATTGGTTATGGCAGCGTCGGAGATGAGCCGCAGGATCTGGCCGTGGCGAAACGTTTTTCCGGAGTTCATGGGATGATGAGAATATGCACGCACCTGTATATTTATACGGGCAGAACTCGAGAGTGTCAATACTAATTTGAGATTTCTCGATGGCAACTGTCCGAACGGGCAGGAGTGGGAACGGCAGGACAGCTAATGCAGGATTCGCACCATTCGCCAGGGGCGTAGTGGATTCTGGCGGCCAGTAATGTTACTTATCAAAATGGCCATCGCGCCTCATGGGAACACGCTGCCAATCCGCGGGATGCAAAAACGACTCGCCGTCGGCGCTTGCCGAACAGCAACTGTGCGTGCTGCACTTCACGTTGTCGCTGGAGAGCGGGTGCGGGGAGATGCGCCGGGAGACGGCGCTGGGGAACACGGGGCACGAGCGGCAACGCGAGATCATGCGCTTCATCACAGAGAACGGGGAGAAGTTGGCGCGCGTGGCTACCAGCGGGCTGCCTCTCACCGATGATTTGAAGGCGCGGATTTTGAGCACGTTTCTTACGTTAATGAACCTACGAGAAAATTTGGATCGGGCTTCGGCGCGGTCTTCTTACGGGCGGCACACTGTTCCGAAGTGAAAGAAACTCAGCCTCGTGCAAAGCGTCAGCCTTGGTGCTTGACATCCTCGACGCGGAATCAACCGTAAAAGCGGCGGCCCTTCGAGACTCAGGGTAAACAAGGCCGCCGCACTCCAAAAATTTAGGCGCCGATGTAGCGGGCGTAGAGGGAACGGGCGATGGCGGGATCTTTTGTGCCTTTCAGAATGGCGCGACCGTCGGAGAATACGGTCATTTCGTAGGGCGGGATGCGGAAGCGGAGCAGGAATTCGTTGTGGCGGACATCGGAGACCGTGGGAGAGAGGCGGTCTTTCAGCATGGCGAGATCAAGAGCGCGGCTGCGCTCGTGAATCTGGACGGAATCGCGGCCGCACATAGTGATGTGGGGCTGGGCTTGGCCGTCGAGGTAGGTGAATTCGCGGCGGGCGCAGGCGCGGCAGTCTGGGTTGCGCGCAATGCGGATGGATTGGAAGTGGCCGCTCCAAACATCACAGGAGATGAGGCGGCCATGCAGCGCGTCCGTGCGGCCGGCTAAGAGCTTCATGGCTTCGGCAGCTTCAAGAGAAGCGATTAGATTGACGATGGGGCCAAGTACGCCAATCGTGTCGCAAGTTTCCTCGAGACCCTGCTGCTGCGTTTCCATTAGACAGGCGAGACAAGGCGTCGTTCCAGGGCGGATGGTCATGGTGAGTCCATAGCTGGCGACGGCGGCGGCGTAAATCCAGGGCTTGCCATTTTGGACGGCAAAGTCGTTGATCAGAAAACGCGTCTCGAAATTGTCGGTTCCATCGAGAATGAGGTCGAAGCCGGCGAGCAGTCCGGCGGCGTTGCGCGGGCTCAGGTCGGCGACAATGCCTTCAACGGACACGCTGGAATTGATGGAGCGGAGCTTGCGTTCGGCAGCGATAGCTTTGGGAAGCGCGGCGAGCGCGTCCGCTTCGTCAAAGAGGGTCTGGCGCTGAAGATTCGAGGGCTCGACAAAATCGCGATCGACAATGCGTATTTTCCCGACGCCGGCGCGTGCCAAGAGATTTGCGGCGGCGGCACCGACAGCGCCGCAACCAACGATGAGCGCGCTGGAGGCGAGCAGGCGCGACTGGCCTTGCTCGCCAATCCCGTCGAAGAGAATTTGGCGGGAGTATTTTTCGTGCAGAGAATCGTTCACTTAGCCGGTGGCCTTTGCGAGAGTGGAGGCGCGTTCATGCCGACGAAAACACTCAAGCCTGAAAGACTGAGGAACACGTTAGCGTTCCGCTATTTATGATAGCGCCAAAGTTCGCGGGACAGGCAACGCCGCTATGCTACGCTTCGTCTGAGCCAGTGGAAGCATGAAAGCGCATTGTGAGCAAGGGTTGCGCCATATTGTCGCGGCCGCGCTCCTTATGGGAGTTGTGGTGGGTCACGCGCAGGCGCGACAAGGAACGCCAGCGGGACAAGTAAGCGCGGCGACACCGCAGAATGCTGGCAACACCGCACAACCGGTCGTCGCTGTGCGGATCGTGACCGAAGACGGACGCGTACTTTCGGAAGCGCCCACAGGACTACCCATTTCGATCGGAAAGCCGCTGGATCGCGAGCAGGTGGCGGAGAGCATCCGTGCGCTTTATCGCACAGGCGATTATGCAGACGTACGAGCGATTTCCACGCCGGTGGACGGCGGGGTACGCATCGACTTCGTGGTGCGGGAGCAACTGTTTTTCAATCAGGTGATCATCCATGGCCTGGTGTCTCCGCCAACAGAGGCCTCGGCGATTGCGGCGGTGCAGCTAGCGCTTGGGGAGCCGTACCAACCGGAGGCGGTGAACGAGGGATTGGAGCGATTGCGGGAGCTGCTGCGGGAGGAAGGGCTGTATGCGGCACAGGTCTCGGCGCAGACGGTGCCGCATCCCGAGAACCACCAGATGGACGTAATCATCGACATACGGCCGGGACCGCGCGCGCGTATTAAGGAGATTCAGCTCAAAAATGGGACGGAGTACCGGGACGCGGAGATTCTTTCGCGGTCGAAACTGAAAGCGGGCCGGGAGATAACCTCGGCGCGCGTGCAGCGCGGCGCGGCGCGTGTGCGCAACTTCCTGGTGAAAAAGGGATACCTGAATGCGCGAGCGGTTGCGCGTCGGGGGGCTTACGACGCCAAGAGCAACACGATCCCGCTGGAGTTGGAGGTCACGGAAGGGCCACGGATCCGGATTGCGGTGACGGGGGCAAAATTGTCCAGCGGGGTGCTGAAGAAGCTAGTGCCGGTGTATCAGGAGGGAGCGGTCGATCCGGACTTGCTGGAAGAAGGGAAGCGCAATATTCGGGAGCGGCTGGAGCGTGACGGGTATTTCGACGCGGAGGTGGAGTACGCGACGAGCACGAACGAGGTAACGCTCAAGAACGGGCACAAGGGAACGGAAGAGGTCATCACGTACCGCGTGGAGCGCGGAGACCGGCACACATTGCTGAGAATCGAAATCAACGGGAATCATTACTTCGATACTGATTTGCTGCGCAACCGCCTGACGATTTACCCGAAGGCATTTGCGGCGCGGCCAAGATTCAGCCGAAGGCTGCTGGAGTCCGACCGGGAGTCGATACGGAATTTGTATCTGGCGAACGGATTTTTGGAAGCGACGGTGGATGCGCAGGCGCTGGACAACTACAACGGCAAGGAAGGCGACCTCGTGGTTCGTTTTGTGATTCAAGAAGGCAAGCAGACGCGGGTGGCGTCGCTGAGCATCGAGGGAAATCACGCATTCAAGGAAGACGAGCTGCTGAACGTAATCGCCTCAACGCCGGGCCAGCCTTACTCGGAATTCAACGTGGCTACCGACCGCGACAACATTCTGGCGATGTATTTCAACGAAGGGTTTCCGCAGGCGAGGTTCACGGCGACGGCGGAGAAGGTAAACGCGGAAGCGAACAAGGCCCGCGCGGGGGCGGCCAATGGAACGCAAGCAGTAACGGCGAACAGCGCGCAGAAGGCCGGCAAGACAGACCGGACAAAGGACAGCCAGGCGTACCAGGGTGGTTTCATGCGCCTGGTGTATCGCATTGAGGAAGGGCCGCAGACGCGGGTGCGAAGGATTTTGTTGACCGGCTACGAGCACACGCGGCCGGGAGTGATTCGACGGGAGATCCGAGTGAAGCCCGAAGCGCCGCTGCGGGAGGGAGAGGTCGTCGAGTCGCAGCGGCGGCTGTACAACCTGGGAGTGTTCAACCGGGTGACGATCCAGCCGCAAAATCCGAATGGGACGGATACGAACAAGGACATCGTGGTGCTGGTGGAAGAGGCGAAACGCTATACGCTGGCGTATGGCGGAGGCTTCGAAGTGCAGCGGCTGGCGAGCACGAGCAATCCGGCGGGAAGCCAGGTGCAGGCGGCGGTGCGGGGGATTCTGGAGATCAGCAAGTTGAATTTGACGGGGCGAGGCGATTCGCTTTCGTTGAAACTGCGGGGCAGCACGATAGAGGACCGGGCGCTGCTGGCGTACAACCATCCGAACACATTCAGCGACCCGCACCTGAGTCTTCAGGTCACGGCGTACACCGAGAAGACGCAGGACATCAATACGTTCACCGAGACGCGGTACGAGGGCTCGGTGCAGATAAATGATCAGGTAACGCCGCGAACGTCGCTGCTGTACCACTACACGTTCCGCAAGGTGCTGGTGTCGAACTTGAACAACCATATTTCGCTCGAGGAAATCCCGCTGTTCAACGCGCCGACGCTCGTGTCGCAATTTGGCGCGGGCTGGGTGCGGGATGCCCGGGACAATCCGGCGGATGCCACGAAGGGAAACTTCAACAGCGCGGACTTCAGCATCGCGGATACGGGGATTGGCTCGAGCGCGAGCTTCTTGCGTTTTTACTTTCAGAACTCGACCTATCACCCGATCAAGCGCAGATACAGCTTCGCGCGTTCGATTCGGATCGGGATTTTGCAGCCGTATCGCGACACGGTTTCGCTGAGCTTTCCGCCATCAACGACGCCGCCCTTGCCAAGAGTGATTCCGCTGCCTGAGAGATTCTTTGCCGGCGGCGGCACTTCGCTGCGCGGATTTGCGCTGAACCAGGCCGGCCCGCGCGATTCGCTGGGATTTCCGGTCGGCGGGCAGGCGCTGCTTATTCTCAACCAGGAGTTTCGTTTCCCGATGCGGCTACCTTTTATCGGAACGGCACTGAGCGGCGCGCTGTTTTATGACGGCGGAAATGTGTATAGCCGGCTGAGCCGGGTGACTTTGCGACCGTATTCGCCGAAACCAATTTTAAATACCGCTAACCCGCCACAGTGCGTTTTCAATTGCACGAATGAGCTGAATTACTTTTCACATACGGTTGGAATGGGATTCCGATACTCCACGCCGGTGGGACCAATTCGCATCGACCTCGGCTACCAGATAAATCGGCCACAGTTTGTAACGCCGATCTGCCCAAACGGAGTCGCCTTGGTGGACTGTCAGACCGGCCGGTTTGGTTTCCGGGCAACGCGGCTGCCGGGCTTTCAGATTTTCTTTAATCTGGGATCAACGTTCTGATGCACCGCCAATGGAGCTATGTTGTGCTTGCGGGAGCGCTGCTGGCGCTGGCGGCGACCTGCGCGCGGAGCCAGGAACTGCTCGATCAAATCGCGGCTCGCGTGGAGAGCGACATCATTTTGCTGAGCGAAGTGCGCACGCTGAGCAAATACCAGGTGCTGGTGGATGGAAAAGCGGAAAGCGACGCTGCGATTCTGGACCGGCTTATTGACCAGTGGATCGTGAGGAACGAGGCGGATACCGCGCGTTTCCCGCATCCCGCGGACGTGGAGATTGCCCATGGGGTGGAGCATTTGCAAGCATCGTTCGCATCGCCGGAAGAATACCAGGCGCGAAAAAAGCAATCGGGGTTGAGCGATAAAGAGATTCAACGAATGGTCGCGGAGCAACTGTATCTAAGCAACTATCTGGATTCGCGGTTTCGTCCGGCGGTGCAGGTGGACGCAAAGCAGGTGGAGGACTTTTACCAGCAGGCGGTGGTCCCGCGGGCAAAAGCGCGGAATCAGGCTCCGCCACCACTGGATGCCTCGCGCGAATACATCCAAGAGGCGCTGGTGCAGCGAGGAATCAACGAGCAGGCAGACATCTGGCTAAAGGAAAGCCGGGCCCGCTTGCACGTGCAGAAGTTCCTGAAGGAAAGCGGAAAATGAACAGCGAGACGCGCCACCGGAAATGGAGATGGCTGCGGCGCGTTGCGTGGGTGCTGGCGGCGAAAGCATTCCTGATCCTCCTGGTCCTTGCGGGCGTGGCGATTTTTTTCGGCAGCGGCGCCGGCAATCCGCTGATTCAACGCTACGTTGTGCGCACCCTGGAAAAAATGACGGGCGGGCAGGTTGCGTTGAGATCCATTTCCATTCGGTGGCTCTCGCTGGAAGTCACGTTGAAGGGCCTGGTGATTCACGGCCGTGAACCCGCGGGAACAGAGCCTCTCTTTGCCGCGGATGAAGTGCAGGCGGGATTGCGCATCGACTCCTTTTGGGGACACAAGGTTTCGTTGAACGATTTGCTGGTGCAGAGGCCGCAGGTTCACATACGCATCGAGAAAGACGGTTCGAGCAATGTTCCCGTGCCGCAAGGCGCGTCCACACGGAAGCCGGCACGAGAAACACTGTTCGATCTGCGCATCAGGCGGTTGCAACTGCAGAATGGCTGGGTCCTCTATAACGACGTGAGAACGCCGCTGGCACTGGAAGGGGACAGTCTGCGCCTGGTGCTGGATGCGAGCGGGCCAGCAAGCCAACCGATGTATTTAGGAACGATCGATTGGCAATCGATTCGCTTTACGGCAAAACGCTTCGTTCCTTGGCCGGTGAGCGTGTCCGCCAAGTTCACACTGCGACGGGATGGCTTCACGCTGGAGCAGGGAATTTTGAACGTTGGGCGCTCGCACGTCGACGCTCAGGCCGAGATGCAGGACTATTTGCAGCCGAAATGGAGCTTTCGTTACCGCGGATGGGTCGACCTGCTGGATATTCGCGAGAATATGAGGTCGCCGGAAACGCCGACGGGGCGCGCGGATGTTCATGGCGAAGGAGCATTCGCCGATGGGCTGTTGCGCGGAACGGGAAGCTATTCGGGCCATGACATCACGCTGAGCTACCCGATTTTCCATGCTTCGGGATTGTCCAGCCGAGGCAGTTTTCAGATGGACAACGACGGCCTGGTGGTGCCGGATTTTCTGGCGCTGGCATTTGGCGGCACGGTGAAGGGCCGGGTCACAATGCGCTTTGCAGGGCTGAAATTTCGCGCGGATACGCACGTACAGGACGTGCGCCTAGCCGGAGTACTGCCAGCGATCGAGCATCCGGGCTTTCCGGTGGACGAATTGCACTGGGACTCCTTGATATCCGCGGACACCACAGAGACTTGGAGCGGGCCATTTCAACACTTTGAGGTTACCGGGACGATGCAGTGGACATCTCCGGACACCATTGCCGCTGGACACATCCCGGTGGATGGCGATTGGGAGATTCGTTATCGGTACGATCCGCAGACGCTGAGCGTCAACAGTGGCGAGTTCGAGACGCCGGCCAGCCGTGCAACGATCAGCGGAGTACTCGCGCCGCGGAATACGGCGATGGACGTGCGGTTTGAAACTGGAGCGCTGGAGAGCTATCGCGATTTCATCAACGCAATTCGGGACGCACCGCCGAATTCCCCAGAAGCGATCAAAGTCATCGCGGGAAGCACGCGATGGGAAGGAAAGATCAGCGGACCCTCTGGCGGCCCAACCTTTGCAGGGCATGTGCGGGGCGAGGACGTGCGCTATGAGAGTCTGGCCTTTGACTCCGTGGACGGAGAACTCTCGTACTCACCGGACGAATTGACGTTTTCGCGCGGGCATGCGCGGCGGGGACCAATGGATGCGTCCATCGACTTAGTGCTGGGGCTGGAGAAGTGGAGCTTTTTGCCTGATAGCACGTGGTCGGCCGACGTCAGCCTAGAAGCGACGCCCGTGGATGCTCTGCAGCAATTATTGAATTCATCCTACCCGGTGCGCGGAGAACTGTCGGGCCAGTTTCACGGGCGCGGGACACGGCAGGCGCCGGCCGTTACCGGGCTCTTTGATCTGGCAAACGGAGAAGCGTATAGCGTCACGTTCAACCGGTTGCGCGGCCAGCTCAGCCTGATGCCCGATGAAGTCCGCATAGCGAACGCGGAGCTGCGGTTGTTTCCGCCGGAAAAGGAACCGGGGCACGGCGCGGGAATTGTTACCGGCATGGCGGGATACAGCTTCGCGGACCGCAGCGTGTCGATTGATCTTGTTGGCGCCTCTCTTCCGCTGGCGAATTTTCAGAAACTGCAGTCGTCGCGATTCGCACTGGACGGCCAGGTTTCCTTCCGGCTGAAAGCAAGTGGTCCGCCGCTCGCGCCGAAGGGTGAGGGAACTTTTCGTGTGGTGGATTTGCGAGTGGGGCAGTCCGTGATTGGCAGCTTCGACGGCACGCTGACCTCCGACGGGCGCACCGCGCGCCTTGAATTGGGATCATCCATGAGCGCCGGAGAAATTTCCGGGGGATACGCATTGACGCTCGCCGATCCGTATAACATCGAGGGCAAGATTGCGGTCAAGAACATGGCGCTCGACACGCTCATGTTGGGCGCGTTGCACTTGCAGGCTTTCAACGGGCACGGTAAAGCGGATGGCGAAATCGGCCTGAGTGGATCACTGAAGCGGCCGGAGAGCATCGTGATAGACGCAAAGTTCTCGCGGCTGATGTTCAACTATGCGAACGTGCAGCTTGAGAACGTGGGCCCGGTACACTTTCGCTCTTCTCGAGACAATTTGCAGATCGAGCCGGCGCAATTTCGGGGACCCGACACGGATATTCGTGTCGAAGGGAATGTTGGCTTCGCGGGCAGGGCCAGCATGAACCTGCGGCTTAACGGGGCGCTGGATCTGCGGCTGCTTGCAGGGATTTCGCCGGGGCTGACGATCGGCGGCCCGGCGCAGATCAACGCGGCATTCGAGGGCACCCTCGAGCGGCCGCGCATCACCGGACGGATTCACATCGACAACGCCAATGCGCGAGTCGTCGATTTTCCCACCGGGCTAAGCAACATCAAGGGCGACTTCATCTTCGACGATACCCGGCTTTCCTTCAACAACATGACTGCGGAAGCCGGCGGAGGCACGTTGCACCTTTCCGGCAGCGTGACGTACACCGAGCGGCCCTTGCGCTACGACATCACTGCGCGGAGCGACAGCGTTCGCATCCGCTATCCGGAAGGCATGAGCTGGCTAACCGGGGGCTCGCTGCGTCTGACGGGCACCACGGAAGCGGGCTTGCTGTCCGGCCGCGTGACAGTGCAGCGCGTCACTCTCACGCAAGGACTGGAGGTTGCCGGCGTGCTGGTTTCCAGCAAGGAAGGAATCAATGCTCCTTCCACCAGCTCCGCATTCTTGCGCAACCTGCAATTCGACGTTGAAGCGGTTTCCGCGCCGGATGCGCGGATGGAGTGGCCCGGCGCGGAACTGGACGCGGAAGCCAACATCCGCGTGCGCGGCACGTGGGAACATCCCATTTTGCTGGGGCACATCCACGTTCTTTCGGGGGATTTGCTGTTTCACGGCAACCGTTATCGCGTGGCGAGAGGCGACATTAATTTTGCCAATCCTTTCCGGCTCGATCCTGTGGTGAATGTGGAAGCGAGCACCACAATTCAGCAGTATGAGATAACGCTGAACTTCAACGGGCCGGCGAGCAAGCTGACGCTGGCGTACCGTTCGGACCCGCCACTGCCGGCAAACGACATCGTGACGCTGCTGGCGCTGGGGCAGACCAGCTCAGAGGGCACTCTGCGCAGCGCCTCGGGAACGCAGAGCGGGACGGCAGGAGCTTCGGCACTGCTTTCGGAAGCGGTGTCCAGCCAACTCGGCGGACGGCTGGAGAAACTATTTGGGATTACGAATTTTCGAGTCGATCCGGGGCTGACAGGAGTGGGCTCGACAGGAGCTTCGCAAAACGCAGCGGCTCGCGTGACGGTGCAGCAGCAGGTGACGCGGAATCTGACCGTGACGTATGTGTCCAACGTCGGATCCACACAGCAGCAAGTGATCCAGGTGGAATACAACGTCAACCGGAACGTGTCGATCGTGGCGCTGCGGGACTACAACGGGACGTTCGGTATCGACATAAAAATCAAGAAGCGTTTTCCGTGAGAGCCTGCCGAGCTCAGTTCTACTTCTGGTCGCCGCCTGGATGCTTGTCCTGATCTTTGGAGCCGGTGAATTCCGGGAAGTCCGCCTTCAACTCTTCCATGGTGTCTTGCGCGGCTTTCTGGCCCAGGGCGAAGCCCGCGGCTTGCGATTCGCGCGTCACTTCCGGCAGGGTCTTCAGCATGCGCTGCCCAAGCGGCGACTGGTAGTAGTCCAGCAAGCCCTTCAGATCGTCGGTGGTCAGATATTTGTCGTAGATGGGGATAATTCGGTCGGTGAGGGAGTTGAAGTCAAAGTGTTTCTGGAAGCGGGCTACGAAGGCGTCGACAAATTGCTTGGCGCGGGGATTATCAGGCTGCGAATCCTGCACGCTGCTGCGGAACTGCTCCATTCCCGCCTCGATAAGCTGCTGTCCGAGGTTCTTCGCGCCGGTGACATCCATCAACTCGCGAATGCGGGCTTGCTTCTGGGGATCGATCGCGCTTGAAGCTTGCGGGGTGCCCTTGGCGGAAGCCTGGGATGAGGGCTTGGCCACCGCCGCTTTCTCTTGAGCATTCACTTGGAGCGACGGCGCATGCGCCAGAACCAGCAGCGCTCCTGAAAGAAGCGCACACCCAACGAGCAATGGTCGCATTTACAGCCTCCCGTGAGCCCGCGTCACAAAAAGATGGGTTAAAGGCAACGATCACGCCAGCGATTCTGATTTGGCTGATGTTCCGCGAGGTATGAGACGCGATAGAGCGCGTTAGGGTTGTGTTTGCGCTTGCTGTTGGGGCTGGTCCGTTTGCGCGGGGCGCGGTTTGGCGAAGCGCGCGTGCGCAGCGATGCCGGGATACTGCTTGCGCAGGTCTTGCAGCACGTCCTTGGCGATACGCGTGCTGAAGGTGCGGTTGGCGGCTTGCATTTCGGCGTTGATCCGGGGCATTTCCGCGGCGAACTTTTGGCCGAGGGGCGAGCCGTAAAATTGCAGGAGGCCCTTGATTTCGTCCTGCGTGAAATGCCGATCGTAAATCGTTACGAGCTGGGCCGTAGCTTCATCCGCATTGAATTTGGCTTTGTAGTCCTCGATGAAGGCATCCACAAATAGCTGGCCGCGGTCGTTGCTGGGCACAGAAGCGAGGAGGTTTTCGCGAAGCTGGTCGGCGCCGTGGGCGGCAAAATCCTGCATGGCGTCACGGGCGCCTACAAGCTCCATGAGCGAGCGGATATCGGCTTCTTTTGCGGGATCAATGGAGCGCGCGGCTTGGCCTGCGCCAGCCTGCCGTGCGACTTGCACGGAATTTTGTGAAGCGCCTTGGATGGCGAGGAAGAACATCGCCACATAGAGGATGACCAATGCCAGGACCGCTTTCATGACTGCCTCCGCGGCGAAAGTCTTTGCGGTTTCGCCACACTTGCGATTGTAAAGAGAAGTGGGCGCGCGAAGTAGAGCACTGAAGTACAGGAGTTACGCGCCCCATACTGCCTGTCCCTTGCTGTACGTTGGTGCAGGCGGAGAGCGCGGCGAAGCTGCCTTGGCTCGGGCGGCCGCGTTGGCGGTTGGCGAACGGTCTGCTACGATGCCGCGCCATGCCACAAACCGAAGCTTCCATCGAGGCGAATGTTGCCGATGCCTCGGCCATCCTGGAACGCGAAGCGGGCCTGCACCGCAATTTGACGCCGCGGCAGCTTTCCATGATCGCCGTCGGCGGCGCCATCGGCACCGGACTTTTTCTCGGCAGCGCGCTTTCCGTCAAGCTTGCGGGTCCCGGCGTGATCCTGAGCTACACCGCCGCCGCCGGGATAGCGCTGGCCCTGATGTGGGCGCTGGGAGAAATGGCCATCGCGCATCCGGTGGCCGGCTCGTTCGGCGTTTACGCCGAAATGTACGTGCACCCGTGGGCGGGTTTCGCCATGCGCTATTCGTATTGGCTCGGGCAAGTGATCGCCATCGGCAGCGAAATGGTCGCGGCGTCGATTTATTGCAAGCATTGGTTTCCGGGAGTGCCGTCCTGGATCTGGATTGCAGGATTTTCGGGGGCGCTCATCTGGGTGAACGCCAGCAGCGTTTCAAATTTTGGGACGTTCGAATACTGGTTTGCGATGCTAAAGGTCGTGACGATTGTTCTGTTTTTGATTTTGGGGGCCGCTTTACTGCTGGGCATTGGATTCCCGCGAATCGGTGCCACGAACTACGTAGCGCACGGGGGATTTCTTCCCAACTGCTGGACTGGCGTTGGACTAGGCATTGCGATGGCGGTGTTCAGTTACCTGGGCATCGAAATCGTCGCCGTCACTTCAGGTGAAGCGAAAGATCCGGCAACGGCATTGCCGCGCGCGATGCGCTGGACGTTTGCGCGCCTTGGCATCTTCTACATTGGAGGGCTTGCCGTCGTAGTTGGGGTCGTGCCGTGGACTCAGGTGGGACTCGGCGAAAGCCCTTTCGTTCGCGTCTTCGAATCCGCAGGCATTCCGGCGGCTGCCGGGGTAATGAATTTTATGGTGCTGACGGCGGCGCTGTCGAGCGTGAACTGCAATCTCTATCTGACGGCGCGCATGCTGTTCTCGCTGGCGCGCGGCGGCTACGCTCCGGCGGGGCTAGGACGACTGAGCAAACGCGGCACTCCCGTGACGGCGCTGCTCGCTTCCAGCATCGGGATGGTAGCAGCGTTGTTTCTGGAGCGGCGCTACAGTGGGACGGCATACGTCTACATGCTGGGCTCGGCGTTTTTCGGGGGGATTTTCGTGTGGCTGATGATCTTCGTGACGCACCTGATGTTTCGGAGGCGCACGGCTCGATCTGGGCAGCGAGTGGTGCGCTTCGGGCCGCGCGGTCCGTGGAACTCGCTCTTTGGTGTCGCAGCTCTCGGGGGAGTGCTCGTTTCCACGTGGTGGGTGCCGGGACTTCGCATCACGTTGACGGCGGGGCTGCCCTGGCTGCTCTTTATCACGCTGTGCTACCTTGGGTGGAGGAAGACCCATCCCCGCAACCCAGTTGTTGGAGCCAGCATTCATGGATGATCTGCTGAAATGGCGCGGCGAGTTCCCTATTCTTGACCGCTCCACCTATCTCATCAGCAACTCGCTTGGCGCGATGCCGCGCGCTGTCTACGACTCGGTGCGGGCCTACGCGGATTCTTGGGCGGAACGCGGCGTGCGCGCGTGGGAAGAGGGCTGGTGGGAAATGGCCGTCGAGGTCGGCGACAAAGTCGCGCCGCTTATCGGTGCGAAGCGCGGCGAGATTTCGCTGCATCAAAATGTCACGTTGATTCAGGCGGTCATCGCTTCTTGTTTTGACTTCCGCGGGACGCGCAACAAAATCGTGATGACCGATCTCGAATTTCCTTCGATCCAATATTTTTATCACGAGCAGCGGCGCCTGGGCGCTCGCGTGGAGTTGGTGGCAAGCTCCGACCCCGTGCGCATCGACCTGGACAAGTTCCTTGCGGCCATCGATGAAACCACCTTACTCGTGCCGATCTCACATGTTCTGTTTCGCAGTTCCTACATCGTCGACGCGCGGGCGATTATCGAGCGCGCGCACCGCGTCGGCGCTCATGTAATCCTCGATGTCTTCCAGGCTGCCGGCACGATTCCGATCGACGTTCGGGTATTGGGCGCCGACTTCGCGGTCGGCGGCGTACTCAAGTGGCTGTGCGGCGGCCCGGGCGTGGGTTATCTCTATGTGCGCGAAGATTTGCGCGCCAAGCTGCGTCCCGCGCTCACAGGATGGATTGCGCATCGGCGTCCATTCGGCTTCGAAACCGGCGCGATCGATGCGCGTGAGGATTCGTTCCGCTACCTCAACGGCACGCCGCATGTTCCAGCGCTGTATGCGTGCCAGCCGGGGCTGGACATCCTCAATGCCGTGGGCATCGAAGCGATACGCGCTAAATCCGTGCGCATGACCACGCGCTTGCTCGAAGGCGCTAAGTCGCGAGGCTGGCGCGTCAACACTCCGGAAAATCCCGCGGAACGCGCCGGCACGGTTTCCATCGATTGCCCTCATGCCTACGAAGTCTGCCGCGAACTCCTCGCGCGGGAAGTCCTGGTGGACTTTCGTCCTAAAGCCGGCGTGCGTTTCTCGCCGCACTTCTACAATCGGCTGGAGGAATGCGACTTTGCGCTCGAGCAAATAGACGACATCCTCAGCACGCACGCCTGGGAGAAACATGCGGCCGCTTCCGCGCCGGCATGATTTCATGGATGCGGGCGGCAATTTCGGGAACAGCACGCCCAATAGCTTTGCGCAAGCGCGCCAAGAGATGGTCGAGACGCAAATTCGCCGCCGCCATATTACTGACAGCCGCGTTTTAGAGTGCCTTGCGCGCGTCCCGCGACACGAATTCGTGCCTGCCGAATTTCGCCACCGCGCTTACGAGGACGCCCCGCTGCCAATCGGGGAAGGGCAAACGATTTCCCAACCTTACATCGTAGCCGCCATGACCGCGGCGCTGCATCTTCAAGGAGACGAAAGGGTCCTCGAAATCGGAACGGGATTTGGGTACCAAGCGGCCGTGCTGGCCTGCCTGGCACGCGACGTTTTCACCGTGGAGTTCCGCGCGGAGCTTGCCACCGAAGCCGCTGAGCGTCTCGCACGCCTCGGCTACAGGAACGTTCACGTGCACTACGGCGACGGTACGCTTGGTTTGCCGGAATTCGCACCGTACGACGCCATTCTCGTGGCTGCGGCGGCGCCATCCGTGCCCGCGCCTCTTCTCGCGCAACTTGCCGAAGACGGAAGAATGGTTGTGCCCGTGGGCGATGTAGAAAATCAGGATTTGCGGCTGATCGAGCGCAGCCATGATACCTTTCGTACCATCATGCTCGAGTCTTGCCGCTTCGTTCCACTTCTCGGTGCGCACGGCTGGAAGGAATCCCCGCAACAATGAGCTCCGTCCCGCCCGAGCTCTCCATCGTGATTCCATCTTTCAATGAAGAGCTTCGCTTACCGGTGACGCTCGCCGAAATATCGGCGTATATCCGCGCCAGCAAGCGCGAGACGGAGGTCATCGTGGTCGACGACGGCTCGACCGACCGCACCGCGGATGTCGCCAACGCGTTCCAGGGCGAAATTCAACGGCTGCGCGTGGTGGCCAACAACAAAAATCGCGGCAAAGGCTACAGCGTCCGGCACGGGATGATAGAAGCGCACGGACGCATCGTGCTGTTTACCGACGCGGACTTGTCCGCGCCGATCGACGAAGCGGACAAACTACTTGCGGCGCTGGCGGATCACGACGTGGCCATCGGCTCCCGCGCTCTGAACCGCAACCTGATTGCCGTGCGTCAGTCCGTCTTTCGTGAGTCTGCCGGCATCGTTTTCAATTTTATTGTGCGCGCCATTCTGCGTTTGCCGTTTGTCGATACACAGTGCGGTTTCAAGGCCTTTCGGCGCGAACGCTGCCGCGTGATCTTCCAGCAACAGCGCATTGAGCGCTTCGGCTTTGATCCTGAGCTTCTCTATCTGGCGCGTCATCACGGGCTGCGCTCCATTGAGATTCCCGTGCGCTGGGCGCATTCGCCGGCCACTAAAGTGAGCATGTTGCGTGACAGTCTCCAAATGTTTCTGGACGTTTTCATCATCCGCTGGAACGCATTGGCAGGCCGGTATCCGCGCTCGGAGTCCTCGATGGCCAGCGCGGCTTGAGCGATGGGGATCCTCGTACTTTATGATACAAAGTACTTGACCTGCGTAGGGCGGCGCTGCTAGTCTTTCGACATGGCCTTCGTCAGCCCTCTCCGCTCCCGCCAACGCGAGCCTATTCCCATCGATGCTCGTGCCGCCGACCACCTGCGCTACATCCGCGAAACCATGGAGCGCGCCGCCGAATTTACCGCACTCCCCGGTTGGGGCGGGGTAGCCATGGGATTGACCGCCATCGGCGCGGCTTGGGCAGCGTCGCGTCAAACATCGCCGCGGGCCTGGCTCACGGTTTGGCTGGTCGAGGCCTTCATCGCCGTGGCAATTGCCGCATCCTCCGCCGCTACCAAGGCCCATCGCGCCAGCGCCACGCTCCTTTCCGGGCCGGGCAGGAGATTTCTTCTCAGCTTTACTCCACCGATCATCGTCGGCGGCCTGCTGACCTTCGCGCTGTTTCAAGCCGGGGTGCAAGCCGCGCTTCCCGGCGTGTGGCTCCTTCTCTACGGCACGGCCATCGTCACCGGCGGAGCCTTCTCAGTCCGCGTCGTTCCAGTGATGGGCTTGGCACTCATGGGTCTTGGAGCGATCGCACTTTTCGCGCCGTCCAATTGGGGGGACGCGTTCATGGCCGCGGGGTTTGGCGTGCTGCAAATTGCGTTCGGTTTGTGGATTGCGCGGCATCACGGAGGGTAGCGGCAGTAGAAGAGGATTCGCATGGCTAAGTCATCGACAGCACGGGACGAACGGTACCAGCGGTCGCGGGAGCGTGAAGCTGCGCTCCCTGCCGCGCACACACGCGAGCCCGTTCCCGCTGATCTCGACCGTCTCATTCATGAGCGCGTGCGATTGGGCATTGTCAGCGCCCTGGCGGTCAATCGCTCACTGACCTTCAACGAATTGAAGGCCATGCTGAAGACCACGGACGGCAACTTGAGCGTTCACGCGCGCAGGCTAGAAGAAGCCGATTACATCGTGTGCACGAAATCCTTCGACGGGCGGCTGCCCAAGACCGAGTACCGGCTCGCGGCAGCGGGGCGAAAGGCGCTAGAGCGCTATTTAAATCATATGGAAGCGCTGATCCGCGCCACGCGCGAGGGCTAACGGGCGCAAAATTTTTTGCCTTTCGACTTTGTAATACAGAGTAGTTTGTAGCGTTAGCAGTTCCAGCAGCGGCGGAGAAAGAACATGCACATGTCACCCATTGTTTTGCAGCAACCCACGGCGGTTCTCCAGGAGATTACTCCAAGACGCTCACTGCACGTGGCCATCATCTCCGACGGCAACGGCCGCTGGGCTACGTCGCGTGGCCTGCCCCGTTCCGCCGGGCACCGTGCCGGCGCGCAAACTGCACGGCGCATCATTGCCGCCGCTCCGGGGCTGGGCATCCACACGCTTACGCTGTTTGCGCTTTCTTCCGCGAACTGGAAGCGCCCTCCCGCGGAAGTCAATACCATCCTGCGCTTGTTGCACGAATATCTTCTGACCGAGACCTCGAACTGCATCGCGGAAGGCGTGCGCCTGAACATCATCGGCCGCCGCGACCGTATGCCGGCGACGCTGCGTGACACCATCGCCGATTCCGAGGCAGCCACTGCAAACGGCACGCGTTTGCAGCTGCGCTTGGCGGTCGATTATTCGGCACGCGAGGCGATCTTTCACGCCGCTTGCCGCTTTTACAAAGTGACGAAGCTCTCGCCCGATTCCTTTGGCGACGTGTTGTCTGAAGTGCTGCGCGGCGGCTCGACAGACGTCGACCTCCTGATCCGCACTGGTGGCGAGCAACGTCTCTCCGATTTTCTTTTGTGGGAATGCGCCTTCGCCGAGTTTGTTTTCACGCCGAAGCGCTGGCCGGATTTCACCGCCACCGACCTGGAATCCGCGGTGCAAGAATTTGGCCATCGCGAACGCACCCGCGGCGCTCTGCCCGACGCTATCGCAGGCTAAGCGGAACCCAGGGGATATGGGCTGGCCGCGGGCCCTAGGTATCTCACTCAACATCAACAACTTACCGGATCCGTGAATGACTGCAGACGTCCGCTGGTCAGATACGCGCCCTGACGTTTTGCCTCTCCCCGTCGTCTCTACGCCAGGAGCATGGCATGGGAATCATGGGACTTGCGCTGGCCTGGGAGACTAGAATCCCTGCCTTAGCGCAACGGGAGAGGCGAGTGGAACCTTTCCGTGAACAAATCGCCGCTCCCAACGCGGCGGACGCAGCCCGGGCAGAGGACACGACTCTGGCGGCAGCCTGCCGATGCGGCGACTTGCAGGCGTACGAGCGCTTGTATTCGCTGCATGGCGCGCGAATGAAGAACCTCGCTCGCAATATTCTTGGCAGCCCCACGGACGCGGAAGATGCGGTGCAAGAAACTTTTCTGAAGGTTCAACGCGGCATCGCCAGTTTTCGCGGCCAGTCGAGCTTCGTCACCTGGACCTTTCGCATCCTGGTAAACACCTGCTATGACGCGAGGCGCAGCCGTCTGCGGAAGAAAGAAGTCACCGCGGACGATGAGCAGCACCGCGACAATGCGCCTTCGCGCCCGGAGCCTCATGCGGCGGTCGCTCATCCCTCGCTACGGCTGGCGCTCGAACGCGCGCTGGACAAGCTGACGCGCCATCAGCGCGATGTCTTCTTGCTCTACGAAGTCGAAGGCTTCCACCATGCGGAAATTTCCGCGATGCTGGAAATCAGCGAAACGGCTTCGAAGAACACACTTTTCCAAGCGAAGAAAAATCTTCGCCAGATGCTGGAGCCTCCTCGCGGCAATGCCGTGGGAGCACGGTGACTCCGATGAACGTAACCTGCAAAGACCGAGATCGAATTTTCGAAGATGGCACCGCGGCCGAATGGGCCGCGCTCGAGGGCCATGCGGCAGCCTGTGCGTCCTGTGCCGAAGAGCTTCGCGCCTGGAAATCTCTCAGCCTCGCAGCGGCTGAACTGCGTGACTATACGGAGAGCCCAGCACTTTGGCCGCGTATCCGCTTCGCCCTGGCCGAAGAAGCTGAGCGCTCAGCGCGGCGCGGCTGGAGCTGGCGACGGCTCTTTGCGAGTCTCTCGCTTTCCTGGCAAACCGCGGCGGCCACCGCGCTGGTGGTCGTGCTGATGTTTTCCGGCGGGTGGCTCCTGAGACCAACCAAGAAACTGCCGATCCAGCAGGGCAGCCTGCTTAAGAGCAAGACCCTCCTTGACGTCGAACACGCGCAATCCGCTTACGTGCAAGCGATTGATAAGCTGGCAGCAGACGCCAAGCCTCAGCTCGATAATCCTGCAACCCCGCTCATGGCCAACTACCGCGAAAAGCTCTTCGTGCTCGACACTGCCATCGACGACCTGCGCGCGCAGACTGGGCAAAACCCATCGAACGCACACCTGCGTTACCAGTTGCTCGCCATGTATCAGGAAAAGCAGCGCACATTGGAAGAACTCTTGGAGGAAAAGCGATGACCGGCCCCTTGCTCTGTAGCCAGCAGACTGCGCGGCGACGTTGGTCGAGCAAACGGCGCACCCTGCTCTGTGCTGCCATTTTGCTGGTCGTCACAGCTTCGTCCGCGCGTGCTGCAAATCCCGGCCAAGAGCAGGTCACGCGCGGCTTCCAGAAGACGCTCTCCCTGAGCGCAGGGCAATCGTTCCGCATCGAGAACAAATTCGGCGAAGTGCGCATCCACGGCGAGTCGGGCCGCGAACTAAGGATCTCCGCCACCATCCGCGTGCAAGCCGACTCGCGCGAGCAGGCGCAAAGCTTCGCCGACAAAGTGCAGATTGATGTCCAGCAAACGGCGCTGGGCGTCGAGGTGCGCACCAACTACCCGGAGGGAAATCGCAACTGGTTTGGCCGCAAGAACGCTTCCTATTCTGTCGATTATGAGATCGCCATGCCTTCCGACGCTCCGCTGGTTGTGAAGAACAGCTTCGGCAGCGTGAACGCCACCGGCGTCCGCAGCAAATCTGAATTCGACAACAGCCACGGCTCGCTCAACGTCCACGATACTGGCGCCGCACGACTCAGCAACTCTTTCGGCAGCATCGAGCTCAACGGCGCAGCGGGCGACGCGTCTGTCACCGACAACAATGGCTCGGTGCAAGTCTCCCAGGTGAAGGGTTCGCTGGAGCTGCGCAATCGTTTCGGCAGCATCACGGTCCGCGAAATTCAGGGTGCCGCCAACATCACTGGAGGCAACGGAGCTGTCAACCTCTCGAACGCCGCTTCCGCCAACATCACCACTTCGTTCGGCAGCGTCGAAGCTCGTAACATCCGCGGCGACTTGATCGTTCACGACAATAACGGCAACGTCGATGTGTCGGGCATTGGAGGCGCCGCCGACATCACCGACAGCTTCGGGAACGTCACCTTTTCCGAGGTCAAGGGTCGCGTCAACTGCACCACCAGCAATGGCCGTGTATACGGGAGTTCGCTTTCCGGAAGCGCCGTAACCATTCGCGATTCCTTCGGCAATCTCGAGCTGAGCAACATCGCCGGCCCACTTAGCGCGGAAACTTCCAACGGAAAGATCACGCTGCGCTCCGCGCGTGGGACCGTAGAACTGAAATCCTCTTTCGGCGCAATTGAGGCCTCGGACATCTCCAAAGGCATTCGCGCCATCACCAGCAACGGCAGCATCACGCTGACCGACATTGGCGGCGACACCTTCGCCAAGACCAGTTTCGGCAGCGTGTCCGCTGACCGCATCAGCGGCAATCTCATCGTCGAAAACACCAACGGCTCGGTTACCGCGCGCAACGTCAAAGGCAACGCTGAGGTCACCACGTCCTTCGCCGGCGTCACACTAGAATCCGTCGGCGGCAAAATCACGGTGAATAATCAGAACGGCGGGATCTCTGTCGCTGCTGCGCGTCCGGCCAGCGGCTGCCGGGACATCGCGCTGAAGACTTCTTTCTCTTCCATCCGCGTGCGCGTCCCGGAAGGCCTCGGCTACAACGTCAACGCGCGCACATCCTTCGGCCGCATCTCCACCGATTTGCCGATCACCACGACCGGCAGCGTAGGCCCCGATTCGCTCAACGGCACCATCGGTTCCGGCGGATGCCAGCTCCAGCTAACCAATTCCAACGGCAGCATCGAGATCACCAAGGCCCCATGACTTCCTCTCCGGGGGCTCCGTTCTCAGTGCCGTCTCTCTCGTTCCATGGCAAATGCCTTCTTCAAAATCCGCGTAGCCGTCTCGGTCAAGTTGTACTTTCCCAACTCCTCTTCGCTTGCAAACGCCACGTCCGTCACATCGCTTCCCGCCACGGCTTTGCCAGCAAGCCGTTCGCATAGATAGTCAACGATCACATAATGGAATCGCGGCCCTTTCCTTCCCTCATTCGCGCCCGCGGTGCTCTCCATATAAATTCGGTCGAACACCTCTATCAGTGCGATCACGCGCACCGTGAGACCTGTCTCCTCCAGCAGTTCCCGCGCTACGCCCTCCTCCAGCGTCTCGCCCAACTCCAGTGTCCCTCCCGGAATCGACCATTCCCCAAGCAGCGGCTCGCTGCCGCGCCTAATCAGCAGGGCTCGCCCCTGGTCGATAATGACGCCGCCCACACCCACCATCGGTCGTTCCGGATACTCCCGCGAAGACGCCATATATAGGCTCTATGTCTGCTTCCTCAGGCTTGCGTACCCGGCCGCACTCGCCCGGATGGGGTTGACTTGACGCCGGTATATAATACGCTCGACGGTGGTGCCCGCGGTCTTAGCGGCGCCGACTTTTGATGCACGTACGGAGGATGGAGACGTGATCCGCTGCCCTGAATGTTCCGCTGAAATCGACGTCGACGAAGACGAAGTCGAAGAAGGCGAGATTCTCAGTTGCCCAGAGTGCGAGTCCGAACTGGAGGTCTTGCAAATCCATCCTGTCCATCTGAACGTCATCTCCGAGGATATGGATGATGATGAAGACGAAGAAGACGAAGAAGAGGGCGAAATTGGGGAAAACGGCGATCTTCCCAAGGACGAAGACGAGGACGATGAGGAAGATGACGAAGAGTAACTGCAGATCCAGACCCTTGGCATCTTCTTTCCTGCCTGCCACCATCTAAGCCTTTAAGGAGCGGAAACATGCATGTTCGGTGGGTCGTTGCCTTGTGGGCTGCGGCACTGCTGGTTCCGTTCGCGGCTTCGCAAGCGCCAATTCAAGAAAACGCAACTGCTTCTCAGCCTCAGTCCTCGTCGTCTGCAAAGGCGGGCAAGCAGAAATACAGCCATGCCAATGACTTTTTGATCCGCGGAACCGTGTTTACCGACAAAGCCATCTCTTTCCCGGGCGTGCAACTCCACATCCGCCGCTCGAGCGATAGGAAATTCCGCTGGGAAGACCGCACCAATTCGCGCGGCGAATTCGCGATTCGCGTGCCGCAAGGTACGCAATATGAGATGGTAGTGCACACCAAGGGTTTCGCCGACCAGACCAGGACCATCGACGCCCGGAATGGCTCCGGGGAAAACAACGTGGTTTTCCGCATGGAACCGGCCAAGAGAGGAAAACAATGAAGCCCGCTCGCTCGCTGCTTGTGGCTTTGGTTTCGTCTATGTGCATCTGCGCGGCCATGGCCCAGGACGCCAAGCATGAAGCACCGCTCCGCACTGTCCGTGGCGTCGTGGTGGACAAAGCCTCAGAAGCACCCATTCCTTCGGCCGTGGTTTTTCTCAGAAATACGCGCACCAACGCAGTCCGCAGCTACATAACCGACGAGGAAGGCAATTACCGCTTCAGCGGCCTCGATCCCAATGTCGACTATGAAATCCGCGCCGAAAAAGATGGCGCAAAATCGGCTAGTCGAACGATCTCCAGTTTCGACAACAAAAAAGAGATCGTCCTTAACCTGAAAATCGAAAAGAAAAAAGCCTGACCTTTTCGCCCCAAGGGCCGCCGCTTTCACGGTGTGCGGGGCAACTCTCCATTATTGATTGTCGACCGCCTCACGACGACGCGTCTTTGATGTCTTCCTGCGCTCGCCTCTCCGCGTTCTTCGCCTCCGCCTTGGCATCCGCTTGCGGCTTCAGCGTTTGGATTGCCTTTGCAAGAGCTAGCGGTTTGCCGCCCTCAGGCGCGGTGCAGGAAGACACATTGCCGCTCGCAGGCTGAACTCCGGTGACATCCCACTTCAGGCAGTTGAACTTGATCTTCAAATTGTGGCTGACGTGCAGCGCGGCGACGCACGTGTTCAATTGCTTGAAAGAAGTGCAAGCATCCTCGAGTTTGGTGCGGGGCGGCAGTATGGCCTGCAGCAGCGTACCCAGCTTCTTGCTTTCGTCGCTATTTGCGGCGAGCTGTTCGCTGGCGGTCGGCCCCTTCTTGATCCAGTGAATTGGATTGTACGACTGCGCCGCCGCTCGCGCGGCTCCCAGCAATACGAGTGCCGCTATCAGCCCAGCTATGATCCATTTGGTTTTCATTTTTACCCCTTCGCTGCGCGATCTCTTGCGGGCAGATCGCGTGGCAAGCGCAAGTGAAAGGGCTGGACTTTCCTTGGGCATGGGCTGCGCATGCAGCTCAACTTCCCTCAGTAGGCCACTCCCGCACATCCAATTACGAGAACTTCGCGGGCTGGTACTCCCCCAAAGTGTCACTCCTGCCCATGCGTCCAGTTTTGCAGCTTAGCGGGCCTGTACTTTTTCACGATTGCCCGCCGGCCATTGCGCGCCTACAGTTATCTCGGATCCATAAAGCAAGAGATGAAGTCCATCCTGGGCCTTCGCGCGCGCACGCCAGAACCTTCTCCCCTGGAAGGCTCGGGCGCTTTCCGCGTGCTGCAGACCGAGACCGAGTTGCGGCACCTCGCACGTAGTGAGTGGTGGCTGTGGTTCTTCGCCTGTACAGTGACGCTGCTTGCCACCTCGGCATTGGCTCTGTCCTTCCTGCCTTTTCTCTTTCGCCATGCCAATCACTTCTATGAGATTCGCCCCGACCAGGCACAGTGGGGCACGGCTGCTCTCGTGGTTGTTTTCAATTCCTGGCTCGTGTACCGGCAATGGTCCTTTCGGCGGCGCAGAAAACAACTCAGCGCCCAGAATCCCATTCCGGAGCGTAACGGGAGCGAAATCTCAGACCCCTCCGGTTTCGATCCCGTCACTGGTCTTTACACACGCGTCTCCATTGAGCAGCACCTCGGCAAAGAAATAGGCCGTGCGCGCCGCGAAAACACCGCGCTTAGCGTCGCTACCATTCACATCGATGAATTCGCGCAGGTCACTCAGCGCTATGGCAAAGCCGCTATCGATTCAGTGCTGAAGGAATTTGCCCGTCGCATGAAAAAAGCCATTCGCGGTTCCGATTTTGCCGTGCGGCTCGCAAGCAGCGATTTTTTGCTCATTCTGACCGAATGCACCCTTGGCGAGGTAAAGCTTATTTTGAATCGCATAGGTCCGCTCGAAATCGTGTCCGCTGGGGAGAAAATCCCAATTCCTTACGCCACCGGTTGGGTCGACTACCAACCTGGCGAACTTCCCTTGGACTTGTTAAAGCGCGCTGCGCAAATTCTTCACCTCTACGAGAACGCCTCCAAGGACAGTTCTTCGACAAACCTCGTCGCCCGCTGACCGAACGTCACTGCAAAAACACGCGTCAGCCAAGTGCCTGCGTGTTGTTGCTTTTCGTGATTTGCGCGCCTATGATTTGCGCAGATTTCCCTCACGCGCCTCGAACCGTTCCCTTTTAGGGGGTCTTATGTCGATGACCGCAAGGTTCCTGGGTCCCTTTCTTCTCGCCGTGGCGCTCCTTTGTAGTGGCTGCAACAAGCCCCTCAATTCCGCAGGAGACGGATCAAGCGCGCAATATTTTCTGGTCACCGTGAACACGCAAATCCCGTATTGGCAGACCGCTGCGTCCGGGTTTAGAAAAGCCGCTTCCGAAATGCAGGTGCGGGGAACGGTCGCCGGTCCAGGTAGCTACGATCCCAAAGCCGAGCAGCAGGAATTTCGTCGCGTGGTCCAGTTGAAACCCGCGGGCATTCTGGTTTCACCAGCCGACCCGGATCTAATGAAGTCGGACATCGATGCCGCTATTGCTGCAGGTATTCCCGTCATCACTGTCGATGCCGACTCCTCCGCCAGCAAGCGCTTGTCCTTCATAGGTACAGACAACTACGAGGCGGGAAGATTGGGCGGCGAAATCGTCAGCCGCTCCTTGCAGGGCAATGGCAGCGTCGCCATCTTACCATGCCCGAGCAGACCAATCTCAATGAGCGATATCGCGGCTACATGGAGATCTTGACCGCGTACCCTCACATCACCGTGCTGCCCGTCGTCGACATCAAGGGAGATCCGCAGATCGCCTTCGATCAAGCCCAGAAGCTAGTCGCGGCAAAAACCAAAGTGGACGCCTTCGTGTGCCTGGATGCGCTGGGCGGCAAGGGAGTAGCGAAAGCGCTAAACGCAGCCCGCATTACGGGTAAAACGCTAATAGCCATGGACTCCGACCCCGAAACCCTCGAATGGATTCGCAAGGGCTTTATCCAAGGCACCATCGCGCAAAGACCTTTCACCATGGGCTTCATCGGTTTGAAAATGCTCGATGACCTGCACCGCCATGGACCTCGCTCACTCAACGTCGCCTGGGCCAAGGATCCCTTCGCGCCCATCCCCACCTTCGTGAATACCGGCGTAATCTGGATCGACAAGCAAAATCTCGACGCCTTTGCTCGCACTCTGGCCACTCCGTAGCGCCAAAAGCTGTTTGTAAGCCGTTTAGGGTCACGCTACTACGCGACATTCCTATCTTTAGAACCCATGTTTGGAGAAAACCGTGGCGGCACGCGCTCCCCTGCGAGGCCCTCTACGCCGCGCTCCGAACCTACTGGCTCCACGAAACAATCCAGCGCCGTGCGCATCTCATCGGTGAACCGACACAGAGGAGAGCAACGTGGCAAACCGATTGGAAGGCAAAGTGGCTGCCGTCACTGGCGGCGATCAGGGGATTGGGCGCGCGATTGTGGAGCGTCTGGCGGCGGAAGGCGCCGATGTGGCGCTGTGCTATCGCTCCAACAAAGCCGGCGCAGACGAAGTCGTCGCGGCCGTGCAGAAAGGGGGCCGAAAAGCCGTGTCCGTGCAATGTGACGTCGGGAAAGTTGCGGAAGGTCAACGCTTCGTAGACGAAGCGGTCCGGCAGCTCGGCCGCATCGACATCCTGGTGAACAACGCGGGGCTCGAACGCCGCGCCGATTTTTGGGACGTCACCGAGCAGGACTACGACGCGGTCCTCGATGTGAATCTCAAAGGGCCCTTTTTCGTGACCCAGGCATTTGTGAAGCACCGCATGCAGGCCAAAGCCGGCGGCAAGGTCATCAACATCAGCTCCGTGCACGAAGAGTTGCCGTTCCCTCACTTTGCCTCGTATTGCGCAAGCAAAGGCGGCATCAAGATGCTGACGCGGAATTTATCGATCGAGCTGGCGCCGCTCGGGATCACTATCAACGCGATTGCGCCAGGCGCTATCGAAACGCCCATTAACAAGAAACTGCTGAGCGACCCGGTAAAGCTGAAGTCGCTGCTGGAAAATATTCCGCTGAGGCGTCTCGGCAAACCGGAAGATGTGGCATCGGTTGCAGCGTTCCTGGCATCTTCGGACGCCGACTACGTGACGGGAACAAGCTACTTCGTCGACGGCGGCCTGACCTGGAACTACGAGGAGCAGTGAGGTCAGTTTTTTTAGAGATTCTAAGCTAGGCGCGCATCGCTATGGCGCCACGCGCCGCTTGCAGCAGTTTACGGGCATTGTCGCGAATGTCCCCGTGGGCAAACACCGCGTTGCCGGTAACCAGCAAATCGGCGCCGGCACGAACCACGTCGCCGACCGTGGTGAGATCGACGCCTCCGTCGACCTCGATGCGGAACGAGAGTCCGCGCCGCTCGCGAATCTGGGTCAGCGTCTCAATTTTTCGCAGCGAGCCGGGAATAAATTTCTGCGCGCCGAACCCAGGATTGACCGACATCACCAGCACGTGGTGCACGATGTCTAGCACTTCGTCGAGCATGTGCACTGGCGTCGCGGGATTGATCACCACCGCAGGCTCGCATCCATGCGACGCAATCAGGTGCAGTATGCGATTCAGGTGCACGCAGGCTTCCTGATGCACGGAAATCCAATTGGCGCCGGCTTCCGCAAAGGCCGCGATGTAATCGTCCGGATTCTCGATCATCAAGTGGCAATCGAAGGGGACCTTTGCGATCGTTTTGCGCAGCGACGCAACGACCGGCGGCCCAATCGTGAGATTCGGAACGAAATGCCCATCCATCACGTCGAGGTGCAAGACCGTGCCGCCACCGTCGATGGCGGCTAGCGCTTCCGCGCCGAGCTGCGCGAAATTGGCGGAAAGAATGGAAGGTGCGAGTTCGATCAACGTGGCGCTCCCATCCTTTGATTATACGCGGAAGCGACGGCCACTCCGTCCTGAATGTAGATGCCGCGCTTTAACCCGGCCACGGGATAGTGCAGCGGCGAGCACTGCTTTCTTGGGCGAGTTCGAGGACGCGCATAACATTGAGCGCGTATTGCGGTGTGACCGCGGGCGCGGCTGTACCGAGCAGGACATCCCGAATGTTGGCGTAATAGCTGCGATAGTCGCTCTGTGCAGGCGGGATGCGTTGTTCTGTGGTGGCGCCATCAGCATTCACCAGCGTCAGGGTACCGGAGTTTTCTTCTTGCTCCGACTTGCTGGGCGTTTCGTTCCATGGGATGCGGCCGGCGCGCAATTTTGGCTCTTGCACGTCAAAGGCGTGCTTCACGTAAGCACCGCCGGTGCCGTGGAGAACGAAGCGCGGGCGCGTGACCGCGGCGAGCATTGTGGCGCGAAGGACCGCGCGCAGGCCGCGTGGGTAGTGCAGCGTGAGGTCGAAGGAATCGTCGGCCACCGCGTTCTCGCGTTCCATGCGAATGTCGGCGGTGACCGCTTCAGGCACCCCGAAAAGCAGCCACGCATGATCGATCAGGTGTGGCGCAAGGTCGAAGAAAACCCCTGTTCCGGGGCCGGAGCGCTCGCGCCAGGCGTTTCCCTTTAGCCGGGGGCGAAAACGGTCGTAGTTCGATTCGAATCGCACCAGGCGTCCAAGCCTGCCGCTCGCAACAAGTTGCTGCACGGCTTGAAAATCTCCGTCGTACCGGCGATTGTGATAGACGGTCAGCAGCCGTCCGCGCTCTTGCGCAAATTTCACGAGATCCAGAGCTTCTCCTAACGTTGTGCTTAAAGGTTTGTCGACCACTACGTCGCGACCTGCCGCGAGACATTGCCCAGCAATTGGATGGTGCGTGTCATTCGGCGTAGCGATGACAACGAGTTGAATCTCAGAAATTGCCAGCAGCTCTTCGACACTGCGCACAATGCGCGTGCCCGGATAAAGCTGTGCTGCTTCATTGCCGCTGCGTTGCAAAATCGCGGCAAGCCTCAGGCCCGGAACGGCATGAATCACCGGCGCGTGAAACGCGCGCCCGGCAAGCCCGAATCCAATGAGTCCTGCTTCAATCATTTTGCGTCGCTTCCCAGTCTCTGGCGCGGGCTATAGCGTCGTTGCGCGAAATGTTTGGCTCCGGCAAAATGCCATGATGTCCTCGAAAACGCAAATCCTGGAAAAAGCCTCGCCCTCCTCACAGAGCACGATTTTCTATCTGCTTTGCGCCGGTTTCGTCGTCAATGGAATTGTGATCTCCTTCATCGGACCCATCCTTCCCGTCTTCATGGCCAAATGGGGACTGGACGACAGCCGCGCCGGACTTTTCTCCCTAGTACAATTCACCGGATCGTTCACGGGTGTTCTGCTTTCGAGCGCTTTGATCTCCGCGAAAGGATTCAAACCTGCAATCACGCTGGGCGTTGCCATGCTGGGGCTCGGCTTCGCTCTGCTCAATGCGCCGACGTTTGCGCTTGCACTTGCGGCGAGCGGCATCTATGGCCTTGGCTACGGATTTGCCACGCCGGGAACGAATTTGTGGGTAGGCGAGACGTATGGAGAACGCCGTGCCTCGGCTTTGAGCATCATGAATCTCGCTTGGGGCGCCGGCGCAATTTCGTCGTCGCCCCTCGCCATGCTAACCATGCGCACGTCGCAGGTCACGCCGCTTCTCTATGCGGTCGGAGCCATTTGCGCCGCGCTCGCGCTTCTCCTCTTGCGTATGCCCTTTGGCAAGCCGCCGCATAAAGAAGATCCCCCTCCCGGCGCAGCGATAGTCAAAACGCCGGGGAACGGTGTCGCGGCTCTGCTGGGAGTTTTGTTTTTTGTGTACGTAGGGACAGAGGTCGGGACTTCCTACTGGGCTCCGGTGCACGCGCAGCGAGCGGCGACCTGGAGCAGTAACACCTGGACATTGGCTCCCATGTTTTTCTTCGCTGGGTTGCTCGGTGGACGCGGAGCAGCGGCGGCGATTCTTCTTCGATGGAAGGAAGTGACGGTCGCCGTGGGAGGAATCCTGCTTGCAGCCGCGGGCGAATTGATATTTCTCTCCGCTCGCTCTCGCGTAGCGTTATTCGGCGGCGCCTTCCTCGCAGGACTTGGCCTCGCCGGTCTCTTCCCGATCTTCATTGCCTGGCTTTCGAAATGGTTTGGCGTGCGTGCACGAAAGGTTGGCGGCGTGATGTTCGCGCTGGCAGCAGCCGGAAGCGCGCTGATGCCGCCGCTTGTGGGCGTAGTTTCGCGGTACGCGGGGAGCCTGCGCATCGGGCTCCTGGTGCCGCTCGCCGGCTGCGCAGTAATGTTGGCAGTGATCGCGTTGCTGCGGCCGGGCGCTCGCGGTTGATCTGTTCTGCCCGCTGTTTGCGCCGCTTGCTACGCGGCAAGCGGCGGCCTGAGGTATTCTTAGCCCGTGCAAAACGCCGTATTCTCTCAGCGTTCGCCAACAAAACGTCTTATGTTGGGCCTGGTGATCACGCTGGCCGCGGTACTCGCGTACTCCGCCTACATGACCGTGCAGCTCGCCGGTTTGCGCAAACTGCAAAGCGACATGGTGGACCGCGGGCGAAAAGATTCGCTGCAGCTTTTGCGCCTGCAAAACGATTTGAACACCGTGGCCCTGGCGATGCGCGACATGCTGGACGCCGGAGAACCGTATCCGCTGAGCGCCTGGTCTGCGCAATTCGATCGCGTGCGCGGCGATTTGGAATCCGCGTTGCGCCTCGAGGAACAATATGCCGAGGTGCATCGCACGACGGAGCAGCGCGCCTATCTGAGCCAGCAGCTCTCGCAATTCTGGGATGCGGTCGACCGCATGTTTGCTCTGGCGCGCGACGGAAAAGAAAAAGAAGCGCGCGACCAGATTCGCTTGTCGTTGCAAGCGCGGCAAGCGGCGCTGAGCACCGCGGTATCGCGATTGCTCGTGGAAAACAACGAGGCCGAGCAGTTGGCAGCCGCGCAAATCGCCAAAATCTACGATGGCGTGCAGCGCCAGTTGTACATTTTTCTGGGCGCTACGCTGATCGCCATCGCGCTCACCAGCCTGTACCTGATTCGCTCCAACCGCCAGATTTTTGCGCGCCTGGCGGCCCTTTCCGAGCAGCGCAGTGATTTGGCGCAGAAACTGATCGCGACACAGGAATCCACGCTTCGCCACATTTCGCGCGAGCTGCACGACGAATTCGGCCAGGTGCTGACGGCGATTGGCTCGCTGCTGAGCCGTGTGGAAAAGCAGGTGCCGCAGGGCGCGCCGCTGCGCCAAGATTTGCAGGAGGTTCGCGAGATCGCGCAATCGACACTGAACAATATTCGCAGCTTGTCGCAAGCGCTGCATCCGGTGCTTCTTGATGAACAAGGACTGGAGAGCACGCTCGATTGGTATATTCCGATGGTGGAGCGGCAAACGGGGCTGAAGGTGCACTACGAAAAATCGGGCGCTGCGTTTCCGGTGGACGGCACTGCGGGCGTGCAGCTGTATCGTGTACTGCAAGAGGCGCTCAATAATGTAAAGCGCCATGCGGGAGCGCAAGAGGCATGGGTGCGGCTAAGATTTCAGAACGATTCCATAAACCTGGAAGTGGAAGACCACGGCAAGGGATTTTCGCCGGACGCAGGGCACCAGGGAATCGGGCTCGTTGGAATGCGGGAGCGCGCGGAGCTTGTGGGAGGAACTTTGCAGGTATTGAGACGCGAAGGCGGCGGAACGATCGTGCGCCTCGTCGTACCGGCGGAGAGAGTCGAAGCGCATGGCGGATAAGCTCACCGTGCTGCTGGTAGACGATCACGCGCTGGTGCGCAAAGGATTCCGGCGCATGCTAGAGGACGATGCTGCGATTTCTGTCGTTGGTGAGGCCAGCGATGGCCAGGAAGCAGTGCGGCTGGCGCTTGAGCTGAAGCCGAAAGTGGTGGTGATGGATTGCGCGCTTCCGGGCATCAGCGGCATCGATGCCACGCGGCGCATTCGCGCGAAGATGCCGGATGCGACCGTGCTGATGCTCAGCATGCATTCCGAGGACACTTTGGTGCGCCAAGCCCTGGAGGCAGGCGCGCGCGGCTACATCTTGAAAAATGCGCTGGAACTGGATTTGGTCAGCGCCATAAAGCGCGTCGCTGAAGGCCATCTTGTCCTCGATCCGCAACTCGCCAAGCCCGCGGCGCTCAAGGGCGAACGCGACAGCGGTCTCACCACGCGCGAGCTGGAAATTTTGCAGCACATCGTGGCAGGCAAATCGAATAAAGAAATTGCCGCCGAGCTCGGCCTCAGCGCGAACACCGTGGGCGTGCACCGCGCCAACATCATGGACACGCTGGGAATTCATAAGACAGCGGAGCTGGTGGTTTACGCGATTCGCAACGGATTGGTGACCCTGACTTGAAGCGGCGGGACTTTTTGTCGGGCACCGCGAGTGCAGGGCTCATCGCTCTGACTCTTCCTCGGCTATTGGACGCTATTCCCGTGGCACCGACATTTCGCTTCGCGGACGTCACCGAGCACGCAGGCATTCAGTTCCAACACAACAGCGGGGCGTACGGCGGCAAATTACTTCCGGAGACGCTTGGCTCCGGCTGCGCTTTTCTCGATTACGACGGCGATGGCTGGCAAGACATTCTGCTAATCAACGGGATGGATTGGCCCGGTCACAAGCGCCAGCGCTCTACGTTGCGGCTCTACAAAAACAATCGCAACGGCACATTCACGGATGTGACCAAAGCCGCCGGGTTAGATGTCGAGATGTACGGAATGGGCGTCGCGGTCGGGGACTACAACAACGACGGCTTCCCGGATATCTTCATCACCTGCGTCGGGCAAAACAGGCTATTTCGCAACACGGGCAAAGGAACTTTCCTCGATGTGACGCGCGCAAGCGCCTTGAGCGCGCGACAAGCATTCAGTACCTCGGCGTTGTGGTTCGACTACGATCGCGACGGGTTGCTCGACCTTTTCGTTTGCAACTATGTGCGCTGGTCACCGGAGCACGATGTTTTTTGCAGCCTCGACGGAACGCACAAATCGTTTTGCACGCCGGAAGCCTACCGCGGCGAGACCTGCTGGCTGTTTCACAATCGCGGAGATGGAACATTCGAGGACGTTACGGCCACCAGCGGAATCTTTGACAGCAGCTCGAAATCGCTGGGCGTGGCTATGCTCGACTATGACCAGGACGGCTGGCCGGATTTGCTGGTTGCCAATGATACGCAGCCCAACAAACTCTACAAGAATCTGCGAAACGGCAAATTCAAAGACGTCGCTGTGGAAGCGGGGCTCGCGTTCAGCACGGAAGGCAAAGCGCGGGCCGGGATGGGCGTGGATGTTGCGGACTTCCAGAATTCGGGCAAGCCGGGAATCGCCATCACCAATTTCGACAACGAGATGATCGGCCTATATCGGGCCGTGCGCTCGGGAACGTACGACGACATCTCGATTGCTGCGGGCGTGGGCCTGCCGTCGAAGAACACGTTGGGCTTCGGCTGCGCTTTTCTCGATGTGGATCTCGATGGCTCGCTCGATCTGGCGGTCGCCAATGGGCACATTGAGGAAACCGTGCGCAATATTCACGGGAACGTCGGTTACGCCCAGCCGCCGCAGCTCTTTTTGAACCAAGCCGGGAAATTTCAAGACATCGCGAGCAACGTAAATGGCGGCTTTGCTCAACCCAAGGTTGGCCGCGGTCTGGCGTACGGCGACTTTGATCGCGACGGAGACCTGGACATCCTGCTGACCACAAATAATGGTCCCGCCTATCTTTACCGCAACGACCAGCTCGCGGGAAATCGCAGCATTCGGTTTCGCCTCACGGGAACGAAATCCAACCGGGACGCGATCGGCGCCGTGGTGCGGATTTTTTACGACGGGCAGAGTCAAAGCCAGATGGTGAAAGGCGGCTCGAGCTATCTCTCACAATCGGAACTGCCGCTAACTTTCGGATTAGGGAAACGCGACAAAATCGAACGCGTGCAGATCGAATGGCCGAGCGGGGCGAAAGAAGAATCGAAGGATCTGGCTGGCGGCAAGGCCTATCAATGCACTGAAAACACAGGCCTTATACCTGCGATTGGTTTCTAGTGCTTTCGCGTTATTGCGGGGTTTCCGGCTGGGCGATATAAAACGCCCACATCGCTTCCAGATAGGCTTTCATTTCTAGCGCCCACCCGGAGGCACCCCAAGCACTCGCGGCCGGATGTGCACCCATCCGGCCGCACTTTTTAGAGCAGCGTCGAGGCGTTCGAAAGTGGAGAAACGCGCAATGGAACGTTGGCGCTTGCGAAGCTTGTTGGCCCTAGCGGCAAGCGCGATTTACTTGTACGGATTTCCATCCGCCACAATCACTTACGGAACTCTCGTTCTGTTTCACGTAGCTGTTGGCATTCTGCTGACCGTTTTGCTGCTCCCCTTTCTTTTCCGATTGCTGCGGGTGGATACCCCGCTAGCGCGCGTTGGTTGGCTATTTTTGGCTGCGGGCGCTGTGCTCGGCGTCGCACTGATTTTTGTTGGCACGCTGAACCGGCTGAAGCCGTGGCTCTACGCGCATATCGCCCTTTGCGCCGTCGGCTGCCTGTTCGTAGCGACCGCGTGGCTGGCTTCCCGTGGCTGGCTGGGAACCACAGCAACCCAGCGCATTTTTCGATTTGCAGGGCTCGTGCTCGCCACGGCGGTGATTGCGGCGGGAGCGTGGGGGTCGCGCGAAATCGCCTGGAGGAACGCCAATCGCATTGTGAACCCGCAAATGCCCGCGGCTTCGATGGACGGCGAAGGCGACGGCCCGCAGGGCAAATTCTTTCCAAGCTCCGCGCAGACTAAAAATAACGGCTACATTCCCGCAAAGTATTTCATGCAATCGGATGCATGCCAGCGCTGCCATGCGGACATTTACAAACAGTGGTACAGCTCGGCGCACCACTTTTCATCGTTTAACAATCAGTGGTATCGCAAGAGCATCGAATACATGCAAGGCGTCGCGGGTGTGCGCGCTTCGAAATGGTGCGCGGGCTGCCACGATCCGGCGCTGCTCTTCAGCGGTTTGTTCGACAAGCCCATTAAGGAAATCGTTGACCGCCCGGAAGCAAAAGCAGGCCTGAGCTGCCTGATGTGCCACAGCATCGTGCAGGTGAAGAGCACGATGGGACAGGGCGATTTCGTTTTGGAGTACCCGAAGTTGCACGAACTGGCGGCGAGTGACAATCCCGTGGTGCGCACGCTGCACGATTTCCTTGTGCGCGTGAATCCGGAGCCGCACCGGCGGACCTTCTTGAAGCCGTTCATGCGCACGCAGACTGCGGAGTTCTGCGCGTCCTGCCACAAAGTTCATCTGGACGTGCCGGTAAACCACTATCGATGGGTGCGCGGTTTCAATGAGTACGACAACTGGCAAGCCAGCGGCGTTTCCGGCCAAGGCGCGCGCTCGTTTTATTATCCGGCAAATTCGATGATGTGCGCGGATTGCCACATGCCTCAGGTGCGCTCGGCGGATTTCGGGAATATCGATGGCTTTGTGCATTCGCACCGCTTCCCGGGCGCAAACACCGCAGTCCCTACAGCGAATGAGGATCAAACGCAGCTCGAGTTGAGCCAGAAATTCCTGCAAGACAAACAGCTCACCGTGGACATTTTTGCGATTTCGCCCGCTGGGAATGAGGTTTCTGCGCCCGTGGCTGGGAAAATGGGCCGCCCAGAACTGTCCACTTCCTTTGCGGTGGGTGAGGAAGCGGACACCTCTCTGCCAAACGGTCCGGCGGGTGAAGCTCGCGCTATTACGGCGCCGCTGGGCCGCGTTGACGCGGCGGTTCGGCGCGGGGACGACGTGCGCGTAGACGTTGTCGTTCGAACACGCAAGGTCGGTCACTTTTTCCCGGGCGGAACGATCGATGCCTTCGACGTATGGCTGGAGCTCCAAGCAGTCGATGAAAAGGGGCAGACGATTTTCTGGAGCGGCAAGGTCGAGGATGACGGCAAGGGTCCGGTCGAAAAAGGCGCGCACTTTTACCGCTCGCTGCTCATCGATGCGCACGGGAATCCCATCAACAAGCGAAATGCCTGGGCCAATCGCGCCACCGTGTACGTGCATTTGATTCCGCCCGGCGCCGCGGACACCGCGCATTATCGACTGCATATTCCGGAAAATGCGGGCGGCAAGATCACGCTGCATGCCAAGCTGAACTACCGCAAATTTATGTGGTGGAATACGCAGTTTGCCTTCGCGGGCGCCGAGGATTCGTATCAGAAGCCGGGAGCGATGACTCCGGACTACGACGACCGCAAATGGCTGTTCAAGAGCGGCGACCCGAAAATGATTTCAGGCGAGCTGAAAGCGGTTCCCAATCTGCCGATTATCACGGTGGCGGAGGATTCGAAGACGCTGAATGTCGTCGCGCGAAGTGCTCCTGCCCCGCAACCGAAGGCGATTCTCGCGAAAGAGGATTGGTCGCGTTGGAACGATTACGGCATCGGGCTCTTTCTGCAAGGCGACTTGAAGGGTGCTGCGGCGGCGTTTCAAAACGCCGCGGACATCGATTCGCAAAACCCCGATGGCTGGGTGAACATCGGGCGCGCTTTGGTGCAGGAAGGCGACACCGCCGGGGCGCGTGTTGTGCTGGAGAAGGCATTGGCGCTGAAACCCGGGCTAGCCCGCGCGAACTTCTTCTATGCGCGGATTTTGAAGGAAGAAGGCAATTATGATGATGCGATTGCGCGCTTGAGGCAGGTGCTGGCGCAATATCCGCGCGATCGCGTCGTCCGCAATGAAGTGGGCCGCATTTTATTTTTACAGAAACAATACGCCGAGGCCGTCGCGGAATTCAATCAGACGCTGTCGATCGACCCCGAGGATTTGCAGGCCCATTACAACCTGATGCTTTGCTACAGCGGGCTGGGGAACGAAGCGCACGCAAACGAGCACAAAGAACGCTATCTGCGATTCAAGGCGGACGAATCGGCGCAGGCTATCACCGGACCTTACCGGCAGGCGCATCCGGAAGACAACAACGAGCGGCAGCCGATTCATGAGCATGTCTCCGTTGCACTGAATGCACCTATGAAGTCTGGTAAACGCGCAGCGGCATCACCTGCAACTGTCCCAAATCAGCCTGGCGGTTCGCATTGATTCCAAACAGAGCTGAATCCAGGAGGAGCTGATTCATGACGTGGATCAAGACGGTGTCGATGGAAGACGATGAGCGCGTCAAGAAAGCAATGCTGGCGCAGCGCGCGATCTATCCAATCGAGTACGCCACGCCGGTACATCCTGAAAACAACGGTCAGAGCTCCAGTATCGTCGCCTCGCACTCGCTGATTCCGGACGCCCTGTTTCACGCATTTAGCACTTTCGGCGCGTTGATGTCTCCAGACCTGCCCCTGCAACGCCGCCAGCACGAAATGATTGCGACCATGGTTTCCGTCGCGAACCGCTGCGTGTATTGAATTGAATCTCACGCAGAGTTTCTGCGTCGCGTGACTCTGGACAAAGAACTGGTGGAGGCGCTGCAGAAGGATTACCGATCTGCGGCGATCAGCGAGCAGGATCGCACGATGCTCGATTACGTGGTGAAGCTGACCAAAGATGCAACCAAAGTTTCGCCGGACGATCACGCAAAACTCAGAGCCGTTGGCTTCGACGACCGCGGCATTTTGCAGATTACGCTCATCGCTTCTTGGTTCAATTACATCAATCGCGCGGCGGATGCGTTGGGTGTCGGACGCGATTAAACAATGAGGACACAATGAAGGGACTCACTGCGTTATTGGCTGCGTTTGCGCTCGCGGCTGCAGCAAAAGTAGCAGGCAGCAGCATCGGCGGTCCGGCCGCCTCCGTGGTGACGTTTCGCGATGTGACCCAGCAATCCGGGATTCGCTTCGTACATAACAATGGAGCGTTCGGGAAGAAGTTCTTACCCGAGACGCTGGGGCCCGGTGTCGCCTTCATTGATTACGACAACGACGGCTGGCCGGATATTTTCTTGGTCAACGGCATGGACTGGGCGGGACACACGCAAAAGCACACCACGCCGAAGCTCTATCACAACAACCACGACGGAACTTTCACCGACGTAACGCACAAAGCCGGTCTCGACGTGGAGATGTACGGCATGGGCATCGCCGTCGGTGACTATGATAACGATGGCTTTGACGATCTCTTTGTCACCGCGCTCGGACAAAGCCGGCTCTTTCACAACAACGGTAACGGGACATTCACCGATGTGACGCAGAAGTCCGGGCTCAGCGGTCCTCGCGAGTTGAGCACCAGCGCGGCGTGGGTCGACTACGACAAAGACGGGCGGCTGGATCTGGTGGTCGGCAACTACGTGCAATGGGCTCAGGAAACAGATCTCTATTGCACGCTGGACGGCAAAAGCAAGTCGTACTGCACGCCGGAATCGTACAAGGGAACAGCGGCGCGTCTCTGGCACAATCGCGGCGATGGCACGTTCGAGGATGTCACGCAGAAAGCGGGGCTCGGCGAGCCGACGTCGAAGACCATGGGCATCGCGGTGCTCGATTATGACAATGACGGCTGGCCCGATCTTCTCTTTTCAAACGACACGCAGCCAAACAAGCTCTACCGCAACAATGGCAACGGCACTTTTTCGGAAAAGGGCATGATCGCCGGCGTGGCCTTCAGTGAAGACGGCGTGGCGCGCGCCGGCATGGGCGTGGATGCTGCGGACTACGACCACTCCGGATATCCCAGCGTCATGATCACGAATTTTTCGAACCAAATGCTTTCCCTCTATCACAACGAAGGCAAAGGCTTGTTCGTGGACGAAGCGCCGCAATCCGCGATCGGGCGCGCCACGCTGCTCACGCTGGGCTTCGGCTGCTTTTTCTTCGATTACGATCTAGACGGCTGGCCGGATATTTTCGTAGCCAACGGCCACATCGATCCGGAAATTCAGCGCGTGCAAGCCAATGTGAAGTACGCGATGCCGCCACACCTGTTTCGCAACCTCGGCAAAGGAAAATTCGAGGAAGTCACGAATGCCATGGGAGCGGCATTCGTGGCGCCCCGCGTCGGGCGCGGTGCGGCCTACGCCGACATTAGCAACCATGGCCGCCTCGATCTGTTGCTTTCTACCAACGGCGGCTCGGCCTATTTGTTTCGCAACGAAGCACAAGACGGCAGCGCAGCAAATCGCAGCGTACGGCTCAAGCTCGTGGGCACAAAATCCAACAGGGATGGTATCGGCGCGGTTGTGCGACTCTCTTCCGGCGGCGAAACGCAGACGCAGATGCTACGCAGCGGCTCCAGCTATCTTTCTTCCAGCGAACTTATTCTGACTTTCGGTTTGGGGCAGCGCGACAAAGCCGACACCGTCGAGATTCGCTGGCCCAGCGGGCAAGTTGATCATCTTTTCAACGCAGCAGCAGGACAAACTATCACGGCGTCAGAAGGCCAGGGACAAACATCGTCCCGGCCCTACGCAAAATAGCTTCCGCTAGCTAGGCGGCTGCTGGTTGCTGAGCCTGCTGCCCGTGATCTCTGGACAGGTAGTAGTGAATCGCCGGCGTAAAAATCAGCGACAGCACCATGGAGCTAAGCAGTCCGCCAATCACGGTAATCGCCAGCGGCTTTAGCATCTCCGAGCCGGCGCCTATCCCAAATGCCAGCGGCAACATGCCGGCTACAGTCGCCAACGCGGTCATAGCGATCGGCCTTAGCCGCCGCCGCCCCGCCTGAATCATCGCGTCTTTTGCGGAAAAGCCCAGATCACGAAATCGGTGCTCCGCATCGAGGAGCAAGATGCCGTTTTTTGCCACGATGCCGATCACCATGATCATGCCCATGCGCGAGGCGACATTAAAAGTGGTCCTCGTGACCAGAAGCGCCACAAATCCCCCAAAGCTTGAGAGCAACGCGGAGGCCAGGATTGCAGTCGGCGCAGAAAACGTTCGAAATTCAAACAGCAGCACGGCAAACAGGAGCAGCAACGCCAAAACCAAAACAATTAACAGATCGCGCGACGCCTTCCGGTCTTCCTCGTACAAGCCCCCATATTCCACTCGGATCGATGCCGGCAGATGCAGATCGCGGACCGCTTTCTGCACTGCAGCCACGCCTGTACCGAGGTCCACTCCTTCCAGGCGCGCGGTGACTTGCACCAACCGCTGCAAATTCTCTCGCCGAATCTCTGTCTGCCCTGAATCGGTACTGACCGTTGCCAGCGAGCCAAGCGTTGCCGTGCGTCCGGTTCCACTGATCAGCAACGTATTGCTCATGTTTTCCAGAGAAGACCGGCTTCGCTCCGGGAAGCGGACTCGGATGGTATAAGCCCGATCGTTCAGCACCAGCGGCGTCGAGGCAGGTTCTCCCTCCAGGACGGCCGCCGCATCCACCGCGACTTCCTCCGGAGTGAAGCCCGCCCGCGCAGCCACGGTGGGATTTACCGCGAATGTCACCGCAGGCCCGCTAATCGTGTTTTCCACGCCGTTCAGGATGTCCACCACTCCGGGCACCTTTCCGATGGCCTCGGCAACGCGTGGCGCAGTGTCATTCAGCAGCTTCCCGTCTTTCGCAAAAAGTTTGATGACCACCGGCTGCGGTTGACTCGTCAGGTCGCCGATCATGTCCTGCAGCAGCTGAATGAATTCCACTTTGGTCGCGGGCTCGGTCTGCTCGATTTCTGCTCGAACGTCCGAAATCACCTCGTCGATGGGCCGCTTGCGATCTCGTTTTAGCTTTACCGTAAAATCGCCATTATTTGCTTCTGTAACCGCTGCCAACCCTAGTTGCATCCCTGTGCGTCGCGAAGTGTTTTCCACCTCCGGGGTGGAATGCAAGATTTCTTCAATGTGCTGCAGAATGCGGTTGGATTCAACAAGCGAGCTTCCGGGAGGCGTGAAGTAGTCCAGAATGAAGCCGCCCTCGTCCATCTCCGGAAGAAATTCTGTGCCGAGAAATTTGTAACACACCAGCGACAGAACAACGATCAACGCCGAGCTCGCTACAAGTACCCACGGTCGCTTCAACACCGATTCCATCACCCGCCCGTAGAAGTTCACAATCCGCCCGAAGAAACCGGAGAGGTGTTTTTCTTCCGCGGCCAGCAGAGCGGCAAAATCCGGCCCGCCCTGGGATGTCGACACAGCTTCTCCCGTATCCTTTCGGCGTACCAGGTACTGGCTGAGCGCCGGAGTCCACGACAACGCAAGGAACAGTGAGGCCAGCAAAGACACCGTCATGGTGACCGCCAGAGCACGGAAGAAGCTGCCTGTCACGCCGGTAGTCGAGATCAGCGGAAGAAATACCACGATCGGCGTAATCGTCGAGCCGATCAGCGGCACAGTCAATTCGCTCAAAGCGCTCTTGATTGCCTGGAAACGGCTCTGCCCAGCGTCGCGGTGCAATACGATATTTTCGAGCACCACGATAGCATCATCGATCACCAACCCTACCGCGGCCGCTAGGCCCCCGAGCGTCATCAGATTGAAAGTCTGGCCTGATATCTTCAAAACGATGAAAGTGATTAGTAGCGTAACCGGGATCACCAAGCCCGCCACCAGCGATGTTCCCCAGTCGCGCAAAAAAAGCACCAGAATGATCGAAGACAAGATAATTCCGATGAGCACCGCGTCTCGCACACTCGCGATCGAATCGTGCACAATCGTTGACTGATCGTAGAAACTTTCGAGGTGTACCCCCGGAGGGAGGGCCGGACCCAGCTCCTGCATCAGCGCATGCACTTCATTGGCGACCTGCAGCGTATTGCTCTCTGGCTGCCGATCGACATTCAGCAGCACAGCCGGTTTCCCATTTGCGGTCACCATGGTATAGACCGGCGCATCCGACGTTGCCACCGTTCCGATATCACCCAGCCGCACCGGCACGCCCGCGGTCGTAGTCTTGACAACAATTTGGCCGATCTGCTCCGGCGACCGTACTTGTCCGCTGATCAGCCCAAGCACAAGTTGATGGTTGTGCTCAATCAGTCCGGGTGAATCCACGAGGTTCGTCTTTCGAATCGCGTCCAGAATATCCTGCACCGTCACGCCCGCGGCTTGCAGACGCGCCGGATCCGGCGTCACCTGAAATTCTGGAACGCGCCCGCCCTGAATGATCACCGTCGCCACACCGTCCAGCCGATTGATGCGCGGTTTTAGATCGTAGGTGGCTATCTCCCACAGCTTATTCGGCGGCACCGTGTCCGACGTAAGGCTGTAGCCGATGATTGGAAATACCGCAAACGTCAGCCGGTGTGTTTCCAGCTTAGCTGTCGGTGGCAGCGTGCTCTGCATTCGCGCCACCAGCGCATCCACGCGCTGCAAGGTCAAAATCATGTCGGAGTTCCAGGCGAAGAATAAATCGACTTCCGCCGAGCCTCGGCTGGTGATCGACCTGACGCTCTGCAATCCCGGAACGCTGTTGACCGCCTCTTCAATCGGCCGCGTGATCGTCACTAGCATCTGATCGATTGGCATTACTCCGTTATCCACGCCAATCACGATTCGTGGGAAATCCGTATTGGGGAAAACAGAAATCGGGATCGTGAACGCAAAATAGGCGCCGACCAACGCGAGGCTCACCACTACGAAAAGAATCGGGCTGGACAGTTTGCGAAACCACGGCACTTCTGGCACATTTGCCGGCCGTCTTCCGGTGGTGGAAGGGGGCTCAACGCTCATCGAAGATTACTCCTTGCCCTTGCTGGCCGGCTTAGCCGCTTCGCTTGCTTTAGTGGCTTTCTTTGTGCCCTTCCCATCACCCTGATCGACCGCGCTCTTCTTGTCCTCCGCTGTGCCGCCTTTGGCCGCGCTTTCTTTCTCATCTGGCTTTTCAATCTTGACCTTCGTGCCATCGGGCACCGCATACCCGCCGGAAGTGATCACCGGGTCGCCTTCGTTGATGCCGCTGACCACCTGCGCCAAGTCTCCGTTGCGAATTCCTATTTGCACCTTCGTCTGGTGCGCCTTCTCATCGCTTCCTGCCACCAGCACGTAATCTCCAACCTCTTCGCTCCGGTATACCGCTCCCACAGGCACCACAATCGCGTCTTTCGCCGTTTTCGCCGTCATCGAAATTGGTACGGTCATTCCCGGTCGCAGCGCCGGATCCGGCTTCCCCGCCTCAACCCACACTTCAATCGTCGTGCTTCCCGGATCGAGCGCCGGACTCACCAGGCTGACCCGCGCTTTCATTGGCTCATCAAGGCCCGCAACTTTGATCTCGGCCGGATTCCCGACTCTCAGCTGCGCCGCTTCAACCTGCGGTATGTGCGCCTTGGCAATCAGCCGGCTCAAGTTCATCACCGTCAGGATCGGCTGATTCGCCGTAGCCAGGTCGCCTTCATACAGAGGCCGGTCCGTCACCACCCCATCAATCGGGCTCTTGATCAGCGAATAGCTGAGCTGTGCCGCCGCGCCAAGGTACTTCCCTTTCGCCGACTCTTTTGAACCCTGCGCTGATTTCAACAGCTGTTCTTTGCCCAGGCGTTGTAAGTCCGCGAGCTGTTTCTGCGTCTGTTCGCTTTGGCTGCGCGCCTGCGCCAGCGCTACTTCCGCCGCGTCAACATCCCGCCGCGGAATCGCGCCCTGTTGCAGCAGCTCCTTGCGGCTCGCATAGATTTTCTGCTGCGCCTCGAACGCGGATCTTGCCGCCGCCGCATCCAGCTCCGCCTTCTGAATTTGCTGTGGCAACCCTGCGCCGACAGTCATTGCGTAGTTCGCTTCCGCCTGCTCATAGTCGCCTTTGCTGGACTCTGCAGACGCGGATAGGTCCGCATTCTCCAGCTCCGCCATCAACTGCCCCTTTTTGACCCGCGTGCCGCGCTGCACAAAGAATTTCTTCACCGTCGAAGTGATTTTCGGCGCAATCGTCGCCTGCTCCAGCGGAAACACCACTGCGTCGACGGAAACAATTTGCGAGATCGCGGCTCGTTGCGCTGGCGTGGTTTGCACGCTGACTACCGGTTCTTTTTCATTCTGTTTCTGGCCGCAGCCCGCGGCGGCGAGGAACACTGCCAGCATCGAGGCGAGCAGCGTTCCGCGTTTAGCTGTTTCTCTCTTAAATCTCCGCGCTATTTTCATGGAGTTGTCAGCACTCCCGTCAGAGTCTGCAAATTTGCCAGCGCCACGCGATACCGCACGGCGCCGTCCTGGTAGGTGCCATTCGCCAGCGCAAAAGTATTCTGCGCGTCGACCACTTCAAGGACCGTTGATTCCCCGTTCCGATAGCGCAGCGTCACCAACTTCAGGCTTTCTTCCGCGAGCTGCGCCGACCGCTTCAGGCCCTCCAGCTCATTCAGTGAGGTTTCCGCCTCCGCATACAGCAAACGAATCTCCGCCAGCAGCCTTCTCTCCGCCAGCGAGAGTTCCCTTTTCGCCTGATTCTGCCGCAACTCCGCCTGTTTGATCCGGCTCTGCGTGGCGCCCCAATTCCATATAGGAATGTTCACAGTAGCCACCGCCGAGGACCCCAGGTTAGAGAATTTCTGCCCGTTGACCGCGGTGTTCACCGCAAAGTGCGCCGCATCAATTCCGTAGAAATAGTCGAGCGTTAGGGAGGGAAGATACCCGGCGCGGGCTCCAAAAACGTCATGGTTAGACTGCTGCACCGCTGCAAGCGCCGCCCGCACGTCCGGATTGTCGCGCGCCGCTCTCTGCTGCACTTCGGCAAGCGTTGGCAGCGGCACAGGCGCGTGCAAATCATCCGCCACCTCAAAGTTGTCCTCGAAGATCGGGAAGATTAAAACCGAGAAGCCCAGCCGCGCATTCAGGAAGCCCAGTTCCGCTTCCTGAAGCGCGCGCTGGCGTTCACGCGTTTGCAATTCCGCTTTAATGACGTCCGCATGGGCGACCTCGCCGCCCTGTTCCAGTTCCTGCGTAATCTTGAAAAACCGGTCTCCCTCATAGGCGGTTCTCTTAGCCGTTTCTAGTTTTTGCTGCGCCGCCGCAACACCGTAATAGCCTTGCGTCACCGTCACCACCAGGCCTCGCGAAGCAATCTCCGCCTGCCACTTGGCGACTGCCGCTGCCGCGGATACCTTACGATAATTTGCTACCATCGCAACGTCAATCGCTTCATGCACGTTTCCCTGGCTGATGTATTCGTGCACCGCATTGTTGGCGATGAAAATCACCGGCACACCGGTAACTGCCGACGCGGCCGCTCCGCTGCCCTGTGTGTAAATAGCGGAGTTGTTGTATGTAACCGTGGGCAGCAGAGCGTCAAATGCCTGCCTGCGATCCTGCCGTACCAATCCCGCGTTCGTCACCGCCGCCTGAAATTGCACGCTGTTTTTCCGCGCGCGATCGAGCGCATCTTGTAACGTCAGGCGCAGCGGCGCAGCCGCGGACGCGTTTGCTGGCGAGGCCGATTGCTGCGAAGACACCGGCCCCGGACTTGTCTCCTGTCCGCCGGAAGGCAGCACGCACGCGAAATATGCGAGGCTCGCTGCGACCCACCACAATGTGCAACTCAACTTCATAAATCATCGCTCCTGAACGTGGCAGCCAGGCCCATCTGACTCGGCAATACTCGCGAAAATGAGATTCCTCGCGTCTGAATAAGGACTGCGATCGGAGTGCGCTGCGGCCCGGCCAATGTGCAAGAATCGCACACAGATCCGCAAAGAGGCAACGCTACCGTGGTTAACATAAACCGGCGATTAACGCGCGATCGGTGCAGCCGCCGGCGCCACGAAGACTTGCGCAGGCAGCAGCGCCGTGAACGTACTGCCGCTGGAATCGGAACGCGCGAGGATCAAGCGCCCGTGATGCGCTTCAGCAATCCATCGCGCGATGGATAGCCCGAGGCCCGCGCCACCGCCGTCATTTTCAGAGCGCGTCCTCGCCTTGTCGGCGCGGAAAAAGCGCTCAAACACACGCTGATGTAAATCCTTAGGGATGCCATGCCCGGAATCCGTTACGCTCAGCGCGTATTCATTACCGGCGCGCTCGCACGAAACTGTGACGCGGCCTCTCGTCGGCGTGTACTTGATGGCGTTGTCCAGTAAATTCAGAATCATGCGCCGCAACAGCGCTTCATCCGCGCGAATCGGCAATTCCTCCGGAACTTCGCAAGTGAGGGTGATTTGTTTGGCCAACGCCAGCGAGCGCGCCGCGTGCGTGCAGTCCGCAAGCAGTTCGTCCAGGTAGAATTCGTGCGGCGACAACGGGTACTGTCCGGCGTCCGCGCGCGTCAGCGTGAAGAGATCCTCCACGATTTGCGTCAGCCGCTGCGCTTCCGCATGCAGCACCGCCAGCGACTCTCGGTATTCCTCGGCCGGGCGCTCTGTGCGCGAAAGCGCTACTTCCGATTCGCCCCTAAGAATCGCCGCAGGCGTGCGCAGTTCGTGCGATGCATCGGACATGAAGCGCCGCTGCCGCTCGAAGGATTGGTCCACGCGCTCCAGCAGCTCGTTGAACGAAGCCGCCAAGCGGCCGAGCTCGTCCTTCGCGTTCTGGATCGGCAGGCGCTCGTGCAAGTTCTCCGCGCTGATGCGCCCTGCCTGGCTGCTCATGGCCACCACCGGTGCAAGGCTTTTCCTCGCCAGGAAATATCCGCCCATACTCGCGAGCAATATGGCGATGGGGATTACCCACGCAAACGTCTGCCGCACCTCTTCCAGCATTTCGTTTTGCGGATGAAGCGACTGCAGAATCACCAGCGTGTATGTTTGCCCCTTCAATGGAAATTTTCGGACAAAGGCGCGATAGCCGCTCCTGCCGCCTTTGACATTCTGAAACACACGATCCGCGCTCGAGGACTCTTCAATTAATTTGCGAAACGGCGCCGACGAAAGCAACGCTGTCGGCGAAGACTCGTCGGGCAGGTCTTGCGATGACGCCAGCAAGCTGCCCTTGGAATCAACGACTGCGAAAACGTGATCCCGGAAGCGATGCTCGACGATCGCTTCTTGCGTCGCCAGTTTCGGCGCATCTGGACCGTGACTGTCCAACATTTCCGCCTGCACCGTCGTAAGAAACGCTTCGGAAAGCTCCGCCAGGCTGCTGTCCGTTCGCTGCAGCGTGCTACGCCAAAAAATGAAATACGTAATGAGCGACAGCAGCACCAGGAAGAGCGCGAGCAATCCCGTGTACCACAGCGTGAGCCGCACACGCACGGAATCAAGCATGGTTCTTCCTCGTCGGAGAATTGCCTTTGCCCCGATGGTGCGTCGCACCATCCGTTTCCTGCGATTCGGCTGCTGCCGCTTCGCCGGCCACGCCAAAAAAATATCCCGCCCCTCGTCGCGTATGCAGCAGCGGCTTGCCCGCTTCCGAATCGATTTTTCGCCGTAAGCGGTTCACGTACACTTCGATCAGGTTTGAAAACGGGTCGAAGCTCTCGTCCCAAACGTGTTCGGCAATTTCCGCGCGGCCCACCACGCGCCCCGCGTTCCGCGCCAGAAACTCCAGCAACGCGTATTCCTTGGTAGTGACCGGAATGTTCCGTCCCGCGCGCGAGACGCTCTGCGCGCCAGTATCCAGCACCAGGTCCGCGACCGTGATTTGCGCCGCCCGGAGTTCCCCGGAGCGGCGCAGCAGCGCGCGAAGCCGCGCCAGCAGCTCGCGAAATTCAAATGGCTTGGTCAGGTAATCGTCCGCGCCATGATCCAGCCCGGTGATGCGGTCCTCCACGGCATCCCGCGCGGTTAGCATCAGGATGGGCATGCGCTGTCCCGCCCGCCGCAGCTCGCGGCAAACCTCAAATCCGTTGCGCCCAGGAATCATGACGTCAAGTATCACCAGGTCGTAGGAGTTGATCGCCGCTTCATACAGTGCATCGTCGCCGTTCGCGCTCACGTCCACCGCGTAGGCTTGCTCGCGCAGGCCCTTGGCCACAAATCGCGCGATGCGCGGATCGTCTTCAACAAGCAGCAGCCGCATGCGATCGCTCTTTCCTACGCAAATTGCTGATGGCCTGATTTTACGCCAACTCCCACAGCCACCGCGAATAAAGCCCGGCCGCCGAAAGGCGATGGCAAATGGCATCGCGAAAAGTCCCTTGACACCTGAAAGCCCGTCGGCGGTACGCCAGCCCCGTCTCAGTGTTACCCTGTTTGCCTGAGCCGCGAAGGGTGTTCCGCTCTTCGCGACCTCCGTGTTGAGCCTTTTAGAACCCACCCCAAAAAATCTCAAAAAAGCTCTAGGTATTTTGCTGTAGGCTGTGCTACACTGACTTTGCGTTTGTTGCTCTTGTATCGCCTTGGGAAGTGTAAGGTCGGTCGCAAGGTCACTCTTGCGGCCTTTTTTTGCGCCCCACGGCGGCCCGTACTCTGTTGAGGGGTTCGGAGTCGAGGCACCAGATAGCTTATTTAAGAGTGCGGTCCCAACCCGGCCGGACTCAAAGTATGATCGCATCGCGGTCAACAGAAAAGAGTAGAAGCAGTGAGTAAAGAACAAGGAACAGTGAAGTGGTTCAATGCCAGCAAGGGCTTTGGATTCATCCAGCGCCAGAGTGGAGAGGACGTTTTCGTCCATTTCTCCGCGATCGTGGCTGACGGCTACAAGTCGTTGAATGATGGCCAAGCGGTTGAATTCGAAGTCACCAAGGGTCCCAAGGGCCTGCAGGCCTCGAACGTCCAACCCCTCTAATCAGGGTGTGATCCCGCCTCGCGCGGGGTCACCACTTCACACACAAATTCCGGGCGGCACGCGCAAGCGTCCCGCCCGTTTTTGTTTTCTCCGGCCTCTAGGTTTTGTTCGTCATTTCGACGCCTCGGCGACCTCCCCCCTCCGCTCCCCGATCGCTGTCACTCCGAGCGTAGCGAGGGCCCTCTTTCCAGGTAGGTATATTTTTTGACTATTTCTTTACCCTTCCACGGCAGATGAGGCAAACGCCGGCTGACCATTGTTCACAATACTTTGGCCTCGGCCTGGACCGCTAAGTATGTGGTTCTAAAGGAAATTGACAGGACTCGGAGGTTGGACGGCGGTATTGGGCGACAAATTGCACGCGTCCCTGGTATCGCAAGCCCAAGTCCGCCCCCGCACATGGCAAACGAGAAGGAAGGTTGGGTACCGGTACGAGAAAAGACCTTTACGTCCTTTGCTACGAGCATCACACGGCCATGCTTCTAGAACTCGGCAGCAAGCCTGCCGAGGAGCTGCTGTATGTCTGTAACGAGCCCGGTTGTCTGATCCGCTACAACAGCTCGGATGGGTATTTCATCGACACGGAAGACGCAAAAGCTATCGAGCAGGAATTAACACCTCGCGTCAGTTGTCCCGACGATGAGCACCTCATGTATCTGACTGAGGTTCGGCCCGAAAAAAGAAGCTTTCGCCTTTGGAAGTGCCCGGAATGTAACGCGAGCCGCACTAATGAGGAGTCTTCGCCGGAACAGGGAAAAAAGATGGGAGCGTAAACTCTCGGCGTCGCTTCCTTAGCAGATTTGTTAAAAGACCGTCTCTTACTGCTAGTAACGCCTTCCCCACAGCTCTACCCTGCTGGACAGTTCTAGTCCGACAGCAAACCCATTCTCGGCCAGAGGCTGACAGTAAACGACCTGCGCTTGCGACCGTACGTCCTCCCTTGGAGAGCTAACCAGGACCTGCTGCCCCGCCTTCAACCTCCAGCTCATAAGAACGCGTGCGCCGTGGGCGCTCACATTTTCGGTCACTGTCCTTGCTTTAAGCGTTGTCTCATCCTGGAGACAAACTTCCAAGCTCACCGCCCTCGCGATCCGCTTTTCGGATCGGCCATTCAACATAGTCCCCCTGGCCCAGAGAGCTAGCCTCTGGGCAGCATGTTCGCTATTAAGTTGTCGCCAGTTTCGGATGAGCTGCCTTCTGCGCGTACTTATTGCGCTTTGCTTTCGCCACGGATTCTCCAGGTCCGATGGATCTCCCTCCGCGCCTTGGGATCGAAGACTTCCGTCCTGGGAACGCGGTGCTGGAGCACTCTCTATCCGGCGCATCTCACGCTTGGTTACCATTGGTCTGCCTTGCGGACTAGCGGGTATAGGCTGCAATTTCTACGCGGGTGATTTCCTTAGTATTCGCAATGTCTTGGAGACTGCCCTTTTCTTCGGGTGCCGCGATAACCTACACGCCAAGACATTGTTCCGATCCAACCGCGAAGAGTTGAGCGGGAGCAAGATGTCTACTCGTTCCGCCTATGACCTGCGAATTAGAGTAAGCCCCCGGTTGCAAATGCTAGGGTTTACCCGATTGCGAGTCCTTCACGGTTCTGTATTCTCCATTTCGAAGGAGAACGGGCCTCCTTGCTTTGCTTTCTTCGGTTGACCCCGTTTAGAGCTAACAGGAGGCCCTCCCAACGCCGCTGTGTCGCGGTAAAGGCGTTCGCGGCAAGAACGAATGGCAATGGTAATGGAAACTCCAGAAAACATCTTGGTCGCAAGAGCGCAATCCGGGAGTGAGGATGCGTTCGCCGAATTGGCTAGGAAACATTCCGGCCAAATCTACAAGTGTTCTCTGCGTATTCTGCACAACCGCGAAGATGCGGAAGACAACTTGCAAAACGTCCTGCTTCAGGCATTCCGCAACATCAACAGTTTCGAGGGCAAATCACAATTTTCAACTTGGCTGGTGCGCGTCGCTGTAAATGAAGCCTTGATGAAATTGCGTAAGGGCCGACGCTACAAATTCGTGCCGCTCCAAGATGCAAGTCATTTCTGGAGTCCCAGACCGTCGCCAGAAGTCCAGGCGACCCGCGCGGAAGTGCGAGCGCTTCTGACCAAGGAAATTCTGAGCTTATCGCCGGTGCGAAGGAACGAAATACTCCGCTTCACAATGGGGGAAAAGAGAAATACAAGCACTCAAAAATCAACAAGATTCCGCGCACAGCATCAGCTCCGCGAGCAACTTTCATACCTATTGAAAAGGAGAATTCCCCGGCACAGCGGTACTCGGCTAGGCGTCGTTGCGGCCTAGCGGCGCTACACGCTGATTCTACGACTTGCCGGGAACCACGCTGCTCGGCCATCGCCGATAACCCACATTCAATCAAGCAGGGTGGATGTCAACCGTCCAGTCCATCCCTTGCATTCGAAAATAGACATCTATTCTGACGTTTGTCATGTGTGCTCGAAGCGAGTGGCGGAAGAATTCGAGCGGTTGCTCCTATCAGTAACGTGCATTGTCAGCGGCAGCGCTCAGTCCTCCCTGCACCCTTGCGTTAGAATCGTATGGCTATGAAGCGCCGCAATCGCAAGCGAAGCTCAAAATCTGCGGGTCAAGCCAAGGCGCCCGTTGCTGCTGAAACCACAACGCCCGTTGCTACTGAAACCACAACGCCCGTTGCTGAAACCACAACGCCCGTTGCTGCTGAAACCACAACTGAAACCATAACGCCCGTTGCTGCTGAAACCATAACGCCCGTTGCTGCTGAAACCACAACGCCCGTTGCTGCTGAAACCACAACGCCCGTTGCTGCTGAAACCACAACGCCCGTTGCTGCTGAAACCATAACGCCCGTTGCTACTGAAGCCACAACGCCCGTTGCTACTGAAGCCACAACGCCCGTTGCTACTGAAAAAGATACTGAAAAACCCGCAGCCGCTTCCGTCGCGCCAGCCGGGGCCGACCGCCGCACCCATCCTCGCTATGAGTTCACTGCTGCCGTTGAGGTAGTAACGGCTGGCATGGGGTCTGGCACGCGGATTGAAACGCGCGTCCGTGACTTGAGTCAGCAAGGCTGCTATGTGGACACGGACACTCCTTTCCCTTTACAGACAGTCACGGATATACGCATGACGAAGAGGGGACAAAAGTTTGAAGCCCGGGCCAGGGTCGTCTACTCACAAGTAAGCAAGGGCATGGGTCTGGTGTTTACCGCCGTTGCGCCGGAGCAGCTTGTGACTCTGGAAACATGGCTTGCCGAATCCCGCGAGACCTCATGGCTCGCGGCAAACCGCCGAAGGAGTCAGCGAGTGCTGATGAAAATCCCAGTGCGCGTCTCCGGGCAGAACGCCCAAGGATTGCCTTTTGAAGAAGAGACGCTAACACTGGCGGTCAGTGCTCATGGGGCGTTGCTTCCCGTCTCGACGCAGGTGAAGAAAGGACAGCGGCTCGCGCTGTCGAACGTCCAGACCAAATCTGCACTGGAGTGTGTTGTCGCCCACATCCGTCGGGCCGATCATCTTCAGTTGGGAGTGGAGTTCACGATGCCCAATCCGACATTCTGGCACGTGGCCTTCCCGCCGAAAGACTGGACACCCCGCCACCCAGATGCGAAATCCCCAGTCAAAGGGTCCGAATGATGTTGTCTACCCGCCTAGCGGTTCTGCCGGCAGCACAACCGGGAACGCCAATCTCCCGATTGGCGTCATCACTTAAGCGCTAAACTGACTTGTGTTCCAACCGACTCGAAGGACCTAGCTCCATCAAACTTTGTCTTGCTGCACCTAAGTTGTAGTGAGAGAATCCCGAAACTAATGGTCTCATCATGGCGGCGAGATTCGAAAAAATCGCGACTGGCCCCCTAGGCGATTTCGACGGCTTCGATAAGAAGACTCAATATCAGATGGTGCCCGTGGGGAAGACCCGGGAAATGAGCGTCGTAACTGACGCGGGCGCTCGACTATTGAGATCCAGAGATCCTTCCGTCGCTCGATTTGCAAATGTGAAAAGTTCACCCCCGCTTCAGCCATCTGCGGAGTCGACGCCGGCGCAGATCGCTATTCCTCCAAACAGAAAAGTGGAGTTCTCGATCGTGGCCATCCAGGTTGGCCATACAGAGCTGGTCTTGGAGAGGCCAGACGGCGTACCGGAAGCTTCATTGCTTGTTAGCGTTAAGTCTAAAGTCACCAAGTCATTCGCTCTTTGCATCCTGGCCGACATCCGGCGAAGTGCCGGTTTTTTGGATGTTGACATGGTGAGATTTATGAATGGTGCCAGGAAAACCTACCTGCAACAGGCTAATTTAGAGCTAACGCAGCCGGGGACGGTTGAGACCGTTACAGTTCCGCGCGACCTCGGAGATCCTTTGGTTCTGGATAAGCCTGGGATTACCGACTCCATCGTAGAGGCTACTCCAGGCCGGGTTTTTGCCGCCAACCTGGTTATCTACGGCTGCTGGAATGTCGACCTGCGCAAGGAGCGCATTGTTGGCCTTACCCTGTCCAATCTCTGCTTTGTCGAGAGGTCCACCAACTTTTTCGTTACCAGCATTACATTTGGGCACGAGGTAGGTCACGGCCTGGGCCTTGATCATAACGGCGATCAAGATCGCATGATGTTTAAGGACGTTTCCGCGAGGAGCTCCAGACTCTCTCAGTTCGAGATCGATACCATAAACAGTTCGGGCACCGTGTAGAGCTGCCGAAAACAAGGAGAAAGTGAAATGCCTTTGCAATCCAACCTCTTCCGCAATGACCAGCTGCTCCAGGCTTGCCTCGTGAACGATGCGGCCCACGTTACAATCGGAGCCATCGGAAATCATGTTGCCAAGATTCAAGTAGCGCTCACGGATTTGGATCGCTTGAGCATCGACTCTGGTGAGTTGAGTGCAAAACGATATGGCCCCTCAACTGCCGCCGCGGTGCTTTCCTTTAAGAAGAAGCGCGACATCGTCAATCGCGCTTACCAGTCACAAGCAGACAATATCGTTGGCAAAATGACGATTGCCGCTCTCGATCGGGAGATGCTTGCCAAGCAGGTCTCCCCTCCAATCCGCTCCACAACACAATGTACCCGCCCAGGCAGCGTCGTTTCGGAACCCCAGCGATCACCCCGGTCTTGACCTCGTCGCTCGCCCCGCCCGCCGGGTGCCTTTGCCTCGCTCTCTTCCCTCCTTTCCGCCCCTCCCCCCTTTCATCACTTAGATACTAAACCGCCTTCGCACTCCCCACCCGCGCTATAATCCCCCTTCCCGGCTATGCCCATCACCGCCGAAGACCGCGCCCCGCCACCCAGATGCGAAATCCCCAGTCAAAGGGCCCGAATGATGTTGTCTACCCGCTTAGGCGTAGGCCCCCCCTCCCCCCCCTTTTTTCATAAGTGTTGATTGTAAAGGGAGATAAAGTCGTTTGTTTTGATACACTTTTGCAAGTGTTGATTCTAAAGGTGGTTAAGGTTGCTGTTGCAGCGTTTCTGCAACCCTTCGCAAAGGGCGGCAAATCGGGATTGCCGCAGAGACACAGAGGCACCGAGCTGGGGGACACCCCCACCCCCGGTATTTTGTGAAAAGAGGCTGCAAGCTGTTGAAAACAAAGGGCGGGAGTCGGAAAAAGAAAGTAAAGAGGCTCCAGGCGATTGATAAGACTAGAGTTAGGGGCGGAGCGGCGGGAGGGGTGAGAGAGGTTTCTTCGAGATAACACACGCAACCATACTACAGATCTGGACGTCTGTCAATAGTAAACTTAAAGTTCTTAGTTCTGAGGGGCTTGCGGGCAGGTGGACCTAAGGCTTAACGACGCATCTCGGATTCCGCTGCGGCAAACTCTCTCATCGCTTCCTCCAAATCAGTCAGGATCTCTTTCATTAGCGTCTGAGGAGTTTCGGCTCGACTGGAATTTTTGTTCTCGGACTGCCACTGGATGTCAAGATTGGCCTTATCCCGGGCGATGATCTCCGAATGTTTGAATCGACGAAAGTGAGCAGTTTCCTCGCGCCGAGACGGATCATCTGCGTGATAGCAGTGAATAAAATCCGTCAAGTCGGCAGGCTTAATCGGATTCTGCCTGAGCGAAAAACTGCGCGCTGAGCGCAGATCATAGACCCAGAAGTCTTTGGTTGCTGGAGTCTTCGCCAACGGCTTCTTGTCGAAGAACAACACATTCGCTTTTACGCCAGGCGAATACCAAATGCCAGTCGGCAGGCGTAACAGAGTGTGGACCTCGCACTGCTGGAGTAAAGTTCGGCGAATCTTTTCACCTGCGCCGCCTTCAAATAGCACATTGTCCGGCACAACCACTGCGGCGCGACCGTTTTCCTTAAGCATCGAGTAAACGTGCTGAACGAAATTGAGCTGCTTATTGCTTGTCGTAGCCCAGAAATCTTCTCGTTCGTAGGAAATTTTGTCAGTCTGGTTCTTTCCGTCCGCGCCAATGATAATGAAACTGCTCTTTTTCCCGAATGGCGGATTCGTAAGAACCATATCCACCGGCTCAGCTTTCGATTCCAAGCTGTCAGAAATCGAAATTACCGGGTGTTTGTGGTCCGTACCAATCCCGTGAAGGAAGAGGTTCATGGCACACAAGCGCGCGACATTCGGGACTAGATCAACTCCATGCAACGTCCTCGTTCGGAGGTAAGCAGCCTCCTTGGCATCAACTGTCCTGTCCTTAAGATACTCAAACGCAGCCAGCAAAAAACCGCCGGTGCCACATGCGGGATCGGAAATCCGCGTGGTGGGTTCAGGTCGCATTACTTCAACGATTGCCCGTATAACGGGCCTGGGCGTGAAATATTGCCCCGCTCCACCGCGCACATCGTCGGCGTTTTTGGCAAGCAGCCCCTCATAGACTTCACCCTTTACGTCCACATCGAGTGTGGACCATTCTTCACTGTCTATCATTTGGATGAGGAGATGAAGTTTGGCAGGATCGTTTATCTTGCTTTGCGGCTTGGTGAAGATCAGGCCTATCAAGCCCGGAAGTTCACTCAATTTGCGCAATCCCTGATGATAGCGATCTAGACGCTTCTTATTGTCAGTCAAGTGTTTCAAAGCGCCCCAGGTGTAGCGCGATGGGATCTCACTCGCCCGAGGCTGTCGCTGCTCCCAGCTCATTTTTAGAAAGAGAAGATAGGTTATTTGCTCCGTGTAATCCATAAAGGCCAGCCCGTCATCCTTAAGGACGTGGGCGTAGTTCCAGACCCTTTGGACGAGAGCTGAAGCCGACGTTTTGTGATTCTTGGTCATTGTGTCAATTCAATATTTCTTCCAACCAGTCCCGCTTGACCTGATGGCCGCCTTCCAGCTTGTAGATCTCTGCTCGGGCGTATGCCCGGGCCGCCGCCGAGTATTCGGAATCTGGGTGGAGTGCGCGAAGAAGTTCAACGTGGCGGCTCTTGTAAGACGCTCGTATTTGTAGGTCGTCGATTCTGGGACGAAGCCTTTCGAGGTCTTGAACAATGCGGTTAATTGCGCCCGCCACGGCCAGACGGCCATTTACTAGCGGTTTGCAATGGAGGTGGTAAATCTCAATTGATTTTACAGCCCGGAGGTGTTCTTCGGTGCCCTCGGGCTTGGCGGGTGTCGGGTATCCATCAGGAAGAAAAGTCAAGAGCTTCCAGTCGTCGGGATCAATCGGGTCAAGGAGTTCGGGGTCCTCCAGTTGGAGATCGTCGCCTTCCTGTCTCGCCCTAACACCATTCGCAAGTAGGGGGAAGTGGTCGGATTTGCCGCCGCTGGTGCCATGCGCGCCGTCTACGCGCCGTTGGTTGCACCACTGACTTGCGAAGCGAAAATTCCGTGGCGTAAACGTGAGCCACCAATAGCCTTCATGTGTCGGGTCTTCTTCCACGCTGCCCTTGGGGCGAAAATGATCCACGTTCTTGTCCGATGTCGGGTTCAGGCTCTCGGAATACCAGCACTTTTCCTTACTGAGGGCGGAGAGATGAGGCTTTAAGTCTCCCCAGATTTGTTGCCTAGCAGGCCGATTCACCCCCGCTGTAATTGCGACTTTTCTCGCAGCGGCTGGGTCTTCTCCCGCAGCACGCGCAGCAACATCAGCCTGCGCGATCTCGTTCCGCAGGTCAGCGAGTGCTTGGTCAGCGCGACCTTGCCAGCCAGCCGGGATCTGTAGCAGGGCGATGTCAACAAAACGCATCAGTTCCCGGCCCCTTTGTCCACCTCTGCTACCGCTTCTGTTAGCACCTCGCTGGCGATTCGGTCAATCTCCTGCCGTTTCTCCGGAGTCAAGAATTGCTGTCCCGCCATCAACTGGCTGTGCCTTCGCCCCCATGCGCGGACGAAAGCAGCGTAGTAGGGGTCGCTGAACGCCTTTGAAAAACCAGCTTCCGCCAACCTCTTGTCGATTTCCTCCAGTTCTTTCTTCTGCTGCGGGGTCAATGCTTCCTCTTTAGCAATTAGCCGGACCCTGTTATCTAAGTCCCCAAGCGTCTCCGGGTCGAGGTCACTCCGAAAACCGAACATCTCGCTGGTCAGGATGCCGGTGAAGCCCAGCCCGCGCGGGTTGACGGTCGCTGGCTCCCATTTGCAAGCGCCGGTCTGCGTGTCACGCTTCAGGAGATGAATCTGCTCCTTCAGAAGACTCGCAATAACAAGCGGGTCGTGGGTCGCCATCAAGATTTGGCTAGTCTGCTGTTCCGTCGATTCAATCGCGTTGTCACTCATCACGCGCGCGAGATCCTTGATATAGTCAACACTCCAGTGCGGGTTTAGATGGGTGTCGGGCTCGTCGAGCAGCACGAGAGATTGGTGCGACTTCGTGAAGCGCATCAGGCCCAAGACCATCAGCAACTGCTGCTCCCCTTCGCTCAATTGGTGGAATGTGATGGAAACCTGTTGCGTGTTGGTGGATTTCACGCGCACCTGAATCTTGACATCGTGAATCAGTTCTGAAAAATCGGTGCTCTCCAAGGCCAGAAAAAAGGTTCTGGCGTCCTGATACTCGGCTGCAAACGAATGCAGGCTCTTGAGGTCCGGCAAGAAGAAATAGTAATGGTCTTCAGTAGTTGATCGGTAGCCATAGTTGACCTTCTGTTGCAGCACCATCGGGGCAATGGCGTAGCGGCGCAACCGTTCCATGACTCGGCGCATGATTCCAGTGGCACCCCAGAAATCTTCCGCCTTGCTCCCAGACTTCGCCCAATCCGGTCTGCGAATGATGAACAGGGCCGACTCGAAACCCACGATCCTCAAGCGATTTTCGAGGAATTCGCTGATTTTCGGGTCTTCCTTGTAAGAAAACCCAAGGAGCACATACTTGGCGTGATGAGTTTCGGCACAGAAGAACCGCCGCTGCTCCAGCAACCTTGCCAGTGTCTTCGCATCGTCTGCCTTAGCCAAGCGTAAGCGATCATAATGGTCTTGCTTCATCGGCAGGAAGTGTTCAGCCAAACGGTTGGTTGGACCCGAGTAATAGCCGAAAACAAAGCGTGGCAATGGCAACTCTTCTCGCTTGATGGACTCTAATTTAGCCTCACCTTTTACCTTGCGAAGAATCGGCCCTCTCTTTAATTCAGGGCGTTTCATTTGCCCCGGCCGCCAGATGATCTCCACGGTGTGCTCGTCCATTTCGTAGCTGAGACGAAAACCATTCATCGGCTTATCGGGCCAACGGTTTTTCTCCGACCACTCGTTTAGGTCGCGGAGGATAATGATGAGCGCCTCGAACAAATTTGACTTACCCGTACCATTCCATCCGAGGACGACATCCAGACCTTGAGCGGGATTGAAGCGCACTTCGTAGTCTTTCAGGTTCTTAAAATCTTCCAACCAAAGCTCTACGAGGCGAAACCGGCCACTGGATTGCCTGTGTTCGACTCTGCCGTGGCTAACCTGCTCCTTCTGTGGTTGGGTCTTTTTCGCTGCTTCTTGAAATGCTTCTTGTAATTCTGGCGTGGCCCGCAGCGCCTCGTAGAACTGAACCACCTGATCGGGGGCAAATCCCGCTTCATCGAAGAGGCGACGGGCGTCAGTTTTGTTACCGATCTGCTGCCAAGCAGCTCTCAACATTTCTGGTGATGGCGGCGTTTGTCGCATGGCGACACCTTTGCTTCCTTTCTCAGATTGGCGTTCTTGGCCTACTTCGCTTGGTTCGGTTTCTGCTTGGGCATTTTCGGTACGGATGCGTTCGAGCAGTAGCGAAGCGAGTTCGTCTCTCGGATCTTGAGGTACGAGCCGGCCGGTGAAGGCTTCGCCCATGAGCGACCGACGCGTGGCGTGCGCCCGTGCAAGTTGCCGATCAAGCGTGGCGGACAATCGATCGGCTGCAGTCAGACGACGACCCACCTCGCGGACGATTTCCCTTTGCTCGGCTGAAGGCGGAAGCGGAATTGGCAAATCCCCAACCTTATTAATACTGAGCGTGTACAGTCCAGTAGTCGAACTCGCAACTTTCTCTATGTGGTGACGTCCGAGTGGCGAAAGCAGCCACGAAAGAATCCAGATTCCGAGTTGCTTCTCAGCAAGCCGCACTTTGATGATGTGATTCTGGTGAACGCAGCGCTTGATTGATCCGTCCCAAATTGCCACGCGTCCGATCTGATCTTTACTGCCATTTCCCTCGACGATGAGAAGGTCACCCTTTACCAACAAAAGCTTCCTAAGTTCAGCCCGATCAACTCCAATCCTCGAAACGTTGTCCAGTCGAAGTTCGTTGGCATAAACGTTCCCAACGCGCAAATAGGGCAGCTTGAGTCTAAGCCGCATGCGGCGCGGGTTCTTAGTTAACCCGCCGACAATGAAGCCAAGTTGCTGGAGACGAGCCCACATCCAGCTGGCAGGCGCGTTAGCGAGGCCTGCCGTATCGAGTTTATTGGGCTCGACGTATCGGGATTTCCACTTATCGTCCCTCTGCTGCTTACCTTCGGAGGTGAGACGCTGTAGCTCGGATTCCTCCCAGAGCGAACGACGAACGGCGAGAATGCGCCGCAACAAGTCGTGAGCGGTTTCCGTGTTTGCCTTTTGGTCCTGGCGCTGGGCTTCACGCCAAGCGCGGGTGAGTTCGCCGGTGGCGGCTGCATTTAAGACGGCGGCCCGGTACCGCTTGAGCCGGTCTTGAGCCCGCCGCGATGCTTTTTCGGCCCGCTCCACTCCCGACAACGCGGCATCCAGCTTCGCTACAATCCGGTCTTGCTCGTGGGTGGGAGGGAGCCAAAACTCGTGGTTAAAAAGATAGATTGCCGGAACGCGCTTTTGGCCGCTTGCACCGGACATTTGTTTTTCGGCGGCTTCACGGAACGGCGGCTGAAGCAGGAAATGAAGTACAAATCGGGGCAAAATGCCTTTGTATGGTCGGAAGACCAAAAACTCCGTCGAGCCGTAAGCAATGCCATTCTTGAGGCCCGTCGCCAGTGCAATCTTCCCGTTCTCCATACAAGGCGTAATTTTTGCAAAGATGACATCGTTTTCGCGGAATGGGGTGTAGCCTCTCCGGACTGATCCAAGCGCACGCACCTGTGAAGCGTCGAGTCGGCCGCTTTCTTCTTCGACGGCGGCCATAGGCACAAAGCTAACCTCGGTGTCGTCGGGGAGAGGTTTAAGGAAGCGCGCGCGTGGGTTAAAGGCGCAAACCTCGCCGAGAGTTGTTTTCACCCATCCATTTGGCAATTTTGGGGGCATTGGCCTGTGAATAGAATTGTTGTCAGTGGCGACGAGGATATCGCAAGTCTGACGCGCTACTCAACGCAAACGGTCATTCCGAGGGTCCCAGGGGGAGGAAATACTGGGTGCCCTTCACGGGGTCCTGCAGGCGGCGCAGGAGCAGCTGCAGGTCGGCGCTGCGTTCTACAAAATCGATGTCCGAGGTATTGATGACCAGCAAATCGGAGGCGGCGTAGCGGAAGAAGAAATGTTCGTAGGCGCGCGCGACTTCCTCGATGTACGCGAGGGAAATCCGCGTCTCCTCGCGCGAGGCTTTTTTGGCGATGCGCGCGCGCAGCACTTCCGGCTTGGCCTGAAGGTAGATGACCAGATCGGGCGCGGGAAGCTCGGCGGCCAGCGCTTCGTAGTAGCGCTCGTAGAGCTTCAGCTCTTCGTCATCGAGATTGAGATTGGCGAAGATGCGGTCTTTCTCCATCAGGAAATCGGAGATGACCGGGCCGGGCGCTTCGATGGCCAAGGCTTCGCGCAGGCGCTTCTGGCGGTCCATCAGGAAATACATCTGCGCGCGCAAAGCCGAGCCCGGCTTTTCCTTGTAAAAGTCGGCGAGAAAGGGATTGTCTTCGCAGTCGTAGACGCGGCGCGCGTGCAGCCGCTCGGCGAGGATCTTAGCCAGCGTGCTCTTGCCCACGCGCAGCGGGCCTTCAATGACGATGAAGCGCGGCGCCTGCGGTCCCCGCGTGGGGATGGGCGCGCGCTTGGCCGAGGACGATTCGTTGGGCGACATGATGCTGTAGTGGCCGGTCTTAAGACCGGTCTGCGGTCGCTCCTAGCTGGCCAGTCTAAAGACTGGCCACTACAACCCGCCGCATCGCGGGATCGATGCGCGGGATTATAGCAGAGCAGCAATTCGTAGCGGCAATTCCTAGCGGCCACCCTGCCTGCGCAGGCAGGCTTTAGGAGGCCGCGCGGCAGGCCTGAAAGGCTACTGCTACTAGGTAAGAGCTAGAAACGAGAGGGGTAAGCGGGTTCCAGAAAAGAGAAAAATTTTCTCCAAGTCCTCCTAGTACGGGGGTTTCAAAAGCGGCAAACCGAAGGGCCAGGGTAAGGTACCAAGCAGAATGTGACCAATGGACCAGTGCCAACTGGCCTTTTGGGCAGTATATTCACCTTGTTGCGAGTGGGGACCGAGTTGCTCTCGCAACCACTGAGGTGAACCAATGCTGTTGGCAACCATGGTTCTGCTAGGCGCTCTTCCGCAGAATGTGGACTTGGTAAAGTCGGTAGCAAATGTTTCGGCGGTTTCTGTAGCCGACGCCATAAAGGATTCCCGCGCGGTGCGCGAGCTGCCCTCGATGCCCAAGCCAAAAGCCAGCGCCGACGAAGTTGCCGGCGCGAATTCCGCAGACGCGGCGAATTCGGTTGTCTCGGCGAGCGCCGCTGGTCCGGCGAACGCAGCCAGCCTATCCGCTGCAGCGGTGCAACCGCCCCGCGTGGCGTTAGCCATTCAGCCGGTGAAGCCGGCATACACGCGTCCGCGCGAAACACGCGGTCAGCGCATTGCCTGGTATACCTTGGCGGTGACCGGCCACGGCGCAGCGGCCTTCGACGCGTATTCGACGCGGCGCGCGCTGTCTGGAAATTACGGTACGGAAGGCAATCCGCTGCTGCGGCCGTTTGCGCATTCCGGCGCGCTGTACGTGGCGACGCAGGCGAGCCCGGCGCTGATGGACTTTCTCGGCAAGCGCATGATGGTCAGCGAGAATCGCTGGGTGCGCAAGATGTGGTGGTTGCCGCAGGCGGCCGGCACGGGATTTTCGATCGGCGCCGGCGTACACAATATGAGCGTGGTGAAATAGCGCAGGTTGCAACGCGAAAAAAGGAAGGCGAATTTCGCGGCAAGATTTTCAGCAGAAACAATGAAGCGAATTTCGCAGTAAAAGTTTCCAGCCAGAGCGCACAAAAAACCGTCCCGGCGACCTCCTCCCGCCGGGACGGTTTTATTTTATTTGCCGCGATTTATTTCCCGACAATGATGATGGCGAAAGAGCCGGGCTTCATTTTGCCGCGGCGCTCGCCGGGAGCTGGCGGTTCGAATTCGGCGCTGGGCAAAAAGATCTTGTGCGTCTTCAGGTCCAGGCCCATGGTGCGAGCGGTCTTCTTGGTCGGGACATTTTCGACGACCGTGTATTTGTCGGGCGAATCTTCGTGGATGATGGTGAGATTGCCGTCACCGCAAGAGGCGAAGAAATAGTTCGAACTGGGATCGAAAGCAGCGGCGTCAGGGCCATCGCAGATGGGCGGATTGGCGACGATTTTGCCGGAGTCAGCGTCTACGACGGAGGAAACTTTGTCGTCGCAGACGGCGAGCAGGCGGCGAGTTTTCAGATCGCCCGCGAGGCCGGAGGGCGATTTGCAGGGGGCGAGCGGCCAGCGATGGGTCTCCTTTAAATTTTGCGAATCGAGCACGATGAGATTCGAGGTGTCTTCGCCGTTGACGAAGATGGCGCGTTTGCCATCGGCAACCGCGAATTCGGGCTTATCGCCGAGGGGAATCGCACCGACGACGGAGCCGTCCGCGGCGTTGATAGCGGTGGAGTTTTTGCCGCGGCCGTTAAAGGTGAAGACACGCTTGGTGGCAGGGTCGTAGATGATGGCGTCGGGATTGGCGTCAGTCTTCGCGGTGCCGATGGTCTTTAGAGTTTTCAGGTCGAAAATGGTGACGGTGTTGGCACGACCGTTACTGGTGAAGCCGCGGCCGAGGTCGGAAGCGACAGCGATACCGTGGACGCCTTGCGTGTCGGGAATGTCGCCTTCGATGGCGTAGGTGTCAGCGTTCATGACCACGGTGTGCGAGCCGTGCGAGATGTAGACACGGCGCGCATCGCTGTCGACGTAAACATAGTCCCAGCCTTCATCGCCGGGAACGGAAACGGTCTTGATGACGCGATAGCCGGAAGCGCCGGGCTTGGCGGCGTACGAAAATATCGCAGCACAGAAAAGAATAACGGCGGAGAGTGCGGCGAGGCCGAGCAGGGTGAGATGTTTGCGCATAGTTTTCTCTTTCTTTCCGTTTCTTTGGTTCGAACGACGTTAGGTATACAGCCGGGAAGATGAACGCCAGATAAATGGCGACCCGCCGAGATTTACACAAGCACGCAAAATAGTTCGGTGCTGACGCAGCGCTTGAGATCCTTCATCTGACATCAAGCCAAGCTGGGGCGCAGCAACGCTCCGCCCCTACGCGGGAGACGCTAGGGCTTGGATTTGTGCTGATCGAACCAGCCGGCTACGTAGAGCATTTTTGCGATGTGGTGGCTGGGACGGCGGCCGATGCCGTGCGGCTCTTCCGGAACGCGGACGAGCACGGTGTCAATGTTGAGGAGTTTCAGCGCGGAATAAAACTGCTCTGCCTCGGAGATGGGCGTGCGGTAGTCCTCTTCGCCGGTCATGATCAGCGTGGGCGTCTTGATTTTGCCGACTTGATCGGTCAGCGAGCGCTTCATGTACTGCTCGGTGTTGTCCCAGGGGTTGCCGGGGAACCAATATTTTGCGGTGAAGGGAATATCGCTGGTGAGGACGAAGCTGTACCAGTTGATGACAGGATAGAGCGCAGCGGCTGCACGGAAACGGCTGGTGTGCTCGATGGTCCAGGCAGTGAGCACGCCGCCACCGCTGCCGCCCGTGACGTAGAGATTGTTCGTGTCGATGTAACCTTTGGCGACGACAGCGTCGACGCCGCTATTGAGGTCGTCGAAATCATCGCCGGGATACGCGTGATGGATGAGGTTGGCGAATTCTTCGCCGTAGCTGGTGCTGCCGCGCGGGTTGGTGTAGAGCACCACGTAACCCATGGAAGCCCAAACCTGCTTTTCGAAATCGAAGCGGTCGCCGTAGTCACCGAAAGGTCCGCCGTGGATTTCGAGAATGAGCGGATATTTTTTGGAGGGATCGAAGCCGGGCGGCTGAATAATCCAGCCTTGAATCTTGCGCTTGTCTTTTGAGGATTCGTACGAAATTTCCTCGACGTGCCCGGGGACTTTCTGCTGCAGCAACTCCTGGTTGACGGCAGTGAGAACGCGCATCGCACCGTTGGTGGAAACGGCGACGTCGCCGGGATTGTCGGGGCGTCCGTAGGTGAAGGCGATGGCGCCGGTGCGCGAAACGGAGTAGGAGCCGCCGCCGTAGGCGCTCGTGCCTGAAACAACGTGGTCCGCAATTTTTTTGAAGTTGCCGTCCGGTGTGGAGAAGCCGATTTTCGTGTCGCCTTGATCGTTATAAAGGAAATAGATTCCGGTGTTGTCGGGCGCCCATTGCGGAGACTGAATGTCGCGGTCGAGCTTGTCGTAGATGGAATGGGAGCCGCTGCCGTCGCGGTTCATGACGTAGAGCTTGGTGGTTTGGTGGCCTTGATAGCGGTCGTCGAATCCGGTATAGGCGATCCATTTGCCGTTGGGAGAAACGTCGGGAGCGCCGTCCGGGCCCTTGCGGTTGGTCAGCGCGCGCAACGCGCCGTCGGCCACGCTGAATTCGTAGACTTCGGTGTCGAAATATTCGTGGTCGGATTCCGCGTGGCGATTCGCAGCGACCAGCAGAAATTTACCGTCCGGAGACCACGCGGCGCGTGTTGGGCCAAATTCGTTGCCCCCATTGGGGAAATTTCCGTTGGTCACCTGGCGCGGGGCGCCGCCTTCTGCGGAAACGACGAAGACTTGCATGAAGCCGGGCTTGAGGTAGCCGGCGCCGTTGAAACGATAGACCAAGCGATCGTACGCGGTTGGCGGGTCAGCCCATTTTGCGCCGGAGGGTGCCGTGGGCAGATCGGCAAGGTGCGGACCTTTGCCGAGTGCGAGTGAGGAGAAGGAGATCATTCTGCCATCGGGGGACCAGGCGATGGCGTCCGGCGATTGCTCGAGATTGGTGATGCGCGCGGTTTGGCCGGTGTCCATCCAGCGCACGTAGATTTGCTGCTTGCCGTCGACGTCAGAGAGGAAGGCAATGCGCGTACCGTCGGGCGACCAGCGCGGCGAAGTGTAGGAATGGTTGCCACTGGAAAGCGGCCGATGGTCGGTGCCGTCCGCATTGATGACCCAAAGGTTGGAGTAGCGCTTATCGGTCATGGGATCGGCAAAGCGGCGGACGTAGACGATTTTTTTGCCGTCCGGAGAAATTTGCGGATCGGTGGCGAGCTGAAGCTGAAACTCGTCCATAGCTGTGAGATTGTGGGAAGAATCCTGCGCTGGCGTGAGAGCGGGAAAGGCAAAAAGTGATACCGCGGCCACACCGAGAGCCGCGCGCAAATGCAATTTCATAGGACGAGACCTCCTCGCAGGCGGGGAGTTAACAACGGTCAGTGATTGGTGTCAAGGTAATTGGAAGTTCAAAGTGGATAGACGTTTTTGCGAGGGCTACGACAAGTTGGCCGAAAAACCATTTTCTTCTACATGAAAACTCAATAGAGGGGGTGGCTGCCGATATCCAGGTTTTCTGGTGCCGTCGTCCGGTTAGTGGAGTCTGGCGTATTCGGCCTTGGCTTCGCGCAGGACGGGAATGTCAGGATCGGCGTCTTTCCAGAGCGTGAGGAAATCTTGATACGCGGCGCGGCTCTTGGCAGTGTCGCCCTGCATCGCGTAGGCGCGTCCTAGTTGGAGATGGGCCAGCGCTCCGATGGGTTCATTCAGAACAATGCCACGATGGTCGAGGATTTTCTGAAACTCTGCCGCGGCTTCGCTGCCTTGGTGTGCGGCTAAATAGGCTTCTCCGCGCACATAGACGGGATACAGATTGGGCCAGTTGTAATAGTTAAGCGACGGCAACCCCAGTTCGTAAGGAGAAGCTGCCCCGAGAATAACAAGCGCCTCTTGGGGGTTTGAATGAAGGAGCGCAAGCTTCGCGCGAAGCGTCGGCAGGTAATTTACCTGCACAATCGTGTCTTCGGGGAACCTCTTGCCCAAATCATCGGCCAAGGCTTGCGCTCGGTTCGCGTCCCTCGCATAGGCCAGGGCTAGCGCCACCGCATAGTGCCTGTCTCGCTCGGCCGAACCTCGCTTTGAAGTCGTGGCCTGCTGCCGTGCTTTGGCGGCATCGCCGAACAAAGCTTCCCGCAAGGCAGCTACAGCATAGAAACCTGCCGCAGTTTCTTTCTCCGCTGCTAGCTCTGCAGATTCTGCAGCCCGGCGAGTTAATTCACGGGCTTTCCCAAGATTTCCGAAATAAGCCGACGTGTCAGCCTCCATTGCCAACAACAAGTCGTCTTCTCCTGGCGCACCTGTAGCGCGAGCCACCTGTCGCGCCATTCCGGCAGTATCATCCCGATAGAAGGCAATTCCATAAACGACGGTTTCAAGATCAGAGTCCTGCCCCTTTGCGTGCGCTTCTTCGGCTACAGCGTCGGCTTCCTTGATTCGGTCTAGCAACAAATATGAGAAGACAAGATCTCGGTAAGGAGGGCTAGAGTGAGTGGGACGATGGGATTCTTCTAGGCTTTCGTTCAGGCCTGCTTCATATTCTCCGAGGGCATTTGAGAATTTTGGAAGGTAGCCAAGAAAAATCGAGTCACGCGGGTACATCTGGGCGCCAATTTCACAGCTGCGCCGTGCCTTCATGAGGTCCCCGGTGACACTATAGTAGTACAGTATTTCAATGTGGAGCTTTTCCCGCTCACTCAGCCCTGCTCGCAACTCGAAGGCCTTCCGGGCGCTTCTTGCTGACACGGCAGTGTCAGCAGTGGAATTAGCCAGCGCCCAGTAAGCCATGGCGAAATTCGGGTCGAGTTGAATGGCTCGCTGGTAAAAGGCGAACGCGGCCGCACTATCGTCAGTGTTCGAACCGAAATTGTAAGCTTGTAAGGCCTCAAGAGATGAAGTAGTCGCTTGCTCTAGAGGCGTGTTGAACTTTTGTACGGTGCTCAAAGACTCTCCAAGTCTCCTTCGCATTTCCGAAGCGGCCTTGCCAAGCGCATCCAGAACGTGGCTTTTGTCGCTCGCCTGCGCTTCTGTGCTCGCCAGCAAGTCTCCAGTAACACAGTTCACAGCCTTGAGAATCAGAGTATATCGAGTGCCAATCAGTGCAATCGAACCGTCCAGTGCTGCTGCGCTGCTCGTTCGTTGACAAACTTCGCGCGTGATTTCAGGAGTGAGCCGTATATTTGCCGATCGTTCCATCATCCGTAATGTTTGATGGATTCCTTCCTCTGACACGAGGCTCAGGAAGGGCGACTGGGCCAACTGCACAGAAAGGCCTTCTCGCAGCGTCCCGTCGAATACCGCATCGCCGGTCGAGTTGGCGAAATCTCCGAGAACGATGGTGTCTTTTTCCGTGAGATGCCGAGCTTGCCGCGCGCGCCAAAGCAGTCCTCCAGCTATTCCCGCTGCGAGCACAGCAATTGTCGCCGCCACGACGATCTTCCGGCTGCGTGTCCGTGCGGCTGTGCTCACACCAGTAGCGGCCCCTCTTGCTGCTCCATCTGCCCCGTTGACAGGGGCGATGAACCGATACCCACGGCGCGGAAGTGTTTCGATGAAACGTGGACTATCTGCGGAATCCCCCAGCGCCTCGCGCAGCTTGTTGATCGCCGTGTTCAGGCTGTTGTCGAAGTCGACGAAGGTATCGGCCGACCAGTTCTGATTGCGGAGTTCTTCGCGTGTGACCACTTCGCCGGGCTGCCGCAGCAGAGCCGTGAGGACGTGAAAGGGCTGTTCCTGGAGCTTGATGCGCACGCCCTGTTTGCGCAGTTCTCCAGCGCGCAGGTCCACTTCGAAGACTCCGAAGCGCCAGATCGAGGGAGAGCGAGCTTCAAGGCCCATCTGCAAGCAATCAACCCCGCAGTTAGCGCGAGTCTAGCACCCTGCTCTTAGTTGGCAAGATGTAGATAAGCAAACGTCCTAAATCGCTGAAACGAAGGGCTGTAATGGCTTAGAAGGAATCAAGTGTCAATTAATCCGCCGTCCATTGAGCTTCCTTAGGAACAGACCCAAGTTCGCCTCCAGGGCGCGCCTGGAGGTGACAGATGAAGATTGGGATCTGTATGACCTTGTTCCTGCTGGGATCTGCACAGGCCGGCTGGGGACAAACGGAGGAGCGCTTCGCGGCCCCGGGCGGAGAAGAAAAAGCAGCGGATGCCCCAGAAAATAGCTACACCGTCCTTGGAGCGACGCCTCGAGAGGAGGCGCTGGTCCGCGAGCAAATTTCGGTGATGCACCCCGAAGTGCTTCCGCTGCGCGTACTATTTGTGCCGCACTGGAAGTACACCGGCGCTACCAAAGCTTTTCGGCTTCATGTGCCCACTGGTTTCACGAGCGCCATGTTCACGCACTTGGCTAGCCGTAGCGTGTTCATCGACGCGGACCGCTACGTGAGCGAGGACTCGCTGGGGTACTGGCTGGCGCACGAGCTAGGGCATCTAGCAACGAACAGCGTCAAAGAGAATGATGCCGAACGGGCTGCTCGCGAATACCGAAAGCGCCTGAAGGAGGCGGGCAAGCGAAACGTACGCTAGCTTTCTTGCTGGCGATTTGCTTTGGCGACATAATGGTGGGCGAGACGTTAGCGGAGTCGGAGGCGAAGATGCCCGCGAAGAAATTGAGTGATGCGGAAGTGCAGGAGCGACTGAAGAAGACGAAGGGATGGAACTTGCAAAACGGGAAGCTGCACCGGGAATTCCAGTGCAAGGATTTTGCGGCGGCGTTCGGGAACATGACGCGCGTGGCGCTGGTGGCGGAATCGATGAACCATCACCCGGAATGGTTCAACGTGTGGAACAAAGTGGTGATCGATTTGAACACGCACAGCGTGAAGGGGATCAGCGATTACGATTTTACGCTGGCGGAAAAGATCAACGAGATTTTTGGAGTATAGCGAAACTTTTTTACTCCCATTGGCGTCAAGTAAGTGTGCCTGTTCTTATCCCTGCCAAAATCACAGCGCTTCGTTCAGTGCAGTATTTAAAGTTGAGATTCTTCGAATATCTCCGGTTTCGGAGTCCGCTGAACTTCAACCAGAGTCCAAAAAGCGGGACCTTATCGGATATTTTTAGAATGACGGTTCTTGGCACGAGTTGGTGTTGAGTCCGTTCCTTTCCCTGATGAGCCCTTTATCTCAGCGAGGCTTGCGCGGCTGGTGGCTCATTATTTTGCGGTGGGTTGCCGCGCTGATTGTTCTTGGCGTGCTGCTGCATTTCCTTCCGCTTGCGCCGCTGCGCGCGGCGATCGCGCGAGTTCCGGTATCAAGTTTTCTTGCAGTGCTGCTGGGATACATGCTGACGCATTGCGTTGGCGTGGCGAAATGGCGGATGGTGGTCAACGCGGCCGGCGCGGAGCTGGATTTCGCGACGAGCGCGCAGTGTTACTTCGGCGGACTCTTTGGCACGCTCTTTCTCCCTTCGATTGTGGGCGGCGATGTGGTGCGGCTTGCTGTCGGATCACAACGCAGTCCGCGGCCAGCCGCGGTTTTAACGGGCAATCTGGCGGACCGCGTTTTGGACGTAACGGCACAGACAGGCCTCGTTCTGCTGGGATTGGCGCTGGCTTCAGAGTTGGACTTGGTATCAGACAACATGGAAGACACGTTGCAAGACGTTCTTCTCGGGGCTGCATTCGGACTAATTCTATTACTCGGTTTAATGTTTCGACTGCGCAAGAGGATTTTGGGCGAGCGCTCGGTGCGCTTTCGCAGGCGGTTGGCGCGGCTTCGAAATGCGTTGCGTTCGATGTCAAAGCGTCCGCGCGTGTTGGCGCTCGGTTGGCTGTTAGGCACGTGCATGCAGCTCGCATTCCTTCTGCTCACGGTACGACTTGCCGTCTACTGCGGGCTAAGACTGCCTCTGCAGGCGTGGCTCTTTGCCTGGCCGCTGGCGAAACTTGCAGCGGTGCTGCCGCTAACGCAGGGCGGCATTGGCGTGCGGGAAGCCGCGCTGGTCGCGCTCCTTTCTCCTTTGGGAGCGCCGGGGCACCTGGTGTTGGCCGCCGGCTTGGTGTGGGAAGGCGTGGTGATCGCGGGCGGACTAGTCGCGGGCGCGGTGGCGCTCGTGCTGCGGAGGCGAGCGGATAGGTTCGCCACTCCATAGCAGATACGTGATTCTTGTATACAGGACTCTTGACGCCTGCGTTTCCGAACGTCAAGATAAACATCCCTTCCTGCAAGTCCTTTGTCTAGAGGGCTGTCCTCTCCAGTCTCGTTAACCGTGGTTGGCCAACAAATGCGGCGAAATCATGCGTGGGTCGCTGGATGGCGCGCGACAGCCATGCCCGAACTGAAAACACTAGAACGACGCATATGACACAAAGACGATTGCGAGTGCTGTTGGCGGAAGGAAGTCCCGGCGAGGTTGCCGCAGCGCTACACGCGGCTTATGCCGGAACTGATCCGGGACTGGATCTGACCGTGGTGTCGACGATCTCCACGCTACTGCCGACCATCAAGATAGTCGACCCTGAAGTGATACTGCTGGACCTGGCGCTGGATTTGCGCGAGCCGATGGATGCCGTGCACCTGGTGCACCGGACCGCGCCGGGTGTGCCGTTGATCGTATTTGCCGCCCCCGCCGAAAAAGAGCAAGCGATCCGCAGCCTGGCGGAAGGAGCGAGCGATTATGTCCTGAAAGGACACATAGACGCGCACACGCTGGAACGCGTGCTGCGAACGGCGCTGGAGCGCAACACGCTGACGGGACTGACCGATCTGCTGCGCGACCAGCTGACCGGGCTATATACCCGGGACGGGTTCCTCACTGTCGGGACCCGGCGGCAGGAGGAGGGGATGCGCGCGGGCAGTTCGCTAGTGCTGATCTGCGCGCTGTTTGAGAACTTGCAGGCGCTGCGGCAAGAGTTTGGCCCCAAAGCAGCGGATCGCGCGCTGAGTGATGTTGCTGCGTTGCTAAAGGGATGTTGCCGGCGAAGCGATGTGGTGGGACGGCTGGGAGAGGCGCAGTTTGCGATTCTTGGAGTGGATGCGGTGGCGCCAAACGCGCACGTGATGCGCAGCCGCCTGGAACAGCACCTTGCGGTACACAACCAGACGCGCTCGCCGTGGGGTTCAATCGATTTGCCGACGAGTATCGGCGTGTGGACCCCGCAGGACCAGCGCACCTTCGCGGAATTCCTGGACGGCGTCGAGTCTCGTTTGCGGCAGTCCGTGGCCGAGCTGAAGACCGAGGGAGTTCCGCAGAAGTAGTGGGAGCGAAGCTATGAAATCGGAAACACTGACGGGGACCCCGGCCGAAAAAACGCTGCGGGATGAACATGCCCAGTCGCAAGAAGCACTGCGGCTCTCGGAAGCGCGGAATCGTGACCTGGTGGAAAACTCAACGTATGGCATTTTCCGGGTTTCCGCGGACGGTTCGTTCCTGGATGCTAATCCCACGCTGCTGCGTATTACGGGTTGCGCATCCGCGGAGGATTTGCTGGCGTTGAACTTGGGACGAGACATTTTCCGTTTCCCTGAACACTATGCGCAGCTCATCCGCTCTTGCCGCGAAAATGGCCAGGTCCACGGAGCGGAAGCTGAGTGGCGGCGCTGCGACGGCGGCTTGGTTACAGTGCGGCTGAACGTGCGGCAGCTGTCGATGGCCGACCAGGCGGGCGGGCTGGAAGTGATTGCGGAGGATGTCACTGAGCTGCGCGCCATGGAGCGACAGTTGCGACAAGCGCAAAAGTTTGAGGCCGTCGGCCTGCTGGCGGGCGGCATAGCGCATAACTTCAACAACGTCGTGGGAGCGATCCTGGGGTGGGCGGAGCTGGGCTTTGACCAGAGCCGCGACAATCCGCAAGTGGCAGAGCGCTTCACGCGCATACGTGAACAGGCCGAACGCGCCGCGGCCCTGACTAGGGAGCTGCTGGCCTTCGCGCGCCGTCAGGTGCTGCAGCCACGCGCCGTGGACCTCAATACTGTCGCGGGCGGGCTGGTCAGTTTTCTCGATAAAATTATCGGCAAGGACATCGAGTTCAAGTTTTTGAACGCCAAGCTCGACCCGGTGAAGGCAGATCCCACGCAGATAGAACAAGTTCTGATGAATCTGTGCCTCAACGCGCGGGACGCCATGGCGCAGGGAGGCAGGCTGGTGATCGAGACGGAGATGGTGGAGCTGGACGACTCGTATTGCCGCTTTTATCCCAATGTTCTAGCCGGCCGCTATGCGGTGATTTCCGTTTCGGACACGGGCACTGGCATGGATGCAGAAACCCGCGAGCGCATCTTCGAGCCCTTCTTCACCACCAAGGCGCGCGGCAAGGGCACCGGGATGGGCCTGGCCACCGCGTACGGCATCGTGAAGCAACACGGCGGCTTCATCCACGTGTACAGCGAACCCGGGCACGGCAGCCTTTTTCGCATGTACCTGCCTGTGCTGGAAGGCGCACTGGCGGAAAACGGGAAAAAAGCGCCCGCTCCTTCCTTGGCTGAGATACGGGGCACGGAAACAATTCTTCTTGCCGAAGACCATGAATCCGTTCGAGAAATGTCGCGGCAGGCGCTTTTGAGCTTGGGCTATCGAGTACTTTCCGCCTGCGACGGCCAGGAAGCACTGAAGCTGTGCTCCCACGAAACGCCCGCGCTAGCCATTTTGGATGTGATCATGCCCAAGCTCGGTGGCCCGGCAACGGCCGCGAGCCTTTTGGAAAAGCTCCCGGATTTGCCCCTGGTGTTCACCAGCGGTTATTCGGCGGACGCCAGTGAGCTCCAGGCGGCAGGTGGGAAAGCACGCTACCTGCAGAAGCCCTACAGTCCAACAGCGCTGGGGCGGCTGGTGCGCGAGACTCTGGATCAGCACCGCGCCGAAAGGCAGGCCGCAGCCTCGAAGGCGAAGGGCACACATTAAAGAGGCGGTCACGCAAAGCCCATCGGCCCGGGTACGCTGACCGCTTTTGCGACAGGCCGTCCCAAAACCGGTCGGTAGCACACTCTATTTTCTTCCTGTTGCTACCAGCTATCTACTGTAGTTTCTGCTACATAGACGGAACAGCGGCCGTGGCGCTCGGACTGCCACCTGAACCGTCGCCATGAGCGCAGCACCCGTCACCTTTAGCCTCAATGATCCCCAGCGCGGTCGCGCCAGTCTGCTGGCCCGGGCGCGAAACGGAAACCCTGAGGCGTTCGCCGAAATGGTTTCCCCGTACCTGCCGGCGCTGTACCGCCGCGCACGCGGACTTACCGGGAACGCTGCGGACGCCCAGGACGTTAGTCAGGAAGCGGTGTTGAAGGCTTGGTCGCGCCTGGAACAGTTTGCCGGGAAGCAAGACGAATCGATTGACGACTTTCGCGCGTGGATCTCGCGCATCGCGGCAAACACCTCGATCGACCTGCTACGCCAGCGTCGGGATGGAAAGATCGCTTCTCTGGATCAGAACAAGGGCCAAAGCGAGGAGACGCTGGGTAGCGGCATCGCGTCCGAGCAACAAGATCCAGAAGAACGCTGCGCGCGCCGCGAGATGGGCCGGCTGCTGGCGAAAGCCATCGTGCAACTCCCGCCGGATCTGCGGCAGGCTTGCCTGCTTCGCGATGTGCTGCACTACTCGACGCAAGAAGTCGCCAGCCGCCTGGGAATATCCATTGTGGCCGTGCGGCTGAGGCTGTTCCGCGCGCACCGTCGGCTGCGCGAAAAACTTAAGGACTCTCTGCGACCTGCCGCGCGTCACGATCGCATGAAGGCTTGCCCGCGCCCGGAATACGAGCGCCAGCCCGCGCGACGCTTCGCTCCGCTCGCTACGCCGGAGTACGCCAGCGGAGACTAAGTAGCGCCCTCGTGGCTAGGCTTCTTTACCAGCCACTACCTGCGCGTGATTCAGAAAAGCCACCAGGGAAACTCCTCCAATAATATTCCCCAGTAGCGTGGGTAGAAAAAATTGAAAAAAGTAAAAGCCCCAGGACTCCACGCCGCTCACCATCAGGAAGAAGTTTTTGTTGTAACCCGCGATGATGTGGTGAAAGCCGCCCAAGCCGATGAGGTAAGTGATTATGATTATGATGGCGACCCGCGACGACTCCGCTCCGGGCAGCAGCCAAACCATCAGCGCAATCAGCCAACCCGCAAAGACGGCTCGCGTAAGCGCCACCCCGAAGGCGTCGCCCAAACCTTCCTGGCTGACATTGAGCAGCGTTTGCTGCACGTGCGGGTTGAACACCGCGAAATTCCCAATGCATAGCGCAAAAAAGATACGTTCCCAAAAGGTTGCAGATCAGCACAACCGTCCAGAGCCTGGCGACGCTCGCCAGCGTCGCCGCATTTTTGCGCAACAACAGGGGAAGAATCACCGTCGGCGAGTTTTCTGTGTAAAGCTGCTGGCGCCCTAGGATGACCATCAGAAAGCCGACACTGTAGCCAAGCTTGGAGATCAGCGGACGCCACCCGCTTTCTGGAAGGCGGGCCGCCAGGAGGCCCTCGGCCACCAGCGAGAAACCCATCGCCAAACCCGCCGCAAGTCCAGACCAGGCTAACGCCGCAGATGGCCGCTTGAGCTCGTCTTCTCCCTCCCGGCGAATGGCTTCGTAGACAACGCCGGCGCTGATAGCGGCGCGTTCTGCCGCTTGCTTCTTCTCAGCGGGAGTACTCACCGGGGAAGGTTGAGGTTGAGGTTCGTCTTCTTGCTTCCGAGTCTTTGCGGCAGTGGCAATTGCTCTTACGCAGAGGTAGAGCCCCATCATGGGCGCCTCGCTCGAGGGAAGCCTATCGGACAAAGCATGTAGTAGGGTCGCGCGTGGTGTGTAGTGCAGCGGAATGCAACTGCGGCTGGCGTGTCCAACCTTCAGAATAGCGTTATTTAGCTGTGATTTTGCCGTTGACACGCACGTTTTGCGGTGCTACAAAGCGCCCAGACATGCCCTCTGGTGGTAAGTCTCTTACCACATAGCGGCAACATCACGCGAGTGACGCACCAGACCTGCCTGGCAGGGCAGGCCTGTTTTTGCTGCTGAGGGAATGTCGGCAACACCCCACCACCCCGGGAGGTGAGAACCTATGCGTTTTCACCTCCTTTTTGTTTTCTCCCTTGACGAAGTAAACTCTTGACGAGGTACCGGCTTATTCATGGCGCAAAGTCCAAGCCAGTCTCCTCTGCTCGCGCTGAGTCACGTCACGGTGATGAGGGGAGAGCATCCGGCGCTTCAAGACGTCACCCTGCGCGTCGAATCAGGTGAGCATGTTTGCATTCTCGGCCCGAATGGCTGCGGCAAGTCCACACTGATCAAAACCATCACGCGTGAATGCTATCCGGTTGCAAACGAAGGCTCCTCCATCTCGATCCTCGGCCGGGAGTGCTGGAACGTTTTTGAGCTGCGCACGCTGCTGGGGATCGTTTCTCCCGATCTGCTGGCATCCTGCACTAGCGATGCGACCGGCCGCGACGTAGTGCTCTCCGGATTTTTCAGCAGCACGCGTATTTTCCCGCACCAGGCGCCCAACCAAGATCTGCTCGAAAAGACGGACGCGGCGCTCGCCAGGCTGGGGATCGCGAATCTTGCCGAGCGCCCGGTTGCGCAGATGTCGTCGGGCGAAGCCAAGCGCACGTTAATCGCTCGTGCGCTGGTGCACGAACCGCAAACACTGCTGTTCGACGAGCCCAGCAATGCGCTCGACATCGGTGCGCAAATGCAACTGCGCGACACGATGCGCGCACTCGCAAGCGCCGGCTTGGGCATTCTCCTGGTTACGCACCATGTTTCGGAGATCATTCCAGAAATCGAGCGAGTCGTGTTGTTGCGCGAAGGCCGCATCGTTGCCGACGGGTCAAAGCACGACATGCTTACATCCGATAAACTTTCCGCTCTCTTCGGCGCCAAAATTCAGATTGCGCGCCGCGACGGTTACTATTCCTTGTTTTGAGCGGAATTATGAGGTACCGCAGAACTTGTCCCACAGCGCAGGTGTGCTCCAGGAAGAACGAAAGAGCAGCAAGAACCAAACGGAGACCGGCTGAGTTCTAAGATTTGTCCAGGCGGTGGTTGGCCAAAGTGCGCGCTTCCGGATGCCGGGGCGTCCAGTCTTCGGGAGGGAACGCCACGCGCCAGAATGCCGGCCGCGGCGACGAAAATTCCAGTCCAATTTCCGCTTTACCCGCGCGCACCGGGCCCAAAAACGCCACGTGGCATTCCTGTTCTTCTTCCGTGCGCTTGTGCTGCAGTAGAACTTTGCTACCGCTGGTCAAGCGGGCTTTCAAAAGCACCAGGGCACCGTGAGCGTTGATGGCCAGCGTTTCTGTCTCTTCCTCGATGCTCTTGCCTTGAACGTCTTCGCCGCGAATGCGCACGGCCACTTGCATCAGCACCCTCTGGCTACGGCGTCGCGCGACTGGGTTCATGGATGCGTTATGGGCCTTACCCATCCCTATCTCTCTAATTCCACTATACCGGGAGACCGACACTTGTCGAGAGGCTTGCAGGCGAGCGTATCCAAAAATGCCACTGCCAATTCGTAACGTTGGTCCTAGCTACGTTGCTCGATGGGCACGTAGTGGCGGGTGTCGTGGCCCAAGTAAATCTGCCGGGGGCGGGCGATCTTCTGTTCGGGATCCAGCAGCATCTCTTCCCACTGCGAAATCCAGCCGGAGGTGCGCGGAATGGCAAACAGCACAGGGAACATGGTCATGGGAAAACCCATGGACTGATAGATGAGCCCGGTGTAAAAGTCCACGTTGGGATACAGCTTGCGCTTGACGAAATATTCGTCTTCCAGCGCGATGCGCTCGCATTCCAGGGCGATTTCCAGCAGCGGATTCTTGCCCATCAAGTCGAAAACTTCATAAGCCACTTTCTTGATGATGCGCGCGCGCGGGTCGTAATTTTTGTACACGCGATGGCCGAAACCCATCAGCTTAGTTTCGCCGGTCTTTACGCGCTTGATGAATTCCGGCACTTTCTGCACTGAGCCAATTTCCATCAGCATGCGCAGCACTTCTTCGTTCGCGCCGCCGTGCAGCGGCCCGTACAGCGCGGCGATGGCCGCCGCCGTCGCGGAATAAGGGTCGACATGGGAACTGCCCACGTTGCGAATCGTGCTAGTCGAACAATTCTGCTCGTGATCGGCGTGCAGGATAAACAAGACATCCAGCGCGTGCTCCAAAGTCGGATTCGGCCGGTAGCGGCTCTCCGTCGTCCGGAACAGCATGTTCAGGAAATTTCCCGGATAGCTCAGCTCATTGTCCGGATAGACGAACGGCATGCCCAGCGAGTGCCGGTAAGAAAACGCCGCGATGGTGGGCATCTTTCCGATCAGCCGGTAGGTCTGTTTCCTGCGCGATTCCGCGCTGAAGATGTCCTTGGCATCATGATAAAAGGTCGAAAGCGCGGCGATGGTCGAAATCATCATGCCCATCGGATGGGCGTCGTAGTGAAAACCGTCCAGGAATTTCTTGATGCTCTCGTGAATGAAGGTGTGGTGCGTGACGTGGTAGGTCCAATCCTTCAATTGCTCGGAGGTGGGCAGTTCACCGTGCAGCAGCAGGTACGCGGTTTCGAGATAGGAGCTTTTTTCGGCGAGATCCTCAATCGGGTACCCGCGATACCGCAAAATGCCCGCGTCCCCATCGATGTACGTGATCCGGCTAATGCACGATGCGGTGTTGTTGAACGCCGGGTCGTAGCTCATCATCCCAAATTCCTTGGGATCGACCTTGATTTGCCGCAAATCGCTTGCCCGGATTGTGCCGTGTGTGATCGGCACTTCGTAGCTCCGCCCCGTGCGGTTGTCCGTGATGGTCAACGTTTCGCGAGACGCCGAAGTACCCTCGGCTTTTCTCGCGGTTGTGGCGGTCGGAGCAGAATCCATCGCGCAAAACCTCAGAAGGCAGCGGCAAAATTCAACTCTATCACTCTACACCCAAAGGGCGATTCGCGGAAATGCGACGCGTATCGTACCGGGGCCAACAACTCTATGAATCTAAAGGAATAGCAAGCTCATCGGTGGCGCGGCTAGGCGAAGTTAACTATGCCTCTTGACAATAGTCGTTATAACGAGTACTATCCCAACCGTGGCGCGGGCTTCCGCCCGGGCCCTGAAGCCTCAGCGCCGCTGGTTCGCGGACCGAGGCCTTCTCCGAAGAGGACATCATGATCAAAGTTCGCAAAAGCAACGAACGCGGCCACGCCGATCATGGCTGGCTCAACACCCATTTCACTTTTTCTTTCGCCGATTACTACGACCCCAAGCACGAACAGTTTCGCACCCTGCGCGTTATGAACGACGACCGCGTTGCCGGGGGCGGCGGCTTCCCCATGCACCCACACCGCGATATGGAGATCGTTACCTACGTGCTGGAAGGCGCGCTCGAGCATCGCGACAGCATGGGCAACGGCTCGGTGATCAAGCCCGGCGACATCCAGTACATGAGCGCCGGCACCGGCGTGACCCACAGCGAGTTCAACGCCTCGAAAACCGAACCCGTGCACCTTTATCAGATTTGGATGTTCCCGGAAACGCAGGGGCTGAAGCCCGCCTACGACCAGAAGAATTTCACGGAAGCACAAAAGCGTGGCAAGCTGCGCCTGGTGGCTTCACCGGACGGCCGCGACGGCTCCGTAAAAATCCGGCAGGACAACGAACTCTACGCCACGGTGCTGGGTAAGGGCGACTCGGTCAAGCACGAGCTCAAGTCTGAGCGGCACGCCTACGTGCAAGTAGCCCGCGGCAGCGTCAAACTCAACGGCAAAGAACTAGCCGAAGGCGACGGCGCGGCCATATCGGCCGAAAAATCCGTGGAGTTGACCGGCGTCCACGACGCCGAAGTGCTGCTCTTTGATCTAGCGTAAAGCGGCGGATAGCGCCGGGCGGAGTGCGGGAAAAGTGGACCAAACCCCCGCACTCCACGATTACGCGTGGGCGGGGCCGATCGGCCGAACCGCAACTATTTCTAATTAATTTTTCGTTTTTTCTTTGGGCCTTGGAGCTCAGCGGCCGTCTTTATCAAAGCGGGAATCGAGAAACCAACATTGAAAGCCACCAGGGCAGAGATCGGATTAGAGATGTCGTAAGCCAGCGCGGCGACTCCGCCCATAGCCGCAAGCCCAACAAATTGCGCCTAATAAATCCAATCGAAATCGGGTCTTTCCACCGCCGAGGATTGGGACATCAGGTGCAGGCGCAGCAAGTTGATGGCGAGCCCGCCGAAAAAACCGAATGCGAATGCGGTATACCGGTGATCCCAAAAGCTCACGCGACTTTGTCGGACAGCGCGTTCAGGATTCGGGTGCCAAGCCCCTGCGTCTGCCGGTAATGTTTGCGAGTAGTGTAAAGATTGCGCCCCGATTCGTCGGGAACGGATGACCGGATGATCTCGCCGTTTAATTCTTCAAGAGTCTCACGCACGTTGGCCTCTTCGAGGCCGGTCTGTTCCGCAACTCCCTCCACAGTACGCCACTCGTAATTGGGGTCTTCGAGCGCCCGTACCACGATGTTTCTGCGGTCGAGTTTCAGATTTGCATTCTCGCTCATAACGCCTTCCTTCCTCCCAATTATGAAACTCCGCATCGTCGAGGGCAAGTAGTTTGCAGAATCCCTGTCTTACCAACAATTGACGGCCTTCAGTAAATAGATTAGGACTCTTAGCCGCGAGTGCGCTGAAATTCACTCATGAAATCCACCAGTGCTTGCACCGCGTCGAGGCCAACCGCGTTATACAAAGAGACGCGCATGCCGCCGACCGAGCGGTGGCCGGGCGTGCCAACTAGTCCGGCAGCAGCCGCTTGCTCGGCAAATTTCTTCTCGATGGCTTCATCGCCGCCGGCCACGCGAAAGACCACGTTCATTCGCGAGCGCGAGGCTTTCTCGACCGGGCAGGAGTAATAGCCGCCGGTATCGATGGCGTCGTAGAGCAGCTTGGCCTTGGCTTCGTTGCGCTTTTCAATCGCGCTGATGCCGCCCTCCGCTTCCATCCACTCCATTACCAATCCCAAAATGTAAATCGCAAACGTGGGCGGCGTGTTGTAGAGCGAGCGCTCCTTGATATGCGTGCGGTACTGCAGCAGCGTGGGCAAGCTCTTGTCCGCGCGTTCGGCCAAATCCTTGCGCACGATCACCACCGTGACGCCGCTCGGCCCCAGATTTTTCTGCGCCCCGGCAAAAATCAGCCCGAACTTCTTCACGTCAATCTTCCGCGAAGCAATGTCCGAAGACATATCCGCCACCAGCGGCGCGCCGCCGCTATCCGGCATCGTGTGCCACTGCGTGCCTTCAATCGTGTTGTTCGTGCACATGTGCACGTACGAAGCATCCGCCGACAACTTGATTTCGTCTTTGCGCGGCAACCGAGCGAACTTCTCCGCCTCGGTCGACGCCGCCACGGTGTGCAGCACGCCCTTCTTCAGCTCGCCCAGCGCCTTCGCCGTCCACGTGCCGGTATGCAGCAAATCCACCGGCTTGCCGGGCAGGCACAAATTCATGGGCACCATAGTGAACTGCATGCTCCCGCCGCCCTGCAAGAACACCACGGCGTACTCGTCGGGAATGGCCAGATGCTTCCGCAAACCGGCTTCCGCGCGCGCCGCAATGCCCTCAAACTCGGGCGAGCGGTGGCTCATCTCCATCACCGACATGCCGCTTCCGCGCCAATCCAGCAAATCCTCGCGTATCCGCTCCAGCACCGGCAAAGGCAGCGCCGCCGGCCCCGCATTAAAATTGTGGACCCGCTTCACGCCACGCCCCGCAACTGTAGAAGTCCCCACGCTCGTTGATTCCTCTCCTGAGATCGATTTGAACAGAATAGCAGAATTCGACGCAGCGTCTGCCAACAGCGAAACTAGAATTTTATTGGTGGCGCGAAGTGGCAGTCCTTGCCATGCGGCGGGAAGGCAGAATCCCTGATTTGCTTCAGTTCCTCTTCGATGGCCGCAAACTCTTGCGGAATGACTTCGTCTTTGCCTGCAAATTTTCCAATCCCGAAAGATCTGTGTGTCTTTGTCTGACCATCGCTGATGCCTATCGTGTGCATCTCTAATTCTTCGTTCATTTGAGCCACATACATAAAGATAAATTGCCTCTCGGGCAGCTCAAAGAAATGCTTTTGAATAATCAGCCGCACCAGCGCCTTTACCTTCTCCAAACCTATTTGTTCCTTGCAGGTGGGTATATCAGTTACGGACATCGGTCGATCTGGCGTGGCCTGCTTGACGACAGTACCATCTCCACGCACGAAGAAGACCTGCTGCCAACCTTTTTGGGCTGGAGGCCAGTACACGATCAGAAGCCGCTGCAGCGCCTCATCCTTCTGCAGCATCGGTTCCAAGTCAGGAAAGCGGGTTGGAGAGCTGGGACTCTGAGGAAAAATCATAAGTGCTAAGCACAAAGCAACTCTCATTTCTTTCCCTCTAAGCCAGTGCGAATTCGACGCGGCGGCGCATGGGATCGATGCGCTCCGCCCTCACGCGCACCCGATCTCCGTGCTGCCACACAAGTTGCTTCGGTTTTGCGCCGCGGCCTTTTCCTGCATTCGCGCCGCCTCTGCGCTTGTCGCTACTCGGCATCGCTACGATTGCGTGATCTTTCTCGCGATACATGCAGCGCGCGCCCGTTGCTTCCTCCAGCGCGTTGATCGGGAGCAACCCCTCGACGAACACATCGAACAATTCCACGAAGCATCCGTACTTCTGCACGGAAATAATCAGTCCGTCGTATTCTTCGCCGAGGTGCTCCTCCATGAACTGCGCGGTCTTCCAATCCATCAGCTCGCGCTCGGCGCCATTCGCACGACGCTCCGCTTCCGAAGTTTCCTCGGCTATCTCCTCAAGCTGGCCGTGCGAATACACAACAACTTCCGCCCCGCGCGGAATGTGCGGCATCGCGGGCGCGGCTTCCTGCGGATGCTCCAGCGCCCACTTCAGCGTGCGATGCACAATCAGGTCCGGATAGCGCCGGATCGGCGAGGTGAAATGCGTGTATTCGTCGAATCCCAGCGCAAAATGCCCCAGGGAATCCGCGGCGTACCGGGCCTGCTTCAACGAGCGCAGCATCAAGTACGAAATGATGCGCTCCTCCGGCTTGCCCGCGATTTTCGCCAGCAGCCGCTGATAATGCTGCGGCGTAATGCGCAAGTCCTCCGCCGCGCCAGGCAGCGCCACGCGCATTCCGCGCTCGCGGCCCTTGCCATACGAATCCGGGCGCCCCGCTTTCGCCGGCGACGGTACGCGACCGTGGCGCACGGCAATCTCCCGCTGCTGCAAATTCTCGACACCCAGCGAATACCCAAACGCGCGCGCCAGCTCCTCGAACTCCAGCACCTTGCGCGCGTCTGGCTTTTCGTGAACGCGATGCAGCGCGGGAATCCCGCGCTTCAGCAAATATCCCGCCACCGCGCGGTTCGCCGCCAGCATGAACTCCTCGATCAGGCGGTGCGCGATGTTGCGCTCGCTGCGCGTGATGTTGATCATGCGCTGCTGGTCGTCAAACTCGATCACCGGCTCCGGCAAATCGAAATCAATCGAGCCATGCTCGTTGCGCCGCGCGTTCAGCAGCAGCGCCAACTCCTTCATGTCGCGAAAATGATGCGCCAGCGCAGCGTAAAGTGCCGTCGCCTCCGCATCGCCCTCCAGCACTTTGTTCACATTGGTATACGTCATGCGCTCGGCCGATTTGATGATCCCCGGCGTCATCCGCGCGCCGCGCATGCGTCCCGCGGCGTCAAACTCCATCAGCGCGCTCATCACCAGCCGGTCCTCGCGCGGCTTTAGCGAGCACATGCCGTTCGAAAGCGCCTCCGGCAGCATGGGCACCGCGCGATCCGGAAAATATACGGACGTCCCGCGCAGTCGCGCCTCGCCGTCCAGCGCCGTGAGCGTTCGAACGTAATGCGCAACGTCCGCAATGTGCACCTGCAAGCGCCAGCCGCCGTCCGCCCGGCGCTCGACGTAAACCGCATCGTCAAAATCCCGCGCCGTCTCGCCGTCAATCGTCACGATCGGCAAGTGCCGGAAATCTTCGCGCCCCGCGCGTTCCGGCTCGCTCACCGGGAGCGCGCGCTGCTCCGCCTCTTTCATCACTTCCGCGGGAAAAACGTGCGGCAAATGGTGCTTGCGAATAATAATTTCCGTGTCGACGCCAATCTCGCCAGGCCGCCCCAAAATCTCAATCACCCGCCCGGTAGGCGCCGCACCACCTTTCGGATACCGCACCAGCTCGACGTTCACCACCGCGCCGTCCAGCTCTTCCAACCGCGGAATGCGCCGCCCGCGCACGCTCCGCTCATCCGCGCCGCTGAAGCCGAGCTTCTTCGCCAGTCCCGGCGTCAACTCCATGCCCGGAGGAATCTCGATCGCGTGCTGCATGCGCGCGTCGTAAGGCAGCACCGTATTCCCACGCGCGCCGTAGCGAAACAATCCCACGACCGTCGGATGTGCCCGCCCCAGCACGCGAATGATTCGCCCTTCCGCCCGCTGCGCATCTCCCAGTCCGCTCACGCGCTGAATCTTCACCAGCACCCGATCGCCGTGCATCGCGTCTTCGACGCCGTCGCGCGGTATGAACACATCGCGATCCAGCCAGGGGACCGGCGGATCCGGCACCACGAATCCGTATCCGTCGTGATGCAGCACCAGCCGGCCCGTAATTTCATTGCGGCTCCCAATGCCGCTGCCTTCACGAGTTGTCGTGGGGCGCTCATCCGCCGCAGCCGCCGGCGAGATTCCAGCCTGTCTCGCGGCCCCCTGCCCAGGCTGGCCGTCCCCGCTGCGCTCCTGCCGCCCGCCCGCGAGCCGGTAGCGTCCCCCCGGCAATTCCTCGATAGCCCGCCGCTTTTTCAACTTGGACAGCATTTTGTAGAGCCCGCGCCGGTCGGTTTTGGGCAGGTGCAGCGCTGTGGCAATCTCCTCCGCCGAAGCAGGCGCGCTTCTAACTTGCAGAAAACGCAGTATGTTATCTGGACTAAGCTGTGAGGGGCGCGGCATAGGAGGGCAGTTTCAGCGGTTACGTGCTGGTTTTCGACACAATTCTACCCATTTTTTTTCGTCGCACGTGAAACTTTTTTCGTGCCTGATGAAACTTTTTTCGCTCCGCAGGGGTTTCATACCCAGGCCAACACACGACCGGCTGGCCACCCTCCGTCAGGCTAGCCGGCTTTTCCCGGAAACGGGAAAACCAAGGGAGGCGGGAAGACCTGGCCCGCCTCCTTTCTTTATTCTTCTCTGTGTGCTCCGTGCTCTTCTCCGTGCACTCTGTGTAAAATCTTTCTCCCTTGCCTTCCTACCGCGCCACCGTGCTCAAAAACGGATAGTGGCTGCTTGCGCCCATGAAAAACAGCATCGGAAACGAAAGCCACAAAGACGTTCGCGCCGTAAGAAATCCCCAGCGCATCAACCGCTCCGCTTCCGCCGGCATAGGCGTTCCCTGCTCGCCCGCCGCGCGCGTCCATGCGATCAACCTCTTCTGCACACGCCAAACCACGCCCCATGTATTCACCAGCATCACCAGCCCTAATCCTCCTCCTACGCTGATCGCCAAATGCTGGTTCGACACGCTCGGTCCGCCATTCAGCGCTAGCACGCTCCAGGAAGCCGCAATCACAACCGCGCTAATCCCAATCGCCCGCACCCACACCGAATCGCGAATTCCCTTTGCGGGAAGCTGCAAGAAATAAATTCCCTCATATGCCACCACCCACACCAGCACCCACCACCCAAACCATCGCAGCGCCAGCCCCGCATCGCCCGAATTGCGCGCATCCGTCACCAGGATCGAGAAAAAGTAGCGCATGCCCACTATCACCGTCACCAGCGCCGACCACCGAAACCACGACATCGCCCGCGACATCAGCACCGGGTACACCTTCACGCGCACTCCCGGCTCAAGCGTCTTCATCGAAGGCGTAAGCACAAAATTGAAAAAGTACAAAAGCCCAATCCAAATAATGCCGAAAATAAAATGCAGCCATCGCAGCGCCATCACCTCATTCGCAACCGCATTCGCAAGAAAACTGAAGTGCGGTTTCCACTCCGGGAACGTCGCCAGCAGCCACAAGCACATACGTGAACCCCCATTAAAGTAGCTACAGATAATTGACGTGGATCTTCAAATCGAGCCGCCCGCCCTGATAGTGAAAAGAAGCCGCGCTGAACTTTGGCGGCCCCATGTGGCCTTTCGCGTCATTCGACGCTCCCACTCCCTCGCGCGGCATGCCGATGAAGTTCGTGTCCAGCTTGCCATTCGAGTTTTCGTCATGCACTACCGACACCGCGTAAGTCCCTGGCGCAACTCCAGTGAAGTCGCAAACCGCCTGGCGCTCTTCAATCTTTGCAGTCAGCCGCGCAACCGCCTTGTCCGCCTTCTTGGGGAAAGCATCTGCTTGCGCCGACGAATACAGAGCGCACAGCATCTGCCCTTTGTCGCTCCGCAAGCCGCTAATCTCAACGTGAATCACGTTTTCCGCGGGCGCCGGCGTCTGTCCGAACGCCCCATAGGTCGTCACCAGCGCCGTCGCAATACAAACTGCTTTCCAGCCTGCCAACATCCGCATCATCATCCCTCCCGTTCCTTCTTCTGTCCATCACTCATGCGGCATCACCCGCATCTCTCCCTTCTAGCTATTACGCCGCTTCTCTAGATTTATTTCTGTGGCGCAAAGTCCTTGCGCACCGCCGAGGCTTACTGAACGGGAGGATTCGGGTCCTGGTTCGCTGGCAGGGATTCGCCACGGAAGGGCAGCTTTAATTTCTTGGAAATCTCCGGCCAGAATTCGCGCAGCACATCGAAACCAATGTCTTGCAGGATGCCGTAAGTCACCCGCTGCGCTGCTGGACCGAAACCGCGTTCGTTGTCCGGGTGATATGTATTGCTCAGTACGGCTGTGGTCGTAGTTCCCAGCCACTCGGAAAAATTGAACATGCGCTTGCCATCATCGCGGTGAGCCACAACGGCGTGCTCCACCGCATGGAGCAAGCGTCGTCTGGCGCCGCCGCGGGCCAGGCGGTAGTAGCGCGGGTCCTCCGAAAATATCCATGGATACGCAAAGTCCTTAAAGAACCGGGAAGACGCCTGATCGGTGAATTCGGCGCCAAAGCGCCTCCCATACCCCTCCGCTCCCTGTCCAAAGCTGGGGTCCGAGTTTTCCGCTTGGTCAAGCCCCGCGTTGAAACCAGTGGCGAGAAATGTCACCGGGTCAAAGGAATCCTGGACGAACAGAACGAATTTATCTTTCAAGTTGAGCGTGCACAATTTCGCGCCGGGCTTGTAATTCGGGGGGTGCACCGCTTTGCGTTCCAACGGCCGGGCAAATGTGCCCACCACCTTCTTCAACGGCCCGTCGTAGTCTTCTAGCCGCACCATCGGCGGCGGCTCAACGCACGGTGCCGCCACATTCTTCGTGGCTTCCTCATTGAAGGGCGCAGCGGGCGGCTGCTGAGGAGCAGCCGGCGCCGGCGGTTCCTGCGCGTAAACCACGGCGCCAGCCAGTCCGGCCAGCGCCGTCAGCAAGCACAATCGAGCTAATATGCTCAAACGAATTTCGTGCCCCACGGGTCCGGCATGAAGACTACCATTTTGCCCATGCAACTACGACGGCACTTCGCTCGCATTGAGTTGCTCGAGTAACGTCGCCTTTCCGCCCTCTGGCTCGCGCATGACACAAAAAAAAGCGAGACATCTCGCACTTGACACAAAAAGCGGGACGCTTGCGCGTCCCGCTTTGCATTGCCGCTGTACATTGGCGATTTGCGTTGCCACTTTGTCTCGCCGGTGTTTCGGGATTTAGTGGTGGCCTCCCCCGCCGCCGTGAGACCCTCCGCCACCATGGAAACCTCCACCGCCATGCTCACCGCCTCCAAAGTGTCCGCGGCCTCCGCGGGCCATGGACCCATGCATGCCACCTTCCACACCATGAACGGGGCCGCTGTGTCCGAAACCGCTATGCCTGAAATCGCCGCCATGGCTGTGACCGAAACCGCCGCCATGATTGAAGCCATGATCGAAGTGAGCATAGTAATGGTCACCGCCACCCCAGTGGTGGTAGTCATGATCGAAATGTTCGTGGAAGTGGCCGAAAAAGCCGATAGGAGCAAATCCCACGAAGAAGGGCGAATAGAAGCCCCATCCGAATGAGCTGTAGAAGATCCCATCTCCCGGAATATAGGCGTAGGTGCCAAAGTAAGGATCCCAGTCCCAGCCGGAGCCGTACCAATTGCCCATGGCGTAGACTTGTGCACGATCCACGTTCGCTTCGGCAACGTACGAGGACCGCAGGCTGCTCCAGTTGTAGAGATCGTCCGCCTGTTGGGTGTCGAATTTCTCGGGTTTCAGCGAAGCGTTGGCGCCGAGCGCAACCTGATGCTTGCTCTTGACCTCGATGTCCCGGTCCATGTGCCGAACGACTGCTTGGCCTTCGTACACGCGGACTTGGTCGTTATCGGAGTCAAATTCGTACAACCCGGTTTTGCTAAGACGCACTGTGTCGCCGTGTTGCACGATCATCAGATTATTCTGCTGATGAAGCTCGGCGATTTCGACCATGGCGCGTCCCTTGTCCAAGCGAAGTTCCGTGTCGGTCAAGCTAGGCGAAACCATGGTCACGGAGCTGTTGTCACCAAGTCTAAAGAAAGCACCCGGCGTCAGAAGAATCTCTGCTTTGCCGATTTGCGTATCGAGGGATTGACCCGGCTGTAATTCGGCCGAACCTATCGCTTTGGCGTCGAGGGACTGCCCTGCGAGAGAGACTTGTCCTTCGACATAATTAACGGTTCCTGGGCGTGCAGGGTTTGCGCCAAAAGCTGGCGCAGACAGAGCCGCAGCCAGGATGATGCTTGTTGCGATCAACCTCGACTGCCGCATAATTTTTGCCTCCAGACAATTAGATGCGAAGCCGCCACTCCACGTTATTCCACGCGCAGAAACGGTCTTTATTTCGCATAATTTTTTCGACGCGGAATAGTGACCCATGCGCGTCACTCGCGACCAACCCTTATATATTCTTAACGCGGGCCAGGTCTGGCCCAGTAGCATAGGCTTTAGCTTGTGTCTGCCTCCCTACTCTGTGCTAAATTCCTGGCTTTCCTGTTCGGAGGCAGGGCAGCCATGAAACATCTCGCACTGATTCTCTTGCTGTTTGCGGCGCAGGTTGCTTCGGCGCAAGACTGGGCCAAAGCCAAGCTCGAGAAATCGCCGCGGCATCGCGAATGGGTCACGGTCAAGCACGATGGCCGCTCGGTCGAGACCTTCGTCGTCTATCCGGAATCGAAGGGCAAGACGCCGGTAGTCCTCGTAATCCACGAAATCTTTGGCATGACCGATTGGGTCCAGGATCTCGCCGACCAAGTCGCGGAAGCCGGTTACATCGCCGTCGCGCCCGATCTGCTCTCCGGCATGGGACCTAACGGCGGGCGCACGTCCGATTTTCCGCAGGGTAAAGCCACTGAAGCCGTGAGCCATCTCAATCCCGATCAGGTCACCGCGGATCTCAACGCCGCCGCGGATTACGGAAAGGAACTGCCGGCGAGCAACGGCAAATTGTCTGTCGCGGGATACTGCTGGGGCGGCGGGCAGACGTTTCGCTTTGCAACGAATCGCGGCGATCTAACGGCTGCGTTCGTGTTCTACGGTCCGCCGGCGGACAAAGACGCGATGGCGCGCATCAAGGTTCCGGTGTACGGCTTTTACGCGGGAGAAGACGCGCGCATCAATGCCACTCTTCCGGAAATAATTCAAAACATGAAAGCCGCCGGCAAAACATTCGAGCCGGTGACTTACGAGGGCGCAGGCCACGGCTTCATGCGAGCGGGAGAAGCGCCGGATGCGAACGAGGCGAACCGCAAAGCCCGCACAGAAGCCTGGGCGCGTTGGAAAACTCTCTTGTCGAAATGAGGCGCGCCGGAACAAATCTTTATGATTTACGCGGGCACATCAGGATGGGCGTATCCAAGCTGGAAGCCGGGTTTCTACCCTGCGAAGCTGGCTTCTGCCAAATTCCTGAATCACTATGCGACGCGCTTAAACACGGTGGAAGTGAACTACACGTTCCGTCGCTTTCCAACGGAGAAGTTGCTGCGCGGGTGGATCGAGGCAACTCCTGCGAACTTTCAATTCGCCATCAAGGCGCACCAGAAAATTACGCACATTGCGCGGCTGCGCGACGTTGCGGATTTCACTTCGGATTTCATCCGCTCGCTGCAGCCGCTGGACGCGGAGAAAAAACTCGGGCCGGTGCTATTTCAATTGCCGCCCTTCTTGAAGTGCGACGTCTCTTTGTTGAAGGATTTCCTGGCTGCGCTGCCAAGGTCGTTGCGCGCCGCGTTTGAGTTTCGCCACGCTTCCTGGTTCAGCGAGGAAGTGTACACCTCGCTGCGAACGGCCAATGCCGCGCTGTGCAACGCGGAAAGCGAAAAACTCGAGACGCCGGATGTGCAGACCGCCGATTTCGCGTACCTGCGCTTGCGCAAGGAAGAGTATTCAGCGCAAGAGCGCAAAGCGCTGGAACAAAGAATCACGCGGCTTGGCGGCAACGGCGACGTCTACATCTATTTCAAGCACGAAGACACGCCGGAAGGCGCATTGCACGCAGAAAACGTTCTGTCAGCGGTGAAGGGATGAAAAAATTGGTGCCCGAGAGAGGACTCGAACCTCCACTCCCTTGCGAGAACTAGAACCTGAATCTAGCGCGTCTGCCAGTTCCGCCACTCGGGCACTTGTGCGGTGTGTTGAGCGGGCTCGACCCGAGCCAGCCAGCACTGCGAGGCAAATTTATTTTGCCCGGCAGGGCAGGCTTTGTCAACGCGCGGCGGTTTGCGGCAACTAACTGTGTGATGTTCCCGGAGGCAAGCGATGTCTATGAAGTCCATCCTGATGCTGGTCGGCGATTACGTGGAGGATTACGAAGTGATGGTCCCGTTTCAGGCGCTGCTGATGGTCGGCCACACCGTTCACGCCGCCTGCCCTGGCAAGAAGTCCGGTGAATTCGTGCGCACCGCTATTCACGATTTTGAAGGCGACCAAACGTACTCCGAAAAGCGCGGACACAATTTTTCGCTGAATGCCACGTTCGACCAGATCAAGGCCGAAGAGTACGACGCGCTGGTGCTTCCCGGCGGCCGCGCTCCCGAATACATCCGGCTGAATCCGCGGGTGCTGGAAATTGTGCGGCATTTCGCCAATGCGAAAAAGCCCGTCGCCGCCATTTGCCACGCGGCGCAGATCCTGGCCGCCGCCGGTGTATTGAAGGGAAGAAAGTGCAGCGCGTATCCCGCCGTAGGACCTGACGTAACGAACGCAGGTGGCACGTTCGCGGACATCGGAATCAGCGAAGCGATCGTCGACGGCAACCTGGTCAGCGCGCCTGCGTGGCCCGCACACCCGGCGTGGCTGGCCAAGTTTCTCGGAGTCCTCGGGACGAAAATCGAATTGTGAGCTTTGCAGACGGGCGCTACGCGCCGGCTGCGCGGACGAGCGGGACATCCACAACGTGCTCGGCTACGAACCAGGATTGCAGTTCGTTGGTGCGGATCACGTCGCTGATCAGCAAGTCGTTTGTGCCATCGTCGCCGGCTTCATCGGCTTTCTTGGCCATGGTGCGAGCTTCCTTGAGAATGAGCTCGTGAGCTTCGAGCAAGCGTGAAATCTGTACGGGAACTTCCTCGCGGCCGCGCGGCGGCCGTGGAATCATCGTTGTTTCGGCAATATCCGCCGCCATCGCGAGACTTATGCCACCAAGAAGCTGGATGCGTTCAGCGATGGAATCGACCAACTCGTCCTGTTCGCCGTGATGCTTATCGAAAAGCAGATGGAGCTGGTAGAAAGTGTGACCTGCGACTTGCCAATGATGTTTCTTGTACATGTCGCGCAGCGTCATGGTGTCCGCGAGGATTTGGTTTAAATTTCCCACGCTCTCGGCGCGGACTAGTTCATCCAGAGCGATGGGCATGCGCGTCAATTTTCCGTAGGGCTGAATTTCGCGGGCCTTCTGGTGCAGGATGGGGCTCGCGCGGTCAGATCCTGCCTCGAGCTGTTCGTGTTTGGGGTTGGAGCGATGATTTCTGGGACTCATAAAATTGTCTCCTCGCAAAGAAAGCAATGCGCCTTCTGGCAGCGTGACTTGGGCGCACGCAAGTGCGCACCATAGCATAAGTTTGATTGCTCCGGACCGGAAAAGGATACGGTTGGTTCGTCCGGAAAACACAACGCGTAAGGGTGCGGAAATTGGTGAGCGGCAGCGGATGTTAAGAAGATTGGCGGGCGGCTAGGAATCCCGCCCGCTGGCACGCGCTATGTTCTCTGCTGTTCGGAACATGGCCACGAGAAACTCGAGAGCCACTCGCACGTAGACGATCCACAGAAAGTAGCCGACTACGGCAAGCAAGAGTGTCAGCAGCCCCTGGGATGTGGAAGCCTGAAAACCGTTGAAAACGTACCAAGTGCCCACAATCAATCCCAACAACAGATGGATGCCATAGAGGAGCTTGGCGTATTTCTGGGTAATGAAGTACTGAAACGAAAAATCCAGCAAGCGTTCGAAGAAACCTTTGCCTTCGCTCATGTGCGTTGCCTCTAAAACGTGAGAAGTGTCAGACATATTCCGCCTCCAAATAGTCTTTTCCGGCCGATTCAGTTAGCTTTGCTATAGTTTCGCACTAAAAACGAGTTTCGTTACCAGCGTCGCCACGGACGTTGCCGAATCCGCTACGCTCGCGGCGGCAATTCCGTTTCGATCACGGTCACTGGCCTTTGGCTTTGCTTTTTAGTTGCTTGGCGAGCTTTTCGATTTCTTCGGTCCTCTTATACATGCGGATGGAGAGGACCTCGCTGGTGACCGTCTTCTGCACTTCGTCGCGCAGCTCGCTGGTGAGTTGGTAGAGGCGCTCTACGCCGGCGCGAAATTCCCGTTCATTTTCCTGCAAAGCTTTCCTTGTGGACTGGGGACCCGAGGCTTGCGATGCAGCGTCGGCAGGATTCTTTTTCTCGGCGGCTCCGGCGGGTCGGGAAAAGGCCTGCGCTTTTGAGCAAACAGCGATGCGGCTGGCAGAGGAATGCAGGTCGCAGCCGCGAACAATGCCAGCACAAACCTGCGTCTGGTTTCGCGCATGGTGGCCTCCTGTGGGGCAGGGTGTGAGATTGCAAATAGTATAGAGAGTTTTTGGCGCGTGGCGCCGCCGATGCCTGGAAATTACCTTCGCGCGAGGGTTTTTTTGCCGCCCGCCATGCGCGCCAGTGCTCGGGAGTACTCCGCGATAGTTTTGGGGACGGCGCGATTGTGGACGAATTGACCTTGGCGGCGGCATTCGATGAGACCGGCGTCGGCGAGGATTTTCAAGTGATGGGAGACGGTGGCGGGGGTGACACCGCGGAGGGCCACGAGTTCGCCGCAGACCATCTCTTTTTTAGCGGAGATGGCCTCAAAAATCATGAGGCGAGTGGCGTCCGCCAAAGCCTTTGAAATCTTCTCGATACGGGCGCGTTCCATGGTTTACAAATCCAGTTTAGCTGAGTCCGCGGGCGGCAGGTAGCAATAACGGGCAGCCGGTGGCCTCTAAGGATTTGATGCAACGGAATACTTAGATGTTCATCTAATTATCGAAATTGGGAATGGCCAGTTCAAGAGTGAGTGCCATCTGAAGAACGGAGAAAAGCAATGAAGAGACTCGAAGGAAAAGTGGCGGTAGTAACCGGAGGAAACAGCGGCATCGGGCTTGCGGCGGCAAAGCGGCTGCAAGAAGAGGGCGCACGGGTGGCAATTTCGGGGCGCAACGCGAAGACGCTCGAGGATGCGGTGAAAACGATCGGGAACGGCGTGCTGGCAGTGCAGTCCGACGTGGCCAATCCGGCCGACCTGGACAAATTGTATGCGGCTGTTTCCAAAAAGTTCGGAAAAATTGACGTGCTTTTTGTCAATGCGGGGATTTACAAATTTGTGCCGTTTGCCGCGACGACCGAAGGCCTGTATGACGAGCTGTTCGATATCAACACCAAAGGCGCGTATTTCACGATTCAGAAGGCACTCCCATTTCTAAACGACGGTGCATCAATCATCTTAAATACGTCGGTGGCCGACGAAACAGGGGTGATCAACGGCACGGTATATGCCGCTACGAAGGCTGCGTTACGGTCGTTCACAAGGTCGATCGCCGCCGAGTTGGTAGGCCGTGGGATTCGCGTGAATGCGGTCAGTCCCGGACCGATTGAGACGCCGGCTGGATTTGCACGAACGGGATTGCCGCAAGAAGTGATCGACGAATTTGTGAAAGACGTCGTGAGCAAGGTCCCAATGAAGCGCATCGGCCAACCACACGAAATCGCTGGCGCTGTAGCTTTTCTCGCGTCATCGGACGCCTCGTACATAACCGGGGCGGAGATTCCGGTTGATGGTGGTTTCGGACAAATCTGAAAAGAGCGAGGCGCGTGTCGTCCTTCTTTCAACTCCGCGCCTCGCTAGTTTCCGCCTGCGGAAGGATCGGGAGTGCTGGCGGAGTTAAGGTCGAGAAACCAGGTGTGCGCGGTGTCGCCCGGGACGTAGCAATTGCCGTCGGCGTGATAGGTAGCGGCGCAACGCGCCGTAAATTCCTTGCGGCGCGGAGATTGCGCGAACTGCCAAACGGCGGCGTAGGGGATACCGCCTGCGGATGCAGGCTGCGGATTGCGAGGGACGACGCAGCCGGGCGAAGGCGGGCACGCGTCATTGAAGACCCAGTAAGCGAGGCCACGCTTGCCGAGATTGTTGCGAATGTCGTCGGCGGTGATGATGGTCACACCGTGGCCTTCGTTGACGGGCATGCCAGAGCAATAGACTCCTGCGCGATAACCGGCGCGCGTGAGTGCATCGACCCAGGAGCGCAAGTATGCGTGATACTTTGCCGGCAGACGGCCGCCTTCCTCTATATCTAGAAAAACGATCGCGTGGCGCGGAAACCCTTCCTTTTTTGCGGTTGCGGCGGCGTTTGCTGCGTCGGCCGCTCCCCTGCTGGCGGCTTGCGAGGAAGATTTGAGTTCGCTGCTTTGCGGGCCTCGATAGAGAAGAAGAAATCCAAATTTCTGCGCGAGCAAAAGGTGACGCTTGCCGACCCAGGTGTTTTGTTTAGCTTCGGGCGGAGGGCTGAGCCAATAGCCGCCGAAAGAGAATGTTTTGCGCAGGATGGGAAGCGCAGCGTCCCCAGGGTACGTGTTGAGATCGAAACCCAAATAGGCGCCTTTGAGGTCCCGGGATTCGGGTTTGGCGATTCGGACCCAAGCGTCGAGGAGGAACTGCGCACCGGCGAGCAGAACAAGGGAAACCACCGGAAGCACGGAGTCGCGGTTCATGGATTCAAGGTAAAAACTGGTGCCCGGGGTGGGAGTCGAACCCACATGAGGAAAAATCCCCGGAGGATTTTAAGTCTGCTTCCTGTGCTCGTAACCTACTGCATCCATTGTTGTTATATCAGAGCAACGTGAAACTGTGCAAGTATATGTGTAAGTTTCGCGAGAAACGTAAGGAAAGTATAAAGGATGCAGAAGTGGGTTCCCTGCGGGAGCGGATTTATCGAAGCGGACGTTATCCGGTGGAAAGAAGCCGTGTGGGAAAAGCGGCAGCGCTTGCGGGGCCGCGCCGTGAATGCGGGCGAGCGCATGGTCACCGCCGAAGTGCTCCGTGACGCGGACGGATGGGTCGAGCTTCTCGTGCGCGAATGCACGATCGTCAGCGAGAAACCCGGCTGGCTGCTGAAGCCGCTGCCGAAAAACGTGGAAGTGCGGCGCAGGCGGAAGACCATCGAAGGGGGCAATCCCGAACGGCTTCTCTGGAGTGATGAAAGCGTCCGCGCCGGATTGATCAGCACCTTCCTGGGGAAAAGATAATCGGAAGGGACTTCTGTTTCTTGGCCGGATGCCAGTGATTCGGTCGGTCGCCGAAAGCTGGGGGTGAACGGTCAGCGTCAACCTTGCGGACCAGGTCTGGTCATTCGGTCTCCGTTGATTGGTAGCAACTCTTTGAAAATAAATAGTATTGTTATCATATCCATTATGCGTAACTACAGGATTATCTTTTTCCCTTTACAGAGTACAGCAAATCAGCTACATCTGTTCGTAACTCACTACCATAACCCAAAAACGCCCAAACAGCGGACAAGAGCCAATAGTGCCCTAACAGTCGTTTGAAAAGAAGGAAAGTAAACATGAGTGATCCGCAGCAGTTATCGTTAAAAGAAGTGGCAAAAGAAATTTTTAATAAAAAGGCCGAGGAAAATGCCCCTATTCATGCAGAAGTGCGTGAATATTTTGTGGCCCTGGTGAAAGCGGTGGGCGACGCAGGTTACGAATGCAAAAAGGGGCACGATTACTATGGCATGGACAAAGAAGATAAAGCATACTTCGACAGCTCGTCTTTTGACGAGCCACCGCACGACATACTTCGCTTCGATGACAGAAAACGTCTATCCATGAACATGATCGGACGCATGATCTATCATGATGAAGATAGCGTATCTTCCCACGAAGATTGTGGCCTGCACACCTACTACGGTCCGTATCAGGGCGTGAAATTTAATGTTACCCCGCAGAAAACCACGATAACCGTTAATCATACGCACGGCTATATAGTAGGCACTAGCTCGCTTTGGGAGCGGCGTCATAATGTGAAGCCCAAAAGTGCCAGCTTCGACTGGAAAGACCGGGACAAGGCGTTCGAATGCATAACGGCATGGGTTTTGGAGAACAGCAGTCCCAAAATTGTTGACAAAATTCTGTCGACAGCAGAAAGAAAAGCTGCGCCTGCGATAGAAAACGAAAACAAAGAAATGAAAGTGGGCACTAAAATGGCGGATGGTTCGGTTTTTGCCGGACTCACTGGGCACGGCGCGCAGATATTTGCGATGCCGACGAATCTGCGGGATGTGACGATGACTTTTAACGACACCGCAAAAATGGTCGCAAAACTGAACGCCAGCAACGCTCTCGGCCATGACGATTGGGAAATTCCAACTCTGAGACAAATGGAAATATTAAAACAGAGCCAGGATAAAGGCGCATTGAGCGGCACCTTCAACATGGGGGGCACAGGGGGTTGGACCGACTGGTACTGGTCGTCCACGCCGCGGGTGCTGGGCGGGGGCGACGATATGATGGATGGTCTCCACATCAGTCATCAAGGAGGGTGTTCGTTCGGCAAGAACTCGGCGGCGCTGTGTTGCCGACCTGTTCGCATTGTTGACTAAATTCTGCCGCCAGCAGAAAGAAAAGCTGCGCATGCGATAAAGATTGTGCCGCCGGTAGTGTCTCCTTGATGCTGTCAAAACTTCCCAACGATGGGCGTCAGAGTCCGGGGCCTCGGGGTTTTTTGGGTGGCGGCCAGTTGGGTCGGTTGTGCGGGCGAGGCTTTTTCGGTTTTGTATAAAACATGGACGAGAAGATATCCGGCATCGGCGGCTGGAGCGCAGCCTTGCCCTCCGAGAAGCGAGAGGTCCGCGGGCGTGGCTGCGCGGCCTGATTGAAGAAACGGCTCAGGGTTTTCGGCGGCAGGAAACGGGACTGGCCGGTTGGGCGCGGTGTGGCGACGGGTTCGCGTGGCGGTGGCGGTTTTGTAAAAAACTTCGACGAGAAATTATCCAGCATCGGCGGCGGCGGTGCAGGGGCACCTTTGACGAAGCTGGATATCCGCTGGTAGGCCTGTGCAACCTGGTTAAAGAAGCGGCTCAGCTTTGGTCGCAGGAAGCGAGAGCCGCTCATCGTGCGCGCGGGGGCGGCCATTCAGGGCCGTCCCTGGTGCGTTCCTTGTCGCGCTCCCGCTCGCGTTCTTCGAGTTCAGCCCGGAGTTTGCGGGCGGCTTCCTGCTCGCGGAGGTAGCGGTCAAGGTCCTCTTTGGTCCTCTGCGCGTGGTCCCGGAGCCGCTGCGCGTGCCGTTCAGTCAGGTTTTCGAGTTCGAGGTCCCGCGTCTGTTCCAGCATTCCCTTGTATTGGTCACGCTCTGTTTTTTGCCGCGCCTCCATCTCGTTTTGGCGACGCTCGCGCTCGGCTTCGCGTTTCTGAACCTGCTTCGGATTCCACCACCGCTGGATCGTGTCGAGGACGCGGTCGAGGGGTGCTGCCAGCGCCTTCTCCCGCTCGAAGCGGGCGCGCTCTGCCTCCTGCCGGGCGTCGAAATGGCCCATTCTTTCCGCCATGTCCTGATCGAGAATCTCGCGCGTGTGCTGGAATTCAGCGTCGTGGCGCTGGCGGATGTCCGCCGCCTCGCGCGCCTGGCGCTCGGCGACGGCCTTTTGAAGCGCCTGAATTTCATCCAGCGGGAGGTCCTTTGTTTGTTCGGCGGGTTGAGATGGCTCGGGCGGCTTCTCTGCCGCCTGCTTCTTTTCCTCCGGCTTTTGTTGCTGGAGTTCCCTGGCCTCATCGACGGTCGGGAGCGTCTGCGGGTCGATGCCCTTCATGAATTCGCGCAGCTCGGCGGTCTTCATGCCGCGAATTTGGCGGGCCAGGCTGTAGACCTCCCCGGCCTGGTCGACAAGGACGAAACCGCGGGCGCCCTTGGCGAGCATGTAGCCCTGCGCTTCGAGGGCGGTCTTAAAGGCTTGTCCGCTGTCGGAGGCCTGTTGGAGGGCGGTGACCTGGTCCTTGCGGTCGGATGGCTTGATGCCCGTGCGTTCCGCCTGCTGCCATTCGGCATGATTGACGGCGGCGTCGGGGAAGTCGGGCTGTTTCTTCCGGTCCCGTTTCGCGTGTTTGCCGGGCACCGGCTCGTGCCCGAATTCAAGTTCGAGAGCCTTGCTGGCGCGTTCATGGGCGGGGTAATTCATGCTGTCTGACCGCAGCGTCATCGTGTCGATGTCGGTGCGCGCCCACACCACATGGATATGCTGGCGGCCGTGTTTCTCGTGCATGACGACGGCGCGGGGCTGGCCCTCGAAGCCCAGTTCCTTTTCCAGGACCTCGACGCAGCGCTGCCACTGCTCCGGGGTCATGACGTACTCTTTGGCCGGGTCGATGTTGACGTGATAAAGGCCCTTGGTGCCGAGCGTTCCCTCGGACAGGGTTTGCCAATCCCGCAAGGCCTCGTTGAGATTGGGAGCCGGCCACTGGAGTTCGAGAATATCGACGGTTTCGTTGGTGTCGCGCCGCTGAAGGTGCTTGGCAAGCTGTTCCGGACCGCTGCGGCTGCCACCCTTGATAATCATGGTGCGGGACCGGGCTTCTTGCCGAGCGCCTGGAAAATGGCGTCGCGGAGGACGAGGAAGGCGCGCAGGGCTTCTTTCAGTTGCGGGAGCCTGAGCTGCTGCCGGGCATTGAGGGCGCGGGTGATCTGGTTCAGGTTGTTTCCGATGCGCCCGAGCTGGCCGAGAATTTGGCGCAGTGCAACATGGTCGGCGGGGGGACGGCGCTGGGCGCGGGGTCCGGCATCGCCCAGGGCGGCGGCGCGCATGAAGGCGGCGACGGCGAGGCCGGCTTTATCGGCCTTGGCCGCGATGGCGTTGAACTCCTCGTCGGTCCATCGCACGAGGGATTGGCGGATGCGCCGCCGTTTGTCGCTGCCTGCCATGACGCTTCCTTTTCACGTTGGCATGCGCCTCAAATCCCTGCCCGGTTCAGGGGCGGCACGAGCCCCAGAGCGGTCCAGCAGACGGCTGGTCCAGGTCCAGGAGGGATACTCCTGGTCGTGGTTCCAGGGGGCGCGAAAGCCCCTGGTCAGGTCCAGGCGGAACGGCCTGGTGGTTCGCTGCGCGGCCCCGATTCTCCCGCCGCGAGGGGGTGCAGGGGTTGTGAAGAACCCCTGCTCTGGGGGATGCAACGGGGGACGAAAGTGCCCCCTTGCCAAGCCGCGCGGATATCCGCGCATGGCTTGCAAAGCACGGTAAACCGTGCTGCGGCTCTCTTCTTTCCAGAATAGCACTGACCCATTGACGAACAATTAACGTCGGTCATTGCCGTGGGAGGCTTCCTAATTTCTATAATGAATTATAACATGATTCGCCGTTAATATGGGTTAACGAGCCGCATAAAAACGCCGCAGCACTCATTGCCCCATCAGTAAGTCCTTGGCCGCGTTGAGTTGTTTGGCGAAGTAACTCGACCCGCCATGATCGGGATGGACCTTCTTGATCAGGTTCAGGTAGGCCGCCCTGATCTCCTCCAAAGTCGCACCCACCTTCACCCCGAGAATCTCCCGCGCATCCTCGTGGGTCATTTTCGCCCGGCTTGGGGGTGGGTCACTTCGGGCCTTCTCTTTGCTCTCAGCCCTTTGCCTCTTTGATCCAGGCGGAGGGGGAGGAGGCGGCGGAGGCTCTACATACGGGTTTTTGTCGTAGCGGAGAGGCGGTTCCCAATAGAGCGAGGGGTGCTCTTTCCGCAGCCTCGCGAAAGCCTTGGGCAGGTTCCAGTAGTCGACCGGCCTCAAGTAATGCGGGCGACCTTTGGGTTGGACGAGGATCGCCACATCCCGCCCGAGGTTGAGGATTTCGTCGGGATTGAGGAGATTGCGCCCGGTTTCCCCCTGCGTCTTGCTATCGCTGTCGCTGGAACTCCTGGTGCCGGACGACGTGGAATGCGAGGTGCTGGTTGTAACGACGGTCTTTTTGCCCAGCACATCGCTCAGGTATTTCGCGCTGTCGAGATCGTTGAGGTTGCAAAACCACTGGTAGGCGCAGTTGTTAATAATCTCGTTTCTGGCCTCCCCGTAATGATCCTTTAGCTGGTTGAGGCCCTGCACCACCAGCGCAAAATCAACCCCGAACCCGCTCATGGTGGAAATGTCGCGGGGCATGTCGTCCATGTGACCAAGGGCGGCAAACTCGTCGATCAGAAACAAGCACCGGTGCCGGGCCTCGCCGCGCTTCCGGGGGCGTTTGAAGGCGTGCATGGCGGCTGCGACGACCAGGCGTAGCCACGTCTTTTGCGTCTCCATCCGGTCGGTGGGGATGACGACATAGACCGTGCTTTTGTGGGTGGCTAACTGGTCCATCGAAAACGACGAGGTCGCTGTCGCGGCCTTCACCTGCGGGTCGCTCAGGAACTTGGTGTTCTCGCTGAGGTTCGACATGATGCCGCTGTAGGTTTCCGGGGCAAGGTCGATGTACGGCGCGGCCATTTCCTGGATAGCCCCGGAGAATTCTTCGCTCGCCGCCATCGGGATGAGGTATTTGTCCGTGAAGTCCTTGCGGCTGAGACTGATGATCTCCCTGGCCCGCGCGAGTGTTTTTCGCTCTCCTGTCACCTCCGCCTGATCGGCCAGCCACAGAAATACCGCCGTCAGTATGTTCGCGGCGCTCCCCTGCCAGAACCGGTCTTTGGCGTTGGCGGGAGCCGGGCAGATCGCGCTCGCAAGGGTCTGAGCCACGGCGACGGCATCGGGGTCGGAGCGGTCAAGGATGTCGAGCGGGTTGTAAGTGGCAGGCACCCCCAGATTTTGTTCTTGGAAGGTATTGTCGAGCACGTTCCAGGGGTTGAGAATGCGCACCCAGTGGAGGTCACCTTGGACCATCTGGCTCCGGGCACGGGCAGTGATCGCGGCGTTTTCGCCCTTGGGGTCGATGACGAAAGCGGAGCCGGCATACCGCAACAGCGTCGGGACAATCACGCGTGTCCCTTTCCCTGTCCTCGTGCGGGCAACGATGAGCGTGTGATGTTCCGGCGTCGAGCAAACAGGGGCACCGGGAATTTCCAGCGGGGCGCCCGTCAGTTCCGGCGCGCTGCTCTTGCCTAAGAAAAGACCGCGTGCGAGGCACGTCTCGTCCGCGATGTCGAGTTGCTGAGGTGCATAATGCGCTGTGCCGTAGGTGCCAGTGGTACCGCGCTCTGGGATTTTTTTTCTGAGGAGGGAGATGGTCAGACAGAGTAGCATGATGCCGGCGACGATGATGAAGACAAAGCGGCGGCCTGCCAACCACTCCTGCGGCTGCCGGAATTGCGCATCAACCGCCGCGGCTCTGCTGCCCTGCGCTGCCTTACCTTGCGTCGCTTTGCCTTGCGCCGCTTTGCCTTGCACAGCCTTAGGCGGTGGTACTGGCAAGAGAACCCTAGCAAGCTGCTGGCGATAATCGCGCTCGAAATCATTTCCTCTGCCCGCCACCCGCCATTTCTCGCTCAGGCGCGACAGGTCCGTGCTGAAAATCCTCTCACTTTCCCGCAACGTGGCGCTGGGGATTTCCTTCTTGACCCAGTACCGATTCCTCACCTCGTTCCATCGCGCGCTCAGGTCGGCGGCCAAGGCGACATCACGCTGATAGTCCGCCCCCGACGTGCCGCCCTGCCCTGGCCGAACCTTGGACACGGGCAGCGTCGTCGCCGGGTCTTTCGCGATGGCCTGCGTCAGTAGCTCAAGCTCATGGTCAAAGCTGTCGACGTAGCGCTGGCCTTCGGACGCATATTTGCCGCGAATGGCCATGATTTCGTCGAGGGCCCTCTTATCCTCCGCAGCGAAGTCCTCCGCCGTGATCTCTCCGCGGTCGCGGCGCTGTTGGAGCAAAAGGCGTCGGCGTTGCGGCTCAAGAGCGGTCCGAGCGTCAGTCCTGATGGTGTCGATGACAGTGCGGTCATGTTGCTCGCCTTGCCGCTTGAACGCATCGGCCCTAGCTTCCCATTGCGGTTTCAGTGTCGCAAGGCGAGCCCTGACGAGACCTTGGATCTCGTTGTCGGCCTGCTTCTGGTCGTCTGCGGAGAACTGCCGAAACTGTTGCGAGAGAGTCTTGAGCTCGGCATCGATGCCGTTCTGACGGAGAGTCCACGCGGGGTTATCAATCTGGCCGCTGTTCAGGAGGTATTGGTTCTCTGTGGCCTGGATGTTAAGGGCGACAATACGCTCGATGGTGCTCTGGGGAACCTGGGCAGAGGATGGCGCAGCACACAGAAAGAGAATGAGAACAGGCACTCTGCACCGCCGCATCCTCCTGGGGTCGGTGTGTCGCGTGCGCATTTTGGTGAGACCTTAAGACCGCTCCGGTTGGCAGATACTATAGTCCTTTGTGACATCATTCCCTGAACATTATTTGCAGCTTCAATTTCCCTGCGTTTATTCCGGCGAGGCAGGCATGAGACTCCTTGCTTCAGCCACGGCGTAAAGCTCTGTCCAGCCGCGCTGCTGTGTGCCGTTCAGTCGTTTCGACTCGAATTCTTCATTTTTTTCCTTCTGCAGATTCCCCCTCTCACAGGCCTTTTGAAGACCCCGGTGTCGCACGTCCCGGCGTGTGAAGCCTCAAGCGCAAGGCTCCTTCTCTTCGTTGCGGTCCTGCGGATGCGGCTCACGCCCAAGGACGCGCCCTCCCGTGAAGCATGAAAGGCCTCCGAGGTGGGGGCCTCGAAGCAGAGGAGGAAAACATGAGAATCATCATCGAGCGCACCGAACTGGAGCACCGCAGCAAATGGGACCTGGACGCGTTACTCGCCCTGGTATTGCAGCAAATCGCCCATGCGCCGCACGGATCGCCGGAATGGCAGAATGCAGTGTGGTCGCTGAATAACATCCGTCAGGAACTGGCGGCACGAAACGTCGCCCCAAAGCCCCGCGGTCCGGGCTTCTAGGCTCCGCGCTCTCCGCCGCAGCCGACCCGGTTGCGGCGGAGCTTCTTTCAGGCGGCAGCTTCTTCCGCTGCCAGCATCACGTCAACGAAGTTTACGGGGCCTCCGGCAGCGGCCACGGTGGAAGCGAGAACAGTGCTGCTGAAAAACCCATGCTCCGCAAACGGCAGCGGAACATCCGTCGGATGAATGCTCCGCACCTTCAGGTGTGCAACGTCCTCGCCGAGGATGCCGGACGGAAACCAGTGCGGCTCGTAGGTGATTTCGAGCAGAACGCCGTTCCACTCGAATCGGTGGAGTTCGGTTAAGCCGTTCACGGCGCACCTCCCGCAGCATTCCGCTGTGCGGCAATGGCAGTGCTGCCTATTTGCAGGATGCGGAATTCCTCGCGGCTGCAAGGCGGGCAGTGGCCGGCTTCGATGTCCTCGGCGAGATCGGCGAAGAACTCGTCAAGAGCATCCCAGGCTTCTTCGAGTGTGCCGAAGGTTTGGGCGCGGATGCCGTCGCCTTCGTCGTAGAACCATTCGTTCCGCCAGCCACGGCCGATCGTGTAGTGTTGTATTTCGTAGTGCATGATGACCTCCTGTTGCAAGAGGAAGAGCGCTTACGCGCCCTTCCCCTCGGTTGCCTCTGGTTGAGCCGGTTGTGTTGCGGTCTTCACCTTCGGCGGAAACGCCGCGTAGCGTTTGCCGTTGATGAGGAAGCTGTAACCGTTGCCCTTCTTGTGCGCGAAGGCTGCGCCGACGCGCTTGTTCTCCTTCTTGCCGCCGCTCTCGACAGTGTCGAAGATGTAGAAGGCCGGTATCTGTTTTTCTTTGGTCGTTTCGGTTTGTGTTGTCATGGTCTTTCTCCTTTTTAGTGTTTGAACAAATCCCCGAAGGGATGAGTCCCCGTCGCTATGCGTCAGGGCGCGGCGTCAACAGGAAAATTGGGGGGAACCTTTAGGGGGAACCGAGGCTTCCTGTTGACGCAACAAGCGACCGCGCATGGCAGGGCTCAGACGATGCCATTGGGGTTTGCACAAACGGCTTCAGGAGAAGGGCTGACAACACCGGAAAACGACCAGCAACAGATACTGTGACGGCTCATCGTCACGCTTTTCCGTCGAGCAATCTGGCAAGGAACATCGTCCGGCATCAGCCGGAGCGCGCATGAAGGCCGTTGATGAAATCCGCTGACGGCAATTCAGAGAATGGAAACCCCAGCTCAATCAAAAGATGTCACGAGTGCTTCGGAGGGGGCAGCGCCTTGAAGGAGGCGTTGGCGGCAAGCGCGTTGCTCTTCACGGCTGATTGGCCTTCGTACGAATCGATCGGGGTCGCGGAGATGCGCCCACCGGAACCGCAGAAACATTTGAAGGTGCTGATGCCGAGGGCCACTTCTCTGATCGAAAAGCCGCACACAAGCTCGTGGCATCCGCCGCAGCGGACGAACGTGTGCGGCGATACCACAGTTTGATTGTGGCCGCACGATGGGCAATACCAACCGGACCAGTCGAATTGATTGCTGGCGTAATGATCGGAGCCCGGCCTAACACCTTGCCCGTCGGGTTGTTCACTATCGCTCGCGCTCTCCAACACTTTTTCAATGCGGAATTGGTCGCTTGTTCCAGTGCGGGTGAACAAGGCAAGCGTCACTGCGCCGGTCTTTCCGCATCGCATAAGGACTGTTGTGCGCAAGTCTTCGTGGTCGGAGGCCATCGCGCCAAGGATATCACGCCCTCGCCCTGGCTACGCGGCGAAGAAGGTTACGAAGCCCAGCGGCCATGCCTTTCCTGCGGACACGGCGGAGCTGGGTTATGTCGCGGTAGACCCTGCGCATCGGGGGAATCATCTTTCTCCGAAGATTGTTGCGGCGCTGCTCGCAGAGCGCCAGGGCCCGCTCTTTGCGACGACAGACTGCGAACGCATGAAAACCGTGCTCTCGAAAGCTGGTTTTCTGCGCAAAGGTGGCGAGTGGAAAGGTAAACGGGGTCAGCTTTCACTTTGGCTGAAGGACTGAGAACTTTGTCGGGCTGTGTGCATGCCGTAGACGAAATCCGCCGCGCGCTGGCGGCGAGCGAGCGTGCCTTACGGCCTGTCCGCAAGCTCTGCGAGGACGTCGCCGTGGCACGCCTCTGGCGAGCACCAGCAGCCGAGCGTTTTTCCCTTCAGCTCGTGCAGCTCCGCCAGCAGTTGCGGCTGGCCAAGCAGCCATTGCCTGTATTTCGCCACGACCTGCTCGCGTGAGCCGTCTTTGCCGATCACGAACGGGTTGCCCCACTTCGAGGGGCGCCCGATATACACATCGTACTTTTTGCGCTTGCAATGAACGACAGTCGTTGCCATTTTCATTCTCCTTCCAGTTCGTCATCAAACAGTTCACGCTCGTGTTGGTCAAGAATTGCCGACACCAAATCGTTAGTCGTTTCGTTTTGCGTTTCCATAGCTTCATCTCCTTTTTCGTGTTTGAACAAATCCCCGAAGGGATGAGTCCCCGTCGCTATGCGCCAGGGCGCGGCGTCAACAGGAAAATTGGGGGAGACCGCTTGCGGGGGAACCGATTCTTCTTGTTTACGCGGCAAGCGCCCGCGCATGGCAGGGATTCAGACGATGCCGGAGGGATTTGTAAACACGGCTTCAGGAGAGGGGCTGACAACGCCGGAAACGACTAGGACACAGATTCTGGTAACTGTTCTTTAACTTTTGACGGGCACAATGGAAGGAGGAACGGTGTGTCAGATGTCGCTCACAGGCAGCACTTCCGGAGATCAGAAGAAATACGAACTCGTGCCGGACCGGCAGATCGTCGTGGCGGGTACGACGCTGTACCGCATTCGGGCGCTCAAGGATTTTGGCAGCGTGAAGGCCGGCGATCTGGGCGGCTTTGTCGGGTCGGAGCGCAACCTGAGCCAGGACGGGACTTGTTGGGTCGCGGACGACGCACAAGTTTACGATCAGGCCGTGATAACAGATGACGCGCAAATCCTCGGCCGTGCACGCATCTACGATCGCGCGCGCGTCGGCGACAAGGGGCAGGTTCTTGGCAATGCGCAAATCTTCGACGACGGATGGGTATTCAAGAACGGAGTGGTCTTCGACAACGCAAAAGTTTTCGGGGCGTCACAGGTTCGTGACAACGGACTGGCCTACGGCGACTCCGAGATATTCGACAACGTACGAGTTGTGAATTCCGGGCAGGTCTGCGGCCACGCGCGCATCGGCGGCAAGACGGTGGTCGATGGCCATGAGAAAGTCAGCCGCCGTTCTCCCGAGGCGCCGCCAAGCACCGGCGGTCGTGGCCGTCCTCGTCCTCCTCGTGGGCCGCGTCCTTGAATCATCGCGAGGTTGTCATCTTTCGGCATCCTACTTCGACGCATGCCAGGTGGTGCCGTCGCAGAACTGGGGGACGTGGGAAGTCGCGTTGTACATTGTGTCTCCTTCAGCCGGGTTGCTGGCGGTGAACAAGTAGCTGACTTCGGACGCAGACAGCGCGCGGTTGTAAACGTGGGCGTCGTCGATGGTGCCGTCTGCGTAAGTGCCGGCGGCGTTGTTCAGTGAGCCAATCCACAAGTCGCCGGGGCCGGCCATGCAGGGGACGGAGGTGAAGGAATGCAGCGTGCTGCCGACTTGTACCCCGTTCACATACAGGTATAAATTCTTGGCTGCGTTATCCCAGACTCCGGTGACCAAGTACCAGGTATTCAGGGTGATGCCTCCGGGCGGCTGGTAATCGATAGCATGGCCGACGTTGGCAGTGTCCCCAAACCAAACCTCCCAGCTGATGACTCCGCCGGTGTTGTCAACATCAATAGAATAATTCGGGCCACCTGCGCAGGAGGAGGTCTGCACATCTTTGTCAACCAGCATGGCAGAGTTTCCCGTCGTCGGAAGAGAGTCTGGCTTGTACCAGGCCGAGACGGTCCATGATCCGGAAAGATCGAGCGAAGCAGAATCAAATTCATACGCCGTTTGGAAGCTCGCCGCTGCGAAATGCAGCGCGTCATTGTACTTGCCGGTGGTGACCCAGGTCGGCAGGCGTCCGGCGTATAAGGTGACGGCATTGCCGTTCCCCGATGAATCCGCCGTCGTCGTGCCGCTGCCTTCATCCATCTTCCACCAGCCGACGAGGCCGTAGTTGGTACTGCCGCACCCGCCCGCGCCGTTAGGGGCGTTGGCAGCGTTGCCGCCGTTGTACAAGCTGAGGGCATCGGCTGCCGTCAGTACGCTGCTGTAGATGCGGACGTCGTCGATGGAGCCGTTGAAAAAATTCGTGGTGCCGGGGTATCTCGCGCCAATCGTGGGATAGCCGGACTGGTTGTTCCAGTACGGGGCATTGGGAGCGCCGCTGGTGGCGTTAAGGACACCGTCCACATAGAGCTGCTCTGCGGGCGTGGACGAGGCCGTGTAGACGAAATGATGCCAGTTCCCATCGCTGATGACGGTCGTACTTGTGAGGTCGGAGGTGCCGGCAGCGCCGCACATCATCTGGCCCGAATTTGAATTCTGCATAAAACAACTGATGTAGGAGTTCAAATTCACCGGAGTTTTGTTGGCGGTGTTGTCTGCTGTCTTCGCCCAGAAGGCCATAGACAGGTTGGAAAGCATGGGTATTGCCGGTGCATTAACGTAACCCGTCGTCCCGTTCGTCGTGATCGCGTGGGGGCCGATCTTCCCGGCGACCCAGGTCACGCCGCCGTTCAGCGTGCCGGTGAGGCCGTTGCCGGACGAATCCACCGCGCTGGTGCCGCTGCCGTCATCGAACTTCCACCAGCCGATCAGGCTGGATGATGCGGGACCGCTGCTATCGTTGAACAGGGCGAGGACCTCGGACGCCGACAGCTGGCGGTTCCAGACGCGCACGTCGTCGAGGGTGCCGTTAAAGTAGATGTTGTTCCAGGCCGACCAGCCGATTTTTACATCGGAGGCGCTGAGGATGGAGGAAGCCAGCGTGTCGTGGGTGGCCGTCACAGTTTGGCTGACGCCATCGATATACATGTGGATGCCGGCGGCGAGGGAGGTGCCGTCATAGGTCAGTACCGCGTGGTGCCAGGCGGATTGGCTGAAGGAGTTGAAAGGGGTATGCACATCAATGCAGTCAGTGCCGCAGCCGGCCGTGGTGCCGACGATGGTTGCGCGGAGTTCCTTATTGAGGTAATCGGCGAAGAAGTTCCAGCCCGGGAAGTTGCCGCTGTTCGTCACCTTGCTCAGGATGCCATTGGTCGAGTTGCCGGAGTTGTATACCCAGGCCGAAATCGAGAATGGCTGCGTTCGCTCGAAGGCAAAATTCGCCGGATTGGCGACATCCACCGACTGACCGCTGGCGGAAACGAAACCCAGCGCGCCGTTGATCTTGCCGCTGGTCGTCCATGTCGGGCTGTTGACGAGCGTGCCGGTATTGGTACCCTGGGAATCCGCCGCCGTGGTTCCCGACGTTTCATCGAACTTCCACCAGGCGACGAGCCCGCTGTTGTAACTGGTCGCTCCCGTCACCGAATGCCAGGTCGTGCCGTCGCACCATTGCAGCATGTGGTAGGTTTTGTTGTACAGCGACTCCCCTTCGGGCCCGGACGGATTTGAGCACCCCGCGCCGCCGGCTCCCGCCCCAGTCGCGCCCATCGCGTTCCAGTTCGTGCCGTCGCAATACTGCAAGACATGGAAGGTGCCGTTATATACGGTATCCCCCTCGACGCCTGCCGGGCTGGCGCAGGCGGCGAATGCTGGATGCGGGGAACAGAAGAGAAAAGCAAGAAAGAGGAGTGGAAGCAACCCTCTGCGTGCTGCCGTCCACGGCTGTTCGCCGAGGACTGTTGCGGCATCCACCGGGTTTGGGTCGGGCTGCTGTTTTGTTTTTGGCGTGAGGCGAAGGAACAGTCGATCTGTCAGAGCGCCGCGTATGAATTCGCTAACCGCATACATGCCGCATGTGTTCTCCCACCATTAGCAGAGGTTTTCTAAGCCCCAGATTGCAGGTTGCAATCCAAGATTCACACTATAGATAGAATCGGAGAGTGACAAGATTCTCAGCGTCAGCGTTTTCATACTGCTGGCGCGATTGCGACTGAACGCAGGCAATGCCGGTCGCGTAAGCGACCGGCATTGAGGCGTAACTGCTTATGGTAATTGTCGGAGCGGCAAAGGCAGCCAGCCGGTTCCGGCGGTCTCGCGCGCGGCAAGCGCAGCGAGTTCCGCCTTCTTCAGCTTTTCCCAGGCTGGTGCCGGGGGCTGTTGTCTCGCCTCCTGCAAGGCTTCGATTATTTGAACCTTGCTGACGCGGTTGAAGTAGTTTTCGGCAGTCGGCGTGAACCATGCGGTCATGTCGAGATGCAGCACGGCAGCAAGTTGACCTGCGTGAATCAGTCTCGGGGCATCCGGACGATCGGTTTTCGTCTGCGCGCCGTTGATTGTGCAGGCGGCGCAGAAGGTCAGGAGGTCAAGGAGGACAGCCTGATCCTGCTCAAGGCACCACTGCCAGATGTCGGCGGGAGTGCCGGGGATACGCTGGCCCCATGTTTCGCGGGCTGTTTCGAGGCGCTGGAAGGCGGTCGAACCTTCCACACGCTGCAATGATTGCACCGTCGCTGAAAGCTTCAGAGCGGTGTCGTGGCGGTGGCGGAACACGTCCAGCACCAGAGCGTAAACGACGGCGGCAAGGCCCTTGTCCGGCGCATCCAGCAGGGTTGCCGCAAGAGCTGCGGATTTGTGGGCGGTCAGGCTCTCGACGAGAGAGGCGGAAAGACCGGTGGACTGTTCCGGCTCACCTTCGTTACCGGAGGCAGCGGAAGCATTCGCGTTTTTCGCTTTGCCGGTTTTGGGCATATCCTCGGGCCGGACAAAGCCGCGCTCGATCTTCGCCTTGCCCTGATGGTCGATGGAGACGACGGTGCCGGCCACGGCGAGCTGGTCGGTTGTCCAGACACCGTCGCGATCCTCGATCTCGGCGATGAGCCTTTCGAGTTCGTCGAGACGCGGGCGCACTTGCAACTCGTCATCGCAATCATTCCATTCGTCATTCAACCGCGCGTATTCCTCTTGCAGCTTGTCGAACTTCTTTTGCTCAGACGTGGTCAGAGGAAGGGGCTCTGCATAGATGCGCCGGTATTCCGCGCTTTGCTGGTATGCAAAGTCCGCGGTGACCTGAACCCATTTCCAGCCTTCGGCGCGGACGGCTCTGGCGCTCTTCTCGAGTCGTTCGCTGACGAGGGTATCGAGCAAGCCTCGGTCTTCGATGTAGATGCCGCTATCGGCGTCACTGAACAAGTCCCGTTTCAACTTGCCCCCGGCTTTCTCGTAAGCCTTGAGCGTGACGAATTTCACGCGCTTGTCGGTTGCGGCGATATCGTTCTCGGTCAGGGCAGCACGGATCTCCTGTGCTCCCTGCCACGGTGCCATCGCGGTGAAGACGCGCTCCTGCGCTGCGTGATCGTCGGTCACGGTAAACGCCATCACGTCCTCAAGAGTGACATCGGCGGCGCGGTAAGCCTTGAGGATTTTCGGGCTGACGCGGGCGAGTTTCAGGATTTTGAGAACGTGGGTTTCGCTTTTGCCGAAACGCGCGGCGATGTCGGTGGCGGGCATGCCCTTGTCCGCAAGGTCGCGGAAAGCCTCGAACTGGTCGGCAGGGTGCATGTCTTCCCGCATGACGTTTTCGGCCAGGCTGACCTCCGCAGCGTCGGCAGCTTCCGTGATGCGGCAAGGAACCTCGCAGGTGGGCTCGATGTCGCCGGCTTTGGCAAGCCGTTGCAGCGCCTTCAGCCGCCGCCCTCCGGCGACGACGGCGAATTTCTTTCCGTCTTTCCTGACGACAAGATTCTGCTGCAGGCCGTGCGCCTTTATGCTCGCGGCCAGCTCGTCGATGCCCGCCTTGTTCTGCGTCTTGCGGACGTTCCCTTCCCAGGCCGTCAGCTTGTTGAGCGGGATGTTGGTGATGTCAGTCATGGTCTTCTCCTTCGTTTGCATTACCCTTTCGGGCGATGCCTCCGAAAAGCCAGAAGCGGGCGCGGCGTCACACAGGAAAATTGGGGGGAACCTTCAGGGGGAACCGATTATTCCTGTTGACGCAAGGAGCGCCCGCGAATGGCAGGGGGCAAGGATGCCCGAAGGGATTGCAAACCATGTGAAGAGAGAAGCAACTGACAACTCCGAAGATGATGGACGATGGGCGGGAATTGCAGAACGGTTGCAGACTGCGAGGCAGTAGGACTGCGGTTCGGATGGACAGCGTTGTTAAAAGGAAGACGCAGCGCCCTTTTCCGCGTCAGCGGGGGGCGCTGCCGGGATCAGCCGAAAAGCATATCTGCTAGCAGTGGAGCGGAACTGAATTCCGTGCTGTCTTGCCCGGCGGGCGGGCGCTAAGAGGGAGCCGCTGAACGGCTCTTTTGGCGTAGCCGCAGGAGGGCATCTGCCCCCTGCAAGGAAAGATGGTTGCGGATCATAAATCCTCGTCTTCGATGGGTTTCAGCGAATGAGGTTTGGCTTTTGAAGTTGGTTTGGGGCGACGAACGTTGATTGCGGCTGCGTCCAACGTGTTCTTGATGTGGGATGCATAAAAACGCTCGATCATCTCCACGCTGGTACGACAGTTTTTTGCAATCTGGTAGATGTCAGCACCCTCCATGAGTCTCATGCAAATATAGGTGTGACGGAGGCTGTATGCGGTGCGCGGGTTGTTGTCTCTGTCAAATTTGAGCTTTGCGCGTTTGAGTACACCATTAAAGAGCTTGATATGATTGCCGGGGAAGACGTGGTCGGTCGGCTGCGGCAATTTGATCTCGGCTGGCATGACTTCGTCGCCATGCTCGCCCCTGCGCCGGCGCGCACGCTTGCCTTGTGGGAGTCCTGGCAGCGGACGGGCCAGTAAGCGCTGATAGGGACGTACAGCGCTCGGCATGCTTTTGCAAAAACCGACGCCGCGTTTGCCTCTCACCTCGATCTCAAGAATTTGTTCGCCGGTCGCCTCATCATCGGCGATCTTCACGTCCCGGTGTTGCAGATTCTTGGCTTCGTCTGGCCGAAGGCCGGTATTAGCCATGAACAGGACGTAGTCGTGAACTTGTTCAGCATTCCATCGATAATGCTCGTGGAAAGGTTCGCGTGCGTAAGTACGGGTCGCCGTATAGAGCTGCTTGTATTCTTCGGGGCTGAACCACGGGCGATGCACAATCTTTCCCTGGGTTTTATAAGGCGGGGAGAGGTCGGGCAAGTGGTCAAGCCATTCGTGGCGGATGGCGGTCTTGAGTATCTGTCTTAGTGTCACGATCTCGTCATGAACAGTGCTGCGCGCCGGCGGCTTGCCCGTCGGCTTGCGGGTGCTTTTTGACTCGGGAGTGCGTTCGAGTTGGGAAGTCATCCGGTGAACCCGGTATTCTTGCACCTTTCCCGCCGTTACCTCGGAGAGGCCGAGGTCCCCAAAAAAAGGCAGAAGGTGCAGACGCATACGGATACCGTGGCCCTCGACCCAACGGGGGCTACGCTGGCCCTCGGTGATAATCTCGTATTCCTTAAGGAACTGCTCGGCGGCGTGCCGAAAGGTCTTTTCTGATTTCAGGAGACCGGCACGGTCTTTGCCACGGAGGGCCAGATACCAGTCCTCGGCGATCTGTTTGGCCACCGTAAAGTCTTCTTCCTTGGTGCTTGAGCGGCGCTGTTTGCCGCCTACCGATGCCGCGCATTGCCAAAAGCGGCTGTTCTCCCTCCTGTAGAGTTGAAGCATTCCGCCTAAAAGTTCGTGACTGGACATCAGATACCATGCTGTTTTCGATTCTACTTACCTCAGCCTATCAGGTTTTCTAAATGTTGTCAAAGTGTGTTAGTACTGTGTTAGGTATTTTTCATCACTTCGGAAAGGAAAAAGGCGTTAGACTTTTGCCTAACGCCTTGTTCTTATTACCTTGTATTGGTTGCGGGGACAGGATTTGAACCTGTGACCTTCAGGTTATGAGACCGATAACCGCGTCTATAAAAACTTGATTTCGCTAGATAAAAAATCTAATTCTGCTTTTGTGTGCTAGTACATGTGCTAAATTCATCGAAATTCCACGCTAAAACCTCAGAAGTGATCTAGCACACTCGCAACCTACACGTTCTTAATGGCGCTGCATAGCCTGAGAATCGGCGTAGGGGGACGACACCTGCCCCTATGCTTGACGCGCGTGGTGGAACGGAACAGGCAAGCATAAGAACCGGAATGAGAATGTCCCCACTCCCCGGTGGCGTCGCCTAGAGCGGGCACTGGTCTAACGAAAGCAGGTTATTGTTCCAGTCTCCATCCGCATGCGTGCGCAGGTAAGGGTTTCTGCCGGCAACGCGAACGACTCCAACATCGGAGCGCTTGCCGGTGTTGGGGTCGATGACAAAGAATGTGTTGGTTTCTGCGTCGATGCTGGCGATAACTTGTTCGCGGGTCCATTTCCACCCGACGGCGGGATTCCCGAGATGAGTAATATGTTCGTGTGGGCTCTGCGGGTGTGGTTTCGTAATACAGGTCACTCTTACATCTGCCATACGTTTTCTCCTTTCGATTACAGGCCGAGCATCCTGGCAACGATGGTCCTGAGCCTTTTCCTCGCACTGGTCGGCGCAGGCGTGGACGGGAGCTTTACGTTCCTCAGCGCCAAGTCCCCTGTGAACCTATTGAACTCTCGCACATCGAAAAGCGGATCACCTGTCTCTTCGGACGGATGGTGCTGGCAAACTTTATTGCGGAGCAGTTCCATCCGGTCATTGGGAATGAGCGTTCCGCGATTGCCGTCATAGTCCAGGTAGGCAAACTCGGGCGGCTCCTTGAACCAGGGCGTCAAGAGTTGAGCGATGAGTCCGACAGCGGCTGAAGCCAGCGCACCGTTTGACCACACAACCTGTGGGCGACTTCCTGCCGCTCCGTATTTGTTGGCTTCCAGCGCTAATCGTTCCTCGGTAAGCAGCCCGCAGCAACGTAAGCAAGCTTTGCCGGGCATGGAAAGAATAACCTGGCCCCCGATAAGGTAGTTCTTGTTACCCAAATCGTGCACATCCATCCCTATGTCGATATAGGGGATGAGGTGTCTGCGTGCGAAGCGTTCAAGCTGTTCACGTTCTTTGAATGAATCGAGGGCACCGACAATGATGTCGCAACGCTTCAATTCTCCCGTCGCATTGTGCCAGGTATCATGCACGGGGATGATACGCGGCTGCTCCTGGAGCGCCCGAATGAGGCGTTTGGCAATGGCGACTTTAGTTGTCACTGTTTCGAGGTCAGCCAGTGTGCCTCCAATGAGGCGGTTCGTGTTCGTTTCAGTGATATGGTCGGGATCGACGACGACATATCCGCCGATTCCGAGATGACCTGTTTGTTGGGCTATATGGGAGCCGCCACCTCCCAGGCCAACGAGGCCGAGCGTCGCCCCATAAAGCCTGCTTTCACTATCCGCGCCCAGGAAGCTTTGACGATCGAAACGGGTCATACGGCGCTCCAGGTATTGAGAGGCATACCGACCTCCACGAAGCCGGTAATAACCTCGTAGGGCTTATCGGCATCCAGCCAGATATGGCCATGGGCGGAGTTATCGCTCAGTACGAGCGCGCCGTGGGGACATTGGGGGGCAATCTGAAAGAAGTTCGGTACAAATTTTGCCTGTTCTCGCAGGTCGATGCCGCTGAAGCGAGGCTGTCCGCGACCGCCATGCGTGTGCACGTGAAAAATCGCCACGCCGTCTGACATGGCCCATTGAAGGGCCTTGCGGATTGCATCCGGCCCCATCATTGCGCCTACAGAAGGATCATCGAGATAGTCGGCGTCAGCGACCCCACGATAGCTGCGGGCAAGAACCCATAGGTCATCATCCGCCGATGACAGGCCTGCGGAAACAAACCCGACGCGTTCATGCGCGAAGGGGTGGGGCCGGGCCAGATCGCGCCTGATGGTGTCCATTAGGCGGCGCGTCATCTTGAGGTGGACAGTCATGCGACCGCCCGCAGATGCGCGCCCAGCATGCTCGTCCATGGCTGGTCGGCGACGACATCTTTCCAGGAAGGAGCCCACCATTTGCGGGTGAGCACGGTCTGCTCCGTCCAATTCTGGCTTTGACCCACGCCCTCAAGCTTTCGCTCAAAAAACAACCGGGTGACGTAGCCGCTGTGCACCGAGGGATATAGCAGCAGCGTCATTTCCACGGTCTTGTCGCCGGCGCGAAACTTGAAATTGGGCAAAAGCACCACAGGGTTTCCGCCTTCCGTGTGCAGAGAGGCGCTCGGGTGCATCGCCTGGATCGCGGCAAATTCAACTGCGGTGTCGGTCACGAAGATCCACCGCCGGGTACCTGGCTATAAAAATGCATTCCGTTTTTCACGAGGATTTTCTGGCCGGGCTTCAAAGTCACCAGCTCCCCGTCCTCGCTCTTCAGATTCAGGAGGTAGCCTGGCTCGATCGGAAAGAGTGCGATCAGCTGTTCCGTCGTGTAGTCGCCGGGCGCGATCTGAAACTTTTCGTTCTTGAAAAATACCGTCACGACCTGTTTTTCAGTATCAACGTGCATGACAACCTCCTCTGGTGCGAAAGCATTCGATTGACTAACAACCTCAGTCTATCACGTCGGCCCAGCGTTTGCCCATCCACACGCGCATTATAATTGCGTGTAATACACGCAATGCGTGTGAGGTTGACATTTCGACTGTCGGCATCTATAACTATCAGCAGCATGGTTGATCCAATCTATAAACAAATTGGCGCGGTGATTAAGTCCCGACGAAAGACGCTGGAAATGAAGCAGGAAACCCTAGCGGGACTGCTGGGGATTTCGAGGGGGTCGCTTGCCAATGTCGAAACCGGACGGCAGGGCATTCTGGTCCACCAGCTTTACAAATTTTCTGCTGCGCTACAATTGAAGACGCCTATTGATCTCCTGCCACAGCCATCACCTGATCATTTGCGGACTGAGCAGTTGGAGCGTGCTGAATTGCCGCTGCCGAGCGGCCTAAAGGCGCAGGAGAAGGAACAAATAACGCGCTTCTTTGAGCAAGTAGATACGAAACAAATCCAAGAGAGGAAGGGAAAACGTGCCAAATCCAAGAGCCGATGATCCATATGTCAGTGCGCGGCAGCTTCTCGCCCGCCTCGGCATTCAGTCCGCGCCCACGCCGGTCGAGAAAGTCGCCAAGGCGCTAGGCGCTCAAGTACGATTTTCGCCATTCGACGACGAGCTGGCTGGAATGATTTATGTCAAAGATGGGGTTCCCATCATAGGGGTCAACGCGCTGCATCATCCCAATCGCCAACGGTTCACGATTGCGCATGAACTGGGACATCTGGAGCTTCATCGGGAAATGATTACGAGTAAGGTTCACGTCGATAAGAATTTCCCGGTGCTGATGCGCGATCCAAAATCGGCAACCGGAACAGAGCTGGTTGAAATTCAAGCCAATCAATTCGCATCGGAGCTTTTGATGCCGCGTAAATTGATTAACCAAGAGTTAGCGGGAAAGAAATTCGACATAGACGATCAAGGGCCGATAGAAGAACTTGCGAAAAGGTTTCGGGTGAGCAGGCAGGCATTGGAGTACAGAATCCGAAATCGTGACTAGTCACTTGAGGGAGGCGGGCTATGAGTCTCATTTTCTATGTTACAGAGACCACCGGCACCGCGACCTTCTTCGATCAAATTTTGCAATTTGCCGCCATTCAGACCGACGCGGACCTGAAAGTGATTGACCGCTTTGAGATTCGCTGCCGCCTCCTGCCTCACGTCGTACCCGCGCCCGGCGCGATGCGTGTTACCAGCGTGAAAGTTTCTCAGCTGACCGATCCATCCTTGCCTTCCCATTATGAGATGGTTCGTATCATTCGCGCGAAATTGCTGTCATGGTCTCCGGCCCTATTCATTGGTTGGAACTCGATTGCATTTGACGAGGATTTGGTTCGCCAAGCCCTCTACAAGACCTTGCACAACCCGTATCTCACCAATCGCGATGGAAATACCCGCTCCGATCTCATGCGCATTGCGCAGGCGTGCAGCATCTTCGCCCCTGCCGCTCTTAAATTCCCTACCGACGAAGAAGGCCAGAAAGTCTTCGACCTGGACCGCGTTGCGTCTGCTAATGGGTTCAAACACAACCGGGCACACACCGCAATGGGCGACGTTGAGGCTATGATGTTTCTCTGCCGACTTATCATTGAGAAGGCACCGGACATTTGGTCTTCTTTCATGCGTTTTAGCACGAAGGCTGCGGTCGTCAATTACATTACCGAGGAGCGCGTGTTCTGCGTGAGTGACTATTACTTTGGCAGCCCGTATTCATACATTGTCACGACAATTGGACAGAACAAGAAAAATGGTGCCGAATGGTATATCTACGATCTCAGTGTCGATCCCAAATCATTGCTGGTGCTCTCCGAAGCGCAGCTCGCAGCGCGTCTTGATCGGTCGCCAAAGCCGCTGCGCAGGCTAAAGTCCAATGCCGCACCCATGCTCTTTCCTGCCGAAGACGCCCCGGAAAGCTGCAGGGGCCTGGAGCACGGCCTGAAAGAATTGGAGCGCCGCGCAAAGACGCTACAGGCGGATGCCGCACTGCGCAAGCGGTTGATTTCTGCTTTTGAGACCTTGAAGGAGGAATATCCAACTTCGCCTCATGTTGAGAAGCAGATTTACGATGGATTCGTCGGGGAGCCAGATGAGAAACTCATGGACGCATTCCACGAGGCGGAGTGGCCAAAGCGAAAAGCGATCGTTGAAACGTTCCAGGACCCCCGCCTGAGGACGATTGGCAGGCAGTTAATCCACCTTGAGCGGCCTGACCTTTTGGACAAAGCTACCCGCCGGGAACATCATATGGCCGCCGCGAATCGGCTTCTGGGGCAGGGCGAGGATATATCGTGGCTGACCTTGGTTGAAGCTCTTGAGCAACTTAAAGGAATGTTAGCGACCGCGACGGGAGCAGAGTTGAAACTGCTCCGAGAACATGATCAGTATCTGCGTGAGCGTCATAAACAGGCGCTCACGCATACAAAATAATCATAGACGTTGCTGCGCTTCAAAATGGTCAGGTTCTAATGACCAGCACTTGAGCCCGCCGGACCCGCCAGGGAAGAAATCTTGCCCGTTGGCGGTAACTTCGCGGTAGTGACGTTTACGGCTCCGCAGGAGCGTGGAACGGGACACAGGCGGCGCTCTGCCTAGCAGAAGGGGCCGGGAAGCGCGACTGATGTTAAGCCGCACAGACTTCCTCGACCTTCTCGGCGGTGCTGGCGCTGAATTTGTGGATGAAATCAGCGGCCTTCTGCGCGTGCGATGCTGCGGTAAAAATCGCGCGGCTGTCGTTCTGCAAAACTTCCAGCCAGTTGGCGATATAGGCAGCGTGGTCTTCACGGGGCTCCAGCGCCAGTTCAAGGTCGGCGCACAGGAAGGCTGCGCCCAACTCGGCGACCAATTCCTCCTGGGCATAGGCGTTGCTGCCGAAGCGGTGGCCGCCGAAGTCGCGGTCAAGGCGGTTTTTTGAGCTCGTCCAGTGCGTGAGCTCATGCGCGAGCGTTGAATAATAGCTGTCGGCATCGCGGAAGGATTCAAACGGCGGCATCTGAACGGCGTCGGTCGAGAGGCTGTAATAGGCGCGCGTTCCGCCGTGGGCGATCTTCGCGCCGGTGGCATGAAGGAATTTCTCCGCATGGTCGATGCGGGCCACGGGGTCGAGCGTGAATGCTGCCTTCGCGTAATAGGTTTCCGGCAAGCCGTCGATCTGTTCGACATTGAAGACGGTGTACCCCTTCATGTACGGGATTTCGCGCTCGACATCCTCGCCGGTCTTGTCGTCGTGCTCGTTGCGCGTGATGCTGTTGGCGTAGACGACGAGCGAGCCTTTCTCGCCTTTGCGCACATGCGCGTCGAGTTCGAGGGCCTGGCGGAACGTCATCCAGATGGGAGCCGCGAAATTCTGAACCGTCGCCGACATCCAGAGCGAAAGAATGTTGATTCCGCTGTAGGGCTGGCCGTTGTGCCGCAACGGGCGGGCAATCCGGCCGGCGGCGTGTTCGGCGTTCCACGGTTTCACCCATGGGCGCACGCCCTTTTCCAGGTCGGCGACGATCTGAGCCGTGATGCGCGTGTAAACGTCCTGACGTTCTGTTCTCTCTGTTTTCTGCATTGTGTTTTCCTCCATTAAAAGTTTTTTTCTTTCCGAAATCCCTCGGAATGGAGGCCAGCTTTAGGAGCCGAGCGGACCAGTCACAGGGCGGAGGCGCAGCCGGAGTTCATCGGAGACCCTTGACGGGGAGTACGGGTCTGGGACAAGGCCGGAAAGAGTCCGAGGGATGCAGGAAGAGAAGAAAAATGAAGTTGTGGAGGCAGATGAAAAGACGGAGAGAAGGTCGAGAAGGACGACGACGGCGACGACGACGACGACGAGAACGAGGAAGATGACGATGGTCATGGTGAGCACGATAGCGATGACCATGATGATGACGACGCCGGCGGCGACGATGGCCATGGCCACGATGACGACGATCGTGATGATGATGGGGAGAAAGATGTTGTGATGGCGGTGGGGATGGAGCAGGGGAAGGCAGAAGCGGAAGCGGAAGCGGAAGCGGAGGAAGCGGCGGAGGCGATGGCGGCGGAGTGATGAGGCGGAGTGATGATAGGTGGAGTATGGTAGATCCCCCCGTTCAGAACGAGAGCCGGAAAACCGGGCCCAAGAGGATGATCTTCAGCCTGATTTCAAGCCTAAAGCAGACTTTGTAAGTTATTGTATTCTTGTGGTTTATTGCACTAGAGGCATAATATGCTTGTATCGGTACGGCATAATATGCTTGCAATGACGCAGCATAATATGCTTATATTAGAATGGCACAATAAGCTTGTAATGGCCCGGAAGATGGTGAGAGTTTATGGCGACCCCGAACGAAAAACTGGCTGAATCCCTCGATGTGCTCAAGGCGCTTCAGGAAGGCGGGAGGCGTGTGTTCCGGTCCGATGACTTGAGCCGCGTTCATCGCGAACGTCTCGTGGAGAACGGCTTTCTGCAGGAGGTCATAAAAGGCTGGTTGATCTCCACCAGCCCCGGCGCGCGCGGGGGCGAAAGCACACCCTGGTATGCATCGTTCTGGGAATTCTGCGCCGTCTATAGTGCCGAAAGGTTCGGCAATGAATGGCACCTGTCCGCCGAGGAGTCGCTGTGGCTGCACGGCGAAAAGACAGTCATCCCGGAGCAGGTCGTGGTGTGCAGTCCGAAGGGCACCAATCACCTGATCAAACTTTTGTATGGCACGTCGCTCTATGACTTGAAAGTGCCGGAGATGCCGCCGGCACCGAATCTCGTGATGAGAGAGGCCTTGCGCCTGTTCTCGCCGGCGGCGTCGCTGGTGGGGGTGGGAGAGACTTTTTTCGCTCGGAATCCGGTCGAGTCGCAAGTGGTGTTGGCGAGCCTCGCCAACGCTTCGGACCTGTTGCGGCTCCTGCTCGACGGCGGCAACTCGACGAAGGCGGGATATCTCGCCGGCGCGTTCCGGCGCATCGGGCGCCCCGAATTGGCGGACGAGATCGTCCGCAGGATGAAGCGCGCCGGATATGACGTGCGTGAAAGCGATCCGTTCGAAGCCGGTCAGGCGTTTGGCAGGCCGCGGCCGGGGGCCGCGCCCATCGTTGGCCGCCTGGAGATGATGTGGCAGGCGACGCGCGATACCGTGATCAAGAGTTTCCCAAAGGCGCCGGGGCTGCCGAAGGACAGTGGCGCTTATCTGCAGAGCGTCGATGAAATCTACCTGAGCGACGCCTACCACTCGCTCTCGATCGAAGGCTACTCGGTCACGCCGGATCTGATCGAGAAGGTGCGACAGGGCGGGTGGAACCCGGACCGGAATGAAAGGGACCGCAAGGACCGCGACACGCTGGCGGCGCGCGGCTACTGGCTGGCGTTCCAGGTCGTGAAAGAATCGGTGGGCAAGGTTCTCAACGGCAAAAATCCCGGCGCGCTCGCACGCGCGGAACATCAGGAGTGGTACGGGGAATTGTTCCAGCCCTTCGTGACGGCAGGACTGTTTCGCGCGGGCGATCTGGCCGGATACCGGAACAATGCTGTATACCTGCGAACGTCCCACTATGCGCCGCCGCGCTGGGAGGCGGTGCGCGACGCCATGCCGGCGTTCTTCGATCTCCTGGAAAAAGAACCAGAGCCCTCAGTACGCGCCGTGCTCGGGCACTGGCTCTTCGGCTACATTCATCCGTACCCGGATGGCAACGGGCGCATGGCGCGTTTCCTGATGAACGTGATGCTGGCGTCGGGCGGGTATCCGTGGACGCTCATTCGCGTGAGGGACCGCAACGCTTACCTTGCCGCGCTCGACCGCGCCAGCATCGATGTGGACATCAAGCCATTCACGACGCTCATAGCGCAACGGGTGCGCTGGGGGCTGGAGAAACATGATCTGAAATTTCCCGACCAGGCCGAGAAATGGGATTTTGACCGCGAGGTGGTCGTCTTCTTCGGGCAGGATGGAGACAACCGCGTGCGGTGCGCCATCAGCAGAGAAGCCCTGGACGACGATTTGCAGGGAGACAACCGAGACAAAGTCGAGGTGTTCCGGGAAAACCGCGCGGCCATTGAGCAGGCCGTGCGGCAGAAGTACGCTGCCGGCGACACGGAGACGGACGGGTCAGTGCTCATCCACTCGGGCGAGTTGGCGAAGCCGAAGGGCTCAAGGGAGGTAAAAAGTGCCGGTAACATCTATTCTTAATAAGGTAAGACGCCATGTTGACGGCAAGACGACCACAAAAAGAGGCCCCTGTAGATACGCAGATGAAGCGCGGCTTCAGCCGCGACAAGGCGATTCTCGCGTTGCAGCGTGCGATAAAAGCGACATTCGATGACCACAGACGCGGCCTTCGTTCTTTCCCGCCTGGGTAGAAATGGTGGATCGGGGAGCGTGGATTCATGCGTTAGACCTCTTCCTCCAACACTTGTCCGTGCTCTCTTAGCCAAGCTTTTGCCTTTTCCATGGTTGGAGTTTTCGCGCGGACAATGCCCCAGAAGCGGGAGGTATGGTTGGTTTCTATGAGGTGGGCGAGTTCGTGAACGATCACGTAGTCGATTACGAACATCGGTGCCTTGATGAGACGCCAGTTGAAATTGATGTTGCCGTTTACCGTGCAGGAGCCCCAGCGATAACTGGTATCAACGATTTTGGTTGCGATGAAGTTTACGCCAAGCTCCCGTGCATGTTGCTGTGCGCGGGCTGGAATCTTTTCCTTAGCGCGCGCAATATACCAATCCCGCAGCACTTCGCGACGCTTTGCCTGGTGGGCCTCAGGAACTAAGAAGAGGTCGGAGAATTCAATTTTACCGCTTGCTGTTTCGGTGATTTCAATTCGGTAGTCCTTGCCGAGGTAAGGCGCGGATTCGCCGTTTACAACTTCCTTGCCGGGCGGATGACGGCGGGTCTGGTATTTCTGTGGGTGCTGGACTTTTGCCAGAATCCATTGCCGCTTTGAATCGATAAGTCTCTGGATCTCGCAGTCTGACGTTTCTTCCGGGGCATGAACGATGACGGACCGGTCCCGTTCGACCGTAATGGTCAGCTTCCCGCGCCTGGGGGATCGCACGATTTGGTAACTAAGTTCTTTCATGGCGCGTACAGAATTGCGTCGTTGTTCTTCTCCGCAATCTCCATGATGCGGCTGATGATATGCGCACGATTCTTCACCAGGCCCGGCAGCTTGGCGAAGTCCGGCTGCAGCAGCGTCTTTTGAATATCCGCCTTCAGCTTGTTCCGGGCTGGGATGCTTTCCCAGAAACCGGCCAGCCTTAGTTCGCGTTCCACATCGGCAAAAACCTGTTGAGTGAGGGCCACAAGGGAGGAAATACCATCGTCGTCCAGCGGAGAGTCGGCAAAGATTTCTTTCTTGAGCATGCGGAAAAGCGGCATTTGCTTCTTCCGATGGAGGCCGTAAGTGGGTTCTTTGTCCGCGTTGGCAATGCGCTGGCGAAGCTTCTCCAGCTCTTGGTAAATCTGGTTCCAGTTGTCGCGGAAATCTTCAAAAATCTTCTTCAGCGCCTCGGCAAAGGAAGCCTGGAGGTCGGGGTCGTCATGGAGTTCGACATCCAAGTGGTGCCGGATGGCGTGTTCGATTTCGGCGGCCTTCGTCTTTGTGCGGTTACGGCTCTTCACGTCCTTTTGGAAGTCTTCATCAAGGATGGAGATCGGTTGGACCTTCACGTCAATGCCGCGTGACTGAAGAAAAGTGTCGGTGATATTCCGCAGCTTGGGCGGAATTCCCTTCATGCTGAGGCGTCCGTCGCGCAGATGCTTCTCGGCCAGAACATTAATCTCCGCAAGGCGCTCGTAGTAGGCCATGAATTCGAGGGCCTCTTTGGCAGGGAAGACCAGGTTGAGGCACTTGGTGAATTTCTTGAAGAGCGTTATGTACTCGAAGCGCAGGTCTTCGTCGTAAAAAATGTCGAAGAACGCATCGTGATCCTCCAGGTTGGTGAGCCCGTGGGCTTTGAGGAAGTCCATGATTGCCGTGTGGCTGGCCTGGAGGTCGCGCAGTTCCTCTTCGGGAAAACTCAGTACGTCCAGAATTTCGTTCTGTTCCCGCTCATCGTAGTTATCAAGGGCCTTTTTCAGATGGTGGCCGACACCGACATAATCCACGACGAACCCTTTGTCCTTAGCGAGTCCCCCGACGCGGTTTACGCGGGCGATTGCCTGCAGGAGGCTATGGGCGATGATGATCTTGTCGAGATACATCACCTGTTCCACGGGCGCGTCGAAGCCAGTAAGCAGCATATTGTTCACGATCAGAATCCCGATATCGCCTGAGACTCCTTCATCCTCGGAATCGAACGGCAATTTGAAACTCTTAATGCTGGTTTTGTGTTTCGAGCTGTCCGTGTAGGGCTTCAGGTGAAGCTCGTCATTATGGCTGCCGGAGATAATCACGTCGGTTTTCAGACGTGCTAGGCGGTCGAGAGAGAGGTTTTCGGGATTAGATTTCTTCAGGTGGGCGAGAGCGGCGGCGAGGGCGTTGTCCACGTGTTTCTTGTAGCGCACGGCCGCCTCGCGGGAAGTGGCGACGATTTGCGCCTTATAGCCGTTGGGAAAGACGTGGGTCAGGTAGTGCGTCACCATGTCTTTGGCCTTGGCCTCGATAGTCGGTTCGGCTTCGAGATAAGCGTCGCGGGAACCGTAGCCGAGAATTTCCAGGCGCTCCTGAAGGTTGTACTCGCTGAACACATCCTGGAAGGCCGTGTCCATGCCCGCTTTGTCGGAAACTTCGGCGTTGTGGGTCCGACCTTCATATATGATTTCGAGCGTCACCCCGTCCTCGATGGACTGGCGCATTGTGTATTTGTCGATGTAATCGCCAAAAGCGCGCTCGGTTTTGTCGATAGGTGTGCCGGTGTAGGCAATTCTGGCCGAATTTGGGATTCCTTTGTCGAGGTTTGCCCCCAGCATCGAATATTGCGAGCGGTGAGCTTCATCCGTCATGACGAGGATGTGGGGACTGGCATTCAATTGCGGAAAAGTTTCCTTGAGGTCCACCTCCCGGAATTTGTGAATCAGGGCCATCACAAGGTCTGATGAACCGGTGGCGAGCAATTCCTTGAGCGACTTGATGCTGTCCGCTACTTTTACCGAGAATCCGATACTCTGACTGGTTTCGGAAAGCTGGTTTTCAAGTTGGGTTCGGTCCGTGACAAAGACGACCTTCCATTTCGAGAGTGAGGGATGCCGGTACATTTCCCGCACCATGAACATCATGGTGAGGGATTTGCCGGAGCCTTGCGTGTGCCAGATGATACCGCTGCGGTCGCGGGGAGTCTTTCCTTCCAGAAGGCGTTTCACAGCCAGTTTCACGGCGCGGAATTGCTGGTAGCGCCCGACAATTTTGATGGTCTCGCCCTTCTCGCTGGTGGAGAACAATGTGAAAGTGCGGATGAGGTCGAGGATGTTGTCGCGGTCAAGCATGCCGGCCACGAGGCGTTGCTGGTCGTTGGGGCTGCTGCCGCCGTGCTCCAGGTCATTGAGCGACCGCGGGAAGGGGTCGGCCCAACGATAGAAATACTTGTCGCTGTGGGTTGTGATGGTGCCGAACTTGGCCTCCTGCCGGCAAGTGGCGATGACGAATTGGTTGAAATAAAAGAGAGGCGCGCTGCCTTCACCCTTGGCGCCACGTTGCTCGCTATACCGCATGAGCTGGTCGATGGCCTCAGGGATCGGTTCTTTGACCTTCGGTGACTTGCACTCGATGATGACCACCGGCAAGCCGTTCAGAAACAAAACGATGTCGGGGATGATGTGATATTCGGTGCCAAGAATGCGGACCTTGAACTGGCAGACAGCGATGAACCGGTTGTTGTCCCGGTGTTTGAAGTCAACAAAATGCACCGTGGGGCTTTTTTCACCCGTCTTGCGGTTTTCGCTCACGCTGGTGTTTTCGAGCAATAGTTGGAAAAGGTGACGGTTATTTTGAATCAGGCTGGTGCTAGGAAAACTGGCCGTGAGCTGCTTAATGACTTCTTCGACCTGATCGTCGTCCAGCCACGTATTGATGACTTTCAACTGTTCCCGCAAGACGGGAAGCATGACCACTTCCGTGAAACTCGCGCGGAAGGTATCGCCGGGCTGTTGCTTGCTATCGAGATCAAGAACGGTCCAGCCCAGGCCGTCAAGTTGGTCAAGCAGGGGTTTTTCGACGTGGTTCCGCTCGTCAAGCTTTAGCTCTTTCGCGATTTTGTCAGTGCCGGGCATAAATCTTCTCGCGTTTTGGTTCTTGCTCCAACAGCGCAGTGACGCGCCTCCTTCCTGTAAGGAGGTCTTGCATCAGGCCGGTCTTGAGGGAGCGGAGCTTGCGAAGAGAGTTCTGTTCTCGTTCTAACGCTGCCTCAACCTGAGACATCATGTGCACAATACGTTGTTGCTCCCGAGTTTTGGGCACGAGAATAGGAATTGCGGCCAAGAACTGGACGCCCAGCGTAGGGACTCCGCTATTGCTGTTCATTCGTTTTTCTATCTGCCTGAAAAACTCACGGTTGCGAACCACCCATAACAGGAATTGTGTCACCACCTGGTCTGTCACTTTCGCCTTAATAATGACCACCGTATGGCTGAACACTTTTTCTGTGCTTCCGTAAGGTCGAGCCAAGCCAATGCGCCCCTTGCGCGCGAAGACCACATCGGCTGGCTGATACCGGCATCGCCCCAACTGTTCTTCAAAGACAGATCGCGGCACATTCTCACAACGAGTAAGGTCAAATTCATTGTCGGCTTGGAAGTTCTCCGTCGATGCGATGGGAACGCCCGTGTCGCATGGTGGCGGATACCGGTGGCTCGGGTTTGGATCAATGATTTCTGCAACATCTCCAAGTGACATAACATCCCAATCGGCTGGAATTCGGCCCAGCGGGGAATCTTTGAAGCTGTGAGTTCGTTCGTAGCGGAGGGCGCCATGCTCGTCGATGCCGCGGGAGAGGAGGTCCTGCATCATTCCGGTCTTGATGCGCTGGTGCTTGGCAATCAAGGCTTCCGTCTGTTCAATCGTAGAATCTATAGTCAAGAGGATCTCGCCGATTTTCTTTTGTTCACTGAGAGATGATGGGAAACAGATGGGTATTGTCCGGATAAAAGGGGCGCGCACTTCACGGATTGTGCTGCCCTGCGCATTTGCGTTCAGAAAATCACGCAGTGTCTGCAATTTGTAATACAAAAAGATGCTCAGTAAGTCATTCGCGCAGACGATTCCATGAATGCCTTGTTTGGTGGCAACGGGGATAACTGCCATCCCAACTTCTCCGATTGTCGCGCCAGTGGAGAGTATGACCGCACCAGGTGGCCATAACTTTGCAGAGCAGGAATCCAAGCCAAGTTGCGTAAGCGTTGTTTTGGTTGTGGAGATTTCCTTACGAATGTCCTGAATGACGACCCACGGGATTGAACCGCCAAAATACTCATTCTTATTCGTGTTTGGAGTACCGCCGTCACCAATGTCCCGAATTACGTGACCAAGCGGTTTGGTATACCATGCTTGATCCTTGCTCATTGCAAATACCCCAATCCATGAAGAAACGCATCCAGTTCTTTAAATGTCTCGGTTCGGCCAGATTCCAGAGTGCGGCTAGAGACTGCGTATTTATCCCAGAGATTTTCGACCACTTGGATGAGCTGCCGTTTCTCGGCATTGAGGTAGCGGTTGAGTTCCTGATTTGCGAGGTCGTAGAGTTTTCTTAGGATGAGGGTCTTGGCTTCGGCCTCGGCAAGCTGGCCGCCGATGCTGTCGACAAGGGCGTCGGTTTTGGTCATCCGAGCCTGTAATACAGCTTTGTCCTTTTTCAAACCGGTGATCTTTTTCTTGTCCTCTTTGTTGCCTTCATTGAAGGCGGCCAGCCGAGCATCCACCTGCGTGAGGAGTTGCCGGCTCTCGGCCTTGAATTCCTCACCACCGAGACGCTTGAGCTGGAGTTTGTGTTCCAATTCGTCGGTCAGGCTCCTGAGTTTCGTTTTAGTCTCTTTAATTCGGTTCTCAATATCGTTGATGGTCTTTTCTTGCGCCTGTAAGGTCTTGAGCTCCTTGATTGCCGATTCACCCTTACTGTCCTTGAGATCGTCAACGAGTTCTTTGAGGGCTTTCTTGATGACGGCGGCGGTTACGGTTTCGTCCTCGTCCGGTTCGTAAGCGGCGACTTCCTGCGCGGTATCCGCAGCTTCTTGAAGTTCGCCCTGAATCTCGCCAATCTTGGCTTCGAGTGCCTCGATGGCATCGGCTTCCGCCTGAAAGAATTGAGCAATGAGATAGGAATCGGGAATCAGGGTGTGATGCCAGCCCGTGGAGATTATGGTCTTTAGATCGTAACGGATATGCTGCCACCAGTTCACGAAGACTCCCGCGCTTTTGAATTCGTCAAGCACGCCCAGCGGAATGAGCTTGCCCTTTATGGTTTTGAGCAGCTCCTGCCGAACCTCTGGCATTTTCTTCCCGTCGCGGAGCAAGGCGAAATCGTCGCGAACGAGGCTCCACCAGGATTCAAGCGCGCCGTGATGGCCGGCAATTGTCTTCTGAAGGGCTGGATCAGCTTCCAAAGTAGCCTTGATAGCAGGCTTGGCAGCGATGGGCGCACAAAAGGCCAGATAACCTGGGCGTTCGGGCTGATACAAGGTATTTGTCGCGACGCCGAACTTGGCGAAATCGCCTTGTCTAGCCTGAACTTCCGTCTCGGGCACACCGCCGATGAGGTGAGCCTGGACATCCTCCGGCTCGGGGTCGGGCGTGTTGTCAACGTAACGGCGGATGTTGAGGTTGTAGTCGTGCTTATCCACGATCTCTGTTTTGTCGACGAGGCGGCTGTATTTTGGCAGGTCGCGCTTTTGGGTAAAGACGAAATCAATTTTTTCAATGTCTTCAGGGCGAAGCTTGTTCTGGTTCTTGCCTTCAGCGTACTCTCGGTCGGCATTGATAAAGAGCACCTTGCCGCGCAACGCGTCAGGTTTGTTCTTGTTCATTACGAGCACGCATGCGGGAATGCCGGTCCCGTAGAAAAGGCCGGGAGGCAGGCTGATGATGGCTTCGATCACGTCGTCGTTAATGAAGATTTCGCGGATCAATTTCTCTTTGCCACCTCGGAATAGCACACCGTGGGGCATGATCGTGGCCATCTGGCCGTCTGTCTTGAGACTGGCCAGCATGTGTTGGACGAACATGAGGTCTGCCTTTTTGCCGGTCTCAGGGCACCATTCGCGGAAACGCGAAGGGAACTTTAGGGTGGCCCGGCTGTAGTTCTGGGAGAAGGGCGGGTTGGCAAGGACACGGTCGAACTTGCGAATCTGTCCGTGGTCCAGAATCTGCGGATCCTCCAGGGTATCGGCGTTTTCAATCGTGAAACGAGTGATGTTGTGCAGGATCATGTTCATGATGCAGATGGACCAAACCGTCCCGTTTGAGTCTTGTCCGTAGAGGGCGAGATCATTCGGGTCTTCACCCTGTTCTTCAACGTACTGGTGGCTCTGAATCAAGAAGCCGCCAGAGCCAACGGTGGGGTCATAGATTTCATTGCCGGCGCGCGGCTTCACGAGCTGCACAAGCAGACGGACGACTTCGCCGGGCGTGTAAAATTCGCCTCCTTTCTTCCCGGCGCTGTCAGCGAAATACTTGATCAGATATTCGTAGGCCGCACCGAGGAGGTCGGGGAATTCGAAATTGTCATTGACGAGGACGAACTGCGGTTGATTGAAGTGGTCGAGGAGGTCTTTCCACTTCTGGTCGGGGATTTTGGTCTTTCCCTTGATGGCATTGAAATCGATATTGTTTTTCAGCACTCCGGCCAGGGCATCATTCTCATCTTCGACCGCTGCCAGCGCCTTGTTCAGCATATTGCCAATGTCTTGTTTGAGGTCTTTGAGCGCCGGCACCTCGTCAGCATTCTCGTCTTTCCACGGCTGATGCCAACGGGCGCGGACGGGCACGAAGAACGTCTCGCCGTACGAGGTCTTGTCTTCGAGGAGCTCTTTCAGCAGAGCGGGATCACTGATGTGGGCGAAGTCCTTCTTGCGGAGATTTTCGCGCTTCCGGTCGAACTCGTCGGATAGGCGCTTGAGGAAGAGCAGGCCGAAGATGAATTCCTTGAACTCGGACGCGTCCATCTTCCCACGAAGGATGTCAGCGGATTTGAAGAGGAAGCTTTCGAGTTGAGAGAGTGTGATCTTTTCTTGGGTCATGGAATGCTCGACATATTACTATTGATCGCGGTGTATCCGACGCAACCCGGCATGGTCGAAACCTGCATGCAATTCGGCGGGGGCGGAAAACGGCTCGACAACTGACCCGACAAGTGGAAGACCGGGATAAAAACTGGTGCGGGCGGTGGGAGTCGAACCCACATGAGGAAAAATCCCCGGAGGATTTTCATACCGTCTACGGCTTTCGCCGCCCGGACGCGGCGCTCAGGAGCGCTCACGCCGGTTTGCGGTCTGGACTATCCCTTCACCGTCCCCCGGAAAGTCCGGGGCTTAGGTGCTGCCCGTCTAGTCTCTACACCTTCCCGGCTAGTTGCTCCGGGCTTGGCTCGGGATTGCCACGCCGGCTGCGCCGGCCAATGACTGAGAGTCAGGTTTCCCCGAATTTGAGCAGTTCTGCATCGCCGGTTTCCCGGCGAGCACTCAAGTTTCGTTTAAGTCCTCAGCGTCTGCCATTCCGCCACGCCCGCACGGGTGGCTATAGGTAACTTATCATACAAACGGCGAAACGGAATTTACATGTCAGAATGCGGGATCTAAGGTCACGAACGATTCTGTGCACTTAGCTGGTTCTTTCAACCCTTTTTGCAGATGGGTCAATTCCGCTTCGTAAATGGCTACGAGCCTTTCATGAAGCCGCGCTGGACGAACCTGAATATTCTTTCCGTTTATCCTCGCCCCGACCGCGCCAAAATCATCTCCAAGAGAAATATTTCTATAGTCACCTTCATCGGGGCCCATCGGTGTTGCCATGACTGTTTTTCCTTCTCTGTTAATGTGTGTTCTCATTTATCTTATATTATCGTATAGTACTATTATGTGAAAAAGCAAGAACTTTTCCACTGTGTCTTGCAACCAATTGATTTTTCAGATTATTTTCTGGAATTTGGAACGAAGAACTTTCAACTTCCTAAGGCTAGAGACCGTAATCTGCTCACGCCACGCCCGAATCGGCAGCTACAGCTAAAAGCGGCGAAACAGAATTTACACGTCAGTTTCCGGGGGCGTTGGTCGTTGCCGGTCTTGTGTTCTTGATTGTGTTCCGGGCTGGTTCTTGATTATTTTCTGGGGCTTTGGCCGCATTTTGTTGATCGCGGCCGCGTCAAGATTGGTCTTGATGTGGGACGCGTAATATTTCTCGATCATCTCGACGCTGGTGCGGCAGTTTTTGGCGATCTGGTAGATGTCGGCGCCTTCCATCAAGCGGAAACATATATATGTGTGCCGCAGGCTGTAAGCCGTTCGCGGTCGGCCTTCACGGTCAAACCTGAGATTTTCCTCATCCAGGATGGTCGTGAACAGCTCGCGCTGCCATTTCGGAAAAATCAGGTCCGTCGGTGCCGGAAGGTGCAAGTCTTCGGGTCCGCTTTTATTGGCGTTTGATCCGTTCCCGTCCGCGCGCGCGTCGTTCACGCGTGCCGGACGGAGCCGGTCCCTCAGTCTCTCGAAGGGGCGCACAGCGCCGCTCATGCTCTTGCAATACCCGACGCCGCGCTTCCCGCGCACCTCGATCTCCAGAATCGTCTGGCCGCTGCCTTCGTCTTCAACGATTGACACGTCGCGAAACTGAAGGCCCCGCGCTTCATCGGGCCGGAGGCCGGTATTGGCCGAGAACAGGACGTAATCGTGAAGCTGTTCCGATTCCCACTTGAAGCGCGCCTGTTTCGGTTGCTTGGCGCGCTTTCTGGTGGCCTCATAGAGCTTTTTGTATTCCTCGGGAGAGAACCACGCCCGGTGCGATATTTTGGGGGATGACCTGTACGGTTCGGAAAGATCGGGAAGGCGGTCGAGCCATCCCTGACGGAGGGCGGTCTTCAGCGTCTGCCGCAGCGTCACGATCTCCTGATGCATGGTGTTGTGGGCGGGAGGCTTGCCGCGCTTCGCCATCGCTTCTTCGTGGCGGTGAATGCGGTATTCCTGGACCTTGCCGGCGGTGACTTCTGAAAGTCCCAGATGGCCGAAGAACGGCACCAGATGCACTGTGGAGCGCCAGTGCTGGCATTTGACGTAGACCTTGCTGCGTTCGCCCTGCGTGATGATGTCGTATTCACGCAGGTAGAGTTCGGACGCTTCGCGGAAGGTTTTTTCGGTTTTGATTTCTCCGCTGCGGAGTTTCCCGCGGAGCTGCAGGTACCAATCCTCGGCGATCTCTTTGGCTTTCGAGAGGCTGTCTTCTTTCGTGCTGGTGCGCCGGTTTTTCCCGCCGAGATAGCTTGAGCATTGCCAGCGACTGCTGTTCGGGCGTCTGTAAACGTGAACCTTGCCGCCCATGACGGTGAATTGTTCGGCCATCGCGGATGCCTCCCGAACTCCCTCAAAAATGTGGAAAGTGTGAAAGAGTTGTGCAACAGTAGTGGAGGCAACCGTTTATGTCAATAACTTCTTTTGTAGCAGACAGTTACTGCATTTCTAAAAATTGTACTTTACGATTTTAAGTCCTCAGCGTCTGCCATTCCGCCACCCGGGCACCGATGAAATGGCGGGAATCAGTATACGGAATTCGTGGGGCTTCGACCACTTGCGGAGGCATTCGAGCGGAGCCGCGGGGTTGGTGCAAGCATCGCTGATTATTGGATGCAAAGCCCGTATCGTGTTCTTGGTAAAAGAGATATTGCCCCATGCGAGGCAAAGGAATATGCTTTTGGCACCATGAAAACCCCATGTTCGAGGACATCGTCGAGGACAAATCGTCTGTTCGTTCGGTGTCGACAAAGCGCAAGCGTCGCGATCTTTTTCTGCGCCATTTTTGCGCCCGCAAGCTTCGCCCAGGAGGCAGGAGCGAAGGAAGCAGGACTGCGGCAAATTCGCAGCTATATAGCTGCTGGGTGGGACACGCTGACGCGCTCGCTGACCGATTGCAAGGTGATTGTCGATCCGAAATTGGCGACGGCTTCGGTGCTGTACCTTCCCGCGGATTTCGATGTGCCGGCGGACGTGCAGCAGATGCAAAAACGGTGCAAAGTGCAGGTGAAACACTTGCCGCAGGTGATTCACAAGCTGGGCGAGGTGGACACGAGCAATCTCGAGCCGCCGGGTTTGTTGTACCTAAATAATAAGTACGTGGTTCCCGGCGGAAGATTCAACGAGATGTATGGATGGGATAGCTACTTCATCGTTCGCGGACTGGTGGAAGACAAAAGGGTCGAGCTGGCACGGGGGATGGTGGAGAATTTTTTCTTTGAGATCGAGCATTACGGCGCGGTGCTGAATGCAAATCGCACGTACTACCTGACGCGCTCGCAACCGCCGTTTCTTACGTCGATGATTTTGGCAGTGTACGATGCGCAAAAGGCCGCGGGAAAAGAAGACCGCGCATGGCTGGAGCGAGCGTACGGCTATGCAGCCAGAGATTACGGGCTGTGGACGCGCGAGCCGCACTTGGCCGGGACGACAGGATTGTCGCGGTACTACGATTTTGGAAATGGGCCGGCGCCGGAAAGCGTGAAGGACGAAACGGGACATTATCGCCAGGTAGCGGCATTTTTCCTCGCGCAGCCGGACATGTGGCGAGACTACCTCGTCGCTCAAAAGCCGGATCAGCCGCATGTGGGGCCGCTCTTCGCTTTGCAGGTGTGTGATTCCGCGAAGACGATGGCACAGGCAGCATGCGACTCCGCGGGCACGGCGTCACTGAGTGCGGACTATTACAAGGGCGACCGCGCGATGCGGGAATCGGGCTACGACGTCTCGTTTCGCTTTGGACCGCATGGGGCGAGGACGCACCATTTCGCACCGGTATGTTTGAACAGCCTGCTCTACAAAACGGAGAGCGATTTGGAGAAGATGAGCGGGATGCTCGGGCGTGCGGCTGACGCGGAAGAATGGCGAAAGCGAGCGGAAGAGCGCAAAGAGAGCATTCAGAAATATCTTTGGGACAGCGAGCGAGGTTTGTACTTCGACTATGACTTTGAAAACGGCAAGCGCTCGACCTACGAATATGTGACGGCGTTTTTCCCGATGTGGGCAGGAATTCCCACGCCAGAGCAGGCGCGCGCGGTGATACGACATCTACCTACGTTTGAAAAGCCCGGCGGCTTGGTGATGAGCCCGCATGAAACCGGCGGGCAATGGGACTTTCCGTACGCTTGGGCACCGGATCAGTTGGTTGCGGACGAAGGAATCCGGCACTACGGCTTCAATGAGGAAGCGGATCGCGTTTCCTTTGAATTTCTGTCCACGGTGGCGGAAAATTTCCGTCGCGACGGCACGATTCGCGAGAAATACAACGCTGTGACGCGCTCCTCGGAAACACAAGTGACCGCCGGCTATCACATAAACATCGTGGGATTCGGATGGACGAATGGAGTGTTTCTGGCGCTGCTGCACCAACTGCCGGAAACATCCGTCACGCGTTTGGCCAACGAACAGACTGCCAAGCCTGGTTCGGGACGCTAGAACTCTTCAACACCGACCGCAGAACGAACCTTTTCGAGATGAAATTCGTCAGGGGCCGGAGTGGCGCCTGTCTGACTAGCTACCCACGCGCCCATGCGATTAGCGGCCGCATTGAGCGTGGAAACGGAAGCGCCGCGAAGATAGTGGTAGACGAGCGCAGCGGTGAAGGCGTCGCCGGCGCCGACGGTGTCGGCAACGTGAACGCGACGTCCAGGGTGCTCGCTGGTTTGGTCGTGGCTGACCACCAGACTGCCCTTGGCTCCGCGGGTGATGCAGACAAGCTTTGACCGGTATTTGGCGCGGAGCCACTGCGCCGCGCGCATCTCGTCGAAAGTGAATGGAAGACCCAGAAGCTTTGCAACTACGGGCAACTCGTCTTGATTTACTTTGATGATGTCGGCGAGCTGCGACGATTCCTCGAGTACTTGCGCGGAGTAGAAGGATTGCCGGAGATTGACGTCGAAGACACACGTTGTGCCTGGACGAAGCGCGTTTAGAAACGAGCGGATGGTTTGGCGAGATTCCGGGGAACGCTGCGCGAGAGAGCCGAAACAGACGGCGTCGGCGCTTTCGGCGAGGGAACGCCAGGCGGGAGTCCATTCGAAGAAGTCCCAGGCTACGTTTTGCGCGATCTGAAAAGTGGGCTGGCCGACGGGGTCGACGTCCACTTGGACTACGCCCGTCGGATGGACCGCATCGAGTTGGACTGAGGACGTGGGCAGACGCAAGCGCTCGAGACGCTGCGTCGCGGCGCGGCCGAGATCGTCATCGCCGACGCGGCTGGCGACGACGCCGGCGTCGCCCAGAAGATTGGTCATGTACGCGAAGTTGGCGGGTGCTCCGCCGAGCTGCTTGCCCTCCGGGAGCATGTCCCAGAGGAGTTCGCCCAATCCGACGACGGTAAAAGTTTTGCTGGGAGTCACGCGGTGATCTCTTCCCTATTTCCAGATCGAGCCCAACTGCCAGATGGTTAGCGACTGAATCTTGGAATCGCCCGAGTCGGAATATAGTTCGAGTCCGTCGCTGCCGGGCGACGGATAAATGCGATCGGTCAGCACTGTTTCGCCGTCATTTGCGAAGACTTCGAGACTGGAACGGTCCAAGAAGATATGAAGTTTCGCGGAGGAAGTCCAGTTCAGATTGGCGTGATGACGCCCAGGGAAATCTGGAGAGAAAGAGACGAGGCCAGAGCGCGTTCGATCGATAAAGAGTCCATGAGTTCTCGCGGACACGCCGACCAGAGTCTGGTCGTTCTCACCTTTGCGGAGGCGAAAACCGAGCTCGGTCGCGCCGTCTGGAACAAGGTCGGCTTCGATTTCGAGAGTGTCTCCTTGGATGTTGGCTGCGTGAATTTTCGCGTTGGCCTGCTGAATTGAGAACGCGCCGCCACGAAGCAGCTGTTTGGTACGGAGCCGTTCGACTTCTTTGACCGGAGCCTGAACAAGGCGAATACCGTCTGGATATGTTTTGAGGCGCAACACGCGTGGCAGGGATTGCGCGCCGCGCCACAGTTTTGTGGGTTCGGCGTTTGCGTACTGCCAGTTGCTGATCCAGCCGATCCAAATCCTCCGGCCATCGCTCGCGGGAATATCCGAGAAACTGTTGGTAGCGTAAAAATCCTTGCCGTAGTCCGCCCACAGCTCTTTGCCGGCGGGAGTTCCGTTTGTGAATTTAGCGCCGTCGAAATTGCCAACAAAGTACTGGACGCCGGTGCCCCCGGCAGGCGCGCCGGGATTGCGATTCACGACCATGACCCATTTCTTGGCGCCTGCGCCATTGTCGAGCGGCAGTTCAAAGAGATCGGGGCACTCCCACTGGCCTTTGCCCACGCCTAGGGGTCCGAAGGTGCTGCGCAGCGTCCAGTTTTTCAGATCGGCGGAATCGAGGATCTTGACTTGTTTTTCGTCGGCAAAAACCGCGACCATGATCCATTTTTTCTGGGGTTCGTACCAAAACACTTTTGGATCGCGAAAATCAGGCTGATTTAGATCTGCGACGGGATTGGCGGAATAATTTGACCAGGTGCGGCCACGATCGTTGCTAAAGGCGAGATGCTGCTTCTGGGAGTCGGAGCCGGCGGCGGTGTAGATGGCGATGAGGCAAGAAGGATCGCGAGGCTCACTGCTCGAGCACAATCCACTGGAATTTTGCCAGTCGACGACGGCACTGCCGGAGTAAACCATGTAGCGGCCGGGCTTTTCGGGAATGGCCAACGGCAAATGCCGCCAATGCAGCATGTCGTCGCTAATTGCGTGGCCCCAGGTCATGTGTCCCCACTCAGCGCCTTGCGGATTGTGCTGGTAGAAGAGGTTGTATTCGCCTTTGTAATAGACGAGGCCATTGGGATCGTTCATGAAATTCTTGGCGGGAGTGAAGTGATACTGCGGACGCCAGGGCTCGTCGTAGGCGCCCTGAGCAGCGGCAAAAAACGCCGAGGCGAATAAGGCCGACAGAACGAGGAGCGCGAAGCGGCAGAGTGTCTTTCGGCGCGCGACGATGCAGGTCACGGTTTGGCGCTCTGACGTTCTTCGAGCTGTGCTGCAAGCTTTAGCTCGCGCTCGGCGTCTTCGCTTCTTCCCAGGTCGCGATAGGCTTGGCCGAGCAAGTGATGCGGGACGGGATTGTTGGGGTCCATTGCCAAAGCGCGTTGCAAAGTACGGACGGCGAGCTCCGTTTCACCTTTTTTCGCGAGAACTTTTCCCATCAGGATGTACGGGCCGGTGGAAGTGGAATCGAGCCAAATCGAACGCTGCAGCAATTTTTCGGCTTCATCGAATTTTTGGATGCGGGAATATGCGTCGGCAAGTTTGTAGTAGGCGGGGGCATAGCCGGGGTTTAGCTGTAACTCTTTTTCAAATTCTTCGGCCGCTTCGGGAATTTTGGAGTGATACAAGTGCAGCTCGCCGAGCAAGAAATGCGCAAGTGGGAGCTTGGGATCGAGTGAGACGGCTTTTTGCGCGTATTCCTCGGCAACAGGGCCAAAATCCTGGCGCAATAGCATGCGCGCGGTGAAAAGGTAGCTGGCCGCAGAGTCGGCGGAAACACCAAACATTTTTGCGAAGGCGCCGCGAGCGTGAGGATAGTCTTTTATCTGGATGTAGCAAATTCCCAGGATGTAAGAGGCGTCGACGTTGGCGCTGGGGAACCAGGTCTGCACTTTTTCTAGCGGCGCGATGGCGTCGGCGGGCCTGCCCGCAAGATAAAACGAAATGCCGAGCAGTTGGACGGCTTCGTTGTCGGCTGGGTTCTCCACCTGCGCTTTCTTCAGGAACGCGATCGCGCTCACATAATCGCCCTTTTTGTAGTACGCGGCTCCCAGTTCGTGGGAAAGACCTTTCATTCCCGGATGGGTTGCCTCAAGTTGATGAAGGGCGCCGATCGCATCGTCAGATTTACCTTGTTGCAAGAGCCGTCTCGCCCTATCGAATTCGCCAGACGTGGGTTGAGATTGAGTGGAGCGAGGAGAATCTGTAGCCCGAGCAGTCTGTGGCGTTTGCGGGATTCCAACGCCAAGAGCCGGCCCGCCCGCGGTCAAGCTGCCCACGAGAGCGAGGCAAGACCAATAAACCCTGTACATGTGCTCTGTTCCAAAACCACAAAGGCAAATTAGAACATAAAAAACGGGGAGCCCGTTAGGGCCCCCCGTCGGTTTGGGGTGTTGTTTTTTTTATTTGTTAGAATGTGAATCTCACGCCGAACTGCAGCTGACGCATGCCCGACGGTGACCCCGGCGAATTGTTGTTTTCGATGTCGGTGATCCGGCCAGAGTCACTGCCGCAATCCACGCAGGTATTGCCCTGGCTGCCGTTGAAGCCAAGTACAGGATGATTGAATACGTTGTAAGCGTCGAAACGGAACTGCGCCTTATACCGCTCGGTCAACGAGAAGGTCTTTGAAAGGGCCATGTCGGAGTAGAACCCACGCGGACCGCGGTAGGAATTCCGTCCGACATTGCCGATCTGGCCGCAAGCCGGAAGAGAAAACGGCCCGGAAGAAGGCCGCGCAACCGTACACGTGTCCTGACCGGTCAGGTCCGTATTCGAAAAGACGTCCGGCGACTGGCTCAGCGCTCCCTTTGCCAACGGCGTAAACCAGAGCAGGTTACCGGCTGAATCTCGGCTTGTTCCGGTCTTAAGAGTGCCCGTCGCGTTGGGACGGCACGGCCCGGCATCGGAAATCTGGCCGCACTCGCCGACGCCGGGCGTGAACGGCAGACCGCCGCTGTAGTTCAGCGTGTTCGTGACCTGCCAACCGCCAATAAGCAAGTCGGCGGCTCGTCCCGCGCTGCTCATGAACTTCTTGCCCCTGCCGATCGGCAACTCGTACACCGTGTTGATCACGAATACGTGATTGCGGTTGTAGTCGTCCGGACCCCAGGCGAATTTCTTGTCAACGGAAAAATAGCCACCGTCATAGAAATAAGCCTTCGAGTAGGTATAGTGCGCCATGAACTGCAGGCCGTTGCTGATGCGCTTCTCAACTTTGACTTGCAAAGCGTTGTATTTGTTGTCCGCATCGTTGCCGAAGTAGTCTCCCGGACTATCCGAGCAGCATGTAATTGGTTTGCCGCTCGAGTCCAGGAAGTTCGGATACGTAAACGCCGGCACACCGTTCAGGAAAAGACGCCGGCGGAAGGCTTGAGATATAAACGGCTTGAAGCTCGCTGTGCACTTAAACTGCGTAGCACTCGAGTTACCAGCAGCCCCGGGAGCTAAGCAGCTATACGCGTCCGTGCCCGGACCAATCGCGGCCTCGTTGGTGTTATATGCCGGTCCGTTGCCGGCAAAGACGTGCGTGCCCTTGTTACCGACATAGGCCACTGTCACGTTCAACGTCGGTGTGACCTGACGCTGCACCGTGGCGTTCCACTGGTCAATCGTGGGGAGCCGCTGAGTCGTAGGCCGGATTCTGGGGCTGACGTTACCCGCGGGTCCTCTCAATGGCAGAATGCCATCGGAGGGAACCGTCGTCGGGGTAAAAGCCGTCGGGCCCTGGGCTAGCGTAAAGACAGCGCTTCGGTCGTTCGTCGCACCTGCGCCACAAGACGGCTGCTGCGTGCAGTTCGTGTCGGTAAGCGTCTGGTTCGCGAGAACCGGCAAGTTTTGTGTGACCACGTGGCCGAAGTTGGAACCGAACACGCCGATATCAAAACCGCGCCCATAACCGATGCGGACCACGGTTTTCGGATCGAATTGATAAGCAAAGCTGAGTCGTGGCGCGAAGGCCTTGTACGTATTGTTCACATTTCCGTCCAAGCCATTTGCGCCGATGCCTGCCACGCGGATCACTCCTTGCTCGACGTTCGCGAAACCGCCTTGAGCTTTCCCGTTGACGCTCTCCGGGAAGTAAATTTCCCAGCGCAGGCCATAGGTCATCGTGAATTTGGGGGATACGCGCCAGGAATCCTGCCCGTAGAAAAACCAGCGCTTCTGGCGTTCCGCTGCGTTCAAGCTGGTGCTGACGAACCGGTTAAAACCAGTTACATTACCTAGCAGGAATGTGGCCAGGCTCAGACCGCCCGTTCCAGCATTCGAGGTTCCTCCCGAATTAATGTGCAACAGCCCAGTGCGGCTGGCATCGCTCGGCACCCGTAGGTTCAGCGCGTAACGAATGTCTGCACCGAACTTGAACTGATGATTGCCATGCGTCTTCGTCCAGTTATTGACGAACTGGACTTGCTGTTCGCTTTCCGTCAGCGGGCAGTTGCAGCGGCCAATGTCCAAGCCGTCGCCAAAAGGCGAAAAACCGCCGTTACCATCCATAAAGAAGCCGGACAAGCCTCCGGTGACCGGCGGCCCCGCAACACCAGGTCCGCTGTTCAAGCCTGGAATCTTGAATCCGTCCATCGGCGAAGCGCTGGCATCAGAGTAAGCTGTTTGCGGGTTGTACTTGAACCAGCCAAACCGGAAATCCGTCAACCATGTCGGTCCGATGGGCTTTGTGAAGCCCGTGGCGAGGCTATAGTTGTGAACATTAGAGCTGCCATTCAAGCCGCCCGGGCCGAAGCCAAGTCCACCTAACGCGCCTAATCCGCCCTTGCCGGACAGGGAGAAATAGTCAAGGCTGAAGCGCCCGAAGACTTGATAGTTTCGAGGTGCACTGTAATCCATGCGCACGTCAAAAGATTTCTGGTCAAAGGGGCCCGCACCTGTCGTGACCAGGTTATCTTTCACGCCGCCAGCGGTAGGCGCCGGGAACAAGGCAAGAATCGCCGTGGCCTGCGGTGAAATCCTCGTGTTCGGAATCTGATTGTTCGCGAAAGCCGTCCGGCCGGCTCCAGTCGACTGGTTGCCCGTAGCTGGGTCAAAAATTTGACCGTTGACTGCGCCATTAGCAACCAGGTACTCGCTGAGGTCGCAGTTACCCGGTTTTCCGAAACCACAACTACTAAGGACCGTAGCTGTTGGGACCGTATACAGGTTGGTGATGCCCTGCTGCTGTTTGGTTCCCTGATAATCACCGAAGAAGAAGAGCTTGTTCTTGATGACCGGCCCGCCGACGGATCCGCCAAATTGCTTCCACGTCGCCGCAGCAAGGGAAACTCCAGGTTTGTTCGTGAATGGATCGCGCGCTTGCTGGTCGCTACTGCGGTAGAAATAGAAACCGCTGCCATGGAAGTCGTTCGAACCGGATTTGGTCTGAACCTTGACGATGCCTGCGGTGGCCTTGCCGGATTCCGCGTCATAGTCCTGCAGTGCGATCTTGGCTTCGCCAATGGCATCGAGATTCGGATTTACCACAATAATGCCAAGGATTGGGTCCTGGTTATCGGTCCCATCCAACTCAAAATTGGTGCCGCTGAAATGCTGGCCATTGACGAAGATTTGCCCGCCACCCTGAGGATTCTCGGTAGCCGCGTGGCTCCAGCCAACCAGCTTTTGCGTTCCGGGTGAGAGAAGCTCGAAATTCGTGAAATTCCGGTTGAGTACCGGCAGCTCTTCCACGTACTTTTGACTGAACTCGACGTCCACATCTGCGCGGTCGGTTTTGAGTTGAGGAATTTCCCCGGTAACTTCCACGGACTGAGTCACCGCGCCAACTTGCATCGTCGCGTCCACGTGGGCCGAGGAGTCGGCGGACACCTGCACGATGGGAATGTCGGTGGACTTGAAGCCAGCGGCTTCAATCCGGATTTTGTACGTGTCCGGGATCAAGTGCGTGACCGAGTAGTTTCCGCTTTCATTGGTGGTGGTTTCTGCGATGGTGCTTTTGTTTACCGAGGTCACCGTAACTTTGGCGCCAGACACCGCGCCACCCTGCGGGTCCGTCACTGTCCCGAGAATGCTTCCATAGACGGCCTGCGCCAACGTGCTTGACGTCTTAAGTCCGCAAACGAGACAAAGAACTGCAAGCCCCACCCAGATCGATTTCCTCACCATTACACCCTCCTTCGAGAAACGCAGCTAGCGCAAAAGCTAAGGATTACCAGCGATTGGTTGTGAATGAGCCGGTTTCCCGGCCTGCATTCGTATAAGTTCGAATTAGGAAATAAGAGGTTCGAGTGTCTTGAAAAGAAGAGCGCCAACAAACTCTGGCTTACAGGCACTCCAAATCACTCAACCACCCTCGACGTGAATGCACCCCAAGCAAAACGTCCCGATACTTGCTGGTCGCTCCGGAAATCCGCAGAGACGGTCCAGCGGTACACCCCGACTGCGCACCAACCAAAACTGAAAAAATGATGCTTACTATTAGTTTCTCTTGCGCCCCTTATAGAAGTCTCAGTCCGTCTGATACCGTTACGGCGACTAAAGCCCGCGCTTGCATGGAGATGGGCACGTTGTTACACTCCTGTTAAATCGATGTGACTGGGGTTACTGAGTTGTCTGAACGCGAACAATACCTCGCGCAAATAGATAGATTGGTCGGCAGCCAGGTTCTGCACGGCTCCGAGTCTCTATGTAAACTGCTTCGCTATCTGGCGAAACATGTTCTAGATCACCCTGGAACTTCCATCAAGGAATATCAAATTGCGACAGAGGTTTTCGGTCGCTCCGATGATTTTGATCCCCAGCTAGATTCCATGGTACGCGTACAGGCGGGGAGGTTACGGGGAAAACTGGCCGAATATTACAGCGTAAACGGCGCCGATGACGGAATTGTAGTTGAACTCCCCAAGGGTACCTATGTTCTCTCGTTCCATCACAAGGCCTCCGCAGGCAGGCCACACATCAGCGCGCCGTCGGAACCCGAATGGCAAACGGGCCACAGCCATCGGAATTGGTTTGCAGCAACCATTTCGTTGGGCGTGCTGCTGGCGTTGGCTGCGGCCAGCATCCTAGGGCTGCTTTGGACCCGAAACTCCGCGCAAGCTTCTCGGGAAGGCGAACTCGCACCAGCGGCCTTCCGGGTGTTCTGGAACGGCTTCGTGTCCGGACAAGAAGAGCCGTGGGTGATCTTCAGCAACGCGGCGTTCGTCGGCCGTCCCGAAACGGGGATGCGGTATTACGACACCACAAAAGACGAGGGCAGCTTTATTCTGGACCACTACACCGGTGTGGGCGAGGTTCTGGCCGTTCACGAACTGGATCGCGTTTTCGGATTGCTGCGTCGGCAGATTCGCGTGAAGCGCGGCAGCCTGTTTTCGCTCGACGACGCGAAGAACAATAACCTCATATTCATCGGCTCGCCCTTCGAAAACCTTACACTGCTGGAAATTCCAGGTACTCAGGAATTCGCTTTCCGTCGCATGACGTCCGGATCGCGCAAAGGCGAAGAGGCGATCGTAAACGTCCACCCTCAGCCGGGGGAGGCCAAGGAGTACTTCCCGAGTCCTCGCAACGCACCGCTGACAGAAGACTACGCCGTGGTCGGATTAGTCAAAGGACTCAACCCCGGCCAGGCCGCGTTGATCCTTGCGGGCACGACGACGATAGGGACGCAAGCGGCAGTCGAATTCGTGTGCCGGCAGAGTTCGGTTGAAGAACTTCTCCTTCGGCTGCCAGTTTCGCAAGCGGGGCAGCTCAAACCGTTTGAAGCGGTAATTCGCGTCAAAGTGACGAGGGGCGTGCCGGTAGGAACGGAGTTGGTCGCACTGCGCAGCGGGACATTGTAAGCGCGCTAGGTAGCGCTAAGATGGTGGCGTGAGCCGCGGATCTAGCTCGCGGGCCTTCTGAAATTCGCGCGCCGATTCTGCTTGGTCGCCCTTTCGCTGCAGCGCCAAGCCCAGCTGAAAATGCGCGGGCGCATAACCGGGAAGCGCGCGAATCGCGGATTGGAACTGCGAGATGGCGCCTTCCAAATCTCCAGCATTGAGCAGCCGCTTTCCCGAATTAGTCGCGAACAGCGCCGCTTGCTGATTGTTCTTCTCCCTGCCGATTTCGCTTCCCGCTTTGGATTCGGCAGCAGCGCCCTCGTTGTCGCCGAGCTGGCGAAGCACCGCCGCCAAGGTGATGTGCGCGCCGGCAAAATCAGGTTGTAAACGGATCGCCTTCCGCAAAGCGTCCGCCGCTTGGGGCAACTTGCCCTGCTGTTTCAGAACGGTCCCGAGCGTGTAAAACGCCTCGGCGTAGTCGGGCTTGGCGTCAATCGCCGCCTGCAACTCATCGGCCGCCGCTGCGAAGTCGCCCTGCTGCCACAGCGTCACCCCCAGCGTGTAGTGAACGTCGGCTTGTCGCGGGTCAAGCTGCTCGGCTATGCGGAACTCCGCTACGGCTTCAGTAAGTTTGTCCTTCAGCTTTAGCGCAAGTCCGAGATCGTAGTGGAGCGTTGGGTTCTGCGGTGTTTTCTCTAGTGCCGATTGAAATTGCGCAACCGCCGAGTCAAAGTCCGTTTTCTGAAGGTACGCGACACCCAGATTGGTCTGATAGCCAGCGTCTTGAGGGCGCAAGCGAAGAGCGGTTTGAAATTCGCGAATGCCGGCGTCTGCGTCTCCGAGCTGCAAGCGAGCGAGACCGAGATTATTGTGAGCTTCTGCGTTCTCCGGCTGGTTTTGAAGGACGCGCTGAAAAGATGCGATCGCGTCGTCCGCATTGCCCAAACGCTGCCATAGAACGCCAAGGGCGTTCTGTGCTTCGGGAAAATCGGGTTGCAACTGGATGGCGAGCTGGAATTCGCGCATCGCCCCGTCGACATCGCCTGTCTCCCGAAGTGCCTGCCCGAGGTAGTAGTGTGCCTGCGCTCCGCCTGCATTTGACTTGACCGCGGCCCTTAGTAGGGTAATGGCCTGGTCGAAGGATTTTTCGCGGTAGCGCAGCACCCCCATGTGCAAGTGGGCAGTTCCCAGGCCGGGTTGCAATTCGAGAGCTGCGGCGAATTCGCCGATGGCCTCGTTAGTCAAGCCTTGCTGGGCCAGCAGAGATCCTAAATCGTCGTGAAGCTCCGCGCGGTTTGGCTCCAGCGCAATGGCGCGGCGCATTTCCTCTGCCGCGGAAGCGAGATCACCAGAAGCGTCGAGCGCCCGCGCCAGCGTACGATGGGCTTCGGAATCGGACGGGGCTAACCGGACAGCCTCCTTTGATTCGCGAAGCGCTCCGTCTCGGTTGCCGTTCCGCAGCAGGGCATTTGCCAGATTGACGCGCGCCTGCGGAAACTCAGGTTTGAGCTTGACCGCTGCCTGGAATTCGCGAATCGCGGGGTCGAGCTTCTCTTGTGCCAGGAGCACCCAGCCCAGCGAGTTGTGGGCTTCGGCACTGCCGGGAGCGAGACGTAAAACCTTTTCGAACGCTGCCTCTGCCGCTGAGAGGTCGCCCTGCTGCAGCGCTTGCATTCCCTGCGCGTAAATCTCCTCTGCCTGGGCGGGCACCTTCGTTTTCTGGGCCGCGCCCAGCGCGTACGGACCAAATGCCGCCAGGACAACAAAGAATAAGGCCGCGGTAAGTCCGGCAAAACGAAGCCGGTGACTCGCCGGGGTCACAAGGGTCGTCACAAAATCCATAATCGCTTTCAATCGAAATAGTAGCACGCACACGATGAGCGTTCTGCCCGGCGACGTGCACGCCTTGACCGGTATGCGGGCGCACCCTACCATGCCGATGGACACATGATTTCCAGAAATCCTTCTTATTCCCGTGGCTTTTCCTTTGTGTTGCGAGTTTGCCTGTCGGTTTTGTTGCTGTTTTCGTTTGTTGTGGCGACGGACGGTTCCGGCAGCCAAAAAAACGAATCATCCAAACCCCTGGCGTACTTCACCGACGTGGCGAAGCAAACCGGTCTCACGATGATGAATGTGTTCGGCGGCGTAGACAGGAAGAAATACATCATCGAGACCACCGGCACGGGGGTGGCGATCTTCGATTACGATAACGACGGCTGGCCGGATATTTTCATTCTCAATGGCACGAAGCTCGAGGGATTTCCCTCAGGAAAAGCCCCCACCAATCATCTGTACCGCAACAATCATGATGGAACCTTTACCGACGTCACGGAGAAGGCGGGGTTGGCGCGCACCGGGTGGGGCCAGGGCGTTTGCGTCGGCGACTACGACAATGATGGGTGGGAAGACCTCTACGTCACTTACTACGGGAAAAACGCTCTGTATCACAACAACGGCAACGGGACGTTTACAGACGTGAGCGATAAGGCCGGCGTGGGCGGCTCGGGCAAAGCTTGGGGAACCGGCTGCGCGTTCGTCGATTACGATCGCGACGGTCGACCGGACCTAATGGTCGCGAACTATGTCGACTTTGATTTGTCGGCGGCGCCTGCTCCCGGCGACCGGCCTACCTGCATCTGGAAGGGCGTGCCAGTGATGTGCGGGCCTCAGGGCTTGCCCGGCGCGAAAAATATTCTCTATCACAATCGCGGGGACGCCACGTTTGAAGACGTCACGACAAGGGCACACATCGACCAAACCATCGGGCACTATGCCTTTAGCGTCAGCACGCTGGACTTTGACGACGACGGCTGGCCAGACATTTTTGTGGCGTGCGACAGTACTCCGAGCATTCTGTATCACAACAACCGCGACGGCACGTTTACAGACGTGGCTATCACCGCCGGGGCGGCCTTCAACGAAGACGGTCGCGCACAGGCGGGCATGGGCTCGACCGTGGCGGACTATAACGGCGACGGCAAGCTCGACATCTTCAAGACAAATTTTTCCGACGATACTGCGACCCTGTATCGAAACAACGGAGACGGCACGTTTGACGATGTCACCTACCCGGCCGGGCTCGGCCTGAACACGCAATATCTGGGCTGGGGCACGATGTTTCTCGATTTCGATAACGACGGCTGGCCCGATCTGCTTCTCGTGAACGGCCACGTCTATCCCGAAGTCGATAGCCAGCATCTCGGCAGCAACTTTCAGGAACCGCGCATCCTCTATCACAACAATGGAGATGGCAAGTTCAAAGATATCTCAGCTAGCTCTGGCCCGGGAATTACGAAGGCAATGTCATCGCGAGGACTGGCGGTGGGCGATCTTTGGAACGACGGCCGCATCTCCGCGGTGGTCAGCAATATGAATGCGCCGCCTAGCTTGCTGGTCAACCAGGTGCGCACGACCAATCACTGGGTGGCGTTGCGTATGATCGGCACTAAGTCCAATCGCGATGGAATCGGCGCGCGTATCCGGGTAAAAGCTGGGGGGCGCACTTTCATCGATGAGGTACGCAGCGGCTCCAGCTTTGATTCCAACAACGACATGCGCGTGCACTTCGGCTTGGGCACTGCCGCGAAAATCGACTGGGTAGAGGTGCGTTGGCCTAGCGGACTCCTTGAGAAATTTGAGAACGTAGGCGTCGATGGCGTCCGCACCATCAAAGAAGGAACAGGCGCGCCCGCAGACTCTGCTGCCAAGAAGAATTAGACCGTTGGTTTTCATGTGAGCCATGAAACGCGCCACAAAATCCATTCCAAAAACGTTCCGCGCGCCACTCGAGCGCATCCAGTCGCGGCTTGGTTGGACCATTATTCGCATCCCGTTTGATGTCGCTAAGGTTTGGGGGACTCGCGGCCAATTGCGCGTGAAAGGCGAAATCAACGGCTTCGCGTTTCGCACCTCGCTCTTTCCCACCGGCGGGGGTGGGCACATTCTGCTGGTGAACAAGCGCATGCAGAAGGGCGGCGATGTACGCCAAGGAATGGCCGCGCAGTTTCGCCTTGAGCCCGATCTTGCGGAACGCGTCGCCGTCGTTCCTGCGGAGCTCAAGCGTTTTTTCAAGGAAGACGCCTCACTCCGCCACTGGTTCGAGAAGCTCAACTACTCCACACGCAACGAGATCGGCAAGTGGGTTATCCAGGTCAAGAGCCCAGAGGCTCGGGCCCGGCGCGCCGAGCAGATGGCCGAGCGCTTGCTCGAGGTCGTGGAGGCAGAGCATGAGCTTCCACCTGTACTGCAACTGGCCTTTGCGCGCGACCCGCGCGCGCGCGCCGGGTGGAAGCGCATGTCTCCCTCGCACCGCCGCCGTCACTTATTCGGAATTTTCTATTACCGCACTCCGGAATCCCGTGCGCGCCGCATCGAGAAAACCCTTCAAGACGCCTCTGCCTTCGCCGAACGAAAACTCGAAAAGGGGTTGTGAAGCGGCTCGAATCGATGCGCTCAAGTATCGAAACGTTTGGCGACCGGCAAAGATCCTACGCATTTGCATACGCGATGCATTCCATTTGAATCTTCGTTCGCACGGCACCTCAGACAAGAGTAAAATAGAACCCCAGCCGAAAGGAGAGAAGAATGGCCAAGACGACGGAAAGCTCCTCGCCGGCAGCACAAAAGCCGCGAACCGCAATCAACCAACCGACACAAGAAGAGATTGCCCTTCGCGCTTTTCAAATTTACTTGAAACGTGGCGGCGCGCCGGGCAATGAGCTTGAGGATTGGATTCAAGCGGAAACCCAGTTGGCCGTGGAGAACGGCAAGCCGCACCGTAAAGCAACGGTGAAATCGGCCGCTGCGTAGTTCTGTTCAGGGAACAGCGTCTGCTCCTCGTCTTACTTCATTAGGTCGACTTCCGCTGCGGTCACTGCACGGGTGCCTCGGCCACTCCGACGTATTTGTCCGCTCCGCCGTAATAAAAAAGCCAACGGTTTCCCTGACGCGCCATCCCTTCGACAAAAACAACGTTGGGCACCTGCCCTACCTCTTCCCATTCTTTTTCCGGCGCGAAGATAGGGTGGCCGGTGCGGGAGAGCAGCTTGCGCGGATCTTTGCGATCGAAGACGGCTATGCCCGTGCGGTACACGAGGCGGTCGTCGGCGCCGTTGTAGATCAGCACGATTCCGCGGCCGGTAAGAATCGGTGGCGGCCCCGGCTCAACCACTCGCGAATCGAATTTGCCAGGTCGCTGCGGCAGCACCGGAGTTTCGGTCGCTTCCGTCCAGTGCAGCAGGTCGGTTGAATACGAAATGCCCATCTGATCCGTTTTATCGGTGCTGGTCCCCAGCCAATACATCCAATACTTGCCGTCGATTTGTTTCGGAACGATGGCGCCCGACTTCGTCCAACCCCTATTCCAATTGCCTTTGTAGGCAGGAAGGATCACACCCTTGCGTTCCCAATGGATTAGGTCGTGGGAAGTAGCCAGGCAGAGCTGCGCGTCTTTTTTGTTGTACCCGGTGTATGTCAAGTAGTACGTGTCGCCGAACTTTTGCAGCCGCGGATCTTCCACCCCGCCATCTTTTTCGTACTCCGTCTCTGGCGAAAGAACCGGCTCCGCGCGGCGTGTGAAATGAATTCCGTCGGTACTTTCCGCATAACCTAGCCGCGACGTGCCCGCTGCATCTTGCGCGCGATACAGCATCACGAATTTTCCGTTGTGCGGTACGACTGCTGGATTGAAAGTACCTGCGGATTCCCAGCCTGTGCCACGCGGCGAAAGGATCGGCGCATCCGATGCGCGCTGCCACGGCCCGAACGGCCATTTCTCCGCTGCTAAGCCAGCTATGCCAGCGGCCGTACTGAGCAGGAACAGCGTAAGAGCAGTTTTGGCCCTCATGTGCTCACGTCCTTATCTTTTTCCCCTCAGCTCTTTGCTTTCTTGCTTCCTTGTTGCTTTTCGCCAAAACGCACCGACCTGACAATGCCTTCGCCCTCCTTAACGTAAACAAGCTGGTTGGGCTTCACGTCCTTCAGAGTATCGATTTGCCCGCTAGGCCAGCGAATCTCCAGGATGTCAACCTTCTCCGCTTTGCCCAGGCCGAAGTGAACACGCAGGTCGTTTTGCGAAATGTAGCTGCCGCCGCTGCGGACTTCGTCGATCTGTTGGTGCGACTTGGGCTCGTTCGGCGGATGCGTGACGCAGCGCAAGCGCGCCCCGATGCCGCTGCGATTGGATTTCGTGCCGATGGTGCGCACTTTAATCCAATTGTGCCCGTGCAAGGAATCGCAGCGCAGCAACTGCGGATAATCGTTGACGGTGTTCACCACCACGTCGATGTCGCCATCATTATCGAAATCGCCGAAGGCACAGCCGCGTGACGCGACCGGAACGGTGATGCCTGGTCCGGCTTGCATCGAGACGTCGTCGAAGCGCCCGTTGCGCAGATTCTGGTACAGCAGCTTTTGCTGCGGATAGCCGGCTTCGGTTTTGAGCTGCTCGACTTCCGGATAAACGTGCCCGTTGCAGATCAGAATGTCCGGCCAGCCGTCGTTATCCATGTCGAAGAAGCCACAGCCCCAGCCGAGGAATTGCGTGTGGCGCCCTAGACCGGCGGCAAAAGTCGCATCCTCGAACGTGGCGCCGCCGATGTTGTGATACAACGATGGCGTGTCGCCAGCGAAATTCGTCTTGACGATGTCCAAGTTTCCGTCCAGATCGTAATCGGCGGCGGAAATGCCCATTCCCGCCTGCGGCTTGCCGTCGGCGCTGAGCGCGCAACCCGCTTCCATGGCGATGTCTACAAACTTTCCGTTCTTCTTGTTCTGATAGAGTGCGCTCGCCGTCGAATCGTTGGCCACGTAAATGTCCGGCCAGCCGTCATTGTCGAAGTCGGCGGTGAGGACGCCGAGACCATACGTGCCATTCGCCTCCAGAATTCCGGCCTTTTCCGTCACGTCCGTAAACGTGCCATTCCCATTGTTGCGGTACAGAATGTTCTTACCGCCGTTCAATCCCGGCGGGCCGCACGCCACCATTACGCCTTTGTAAAGACACGGCCCCGATTCGGGTACGGGCGCCGTCGCGAGATCGAGGTCGATGTAGTTGGCGACAAAAAGGTCCAGGTGGCCATCGCGATCATAGTCGAGAAATGCGCAACCTGTGTTCCAACGCTTGCCGCTCCCTCCCACTCCGGCCTTTTCGGTCACGTCCGTGAACGTGCCGTTGCCATTGTTGTGGTACAGAATATTTTTTCCGAAATACGTCACGAACAGATCTTCATAGCCATCGTTGTCGTAATCCCCAATGCAGACGCCCTGACCCCATCCGGAATGCAGGAGCCCCGCTTGCGCGGTGACGTCCATAAATGTGCCGTCGCGATTGTTCTTGAACAAATGGGAAGAAGGAGCGTGCCCGGCGGGAAACCCCTCTAAGCGAGAGCCATTGACCAGGAAAATATCGAGCCAGCCGTCGTTGTCGTAATCGTAGAATGCGACGCCGCAGCCAGTCGTCTCCAGCAAATACTTATTCTTGTGCTCGCCGCCGAAAATGGTTTTGACATTAAGCCCAGATTCGCGAGCGACGTTGACGAAACTAACGTCCAGCCGGTTGGAAGGGGGCGACGAGGTTTTTTGCGCAGCAACGGGACTCGTGGACTGTGAGCCGGAAGGATCACCGCGTTTTCCCCAAGCCGGCCTGGCCAGCCAGAGAATGTTTTCCAGCGAGAGCACCAGCGCCGAACGGCTCAGCGATCGAAGGAATGTCCGTCGCGAAGAGAACAAAACGTGATACCTTCCCGCACTGGGCGCGTGCTAGAATCCGCGCCTCAATCTTAACGTAAGCGCGTCGCGATTCTGAAACTCACAGTATGGATTGAAAGTCTTTTTGATCTCGCGCAACGCTCAAAAGCATGGATACCTCGCCACTTTTCTCGCGTCGAATCTGCCGTTTGCTGTGCCTGTTATTCGCCTCCTTGATACTGTCAGCTCCGCTGGCCCCTGCGGCTGAGCAACGTGCACACTCGCTGGAGTTGTCGCACCCCGTGCGGCCCTGGGAATTCCTGTGCGCCGTGGGTACGCGCGCAGGGCTTCTCGGCAATGAGGCCGGCCGCATGGAAGCTTGGGTGTATCCACTCAAATTGCTGCGCGATTTTCGCCTGCAATTTCACACCGAAGGTCGCCTCTTGCCCGCGGAAACTCTCGCCCGCACAGTCATCACCCGTCCAGAGTCCAGCACCATTGTGTACACGGGCGACACTTTCTCCGTTCGCGAGACATTCTTCGTTCCCGTGGGCGAGCCCGGCGCAGTAATTTTGCTCGAGGTCGAAACCGAATTCCCATTGGAAATCGAAGCTAGGTTCCTGCGCGATTTTCAGCTTGAATGGCCGGCCGCGCTCGGGGGCACCTACTCTTTTTGGGACAAGGACCAGCGCGCGTTTTATCTCGGCGAGGAAACCAAAAAATTCGCCGCGTTCGTAGGCTCGCCCACCGCCACGGAAGAGCGAGGGGAGTACCAGACCAACTACTCGGCGTCGGCGGTAAATTCGTTTCGACTTGGAGTTACGAACAAAGGCAAAGACACGAAGCTTATCGTGATTGCGGGTTCGCTCGACGGCCGGCCGCCAGCCGAAGCAACTTACACGAAATTGGCCGGCGGTTACGCGGAACTCTTGCGAGCATCGGCGGACTATTATAAGAAATATTTGAACGACACGGTCAGCGTGGAATTACCTGACGCGCAAATACAGCAAGCCTATGATTGGTCGCGCGTGAGCATGCTGCAAGGAATTGTGAACAATCCGTTCCTTGGCACGGGCTTGGTCGCCGGGTATCGCACGTCGGGCGAAAGCCAGCGCCCCGGATTCGCCTGGTTCTTCGGGCGCGATTCGTTGTGGACTTCACTCGCGCTCGACGCCGCGGGTGATTTCTCCACCACGCGCACGGCGTTGCAATTCCTCAGTAAATATCAGCGCGAAGATGGGAAGATGCCGCACGAAATCGCGCAAGGTGCTAATTTCGTTCCCTGGTTCAAGGATTTTCCCTACGGCTACGCTTCCGCTGACGTCACTCCGCTTTACATCATCGCCATGAACGATTATGCGACCGAGAGCGGAGATGTCGCGTTCGCAAAAGAAAAATGGGATAGCATCTGGAAGGCTTACCAATTCCTCCGTTCCACTTATGATGAGCAGGGCTTCCCCAAGAACTTTGGAGTGGGCCATGGTTGGGTGGAAGGCGGCCCGCTGCTGCCAATAAAAACGGAGTTCTACCAGAGCGGTCTGGGCGCCGAGGCATTGCGTGCTCTTTCCAATCTGGCGCGTTTGACCGGCAAGGATGCGATCGGCACCGACTTTGCCCAAGCCTTCGAGAAACAAGCCAGCAAGCTAAATGATGCATTTTGGCTCGCGGATAAGCAGCACTACGCATTCGCTCTAGGAACCGACGGCAAGCCGGTCGACGAGCCCAGCGTGCTAGCGACCGTCCCGATGTGGTTTGGATTGCCTGACCAAAAAAAGGCGAGTGCCATGATTACGCAACTTGCCGGCGTTGACCACCAAACGGACTGGGGCATGCGCATCATTTCCAATCGTTCGCCAAAATTCAGCGGTGGCGGATACCATTACGGCTCCGTGTGGCCGCTTTTCACCGGCTGGGCCAGTGTCGGAGAGTATCGCTATCACCGTCCGCAACCTGCCTATGCGAATCTCCGAGCCAATGCACTCCTCGCCCTCGACGGCTCGCTGGGTCACGTCACGGAAGTTCTCTCCGGCGATTACTATCAGCCGCTGTCCACCAGTTCGCCCCATCAGATCTGGTCCGCCGCCATGGTAGTAAGCCCGCTTCTCCGCGGCATGTTTGGCCTGTCTGCGGATGCCAAAAGCGGAACGCTGACATTTGTTCCTCACGTGCCCGCGGACTGGGCTCGATTCAGCATCGAAAATCTGCGCGTCGGCAACAACACTTTGCAACTGAGCTATACAAAAGAGGGAGCTGTCGCCGACGATCTGAAGCTCCCTGGGGGAATCGTCTTGGAGGCTGATCGAATGACCGGAACCGAGGAATGCACTATCGAGTTTCGCCCGGCGATAAGCCTGAGGGCCAAAGTGCAAAAGGTCGAACTGAATCGCAAGCCCCTTCCTTTTCAGGTTGAAACCAACGGAGAAGATCAACATGTTGTTGTTCGGTTTCCGATCAAAGAGGGAAAGAATTTCGTCCGGGTATACACCACGAATGACTTCGGCTTTAGCACGGATTTGACACTGCCTGCGCTCGGAAGTGCGAGCCGCGGCCTGCGGATCCTTTCTGAGACGTGGTCACCTTCAAGAGACCAGCTCTCTCTGGAGGTTTCAGGCCAGGCTGGCAGTGATTACGAACTTAGACTGTGGGATGCAGGTGAGATTCAGAAAGTCGAGGGAGCAGATCTCGGACGGAGGCCCGGATGGCAGACGCTTTCGATTCAAATTCCGCAAAGCGCTTCGGAGTCGTATCCGCACAAGAAGGTTGTCTTCCATTTTTTCGCTAAGGTGCCCCGAGGCTAGTCTGGAGAGTATGGTTAATCACTGAGCAACGCATTTTCAAAGACAGTCGACCCTGAATGATGGAGTATTCGCAATGTCAAGAAAGCTCGTTGTCTTCAGTCTTATCGCAGCCGGTCTTTTACTTACTGGCCTCCAATTGTTTGCGCGGCAAAAAATCGACGCCGAAGGCCACGAGTGGTGGCAGCATGCTGTCTTCTACGAACTTTATCCGCGCAGCTTCGCGGACAGCAACAACGACGGCATCGGCGACCTCAAGGGAATCACCTCTAAGCTCGATTACTTAAGAGACCTCGGCGTAGACGCCATCTGGATCACGCCTTGCTTCCCTTCGCCGCAAGTCGACTTCGGCTACGACGTTTCCGACTATGAAAACGTCGACCCCATGTATGGCACGCTCGCGGATTTCGATCGCATGGTCGCCGAAGGAAAAAAGCGCAACATAAAAATCATTCTCGATTTCGTCGTCAACCACACCTCCGACCAGCACAAATGGTTCCTCGACTCGAAATCTTCACGCACTTCCGCGCAACGCGACTGGTTCATCTGGCGCGACGGCAAAGCCCCGAACCAGCCGCCCAATAATTGGACCTCCACCTTCGGCGGGTCCGCCTGGCAGTTCGACCCTGCAACAAAACAGTATTACTACCACTACTTTTACATCCAGCAGCCCGATCTGAATTGGCGCAATCCCGCCGTGAAAGAAGCGATGTTCGACCAGACGCGCTTCTGGTACAAACGCGGCGTTGCCGGTTTCCGGCTCGACGCGGTCGACACCCTCTACGAAGATCCCGACTTGAAAGACAATCCTGTCTTGCCAGGCACCGATAAATTCGGCATGCCCAATACCAACGAGATCTACAACAAAAAACAACCTGAAGTGCACGAAGCTCTTCGCGGCCTCCGCAAAGTTGCCGACGAAAGCGGCGCCGTTCTCATCGGTGAAACCTGGACCAAGGACGTCTCGGAGCTAAAGGACTACTACGGCGAGCACAACAACGAATTGCAAATGCCCATGGACCTGATGATGACTGGGTTCAACGAGCTCTCCGCACCGCAATTCCGCTCGCACATCAATGCGGTCGAGAGCGCCGGCGGCTGGCCCGTCTTCGTCATCACCAATCACGACATCGTGCGTTCTTACACGCGTTACGCCGATGGAGCGCACAACGATGACATCGCCAAACTCATGGCCGGCCTGTATCTGACGCTGCGTGGCACGCCCATCATGTATTACGGCGAAGAGATCGGCATGGAGAACAACGATCCCAAGCGCAAGGAAGATGTCAAAGATCCCATCGGCCGCGCTGGCTGGCCGAAGGAAATAGGCCGCGACGGCGAACGCACGCCAATGCAGTGGAACGACAGCGCGAACGCCGGATTCAGCAAAGCTAAGCCTTGGCTCCCCGTGCCGCCCAGTTACAAAACGCACAACGTAGCCGCGGAAATGAAGGACGAAAATTCCGTCCTCAGCTTTTACCGCCAACTCTTGGCGCTGCGCCATAAAGAGCCCGCGCTTCTCGATGGTGACTACACCTCCATCAATGATAACGATCCCAACGTTCTCGCTTATCTCCGTCGCTACAAGGACGAGGCTTTCCTCGTCCTCTTAAACATGTCCGCTGCTGACCAAAAAGTCCGCTTCGATCTTTCTCCGCTGGGCTTCGCTTCGCCGAAGCTTAGCGTCGCGCTCACCAGCTTCCACAAACCGCTAGCTGGCGCCTCCGATGCATTGCCAATGGAGCCGTACTCCGTCTTAATCGCGAAAATCACAAAATAAATTTCAGGCAGGCGTACGGCGCAACGAATGGCATCCGCAAACCGCGACAAGCTCGATCTCAGCGGTCGTCACTTAACTTCAGTTCCACCTGATATCTGGCGCGACACAACGCTGCGAGTCCTCAACTTGTACCGCAATGAGCTAAAGAGCCTCCCGGCAGGCATCGCGCGACTCAGGGAATTGCGCGTGTTGATCGTCGCAAACAATCAACTGCGTGCTCTCCCGGAGGAAATTGGCGCGTTGCGGCGCCTGAAAATGCTCGACGCTGGGCACAACCTGATCGCTGACTTGCCCCAGTCATTCGCCGGACTCACCAGCATCACTGATTATCTCTATTTGCATGACAACCGCTTGCACGTTCTGCGCGACTCCGTGTTCGAGAACTTTATCCACTTGCGCTACCTCAACCTCAGCGACAATCCGCTCCGCGGACTTCCCGCTTCCCTGGGCGCGCTCGTCAAACTAGAAGAGCTCCGCCTGGAAAATATCGGGTTGAAAACGATGCCAAGCTTCCTCGCGAATCTCTCTGCGCTCGACGAGCTGACCTTGCGCAACAATCGCCTCGCCTCGCTGCCCAATTCGCTCGAGAAACTCCATAGGTTGCGCCACCTCGATCTGCGCGGGAACCGATTCACGCGAATTCCGGACGTCCTGCGCACACTCAGAAAATTGCACAAGCTCGACCTGCGCTGGAATGATTGTCGCCGGCTTCCCGCGTGGCTGAAGGAACTAAGCGCCCGCGGTTGTCGCGTGTTGCTTTAACTGGAGATGCTTGCACCAAGCGCAGACGCTGCACTTAACGAGGAACGGAAACATCAATTTTGACGTCCGGCGCCTTCGTCCCGTTCAGGTAGCAGAGCTTGCGCCGGCATCTTCGCGTCGAACACCAGATTGAAGAACCCCACCATCATTTCGTCCCAGTTTTGCTGTCCCCAAATCACCGTCTTCGTTGGGTCCGGATTCTCCGGATTATTCGCTGAGTTATCAAAGTGCGCCGTGCACTCGATCTTCGTACCTTTCGGAAGCGCAATAGGTTCCGCCAAGTTGTACCAGAGTTGCCAGCGCCAGATGTACGCCGGGACTCGCAAGATGGTGCGCGTTTCGCCGCCGGGAAAAACCAGTCGATATTCGAAATCTTTGCCGCGCATGTGCATGTGCGGATGAAGTCCCGACAGCTTCACATTTCTGACTACTTCAAACGAAGCATCCACGCGGTAGTTTGGATCCCCTGGTGGAATCTTGAATGTTCCATTGGTCGCAGACAAAGTCAGCACGCGTTCTTTCGGCGGCTCCTTAGCGAATACTATTCCGAGTCTTGCTCGGTCTGTAGTCGCTTTTCCAGTCGGAGTGTAATGAACCTCCAGGACAATGTCCGAGCCTGCCTTGATCAGCTTGGCTTGCCCGGGGCTCAAAATTTCAGCGGGCTGTCCCGGCGCATACCCCACAAGGAAATCACTAGGCAGCGCGCTGCGATCCGTTTTTTCACCCACTTTCGGCGGCGGCGCTTCGAAGAAGACCCCGGTCTTCTGATCTTTAAAGTAGTTCGATCCCGGCTCGCGAATATATGCAACGATGTGGTGCACCACGGATCGCTCTGTCGGGCGCGCCTCCGCCATTTGTACCCATTTGTCTTCGGTGAAACCCGTCGGGAAAATGACGTACTGATACTCGACCATCCCTGATGCCGGCACCGCGAAAGCCCGCGGCAATTCAAAAACCTTATCTGGCTTCGGAATGCCCCAGCCTTCGACGAAGTTCGAAGGAGCCGGAGCGTCTTTCAAATCACCTTGCGGCGCGCCCGCATTCACCCATGCCACCAACGTGCTGATCTCTTTGGTCGTCAGCGAACGATCATTCGAGAAATGCCCATAGTTCGGATCGGCAAACCAGGGAGGCATGATTTTCTGCTGCACCACCCGCTTGATACTGGACGCCCACGGGCGCGCTTCTTCATAGGTGAGCAATGGAAACGGCGCCGCCTCCCCGGTCCGATGACAGCTCTGGCATTTCTTTTGCAGAATCGGGGCAACGTCTCTTGTAAACGTCGGGGCCGTCGCCATATTGCCCATTTGCCCAAACGCTTGAGCATTCCCACAAAGTTCGAGAAGTAAAAGCACAAGAATTCGTTTCATCGCTCTGGCGTCAAAGCTCCCGCCACGCATAGGCATCGGCAGCATGGGCTCTCCTGATCGTTCTTGCGTTTGTAATTGGCGCAGTCTAGCACACCCTCTTCGCTGCCTCCCCCAATGGCTGAGGGAACTAAGCGTCCGCGGCTGTCGTGTGCTTATGTAGGCGATTCCGAGTGTCGCTACTGTAGAGGGCCCCCCCCCCCTCCCCCTATGTTTTTCACAAGTGTTCATTCTAAAGGCGGTTAAAGTCCTTTGTTTTGACACACTTTCACAAGTGTTCATTCTAAACGATTTACTGGTGCGGCATTTTGTATCGCGGGATCTACATGCGTTGGGAGGGGGCTTCGCGCGCGGGTTGCAGCGAACCGGCTGGGGCGCCAATTTCATGAGTTAAGATAGCACGAGGATTGGTATGTTGTCAATAGAAATATATAGTCGTAGAGTTACTCGTTCGAACGGATTCGGAAGTTATTGGAGGAGCGAGAGTTACGCCTGTATATCCCACTATCAATCGGCGTAACGACTAGGGGACGTATCGCGCTATTTATCTTGATGACGGGAGCGCGGGGCGGCAGGATTGCTTTGACCGGAGACGGGTTCAGTGGCAACAGAAATACTACCGGGCGCTCAGGACGACGGCCTCCACTACGAAGATGACGTAGGGGCCTGGGTCGAAGATAAACACCGCCTAGTATCGTTGTATGAGACTCTCTTCTCGACGGGAATGAAGCGGAAATGGGAGAAACGAGTTTACATCGACCTTTTCTCAGGACCGGGATTGGTTCGAATAAGGGGGACGAGGAGATTCTTGTGGGGTTCACCCATGCTTGCACTTCAAGTCAAAGACCCATTTGATGAATACATCTTTTGTGAAAGCAGTGCCGGTGCCTTGGATGCGCTTCGTCAGAGAGTTGACAAACTGTTTCCGGACGCCAGAGTTTCGTATGTTCACGGCGATTGCAATGAAAAGACAGAAGAAATATGTGAAAAGATCCCGAGACCTTCCAAGGACAGCAAGGTGTTGTCCTTCTGTTTCGTTGACCCTTACGACTTATCTGTGAAGTTCTCGACAATCAGGAAGATTGCAGACAAATTCGTGGACTTCCTTATTCTCCTTGCACTGGGCATGGATGCGAGTCGCAATCTTCAACATTATCTGGACCCTGCTAACAAGAAAATAGACGAGTTCTTGGGATTGTCCGACTGGCGCGAGAGGTGGGTAGAGGAAACTTCTAAGAACAGATCCCCGCTACCAAAATTCTTGGCAGAAACCTACGCCGAGCAAATGGAGACCCTTCGATATCTTCCCGTCGCATTCCACAAGATGAAACAGGTTCGTTCTGACTTGAGAAATCTCCCGCTCTATCACTTAGCCCTGTTTTCACGACATAGCTTGGCCTACGAGTACTGGGATGATGTCCTGAGGTACAGCACTTCGCAGCTGCCGCTCGGATATTGAAAAAGGAGAACTACACCATGGCTGAGAGTTCAAGCATCGAATGGACTCAGGCAACCTGGAATCCTTGGCACGGCTGCCACAAAGTTTCGCCCGGTTGCGCCCATTGTTATATGTATCGCGACAAGCGGCGATATGGCCAAGATCCTTCGGTAGTTGTTCGCAGCAAAACCTCTTTCGACGCGCCCCATCGATGGAAGTCGCCCAAAATGATTTTTACTTGCTCCTGGTCCGACTTCTTTGTAGCCGACGCCGACCAATGGCGCAAGGACGCATGGCAGGTCATACGAAACACGCCCCAGCACACCTACCAGATACTTACGAAGAGGCCGGAACGTATTGTGGAACACCTACCAGAGGGATGGCCTTTCCAAAATGTTTGGCTAGGAGTCTCCGTAGAAAATCCGAGGTTCTATTGGAGAATCGAATCACTCAAACGAATTCCCGCGTGTGTCAGATTCCTTTCTTTGGAGCCGCTCTTATCTTCGATGGCGTCTCTGCCACTTGAAGATATTTCTTGGGTAGTAGTGGGCGGAGAATCAGGGCCGGAATGCAGGCCGATGAAAGCTGATTGGGTTCGTGAAATCCAAAGGCAGTGCCGAAACGCTAAGGTGGCTTTCTTCTTTAAACAATGGGGCGGCCCGAGGAAGGATGTGACTGGGCGTGTTCTCGATGGCAAAACTTGGGACGCCATGCCTTCCCGCGTATTGAGTTTAAGGACCAAGATTGCCGCTCGTGGATTGATGCCCATTGTCTCGGCGTAGTAAGTCCCTAATAAATCATCTTCAGAGAAAACTGGATCTGCCGCGACGTTCCGGCGGTCTTGCTGATTATGCCGAAACCGCTGCCGCGCACGATGTTGGAGGGCAATCCAAAATTCACGATGTTAAAGATGTTGAAGAACTCCGCGCGGAATTCCAGCACTGCCAGCTCGCTCTTCCCGCGGCGCCCGAAGGGCGTATCCTTGATCAACGCCACGTCAAGATTTCGATAGCCCGGGCCTCGAAACGTGTCTCGCCCGAGCGTGCCAAAGCGGCCGTGATTGGGTCCCGTCCCTCCGGGAACATTAATGGGAATGAAAAAGAACGAGCTGTTGTTCGCGCCCAGCCCGAAATAATCCTCGCGCGTCGCGCGGCTAGTCGAGAAGTTCGGTAACGCAACCAGATCCGGACGGTCCGTTCCGCCGGCTCCCGCTCCGGTTTGTTGCACGCCCGAGTACACGCTGAATGGTGGACCGCTCGTGATCGTCGTGATGTTCAGGATTTGCCAGCCGCCGGTAACCTTTCGACTCAACGGCCGCAGAAAACTCACGCGGTCAAATGGCAGCGCCTGAAACAGGCTCAGCGCAAAGACGTGCCTCACATCAAAAGTAGAAGCGCCCTTGTCCGCCTCAGGATTCCAAGGATTCTGCGGCAGCGTCTGCAAAATCACGCCCGCATTCGAGGGCAGCCCGCCCAGCACGGCGCTGGTGTCATCGATCGATTTGGAAAACGTGTAGCTCGCCTGGAAGCTCAGGCCGATGCGCGACTGGCTTTGACTCACGCTGGTTTGCAACGCGTGATAGCTGGAATGAGAGCTCGTGACCATCACCAGCTCCGGCCCGAAGCCTCCGGTCGCATGCCCCGCGGCATTGAACTGCGTAAACGGCGCGAACGCCGGTTCCGCGCCGTTGTAGCTGTTCGGCGAAAAAATGCTGGCGAGATGCACGCCCGCGGTGGCCACGTAGGCAGCGCTGACCTTCACGCTGCCAAAGTCATGATCGACACCCGCCGTGTACGTGCCGATGTATCCATTGCGAAAATCCCTGTCGATCACCGCAGCCGTGAACAATTGGACCTCATGCCCAGGCGTCACTGCCGCAAGATCGTTCTGAAACCGTTGCAAATCAATTGGCGTATTCGCGGGAACATCCGCGCTGCTCCCGGAGGCGAAAAGAAGCTGCCCCTGCGTCGTGTAAGGCGCAGGAAGTGTTAACGGAACGACTTCGCTGTGAAACGGCACGGGAACGTCGGGCAAAGCCGTAACCACTGGCGAGAAGACCAGCGGAAATCCACCGGTCACAAAATTGTCCTGCCACAAGTTCGGCAGAATGGTCGTGATGGCGCCGCCGGCGTGCAATGTCGTGCGCTTGCTGACCGCATAATCGATCGAAACACGCGGTCCCCAGCCATTCCAATCCATCGGATAAACGGGCTGCGGGTTGTACAAAAAAATCTGCTTCGCGCCCGGAGCCAAAAATGCCGTGGGTTTGCCGTCTGGACCGACAGGCTCCGCAATCGATGTCCGGTGCTTGGCTTCTTTGATGCGGCTGTTCACTTCATAGCGCAAACCATAGCTGACGCTCAAGCGCGGCATGGCCTTCCACGTATCCTGAAAATAAAAGTTGTAGGCCTCGCGCCGCACCGCCGCTTCATCGAACTTGTCCCCGCCCGGCGTCAAGTTCCCCGCGGCGGTGACCGTGTACGAATAAGGCGTCGCGGTCAGCAAACCTGTAAGTGCGTCAGGGAGCGGATCTCCCGGATGGATATCGTGTTGCCCGCTCGCGGAACGGATCAACACCGGTGAGTAGGCCGTTCCGCCACCAAACGAGTGCATCCCATTCGGATTCGTGCCGAAAATCGTGGCGTCGCGGTTCGCCCGAATTTCCCCGCCCCACTTAAACGTGTGGGAGCCACGCGTGTAGACCATGTCGTGTTTCAGTTGGTAGAGATTGCCGTACGAGCCGAACACGGAACCGTCCGCGGAGTTGAAGCCTTCAAACAGTCCGTCACCAAACGAAATCGCCGGCTGCGTGTGATTGACAGTCGGGAAAAACGGCGTGCTGCGGATATAGCCCAGCGCGACTGTAAGGTTCAGGTGCGGAGAAATCGTTCGCTCATACTTCACCGTTGCGCTGCGCTGGTGATCGAAAAACTTCACGGCGAAGCTCGGGTCGATGGCTGTCTGATCCGGATTGGTGGTCGGTCCTCGCACCTGGTTCAAGCTGAATCGCGCCATCAGCGTCGCTTTATCTGAAATGCGGTGATCGACGCGCACGGAAAACTGGTCGGTGTCCGTGGCCACCTTGGAGGACGCCGCGTACGTGCGTGCACCGAAAGCTCCCTGCGGATCATTTGGCAGCGGATAACGCGCCAGCACCGGCGCGATCGCCGGACTTACCGGAACGCTCAAACTATCGCCCGGAAACGCAGTGGTGTCGATTCCTTGCCGCTCCGCGACGGTCGGCACCGGAAACACCTGTGTTGTCCCGAGCACCTGCCGGAACCCCTGGTACTCGCCGAAATAAAATGTCCTCCCGCGCCCGTCATAAACCTCGGGAAGCACCACCGGCCCGCCGTTGGTCACCCCAAACTCGTTGCGAACAAAGGGAGGAATGCGTCGCGTATCAAGATCGCTTTTATGGTCAAAGAAATTCCGGGCATCGAAAGCCGCATTGCGCACAAACGCAAACGCGCTGCCGTGCACCTGATCGCTGCCCGACTTCGTCACGACATTCGTGAAACCCGCCGCGCCGTGGCCCGTCTCCGCGGGCATCACTCCGGAACTCGATTGCACTTCTTGAATGGCATCCACGTTGAAGTTGGAAAACGTAGCGCCTCCCAATTCCGGATCAGTCGTATCCGTTGCGTCGATGGCAAAGACCGCTGCGACACCGCGTTGCCCGTTCACCGCAAATTGCTGCGTGAAATTCGCCGCTCCGTTAGCGTCGGTCATCGTTCCCGCCGCCAGCAGCAGCAACTTGCTGAAGTCGCGTTGGTTCAGCGGAAGGCTCGATACCTCTGCGCCCGACAGATGTTCGCCGCCGGTCGCCTGCGTAGAAGCGCCTTCGTCCACAAGCGACAATCGCGCCTCCTCTGGCGGAGAAAGTTGTAGCCCCACGGTCAGGACAATCCCATCCTTGATTGTCAGGGGCTTTGCCGCCCGCCATGTCTTGTCGGCAGCGGTCACGCTAAGCTCGTAACTCCCGCCAGGAAGGTCGGCAAACGAGAACTGCCCATTCACCGAAGTCGAGGCGGTGTGGTCTCGGTTTTGCGAGATCGCGTGGAGTGTCACTCGAGCGTCGCGCACCGGACTTCCTGCGCTGTCACGCAGCACGCCATTCCAGGAAGGCGTCGGAAGCGAATTCGAGATAGGAACAACAATCAGTAGAACGACTAGGCAGACTGCCGGAATTGAGCTCCGAGGACCAACAGACATGCACTGTATTATACGCACTCCCGTTCTAAGCCCTGACCGGCGACCCTGAATTGACAACCGCTGGGCGTCGGGATAGCTTGAGAAAATCTTCACCTTACGAGGGCCGTGCACTGTCAGGAACCTTGGGCGTAGCTAGCCTCGGGATACCTAGGGTTTCCCGTGGAAGCGAGCGATTTCGTTTTAGCATAAAATGCTCTACCCGGCCCGTGTCGCCGGGCATCTAAAACCTGTCAAAACGCAGCGGGTTCCTCCCTACCGCTGGGGAGCTAACGTGAGTCAGCCGAAAACTCAAGTAGACCTTGACCTGCTCAGCATCAATACTATTCGCACCCTGGCCATCGACGCCGTGCAGCAAGCCAACTCCGGGCATCCTGGCGCGCCCATGGGCCTCGCTCCCGTCGCTTACGCGTTGTGGCAGCGATTTCTGCGTTACGACCCCGCCGATCCTCTTTGGCCCAATCGCGATCGCTTCGTTCTCTCCAATGGCCACGCCTCCATGCTCCTCTACGCCATGCTGCATCTCACTGGCGTCCGCGACGTTTCTCCCGACGGCAAAGTGCTCGACAAGCCCTCGCTGCCGATGGAAGAGATCAAACGCTTTCGCCAGCTCGACAGCAAAACTCCTGGCCATCCGGAATCGCACATTACCGCCGGCGTCGAGACAACCACGGGACCCCTCGGCCAGGGCTGCGGCAACAGCGTGGGCATGGCCATCGCCAGCAAATGGCTGGGCGCGAATTACAATCGCCCCGGCTTCGAGCTTTTCGATTTCAACGTCTACACCATGTGCGGCGACGGCGATTTGATGGAGGGCGTCGCCTGCGAAGCTGCGTCTCTCGCCGGTCATCTCGCCCTCTCGAATCTCTGCTGGATTTATGACCACAACCACGTAACTTTGGACGGCCCTGCGATTTGGTCCTTCAGCGAAGACGTGATGACCCGCTTTGTCGGCCTGGGCTGGAACGTCACACGCGTGGCGGACGCTAACGACCTTGAAATGCTCGGCCGCGCCTATCAAACTTTCCTGAAAACCACCGACCGGCCCACGCTGATCGTCGTCGATAGCCACATCGGCTACGGCTCGCCAAATAAACAAGACTCTTCTGACGCGCACGGCGAGCCTCTCGGCGAAGCGGAAGTCAAACTCGTAAAGCGAAACTACGGCTGGCCCGAGGACGCAAAGTTTCTCGTTCCTGACGGCATCTACGACCATTTCAAAAACGGCATTGGCAAACGCGGAGCGGAAGCTCGTACGGCATGGACCGCGAAATTCGACGAATACAAAAAACAATTTCCGCAGCTCGCCGATCAGCTTCAGCGTATGCAAGACTTCCAGTTGCCTGATGGTTGGGACAAGGATTTGCCCGCGTTTCCTCCCGATGCCAAGGGCATGGCCACCCGCGAATCCTCTGGCAAAGTCCTCAACGCAATCGCCAAGAATATTCCCTGGCTGATCGGTGGCTCCGCAGATCTCGCGCACTCCAACAAAACTAATTTGACGTTCGAGGGCGCCGGAGACTTCTACGCGAACCAATACCGCGGCCGCAATCTACATTTCGGCGTGCGCGAACACGCCATGGGCGCCGCCGTCAACGGCCTGAGCGTCTCTCGTTTGCGCGCCTATAGCGCCACCTTCTTCAATTTCAGCGACTACATGCGTCCCGCCATGCGGCTCGCCGCGCTGATGGAAGCGCCCTCTATCTTCATTTTCACTCACGATTCCATCGGCCTCGGGGAAGACGGCCCAACGCATCAACCCATCGAGCAACTCGCTTCCCTTCGCGCCATGCCCAATATGATCGTGCTGCGCCCCGGTGATGCCAACGAAGTCGTGGAAGCGTACAAGGTCCTGATCCAGCTTAGGCGCAGCCCCGTTTCCCTGGTGCTCACTCGCCAAGCCCTTCCTACTTTCGACCGCACCAAGTACGCCGCAGCCTCCGGCGTCGCTAAGGGAGCCTACGTTCTCGCCGACGCCGCAAAGGGCAAGCCCGAGGTAATTCTCATGGCCAGCGGCAGCGAGGTCCATTTGTGCGTTGAAGCTTACGAAAAGCTGAAGGCCGAAGGCATCAATGCCCGTGTCGTGAGCATGCCCTCCTGGGAGCTCTTCGAAAAGCAGGACGCCGCCTATCGTGAAAGCGTGCTTCCTTCCAGCATTACGGCGCGCGTCTCCGTCGAAATGGCCGCGACGACTGGTTGGGAGCGCTACGTCGGGTCCAAGGGCAAAGCGATCGGTATGCATACATTCGGTGCCTCCGCGCCTCTGAAAGATTTGCTCAAGAAGTTCGGCTTTCTCCCCGAGCGCGTCGTAGCCGCGGCAAAAGAAGTTCTGGGAAAGTGAGCAGCACATGAAACTGGTGATTGGCTCCGATCACGCCGGCTTTCAGTTGAAAGTCTCCATCGGCGACTTGCTGCGTTCCCTCGGCCATGAAGTGCTGGACGTCGGCGCGTTCAACGAAAATCCCTCCGACTATCCGGATTTCGCCGAAGCGGTTGGCCGCGCTGTCGTCGACAAAAAAGCCGAGCGCGGCGTGCTCATCTGCGGCAGCGGCGTGGGAGCCAGCGTGGCGGCGAACAAAATTCCCGGCGTCCGCGCCGGCATGTGCCACGACACTTATTCCGCGCATCAAGGGGTAGAGCACGACGACATCAACGTGCTGGTGCTAGGCTCCCGCGTCATAGGGGTCATGCTCGCGCAGGATTTGGTGAAGGCTTTCCTGGGTGCCAAATTCACCAACGAAGAGCGCCACGTCCGCCGCCTCGGCAAAGTAAAAGCAATTGAAGCCAAATACTGTGGTGCGGGAAAGGTTTAGTTCTGGAAGCGGCGCCTTTAGGCGCTGCGAAAATGCCGGGGTCGGCTGGAGCGAGCAAGGCCCAACCCAGCGGCGTACAATGGTAATTCAAGAAGTTTGCAACAAAGGAGAACGTCATGACAACCACAACAGCGCTTCCGAATGTCGGAGCCAAGCGTGTGAACCCCCTGAGGGCGTTGCTGGAATTCGGCCAGTCCCCCTGGATGGACTACGTCCGCAGAGACCTGCTGACCAGCGGCACCCTGAAAAGAATGATTGATGAGGACGGCCTGATGGGTATGACCTCCAACCCCACGATTTTTGAGAAGGCCATTACCAGCAGCAAGGATTACACGGACATCCTGGAATCGCCCGAGGCCAAAAAACTCGATGCCAAGGGTGTATACGAAAAAATCGCCATCCGTGACGTGCAAGACGCTACTGACATCTTCAAGAGCGTCTACCAGCAGACCAAACGCCGCGACGGTTACGTCAGCCTCGAAGTCTCGCCGCTGCTCGCCAACGACACACAGGGCAGCATCGACGAAGCCCGCCGTCTCTGGAAAAGCGTCGGGCGCGAAAACGTCATGATCAAGATCCCAGGCACGAAAGAAGGCCTCCCTGCCATTCGCCAGCTCCTCGAAGAGGGCATCAATATCAACATCACACTCTTGTTCGCGCAATCGGTCTACGAACAAGTGGCGGAAGCGTTCCTCGCTGCCCTGGAAGCTCGCGCGAAAAAAGGCCAGGACATCAGTCATATCGCCAGTGTCGCCAGCTTCTTTGTCAGCCGCATCGACACGCTGATCGACAGTCAGATCGACGCCAAGCTGAAGACCGTCACCGATGCCAATCAGCGCGCTCTTCTCACCAGCTTGCAAGGAAAAGTGGCCATCGCCAATGCCAAGCTGACCTACCGCAAATATCAGGAAATCTACAGCAGCCCGCGATGGAAAGCTTTGGCCGCCAAAGGCGCGCAAACGCAGCGTCTACTCTGGGCCAGCACCAGCACAAAAAATCCCAAGTATCGCGACGTCCTCTATGTTGAAGAGCTCATCGGCAAGGATACTGTCGACACCATTCCGCCGGCTACTTTTGACGCTTTCCGCGATCACGGCCGCGTGCGTCCCAGCCTCACCGAAAACGTCGACGAAGCGGCTAAAGTCATGGCCTCGCTCGAAAAGGCCGGGATTTCCATGAAGGAAGTCACGGAAAAACTCGTCGTGGACGGCGTGAAACTTTTCTCCGATGCGTTCAAACAGTTGCTGGAGGCCACCGGCAAGACCGCTGGCGTACGTGCGTGAGCCTCAATTCCCAGCTCTACAAGCTGCCAGGGAAGCTTGAGGGTCTCGTCAAGGCCTCCCTTGATGATTGGAAAAAGAACGACAAGGTCCGGCGCCTGTGGCAGCGTGACGCCTCCATCTGGACCGGCAGCGACGAAGATCAGTGGCTGGGCTGGCTGGACATGACTGCGACGCAGCTTGCCCAGATTGAGCTCTTCAGAAAAGTAGCTGCCGACGTGAAGAAGGCTAAGTTCAAGCACGCCCTTTTGCTCGGTATGGGCGGCTCCAGCCTCTGCCCGGAAGTTCTTCGCATGACTTTTGGCAAGATCAAAGGATTTCCCGCGCTGCACGTGCTGGACTCCACCGACCCCGCGCAAATCAAAGCCATCGAGGCCCAAGTCGCTCTCAAAAGCACCATTTGCATCGTCTCCAGTAAATCCGGGAGCACGCTCGAGCCCAACATCTACAAACAGTACTTTTTCGAGCGGATCAAGAAGAGGGTTGGCCCGCAAGAAGTCGGCAATCGCTTTATCGCTATCACCGATCCCGGTTCCAAATTGCGAGACGTTGCGCTAGCCGACAGGTTCCGGCACATTTTCTTCGGCCTTCCCAGTATTGGCGGACGCTATTCCGCGCTGTCAAATTTCGGAATGATCCCCGCAGCCATCATGGGCCTGGACGTCGCAAAATTTCTCAAGAATACCCAGGAAATGGTAACGGCCTGCGGTGCAGCTGTCGCGGCGGACAAGAATCCTGGCGTCGTCCTCGGCGCCATCCTCGGCAATGCCGCGAATGAAGGCCTCGATAAGCTCACGATCATCTCGTCCCCCGGCATTGCGGATCTCGGCGCGTGGCTCGAACAACTGATTGCGGAATCGACAGGAAAACAGGGCAAGGGTATCATTCCCGTCGATCGCGAAAAACTCGCCAAACCGGAAGCCTACGGCAGCGATCGCCTCTTCGTGTACCTTCGCCTTGAAACGAAACCGAACAAAAAGCAAGACGCCGCAGTAGCGGCGCTAGAAAAAGATGGTCTGCCCGTCGTACGCATCTCCGTGAAAAACACTTACAACCTGGGCCAGGAGTTTTTCCGCTGGGAAATCGCCACCGCCGTCGCCGGCTCCATTATTGGTATCAATCCCTTCAATCAGCCGGACGTCGAAGCCAGCAAAATCGAAACCAAAAAGCTCACCAGCGAATATGAAAGAACCGGCCAGCTCCCTCCCGAATCCCCTTTTCTTCAGACCGAAGGAATTAAGCTATACGCGGACGAAAGAAACACCGCTGCATTGAAAAATTCACGGACTCTCGTGGACGTGCTGAAGTTTCACTTGGATCGAATCAACGCGAATGACTACTTCGGCGTGCTCGCCTACATTACGATGAACCAGCAGAACGAGGACGCACTCCAGGTGGTTCGCCACCTCGTGCGCGACGACAAGAAAGCTGCCACTGTTCTCGGCTTTGGTCCGCGCTTCTTGCATTCGACCGGTCAAGCGTACAAAGGCGGACCCAATACTGGCGTCTTCCTGCAGATCACCTGCGACGACAAGCTCGACCTACCCGTACCCGGACAAAAATACACTTTCGGTGTTGTGAAAGCGGCGCAAGCCCGCGGCGATTTCGCCGTTCTGGCGGAGCGCGGCCGTCGGGCTCTGCGCGTTCATATTGGAAAAAATGCGAAAGCCGATCTCGCAAAGCTTGCCAGAGCCACAAAGAAGGCCCTGGCGATGCAAAGTTTTTAGCGGCATGAGCCAGAGTGCAGCTGTCTCGCGTATCGTGCTCGATACACGCGAGAGGACCATTAAAGTGAGCAGTAGCAGTAGCACAACAGGAGCGAACGAATGCAGCTTGGCATGATCGGCCTTGGCAGGATGGGTGCCAACATGGTGCGCCGCCTGCAAAAAAATGGCCACCAATGCGTCGTCTACGACCGTAGCGCCGATTCCGTCAAGCAGCTAAGCGCCGAAGGCTCTGCCGGTTCCTCTTCTCTCGACGATTTTGTTAAAAAACTCTCGAAGCCTCGCGCCATCTGGCTGATGGTTCCCGCCGGCGTTGTCGATGCCACCTTGCGCGACCTCGCCCCGAAGCTCGAATCCGGCGACATCGTCATTGATGGCGGCAACTCCTACTACATCGACGACATTCGCCGCGCCAAGGAACTTTCCGCCCGCGGCATTCACTACGTCGATGTCGGCACCAGCGGCGGTGTTTGGGGGCTCGAGCGCGGCTATTGCCAGATGATCGGCGGCGAAAACAGCGTCGTTAAGCATCTCGATCCCATTTTCAAAACGCTCGCGCCTGGGCGCGGCGACGCACCGCGCACTCCCGGCCGCGAGAAAGCGCCCGGCACCGCCGAGGAAGGCTACCTTCACTGCGGCCCATCGGGCGCCGGCCATTTTGTGAAAATGGTCCACAACGGAATCGAATATGGACTCATGGCCGCGTACGCGGAAGGCCTCAACATTTTGAAGCACGCCAATGTGGGCAAGCAGCATCACGAAACGGATGCCGAAACCACGCCGCTGCGAAATCCCGAACACTATCAATACGATTTCAATCTCGCCGACATCACCGAAGTCTGGCGGCGCGGCAGCGTCGTCGCTTCCTGGCTGCTTGACCTCACCGCCATTTCTCTTCTCGAGCAGCCGTCGCTCGACCATTTCTCCGGCCGCGTCTCCGATTCCGGCGAAGGCCGCTGGACCATTCTGGCCGCCATTGAGTCCGGGACGCCCGCTCCCGTGCTGAGCGAAGCGCTTTACCAGCGGTTCCTGTCCCGAAGTGAAGGCGAATTTGCCGCTAAAGTGCTGTCTGCCATGCGCTTTCAATTCGGCGGTCACGCGGAAAAGAAATCTTGATCTGCGAAATGCTTCAACCCGCACCACTTCCTAATATCGGACAGGACATCCTCTTATGAACCATGTCCATGCAAACCCTGTAGCCGCGCCCTGCGTCATGGTTATCTTCGGCGCTACGGGCGACCTCACCAAGCGCAAGCTCATTCCCGCGCTCTGCAACCTCGCCGCCGACAATTTGCTCTCCAAGCAGTTCGCCATCATCGGTTTCGCCACCAACGACTACACCACGGAAACGTTCCGCAAAACTCTCGCGGAAGAAATCCCCAAATATTCCTCCACCAAGATCGACTCCGCAATCTGGGCCTGGTTCGCCGAGCGCATCTATTACGTGAAGGGCGACTTTCAAGATCCTGATGCGTATAAGCGCCTCGCACAGCAAATCGAAGATGTCAATAAGCAGCACAACACGGGAGGGAACAGGTTTTTCTACCTCGCCGTTGCTCCGCGATTTTTCTCTCCCATCGTGAAACAGCTCGGTCAAGCCGGCCTGACCAAGGAAGATGACGGCCACTGGGCGCGGGTCATCATCGAAAAGCCTTTCGGGCACGACCTGCAATCCGCCCGCCAGCTCAACGAGGAGCTAAAACAAGTCCTCGCCGAAAATCAGATTTACCGCATCGACCACTATCTCGGCAAGGAAACCGTCCAGAACGTTTTGGTCTTTCGATTCTCCAACAACATCATCGAGCCGCTCTGGAATCGCAACTACGTCGACCACGTGCAAATCACCGCCGCGGAAACGGTCGGCGTCGAGCATCGCGGCACGTTTTACGAAACCGCCGGCGCCCTCCGCGACATGGTGCCCAACCATCTCTTCCAGCTCCTCACCATGACCGCAATGGAGCCGCCCATCTCCTTCGACGCCGACGAAGTGCGCAACAAGCAGGCCGAAGTCCTGCATGCCATCCAGCCGCTCAGTCCCGAAGACGTGCTCACCTGCATGGTTCGCGGGCAATACGGTCCCGGCGCTATCGACGGAGTTCCAGTCGTGGGCTATCGCAGCGAGCCCGACGTCGCGCCAGACTCCGACACCGAAACCTTCGTCGCCATGAAGCTGCAGATTGACAACTGGCGCTGGGCCGGTGTGCCTTTCTATCTCCGCACCGGCAAGCGCCTCAAGCGGCGCGCCACCGAAATCGTCATTCAGTTCCGTCGCACTCCGTTCGTTCTCTTCCGCAACACCACGGTTAAAAATCTGGAGACGAATCGCCTGGTCATCCACATCCAGCCCAACGAAGGCATCTCGCTCAGCTTCGGCGCAAAAGTTCCCGGCACGATCATGAAGCTCGGCCTCGTGAATATGGATTTCGACTACTGCACCTATTTCGGCGCCGAACACAGCACTGGTTACGAGCGCCTGCTCCGCGATTGCATGGCCGGCGATCCCACCCTCTTCCAGCGTGCGGACATGGTTGAAGCCGGCTGGAGCGTGATCCAGCCGGTCATTGACGTCTGGCACGCGTTGCGCGCCCGCGGATTCCCAAATTATCCCGCCGGTTCGTGGGGCCCAATCGAAGCGGAAGAACTTCTCGAACGCGAAGGCCGCGCCTGGCGCCCCATAGGTGAAGAGGAAATCGACCGCGACCGTGGCTGCAACGACGATGAAGGCAAGGTCGCTGCCGCCCGCTAGCGTCAAAATGCAGAGCGTCGGATTTCAGCCGCCGAACCAAGCATGCTTTCTTGGAGAAGTTGTGCCACGCGACATACGCATCCTGACCAACCTCGACGCCATCGCCAAACGCGCCGCCCAGGAATTTGTCCAGTCCGCCACCTCCGCCGTGTCCGAAAAAGGTTCCTTCAGAGTCGCCCTCGCGGGCGGTTCCACCCCAAAGGCTCTCTATTCTCTTTTGGCAAACGACGCAGCACTGCGCGCACAGCTTCCATGGGATAAAATGTATTTGTACTTCGGCGACGAGCGGAGTGTCGGCCCCGACCATCCGGACAGCAATTTCCGCATGGCCACCGAAGCGATGGTCTCGAAGGTCCCGCTAAGGCCCGAGCAGGTCTTTCGCATCAAAGGGGAATATAAGGACACGGAGAAGGCCGCGCAAGAATACGAACAAGCCTTGCGCGCATCCTTTAAAATGGCCGAGGGCCAGTTTCCGCGCTTCGACCTCGTGCTTCTGGGAATGGGCAACGAAGGCCACACCGCTTCGCTGTTCCCCGGAACCAAGGCGCTGCACGAAACGAAGCGCCTCGTGGTGCGCAATTGGGTGGGCAAGCTCTACACCCACCGCATCACATTGACCGCCCCGGCCATCAACAACGCCGCGCGCGTCATCTTCATGGTCACCGGCGCGGACAAAGCGCTCGCACTGAAAGGCGTTCTGGAAGGACCGTACGAGCCGGAGCAATTGCCGGCGCAGATGATTCAGCCGTCGAACGGCCAACTACTTTGGCTGGTGGACGCTGCCGCCGGCGGCATGCTTTCGGTGGGAATTCGCGAATAAGGCAAGGAGAAACTCCATGGCAACTACAACCGTCACTGGCGGCAAAATTGAAACGTATCTCGGCGCGAAAGCCGATTTCCTGCTGGGCTTCAAATCGCCCAAGATCCCGAAAGAGCGTCTGCATCTCCCCGGGCCCGACTTCATCGATCGCGTCTGGACCATTTCCGACCGCAATGTTCGTGTGCTGGCGAACCTCCAGCGCCTGTTCCGCCACGGTCGTCTCAACGGCACCGGTTACATGTCCATTCTTCCTGTCGATCAGGGCATCGAACACTCCGGCGGCGCCAGCTTCGCGAAAAATCCCGACTATTTCGACAGCGAGAATATCGTCAAGCTAGCCGTCGAGGGCGGCTGCAACGCCGTAGCTTCCACCTTCGGCGTTCTCGGCACTGTCGCCCGCAAGTACGCGCACAAAATTCCCTTCATCGTAAAACTCAATCACAACGAGCTGCTCACTTTTCCCAACAAGTTCGACCAAATCTTTTTCGGCACTGTGAAGGAAGCGTGGGACATGGGCGCCGCCGCCGTCGGTGCCACCATCTACTTCGGCTCCGACCAGGCCGACCGCCAAATCGTCGAAGTTAGCCGTGCGTTCGCGGAAGCTCACGAACTCGGCATGGCCACCGTCCTCTGGTGCTACCTGCGCAATAGCGCCTTCAAAAAAGACAAGGACTACCACCTATCCGCCGACCTGACCGGGCAGGCCAATCACCTCGGCGTCACCATTCAGGCCGACATCATCAAACAAAAGCTTCCCGAAAATAATGGCGGCTACCAGGCGCTAAACATCGGCGATTCCAGCTACGGCAAATTCGACAAGCGCATTTACACCGACCTCGCCAGCGATCACCCCATTGACCTCTGCCGTTATCAGGTCGCCAACTGCTACATGGGCCGCGCCAGTCTCATCAACAGCGGCGGCGCCTCCGGAGCCAATGATTTCGAGGAAGCAGTAGCCACCGCCGTCATCAACAAACGCGCCGGCGGCACCGGCCTCATCTCCGGCCGCAAAGCCTTCCAACGCCCCATGAAGGAAGGGGTCCAGCTACTGAACGTCATTCAAGACGTTTACCTGAGCCCCGAAGTCACCGTCGCCTAACGGGGCACAGCCAACTCCGCCCCACCGCTTGCGAAGTTTGCGTGCGATGAATCCTAGCTGCGCTTGTAGGGGCGCAGCCCGCCTGCGGCAGGCAGGCACCTGGGCCCCAGTTCAGGCGACCAATACTCGTCGGAGTGGTTCAGGTTTTGCTCCTCTGTAGAAATCCCCTTTCGTTTGCCGCTCGATGGCATTCGTGAGTAATATGAACACCCGCTGAAACCCGGAAACGCTTCCGAAGGAAACGCCGTCTGGACCAGTGATGCGTCGAACGGAGTAGTCTGCGCAGATGGGCGGGCTCGCGCTTGGCGCCGCGAGGGCGCCGGCGGATGGCGCGACGCAGCGAAAATTAAGGAGAGAAGAAATGAAGAAGGTAATTGCGGGCGCGATGCTGGCTTTGGCTGTGGCCTCGGGGGCCTCGTTTTTGTTTGCGCGAACCCGGAGCGAAGCGCGGCCACCGACGCCGAGCCCTTCGCAAGTCGTGCTTTCGCAGTGGAACGAAATCGGACGCAAGCTGGTGGCCATGGCGGAGGATTTTCCGGAGGACAAGTACGACTTCAAGCCGACTGCGGCGCAGCGGACGTTTGCGGAGCAGATCCTGCATGTCTCCGCGTCGATGTATTACTTCACCGATCCCGCGCAGGGCCAGAAGCCGCGCTATCCGGACGATCCGAAGCGCGACGGCCTGAAGACCAAGGCGGAGATCGGGGCGTTCACGAAAAAGTGCATCGAAGACGGCGCGGCGGTGATCAAGTCCAAGGGTGATAAAGGCATGAGCGAATGGATCACCGAACCCGAAAGCAAACAGCAAGTGCAAGTTTCGGACCTGGCCTATTCACTTACAGAACATTCCGGCGAACATTACGGGCAATTGGTCGTGTATTACCGCTTGGCGGGACTGGTGCCTCCGGAGTCGCGTCCGAAGAAGTAGGCCAACGGCGAGAACCCGGGAATTGACGAACTGAAACAACGGACCTAAGTAAAAGGAGAGAAGCATGAAGAGACTATTTTTGATCAGTGTCATTGCCGTGTGGGCCGCGCTTACCGCCATGCCGGCATTGGCCCAGGATACGGCAAAGAAAGATGCGGCTCCTAAGCCGGCAGTGGGATTGTCGCAGGCCGTGCTTGATCAGTGGAACGAGATTGGGCGGAAGCTGGTCGCGATGGCCGAGGATTTTCCCGAGGACAAGTACGACTTCAAGCCGACCCCGGGGCAGCGGTCGTTCGCGGAGCAATTGCTGCACGCTGCGGGCGCAAACTACTTCTTCACCAATCTGGTGAAGGGAGAGAAGCCTCCAGCGCAGGAAGATCCGCCGCGCGCCAACTTCAAGACGAAAGCCGACGTCGTGGCATACGTGAAAAAATCAATGGAGGACGGCGCCGCAGCAATCAAGGCTAAGGGCGATGCAGGAATTGCGGGAATGATGGTCGATCCTTTCGCGAATCAGCAAGTGCGCGTGTTCGATTGGGCGTATGGCTTCATCGAGCACATGGGCGAGCACTACGGCCAATTGGCGGTGTACTACCGCGTTGCGGGACTGGTGCCTCCGGAGTCGCGCCCGAAAAAATAAACAATTGAGAGCATTGCTGGCGTTTGCGTAAACCGCTGCTAGGATCTGCCGACCGCGCCGCTAGCACCATTTTCAAGCAGAGCCGTCAATTGCGCGGGATCGCTGGTGGGTGGCAGACAGGATTGGCCCGCGCAGACAACCGCGACGGCTTTGTCCGCTTGGAGATGCGGCAAAGTATCCTTGAGCGCTTCGGGAAGGCTGTCGAACAATGTGTCGCCGGCGGTGGCGGTAAACCGCAATACGGATTTGCCAAGCCGGTAGACGCGGTTGGCGGCGACTTCCAGGGACAGTGCCGCGGGATCATCGGCGCGACCTGTGATCATGACTTGCATGGGATGGCGCGCGAACAGAAGCGCGGCCAGGCCGTACGTGGAGGCGAATAGTCCGTACTGCGGTGCGATTCCCGCGAACGCTTCCAGCGTTTTTTGCGCGAAATTGTAGCAGCGCTCGTCGCCCGTGAAAGCATGCATGCGGACGAGAGCGATAACCGCGACGGAGTTCGCGCTCGGGGTTGGCGAATCCTGGAAGGGCTTGCGGCGCACGTCCAGCCCGCCCAGCGGCGGTGCATTGGATGGGCGATCGAAAAAGCCGCCGCCCTCAGCATCCGCGTAGTAATCCAGAATGTAATCGAGCGTGCGCTGGGCTACGCGAAAATAGCGCGGATTCAGCGTCGTCTCGTAAGCATCCAGCAGAGCGACGACGCAGAATACCTGGTCATCCAACGAGCCTTCCAGGCGTGGGCCGCCGATGCGGTGAGCGAAGCCCTTGTCCTCGCTCCAAGCTTCTTGCAACATGCGCTCCATCGTTTTCAACGCGAACTCGCGGCAGTTGTCGCCGATGGATCCGCCCAAAATGCGCGCGGCTTCCAAATACGCGGATACGAACATCGCGTTCCACGAGACGTACATTGTGGTATCGATGTACGGGGTTATGCGGCGGAGCCGGCCCGCTAACATTTTGTCTTTGGCGCGCGCGATCGTCAGGCGCACGGCGGTTTCATCGCCGTCCAGCGTTTTAGCGATGGCGGCCGGATCGCGAGCCACCCAGAGAACATTCTTCGCTGGATTGTGGTGCATTTCCCCGCGCTGCTCCACGTCGTAGTAAAGCTCGACAATGCGAGCTTCGGCGGGTAGCAGCCCCTCGCGAACTTCTTCGAGCGTCCACGTGAAGTAATCGCCGTCGTCGGAGAGGCAATAGTCCGCATCCTGGCTGGCATAAAAACCGCCGCTGTGTTGGTCGGAGAGCACCTCATTCACCCAGCCGATGATGCCTTCGGCGGTTTCGCGCAAGAACGGATTCTGCGTCACCTGCCAGCCGTGAAGATAATTTTTGAGCAGCTCCGAATTGTCGTAACTCATTTTCTCGAAATGGGGCACGAGCCAGCGCTCATCGACGGAATAGCGATGAAAGCCGCCGGCAAGCTGATCGTAAACGCCGCCTCGCGCCATTTTCTCGAGTGTGGTCTCCGCCATCGCGAGCAGATGCTTTTCCTTGGTTTCTTGGTAGCGTTCGAGAAGCAGCTCAATCGCGGAGGCGTGCGGAAATTTCGGCGACTGGCCGAAGCCGCCGTTGCGAATGTCAAAAAGTTTGGTGATCGATTGGATTTGCGCATCAACGACGCTCAGATCGAAGTTGGCTCTTGCGCCGTTGAAAGTCTCCGCCTGCGCCACCGCGTCCGCCAGCGAATTGGCGGCACGCTCCAGATCGGGCCGCTTATTACGGTACGAATCGGCGACCGCCAGCAAAACGCGCCGGAAACCGGGGCGTCCGCCTTGATCATCCGGCGGGAAATACGTTCCGCCATAAAAGGGCTTGCCATTGGGAAGCAAAAAACCGGTGAGCGGCCACCCACCCTGCCCCGAAAGGGCGCTGATGGCGGATTGGTAGCGTGCGTCCACATCAGGGCGCTCATCGCGGTCGACTTTCACGGCCACGAAATGCTCGTTAATGATCTTCGCGATTTCCGCGCTCTCGTAGCTTTCGCGATCTATTACATGGCACCAATGGCACCACACCGCACCGATATCCAGCAGCATCGGCTTGTTTTCGGACTTGGCGCGCGCGAAAGCGGCGTCGCCCCATTCATACCAATCGATGGGTTGGTGAGCGGCCGAACGGAGATAAGGGCTAACCGAATCCTTGAGCCGGTTCTCAGGTTGTGACGCCAAGCGAACTCCCCCTATTGCGAAAGGACTCCCCGCAAGAACCGCGAGACGCAAAGGCGCATCGCTCGGGATTGCTGGGAAAATCTGGTGGAACGCCCCGAACAAAACTGCAGTCTACTGAACGACGTTACCCGGACCGAGGTCGCGGGGATCCAGCGGCTTGCGACCGGCAAATCCTTCGTCTTGGCGATGGTAGAAGCGGATGCGATCCTCGCCAAGCCTCCAGCACAGATAAACTTCTTCGTTGTTGATCAGCGCCGGGAAGTCGAGCAGGCCAACCTCAAGATCTTTGATGAGGCAACCGGTTTCAAGGATGCGATTGAGCGCGGACTTAAGCGTTTCAGCGAGCTGCTGGTGCTCGACGCGCAGGGTAGCGAGTTTTTCGTACGGTACAATGACCCCGCCCATCATGGTAATTCTAGCGGAAACTGCAGTAAGGTCCGTTTCGAGGCCGGCGAGCTTCTTTCGGCAATCCATCGCTTCAACAAGGAACGGCTCAAGCTCCTGGCGGGCGCGCTCGGCTTCGGTGAGGGTAAAAAGTCGCGGCTCCGGCTCTGGGCTATCGTCCTGGTTCTGCTCGTCGTCTTCATCCGCCATTGTGATTCCGTCGAGGGCTGTCGGCCCGTTGAGGGCCAGGGTGCAATGTAGTGCGCCCTACATCGCGGCTAGCGCAAGCTTAACATGCGGTCGAGGGCAATGCGCGCGAAGTGTCGCGTGCGCTCGTCCACCAAGATTTGGTTGACGACGTTGCCCGCGGCGAGATTATCGAGCGCCCATAGCAAATGCTGGGGTGTGATGCGAAACATCGTGGTGCACACGCATACGCTCGGATCCAGCGACATGATCCTGCGCTCCGGCATTTCTTTGCCAAGCCGATTAACCAGGTGAATCTCCGTGCCCACGGCCCACTGCGAGTCGGCCGGCGATTGCGAGATAGCTTTGATAATGCCTTCGGTCGAGCCGATCTCGTCGGCGGCCTGAGCTACTTCGTAACGGCACTCCGGATGCACGATTACGCGAATACCCGGGTATGCGCGCCGAACGCGCTCAATGTGCTGCGGCAGGAAGCGCTGATGAACCGAGCAGTAGCCCTTCCACAAAATGACGCGAGCCTTGCGAATCGACTCCGGAGAATTGCCCCCGAAATCCTGATAGGGATCCCACACGATCATTTGGTCGAGCGGGATACCCATGCGAAAAGCAGTGTTGCGGCCAAGGTGTTCGTCCGGCAGAAAGAGGACTTTCTCGCCGCGCTCGAAAGCCCAGCGCATCACCGCGGCGGCGTTTGAGCTGGTGCAGACGGAGCCGCCGTGTTCGCCGGTGAAAGACTTGATGGCCGCCGTGGAATTCATGTACGTGACGGGAACGAGTTTAAGATCGCCGAGAGTGGAAAGTTCGTCCCAGCAGACTTCGACTTGGCCAATGTCCGCCATATCGGCCATCGAGCAGCCGGCGTTCAAATCGGGAAGGACCACAGTTTGGTGCGCGCGGCGAAGAATGTCCGCACTCTCCGCCATGAAATGCACGCCGCAAAAAACGATGTAGCGCGCATCGGCTTCGGCTGCCTGATACGAAAGCTTGAGAGAGTCTCCGCGAAAATCTGCGAATTTCACCACTTCATCTCGCTGGTAGTGATGGCCAAGCACGACCACGTCTTTGCCGAGACGGGCCTTTGCGGAGGCAATGCGTTCATCCATCGAATTGTCGGGGACCAGCAAATAGGAATCGAAGTCGCAGCCCACACCGGGTTCGATTTCCGGTGCGCGCACGGTTTCCGGCGCTTCGCTACCGATTAGTGTGGAGGAGTTCGAAATAGAGATAAGGGTGCTCATCGCGTTTTCGTGAATGCTGCTTGGGTTAGGTGATCCTGGGAAGCCCCTGGTTATTAGATGAATTTCCTCAGCTTTTGGTGCAATTCTCCACTATCCCCCGATGAACACCATAGTACGCGAGGGTGGTACGAAGTCCGGCGCGTTGATGCGATGTCCTTCCTCTTTTTCCACTACCACCGAGCGGATATAGGTAACCAAATCTTCGTCGGAGGCACCTTCACGCAACAACGCGCGCAGGTCGTGATCGTCCTTGCTGAATAAGCAAGTGCGCAGCTTGCCGTCTGCTGTCAGGCGGATGCGCGAGCAATGCCCGCAGAAAGGTTGAGTCACGGGCGCGATCAGGCCGATTTCGCCTGGGGCGCCGTCCGCAAAACGGTATTTCCTGGCCGTTTCGCTGCGCTCGTGCGGAATTTGCTGTAGCGGCCACCGTGCATGAATGCGCCGATGGATCTCGGCGGCTGGCACCACAAGACCGCGATTCCAGTGACGATCCGCATCGAGCGGCATGAATTCGATAAACCGCATGATGACGCCGCGTTCGCGCGCGAATGCAGCAAACGCTTCCACTTCATCATCATTAATGCCCCGGACAAGCACGGCATTGATCTTCGCAGGAGCTAAGCGCGAGCTCTGCGCGGCGTCAATGCTGCTCATCACCGTTGCAAAGGACTTAGTGCGCGTGATTTTCTCGAATTTTACAGGGTCGAGGGAATCGAGGCTGATATTGATGCGCCGCAAGCCAGATTTGATGAGCCGCTCGCAGCGTTCCGCCAGCAAGTGGCCGTTCGTGGTCATCGAAAGGTCCTCGACGCCCAGGCCATGCAGCCGCGCGATGTAATCCTCCACGCCTTGCCTGACCAGCGGCTCGCCGCCCGTGATGCGAATCTTACGGATGCCCAGGCTCAAAAAAATGCGCGCCAAGCGGTCGAGTTCCGGCCAGGAAAGAATTTCATCGTGATCGCGATAATTCTCCGGATCGGCCGAGCGGCAGTACACACAGCGGAAGTTGCAGCGGTCGGTAACAGAGATGCGCAGGTCCGTAATCTGGCGGCCGAATTTGTCGTGAAGGGTCATGACATCGTGCCCAGCGATCGCTGCATAAACAAAAAAGCCTGAATCCGTATGCTTGGATGCAGGCGCAGACGAAAAAGCGTACTTTCCCGTCGTCGGCTCCTTTCCAAGCGGGAGGCCCAGCCGTTTCCAGCCGAACCCTCATTCCCGGCTGCATCGCCAGGACGTCGCCCCTGCTGCCGTAGGTTTTCTCCCCGCCAGGCACCAAGGGTCGGAGTCTTCGCAGCCAGTGTACGCCATCGAGGGCTAGGCTGCAATTTCAGCACATCACCCGACGACGCCCCCCGGACCGGACCGGCTATTGTGGTAGAGTTTTCGCCACGCCATGCGGATCTTCGTTCTCGGGGCCGGCGCCACCGGCTCTCTCCTAGCGCAATTATTGGAGCGGCAAGGACATACAGTCTGGTGCGGAGACCGCGACCTCGAGCGCGCGCGCCGCTTTCTCGGCAAGAAGAGCGCCATCCCCATCACGGAAGTCAACGCTCGAAATCTGCACGGGATTGTGCGCGCAGCCCGCGGATGCCAGCTCATCGTGAACGCCTCGGCCTCCGTCTTCAATCAAATCGTGATGCGCGCGGCTGTGCGCCTGCGCGCGCACTATCTGGACCTGAGCTCGCACCTCACGCGCAACCCCTTCAAGGCCGAGCAACTCGCCTTCGCGCGGCGCTTCCAAGAGAAAAACAGGACCGCGGTGATCAACACCGGAGCGGCGCCCGGACTCACAAATCTCTTGGTCAAGCGCGCCGCGGAAATGCTGCACGAAGTCGAGTCGGTGCAGATCCGCCTCTACGAAAGCATCGAAAGCGAAGATCCCATCTCGCAATGGTCCCCGGAAGGCACCTTTGACGAAGCCATTTCCCGCCCGCGCGTGTACCGCAACAAGAGATTTCACATGGGAAAGCGCTTCGCGGAGCTGGAAAAATTCCGCTTTCCGGACCCTATTGGCGCTGCGAACGTGGTTCTGGCCGCCCAGGACGAAGTAGGCACGCTGCCCTACTTCGTGCCCATGCAAAACATGGACGTGAAAATCGGCGGCAACGAATTCGACCGGCTGCGCCGCTGGTACAAGCAAGGAAAGCTCTCAAAATCGCGCGGCATCGTGCGCCAGCGGTTTCCGCACACGTTGTCGCCGCGCAAAATTGCGAAGCTGATCCGCCGGGGTGAGCTGCAAAACGCGAGGTTCGCCGCAGTGGTGCTGGTGCGCGGCGTAAAGCGCGGCAAGAAAGAGGATCAGCGCTTGCTGATTCGCACGGAATGTTTGTTCCCCACGCTCTACCAAATCCGCCAGCAGGGCCTCTACACAACGCCCGTGGCGTATGCCACCGCTCACGTCGCCGCGCTATTCATTAAATTTTTCCCGCGAGACCTGCCCGGCGTGTTCCCTCCTGAAGCCTTGCCCGTGGAAACGCGCCGCGCCATCGTCGCTGGCATCCGCGCGCACGGCATCAAGATCAAGCACAAGACAACCGTCCTCAGGCAAGACGGCGACGAAGACGACGAAGTGTGACAGCGCCGAACCTAGAATTTGTATCCGACGCCAAACGAGATGACAGGGTCAAACTTATAGGGGGACGCGCTTTTGTTTAGCTTCGCTTGCTCCGCGGCAATGTTGCTCTGAATGGTCGGATCAGAACCGATCGATCGGCAAAACAAGCCGGTCGAGTCGCACGCGCTGCCGCTGAGGTTCAGCGTGACGCGCGGCGGTCCTTGGTAAGCCGCGCCAATTTCAAAAGAAGCGCTGAAGTGCCGGCTACTGCGCGGCACCAAATTGCCAATCCCCAGGAGCAGCATCGGCGCGGCCTTGTATACCGTGAGCTTTCCGGTTCCCGTGACGGGATCGGAGGCGTCGCTCACATAATTCGTGTTGCTCAGCGTAAAGGTCTGCCCGCCAGGCACCGAAGCGTTGGCGCTAACTTTGTTGCCGTTGTAGACCAGCACTCCCGGGCTGACGTGAAACCATCTCAACAGAAACAGATCGTAGGTGGCTTGCGCGGATCGCAGGTCCAGATTTCCTTTGTAGGTCACGCCGTCTTTACCGAACGTGTGCCCGTAACTGAAAGCGTTGAACCCGAAGCGCACGTTGGAGCGATGCGAGACAGCGACGGCGACCTCTCCGCCAATTCCGAGCGTGGACACCTTGACGCCCACGCCGATCGGAATGCGGCCCTCGGACGATCTTTTTGCGGGAACCGAAGTTGCCGCAGTCGCGGCCGGTGCGGGTGCCGCTGAGGAATCCGGCGCGTCCGGCGTCGCCGCTGCGAGGCGAGGCGCCGGAAAGTTCATCAGCAACAGAAGCACCGCAAATACAGGGACTCTTCGCATGATCGCTCCTCAAAAAAGCGAGCTTAGCTCGCGCAGAATGCACGTGTTTATTAAGTGGTTCTAATAGTTAGCAAAGAGATACCTCGCCCCTTGCTTCGATAGCGCGGTTACAGACGAAAGCAGCCGGGGGGGTCAACAGCAGCGGTTCGGCCGAGAGTACCGGCGATTGAGTTGTTGCACGTAAAACTCCTCTGCGGTAAGCCGTCGACATCCCTCGCCTTGCGCAGCGGAGCATCGCAGGTAGCGCTCGTACGCGGCGTCGCCGCACCATTCGCGCACCCCGCGCCAAAAGCGGCGCGCCAAGCGCCTTATGTTTTTCGCCGCGTCGTGCATCAGTCGTCTCCCTGCGCAACGCCGGAATAGCCTTCCGCCCATTGCGTTGGCACGTAAGGCGATTCATGAAGCATCGGCGCGCGCCGGCTGCTCAGGATCGCGTACCACTGCACCAGCGCCTCCACGATGAGCACGACGACCATCGACGCCAAGACCGCCGTCACCCCGGCGTCCAGCCGCTGGTTAAAGATGAGCCGCTGTGTGTCCACCAGCTTGTCCCCGGGAATTTTTCCCGCCGCAATTTGCGCCGCCAGCGCATTCGCATTGGCCAGAAATCCGATGCGCGGATTCGCATCAACAATTTTCTGATAGCTGGCCGTCATCGTAATGATCACCAGCCACGCCATCGGCAGCAGCGTCACCCAGATCCAATGCGTGCGGCCCATCTTCAGCAAAATAGTGGTGGCCACCACCAGCGCCACCGCCGCCAGCAGTTGATTAGAAATGCCGAACAGCGGCCACAGCGAATTGATTCCCCCGAGCGGATCGACCACTCCCTGATACAAGAAATAGCCCCACATGCCCACAATGATCGCGCTCGATAGGAGGACGCTGGGCATCCACCCGGTGCGCCCAAATGGCTTCCACACGCGGCCGCCTAGTTCTTGCACCATGAAGCGCCCGACGCGCGTGCCCGCATCCAGCACCGTCAGAATGAACAGCGCCTCAAACATGATCGCGAAGTGATACCAGATGCTCAGCAGGCGCTCGCCGCCGATCGTGTTGGAAAAAATCTGCGCCATGCCCACGGCAAGAGACGGTGCGCCACCGGCGCGATTCCACAGCGTCTGCTCGCCAACAGCGTGCGCGAGCCCGGCCATCGTTTGCGCCGTCAGCGGAAAGCCCCAGCCGCTGATCGTCGCGGCCGCGGCATCGGGCGTTGCTCCTACAATGCTCGGAGGGCTGTTGATCGCAAAATACACGCCCGGCGTCATCGCACAAGCCGCCACCATGGCCATCACGCCGACGAACGACTCCAGCAACATCGCGCCGTAGCCGATAAACCTCGCGTGGCTCTCGCGCAGGATCATCTTTGGCGTCGTGCCCGAAGAAATTAGCGAGTGAAATCCACTGATCGCTCCGCAAGCGATAGTGATAAAGCAAAACGGAAAAATCTTCCCGGCGAACACCGGGCCGCTTCCATCGATGAAGCGCGTCAACGGAGGCATGAGCACGTGCGGACGCACAAACAAAATTCCCGCAGCAAGTGCGAAAATCGCGCCGGCCTTGATGAATGCGCTCAGATAATCACGTGGAGCAAGCAACAGCCAAACTGGGAGGGCTGACGCGGCGAATGCGTACACCATGATCGCAAACGCCAGGGGAACTCCGCCAAGCGTGAAGACTCGTGCCCAGGATGGAGAATCGGCCACCCACTGTCCGGCAAAGACCACAAACAAAATCAGGCCGACTCCCATCAGCGATCCTTCCAGCACCCGCCCCGGCCGCACAAACCGCAAGTACACGCCGACCAGCAGCGCAATGGGAATCGTCATGGCCAATGTGAACGTCGCCCACGGCGACGCCTTCAGCGCGTTCACCACCACCAGTGCCACCACCCCCAGCAGAATCACCATGATCGCCAGGACGGCGAGTTGCGCGATAAATCCTCCGCGCTTGCTCACCTCCTCCCTCGCCATCTGCCCGATCGATTTGCCGTCGCGCCGTATCGAGCAGAACAAAATGATGAAATCCTGCACGCACCCGGCAAACGCCGCGCCGGCAATCAGCCACAGTGTCCCGGGCAAATACCCGAACTGCGCCGCCAGCGTGGGGCCCACAAGAGGTCCCGGGCCGGCAATCGCCGCGAAATGGTGTCCGAACAAAACCCATTTGTTGGTGGGAACAAAATCGCGGCCGTCGTCGTTGCGCTCCGAAGGCGTCGCGCGAGTGTCGTCCAACGCAAGGAGCCGGGCGGCAAGGAACGCGGAATATAGCCGGTAGGCCACCAGATAACAGCACACCGCCGCGATCACGAACCAAATCGCGTTGAGTGACTCGCCGCGGTCCAGCGCGATCTTGCCCAGCGCACCCGCGCCTAATAGAGCCACTGTCACCCAAACCAAAATCCGTCCAAGTCGTTTCACGCGGCTAACCCAAAAGCACGGCAGAATCGCGACAATTTGCGCCGCGCGCATCGTATGCGAGCGACGCTCAAGCGTCAATTGTGTTTAGACGCTTCATTCGATGCAGCATTAGCATTGGTCGTCAAAGAGCTTTCCGGCTAGAATCGGCTCCATTCGGTCTGAAATCTTCATCGAAGGGTGCTTCATGCGCCGACATTGTGCGGGCTTTCACGTCTCGCTTTTCGCTTTGCTCTCCGTCCTGCTGCCGCTTGCGCTGTACGCGCAGAAAAAGCTGGAGCCCGCGCCGCCGACGACTCTCGAAGAACTGCAGAAAGCCATTAAAACCGAGTTGGACAAGAATCACGTGCCGGGCGCAGGTGTTGCGCTTATCTCACGCGGCGAACTTCTCTGGTGTGGCGGATTTGGCGATGCGGACATTGCCTCCAAGAAGCCCATTACTTGCGATACCGAGTTTCGCGTCGGCTCGATCAGCAAAAGCTTTGTGGCACTCGCGCTGCTCAAACTTCAAGAGGAAGGCAAGATCAACCTCGAAGCCCGCCTGCATGACGTCGCTCCGGAAATTCCCATGAAGAATGCCTGGGAGTCCGCTCATCCCGTGCGCATCGTGAACTTACTCGAACACACTGCTGGCTTCGACGATATGGAAGCCGCGGAGGTTTACAACGTCCGCGACCCCTATGATTACCCGCTCCTCGAAGTCTTCAAACGGTTTCAGGAACCGCAAATCGTACGTTGGCAGCCGGGCACACGGATGTCCTACTCGAATCCGGGTTATGGCATCGCAGGTTACCTCATCGAGAAGATCACCGGCGAACCTTACGACAAGTACATTCGGGACACGTTTCTGCAACCGCTTGGCATCATCAACGCCGACTATCGTTTTACCGACGCAAACAAAGCGCTTCTCGCCTCTGGCTATGATGGCAAGACGACCAAGCCCGTCGGCTATCCCTACATTTATTTGCGGCCTGCCGGTGACTTGAAAGCCTCGCCAGGTGAACTCGCCAAGCTGGTGCAATTCTTTCTTCGCCGCGGCATGGTCGGGCAAACGCAATTGCTCGCGCCTGAATTGATTGTCCGCATGGAAACTCCGAAAACGAGTTCCGCGTCGCAGCATGGCTTGCGCCTGGGCTATGGCCTCGCGAATTACACGGGAGTTGCCGGCGGCATTCTGACGCATGGTCACGATGGCGGCATCGATGGATTCATTTCTTCGTGTCGCTACATGCCGGAGCAAAACTGGGGCTATGTGGCACTGCTGAATAGCGCAGGCTCAGGGGAAGCGTTGGAAAATATCAATCGTCTCGCGATTGAATTCCTCTCGAAGGATTATCCCAAGCCTTACAAACCGGTAAACGCGCTTGCGCCTGCCGAGCTGCAATCTCTTGCCGGTTTTTATGCGCAGCGTGCACCGCGTTCGCAGATGCTCTCGTTTCTCGATGAACTTGCCGGCGGCATCCGCATCCGCACCATCGGCGGGCAACTCACGCGCTCGTCGCTCTTCGGCAAGCCGCAGCCGCTGCTCCCCGCCGGCAAAAATCTCTTCCGCGCAGAAAAAGAACCCGAAGGGACCACCTTGTTCTTTGCGGATGAATCCGGCCACATGGCGTTTACGTCCATGGGGGACGACGCAGTCTCCTACGCCGTAAGAACCAGCCCCCTTTGGCCCTACGCGCGCGTTGCTTTGCTGGCGCTCTGTGCTGTGCTAATGCTCAGCTCTGTGGCTTTCGCGGTAATCTGGCTCGTGCGCAAACTCATTGGAAAAATGAAAGGTGTGCAGCACTTGTCCGTGCGCGCCGTGCCCCTGTTCGCCGTCCTTTCCCTGGTGGCCATTCCGTTTTGCTTCAACGCCCTGCACGGAAGCGCCATCGGCACGCCTAATATGTTCACGATTGGAATTTACATGGCGACAATTCTGTTCGCCCTGCTCTCGCTGCTCGGTCTGGTGCTCGCCCTGCGCGTGCCCAAAGCCGAAATTCACCGCGGCGTCCGCATCCACTCTCTTCTAGTTTCTTTGGCCTGCTGCGCCGTAGCCCTGTTCTTCGCGTCCTGGGGCCTAATCGGCCTGCGCCTGTGGGTCGCGCAGTAGTCTCCCGGAAGCGCTACCCTCCCAGTAGCACCTCCGCGGGCTCGCCGACACGCTGCGCCGACGATCTGGTTCCTTCCGAGTCATAGCTGATATTCTTCTGCAAGAAATGGACCTCCCGAAGAATATTCCCCCGGATCTGTCCAACCTTCTTCAAACGATGGCCTCCGATTTTCCCGCGGTACTCCGAGGGAATCTCGTCGGCATATACCTGTGGGGCTCGTTGACCTACGACGCCTTCGATGAAAGCTGTAGCGACGTCGATTGCATCGTCGTCATTCGACGCGACCTCGACGACCGCGAGTTTTCCGATCTGGATGACTGGTTCAAGAACCAGAAAGAACAAAACCGCTGGGTCGACCGAATCGACATGCGCTTCGTGATTGACCATGAGCTTCTCGACAAGGCGTCGCGCTGCTGCGGCTTCTACCACGACACGGGGAAACTCGCCCGGCATGGATCGGACGGAAACCCGATCATCTGGCTGAATATTGGCGGGTCCGGCATCACGCTGTGGGGCAAGGACGCCAAGCTCATCTCGCCGCGTGTGTCCGACCAATGCCTCAACGATGCGCTTTTGTTAGAACTGAAGTACCTGAAGGAAGACCTAACGGCCAACGCCGGGGATCGATCCGAGAAGGCGTTCATCCACAATGCCTACGCGGTCTTTACCGCTTGCCGCATCTTTTATTCGGCCTCTCACAGGGCGCTGGCTTCCAAAGACCGAGCCCACGCCTGGGCCATAGAAACAGTCCCGCCCATGTGGCGGGCGGTCGTTCAGGCTGCCAAACATAATCGGCTGAAGAATGCCGGCTCGGCGACCCCCCAGTTGGAACAGGATGCAATGCGCTACATTGAGTTCGTGACCGGCGAGGTCAACCGCATACTGGGGCGATCAACTCAGACTTGATTTAACAAGACTGACCGGTCTCGCTGGCGCGACGCTACGGTATTGCCTGCTTTACGGCAGCGATCACTCTCTCGAGCTCGTCGTGTCTCGGCTCTTCCGCATGCGGCAGGATATCCCATCCCGTAAGCACCACGATCAGGTCGTATTCCGGCACCACCCGCAACTCCTGGCCGCCGAAGCCCCGCGCGGCCCAGGCGAATCTCTCCGGTGATTTGCCATAAGGCTGCAGCCACCATTGAAAGCCATATCCCCACCGCCGCCCTTCGTCCTGCACCGTCATAGCCGAAGTCACCGAGGCCTTTACCCATTCCGCAGGAACGATCTGTTTCCCTTCCCACATGCCGTTTTTCAGGAACAGAAAACCAATCTTCGCCAAGCTCGCAGACGAAATGTAAAGACCGCCCTCCGTATCCGGCAGTCCCGTCGGCGAATGTTTCCAGTGGTAGCGAATGCCCAACGGCTGAAAAAGACATTTGGCGGCGTACTCGTCGACATTTTTGCCCGTGGCCTTCTTGAAGATATGCGAAAGAAGCTGCGTGACGCCACTGCTGTACACGAAGACTTTGCCGGGCTCCGCGGCCATCGGCTGGTTGATCACGTATTGCACCCAATCGTGCGTCGCTTCCATCACGTCCGCGGAATTCTTGGGATCGTTGTAGGGCAGATCTTCGTTCCATTCGAGGCCCGCCGTCATGGTCAGCAGGTTACGCAGAGTGATGCGCCGCTTGCGTTCGTCTAGGTTCGCAATCTTGTAGTCGTCAAAATACTTCAGGATCGGCGTGTCCAGATCGGGAGGAAACTCCTTCCGGCCGATCGCTATCCCGATGGTGATGGAAGTGATCGTCTTGGAGACGGACTGCATAGTGTGCAAATCGCTGTGCTGATAGTAAGGATGAAATTCCGCGCTGAAGTAATTGTACGGACTATTGACGTCGTGGTTCAGTGGCCCCTCGTGCTTGGCGAGATTGCCGTAGATTTTGCCGTAGTCATGTGGATAGGAATGTGCAAACGCCTGCTTGCCGTCGCGAATAATCAACATGCTGTCCACAAGGCCATACTTGCCGGCAGCAATATCTGCATCGAGCGCTGCCAACGCACTGGAGTCTAGTCCCACGGCTGACGGTTCCGCTGTTGGCCAGCCTTTTGTGGGAAATCGATCCTGTGCGCCCGCGCCAGACATGAAAATCATAGCAGTTGACAGCAAGACCGCAGATCGGAGCAGTGCCGCAGGACAAAAGCAGGCTCCATTCCATTTCATAAAATCTCCGATTCGCTTTAAGTGATGCAAGTGCAATTCAATCGCTCACGGACGTGCACCGCAGTACCGGATAAAGCTCGCGAAACACTTTACTGAGATCGCTAGGAAAACTCGTGCGCATTGCGGCGGCCGGGCTGAGCTTTCGCCGGACAATCCAGGCTTGCACCTTCTTCCAGTTTTCGCTGGCCGGCCAGCCGAAGTGCTTGGTCCATTCGCCTTTTTCCGTACGGTACCAATAACTTTCGTAGCGGCGGCTCAGGCGTTTTTTCTGTTGTGCGAGCCAGCGCGGATTCGCGTCCAGGCGAGGTCCGGCGACCTGCGCGAGTGCCGATTCCTTGCGCTTTGAACCTGAGTAGATGCGGAAGCCAGCCGTCACCGCGCCCGCGCTAAAGCCCGCATAGAGCTGGCCGGTTTCGCCTTCACCCGCGAATGGCACAGCGAATTTCAGATACATTTGCGCGCGGTACGGCGTTTTGTCATTGGCGAAGCGCGTGTCGCGATTGATGCGTGAAAAATTGGCGCCGGTGCGGCCGCGGCAATCGAAACACGGGTTGAGCCGCAGAACATCAGGCGTAAGTTCTTCGCACAAAGTGCGCAGCGGTTGTACCACGTACTCTTTGTAGCGCTCGCGATTCGCTTCCATCCATTCCGTGCGGTTATTGCGCGCGAGGTCGCGAAAAAAGCGAAACGTCTCGCGCGTGATGATCGGTTTCGAATTGGCCATGTGCCGGACCGCCGTGGTAACGGCACACAAGCGTACACGATTCCTTTCGCGCGTCAATTCGTCTATCCTGTGCGGCGCGCCAAATTACCGCGTGGAACGTAGTAGCCGGTCTTTAGGCCGGCGACCGTAAACGCTCACAAGGAAGAGGATGATGCTACGAAAATTGATTTCCGCCGGCTTATTCCTGGTTGCTCTCGCCGCGTGCGCCGATTTCTTAAATCTCGTGCCGGCCGTCGTGGCCGACGAAAAAGGCCCTTCGAAAAAAGAGCCATGGAAGCCGGAAGATTTCATTTACGGAGAAACTGCGGGGCAATTTCGCATTTCGCCGGATGCGAAGTGGGTGGTGTGGGTCAAAACCAGCGCCGATAAAGACAAGGACGCGCGCGTTTCCAATCTTGTGCTCTCCAGCTTGTCGGAAAGCCGCGAAATTCCGCTGACGCGCGGCAGCGACAACAGCACGCAGCCGCGCTGGTCTCCAGACGGCGAGTGGATCGCGTTCACCAGCACGCGCGCGCGGCCAAAACCGAAACCGGATGCGGCGCCGATGCAAATCTGGCTCATCAACTCGCACGGCGGCGAGCCCTGGGCGCTGACCGAACTTGCGCACGCGCCGAAGCGCCTGGAATGGCTGGACAAAGACATGCTGATTTACAGCGCGGAAGAAGATCCCGCGCTGTACGAGCAGGAACTAAAAAAGAAGAAGGATGACTCCGAGGTTGTCGATGATGCGCAGCACGAGCCGCCCGTGCGTCTCTACAAGATGAACGTGAAAGATAAAAAGGTTACACGGCTCACTACGAATACTGATTGGATCGAAGACTTCGGTGCTTCGCCGAATGGAAAATATGTGGTTGCGTCGCATGCAAAGAGTTTGCATTACCAGTTCGATCAGAAGGTGCGGCCGGCTGTGATTTTGCACGATTTGAGCGACGGACAGGAGAGGCAGCTTTTTTCGGAGCTGCGCGTGCGCGCCGAGGGATTTGAGTGGGCGCCGAATAATTCTGGATTTTACATGGCGACGCCGTTTTCCACGGATGCGCGATTTATAACTGCGGGCATCACCATTGTTTATTTTTATGACGTCGCGAGCGGCGCAAGCACGCAAGTGAACCTCGACAGTGCCAACGGGCTTGGATTCGATTTGCAGACTGTGCCCGGCGGTTTCGTTGCGCTACTGGCGGCGGGCAGCCACGATGATCTTGCGTTTTATTCCGCGGAGAAGGGCGCATCCGGCTGGACTTGGAAGCGGGAGGCGATTAGTGGCGAGCACGCGAAGAATCTGGAGAGTTTTCGCGCGAGCGAAGACGGAAAGACGATTGTGTATTCGAGTTCGACGGCGAGCAAATTATCGCAGCCGTATCGCGCGCAGCTCGAGGGAGGAAAAATCGTTTCGCCTGTGCAATTGGCGAAATTGAATGACGGGTTGGTGAACGGGCGGGCTTACGCGAAGAGCGAAGTGATTCGCTGGAAGGGCGCGAACAACGAAGAAGTGGAAGGCCTTCTGTATTACCCGACGAATTATGAACAAGGGAAAAAATATCCGCTGATCACCGCGATTCACGGCGGGCCGATGGGCTCCGACAAGGATTTGTGGGGAGAAAGCTGGGCGTATCCGATTCAGTTGTTTACACAGCGCGGCGCGTTTGTGCTGCGGCCGAACTATCACGGCAGCAACAACTACGGATTGAAGTGGGCGGAGTCGATCTGCTGCGGAAAATATTATGACTTAGAGACCCCGGACATCAACGCGGGCGTCGATTATTTGATTGCGCAAGGCAAAGCGGATGCGGACCGCATTGCGACGATGGGCTGGTCAAACGGATCGATATTGTCGACCAGTCTGATCACCACGTATCCGGCGCGCTACAAAGTGGCGAGCGTCGGCGCCGGCGACATCGAGTGGCTCAGCGACTGGGGCAACGTCGACTTCGGGCAATCGTTTGACGCGTATTATTTTGGTAAGTCGCCGTTTGAGGATCCGCAGCTTTACATCAACAAATCGCCTTTTTTCAAGATGGACAAAGTGCAGGCGCCGGTGCTGATTTTCCATGGCACGGCGGACCGCAACGTGCCGCCAGCGCAAAGCTGGTCGTATTTCCGCGCGCTGCAGCATTTCGACAAGACCGTGAAGTATGTAGTGTTCCCGGGCGAGCCGCACGGCCCGCGCAAGTTGACGCACCAGGTGCGCAAGGTCGAGGAAGAAGTGGCCTGGTTCGACAAATATTTCTTCAAGACCGCAAAACCGGAAAGCGAAGCGGTGAAGGAAGGCTCGCCGCTCGCGGGCGCGCTGCGCACAAAGGGTTTGGCTCGATCTGGCAGCAGTTATGGCACGGCGTTCCCTGTGAAGGGCAAAGCTGTGCTGATTCCAGAAGTCGTGAAGCGCGGCGATCTGGAGATTGGACGCTTTGAGGTGACGCGCGCGCAGTTTGCAGAATTCGACAAGAACTATAAGTTTGATGCGGGCACGGAAAATTATCCCGCGAATGGCATCACGTTGGACCAGGCGAGAGCGTATTCGGCATGGCTCTCGAAGCTGACCGGGCAGACGTTTCGCATTCCCAACGAGAGCGAAATCTCCGGCATGTACGAAAAGAAAGACGGAGAAAACACGCTCGACTATTGGGCGGGGTATACACCGAATTCCGACGACGCCGCTAGATTAAAGAGACAAACTGCGGAACTTACGGGCACTGCGCCCCTGCTGAAACCGGCCGGCAGCTTCGCAGGTCAAGGCAACGACGACGAAGAGCTAATTTTTGACCTTGGCGGCAACGTGGCCGAGTGGGTGCTGACGCGCGACGGCAAAGGCAAAGTGATGGGCGGCAGCGCGGATTGCCCGGCGGATCCGAAGGCGAATTGCACGGCGGCGCCGGAGTATGTCGGTTTCCGCGTGGTACGCGGGGCAGCGAATCCTGCGGCGCAGTAAAAACCAAGGCAAGATTTCGCCACAGAAGCCACAAAGTTCGCAGAGAAGAGCTTGTTCGGCCGGGGGGATCCCTGACATTTTAGACCGGGCGCATATCTGACACTTTCTGGTTCCGTTCGACGAGGGGACTAGAGGAGGGCGAAGGGGACGCGTCCCCTTCGCCCTCCCCTAGTTTAGAGTTTGTGAGCAGAGGCGCCACTCGCAGCTGCTGGCTGTCGAATAGTGCGATGGG